>Ga0181529_10004868_pt1 | contig 14282 bp, 15 predicted proteins | sample PEATcosm2014_Bin_36_FD_119763 | JGI IMG/M metagenome (GOLD analysis project Ga0181529, IMG submission 119763) | Peatland microbial communities from MTU Mesocosm Facility, Houghton, MI, USA - PEATcosm2014_Bin10_30_metaG | ecosystem: Environmental > Terrestrial > Soil > Wetlands > Peat | place...
AGCGTCCCGCACGAAAGCCGCCTTGTCAGCCTGGATCGCATGTTTCTACCGCAAGAATCCTTCAAACAGGTCGTCTCAAACGTAACGCTCACCTATAAACCACTGGGACTAGGGGTTAGCGACTCGGGGTTCGGGACATGACGCTTTGCAGCGGGTGCCACTGGCTCTGCCAGTGCTTTTGGGCCTTTCCGGGGCGGCACTGGCAGAGCCAGTGGCACCCATTGCGGTATCAACACAAGATTCAATAGGACCTAAGTCCTAACAGGCGTTGAAAAAGGGGGACAGGCACCTCACAACGACCGTTTTTCGCGGTGTTTACAGCCATCGGTTCGGAGCCAGTCCCCTTTTTCAACAGGCTGCTAAGACCAAATCCCCTCTCCTACCCCGTCACCGAGCGATGAAAATGCACGTGCCGCCAGACACCGCCCTGGCAGTGCCAAACGCGAGTCTCTTCGCTGCGAGAGGTAACCGGTTTGCCGGTGCCGTCCAGGCTCTGCACCAGCCGCACGTAACAGACCACCGCCACGTTGTCCAGTAGCCGCACGTGCGGCGCGCAGACCGTAGTGTTGTGCGGAGTGGCAGCCCCGCCCTGGTCAAAGTAGAAGCCGTGAAAGTCCATGCCTTCGACCAATTGCCCCCGAGCCTCCGGCTCGAACGCCGTCAGCGTCGGATCGCACAGTTCGGCATACGTTTCCCAGTCGCTCTCGGCGATACTGGCAAGCAGCCGCTGGTTGAGATCGAGAAGCTCTTTGATAATTTCCTGTTGGTCGCCGATCGGATTGGTCATGATGGTTCCGGTCCTTTGCGAAGAAGGCCTAACTGAACAAGTTTATCGCGGCACTCGTCGCGCTCGCGGCAGCGATCGAGACCCGCCCAAGCCGGATCACCGGCGGACAGAAAATCTTCCTCCGTGGCTGCCAGCCGGCCGGCCGCCGCCAGCCGCACGATCACGTCACGGTCGAGGCGGCTCAATTGTACCGCTGCGAGCCGGTAGTCGGCAAACGCCTCCCACACCAGGGGAAACAACGGCCGGACAATCTCCCGGCCGATGGTCTCGGCATACTGGCGAATCTCCCACTGCGAGTGCGGGTCCATCCGCAACTGCAAAAAGTGCAACAGGTTGTGCAAATCGACCTTCCAGAACGCCTCGGTATAAGTCGACAGGGGCAGGTCCTTGCGGGCCTGCTCACGAGCCACCCCCAACTGCAAACGACGCTCGTATACTTGCCGGGCGTGTTTTTGCAGCTCACTTTCCGCGGCCGAAAGCTCGGCGCCCGCCGTGGCGTCGAGAAACCCCTCGCTCCCCTGACGATTTGCCATGGCCTGCAACCGCCAGTGGTCGGCAGCGGTCGTTTGCGCGGCGTCGATGGCGATGGAATAGCGGGTGCTGGTCTCGTTGATCGACGCCATGCGGTGCCGGATCCACTGCCGCCAACAATCCATCGGCACGCGGACCAGCAATTTGAGTTCGGCCATCTCAAAGGGCGTCGTATGCCAGTGCCGCATCAGGTAGCGGATCAGCGTGCGATCGTCGGAGGTGGGCCGCGTGCCCGAGGCATAGCTCACCCGCGCCGCCTCGACCACGGCCTGATCGTCGCCCATGGCGTCGATCAGGCACACGAATCCATCGTCGAGAACGGGAAATTTCCGCCAGCGGAGTGGGTCGAGCTGGGATGACATCACCCCGACTCCTCCAACAGTTTCTTCAACAGGTTGGCAACCAGGGTGGGGTTATCGCTGCGGACGAGCTGTTGGATCTGGCTTTTCGGAATCTTCAGCTTCTCCAAAATCTCGCCCACCCGCTTCCACACCCGCGCTTTGGCCTTGCCTTCGGAGAGAAACAGGTCGGTGACCAATTCTCCCAGCCGTTGCAGCATGATCGTGTCGCGGTTCTGGTAGTAGTTGCGTATGATGCGGTCTTGGTAGCTGGATCGTTTGGCCATGGTGTTATTATGGAAAATCCAGCGGCGGCTGCCAGGGGGGCATGGCGCGAAGGCCGGACGTGGCGGGAGGAGGAAGCGTCGTCTGGCCGCGGAGAGTTCCACATTGGCCATTTACGGGCATCGGTTCCCGCCGCCACTCCCATCTCCCCTTTCTGACTTTTCCCCTTCCCCCCTTGGCCTTCCCCCTTTACCATAGCCTTGCATGAAGCGCGCCGCGCGACACCCGCTGATTACCGGAACTGTTGTCACCAGTTTGGGCACCTTGGTGTCTCGCGGCCTGGGTCTGCTCCGCGATATGAGCACGGCCGCGCTGCTCGGCATGTCGCAGGGGGGGGTTGCCGACGCCTTCTGGTTCGCCTATCGGCTCCCCAATCTCTTCCGTCAATTGTTCGGTGAAGGCGCGATGACGGCCAGCTATTTGCCTGTGCTGACGATCCAATTGGAACGCGATCCGCACGTGGCGCGGCAATTGGCCACCGTCGTGGTTACGCTGCTGGCCGTCTTTTTGGCGATCCTAGTGGCCTTGGGAGAGCTGTTGTTTGGCCTGGTGTGGCTCATTTGGAGCGATGTGCCGGGGCTGGGCCTGCTCGTGGGACTCTCAGCGGTCATGCTCCCCTATTTGCTGCTGATCTGCATTGCAGCGCAATTGACCGCGATGCTGTATGCGGCCCGGCACTTTACCGTGGCCGCACTGACGCCGACCATGTTGAACATCGTGTGGCTGATCGGGGCCTGGGTGGTGGCGCCCCGGTTTGCTCCAAACCAGGTGGCCCAAGCGTACGTGCTGGCCGGGGCCGTGCTAGTGGCGGGAATGGCCCAAATCGTAGTCCAGTTGCCAACGCTGCGACGCCTCGGGTTTCGCTTCGATTACCATTGGTCGGCGGCCCGCGAGGGAGTGATCCAAGTCACGCGCAATATGGCTCCCATGATCGTCGGCTTGGCGGTAACCCAGATCAACACCTTCATCGACAGCCTGATTGCGTGGGGGCTGGCCGTGGCTCCCAACGGGTCCCCCTCCTTTTCTTGTCTGGGCCGAACGGTGCATTACCCCATGCAACAAGGCGCGGTGGCGGCCATCTATTTCGGCGATCGCTTGTGCGAGTTTCCCTTGGGCGTGGTGGGCCTGGCCGTGGCCGTGGCCATCTTTCCCTTGTTGAGCCGTCATGCGGGCCGCGGCGATTATCGCCAATTGGGCGCCGATATGACCGTCGGCCTGCGGTTGGTGTTTTGCCTGGCCCTGCCGGCGGGAGCAGGGCTCTTTTTGTTGGCCGAACCGGTGACGCGACTGCTCTTCCAACGCGGCCAATTTCGGCCCGAAGACACCATTCGGGCCGCGCGCATGGTCGCCTGGTATGCAACCGGCGTGTGGGCCTATTGCGAGTCGGCCGTGGTGGTGCGCGGCTTCTATGCCCTGAACGATTTTCGCACGCCGGTTCGGGTCGCGGCCTGGGCGGTCGGCTTGAATCTCTTTCTGAACCTGACGCTGATCTGGCCGCTGGCCGAGGCAGGACTGGCCATTTCGACGTCGATCTCTGCGGCCGTGCAAGTGTTGGCTCTGATCGCCATCTTTTCCCGTCGCCGGGCACCGCTCATTTGGCGATCGTTGGCCGCCACGGCGATTCGCGCGATTCTCGCGGCGCTGGTGATGGGAACCGTGGTCCTGTTTGTCGTCCGGGCGATGGCGCCAGACAGCGGCCGGCTCGCGAGCCAATTGCTCCGCGTCGGCGTGCCGCTGCTGGCGGGCATGGGCGCTTATTGCGGCGCCTACCTGTTGCTCGGCGGCCGCGAATTAGGTATGCTGCTGAGTGGCAAGATTGATGAAGGATGATCGATGACGGATGATCGGTAATCAACCGTCATCCATCCTCCATCATCAATTCCCATGAAGCAGATCATCGCTGTCGTCAAACCCTACCTGGTCGAGAAGGTGCTGGAGGCCTTGAAGCTCGCGCCCGTCGAGGCCTGCGAGGTGTCCGAGGTCAAGGGCTATGGCCGACAGAAGAGCTATCTCAATGAGTACCGTGGCAGCGAATACTCGCTGGCCTATCTGCCGAAAGTCGAGATTTTGCTCTGGGTCGAAGACCTGCACGCAGAGGAAGTTGTGCGAACGATCGTCGAGGTGGCGCGGACGGGCCGCATGGGCGACGGCAAGATATTCATGCTTCCGGTCCTGGACACTGACCTCGCCGCACAACAACCTAAACCCCTGTAGCACAGCCGCCCTCGGTTGTGCCAATGGCAGGCCACGGCCGATGCCGGCCGTGCTATGGGCAGAAACGCCACCAGCCCGGGTGCTGGAGGCCGGGCTGGTCTGTTGACCGGTGATTACCGCCACCGCAAGCCCCTCAGGCTGACGGACGGCGGTAATGTTGGTATGCTAAGATGACTTCGTAAAGGTCCATCGAGATGGTGACTTCATCGTCGGCGAAGTCTCGCAGCCAAGTCCGTTGCGATTGCACCGCATCGGCCAAGAGCGGCATAATTTCCATCAAAGGGACCGTAACCGATTCTCGCTGGGCATCAGCGACGGTAACGTTCGCGGATTCTTCTTGAGGACCGTAATAGACACGCAGATGGCTGGCATTCATGGGGCTTCCTTCCTTGATGGGCCCACCCTGTCGATGTCCCGTTGTATCGACCACGGGTGCCTTGCGGGTTTGATGATTTTCGAGGAAAATGCGGTTTGTGCTCGCCAGCCCTCTGGTGCACTGCTCCCTGGAAAGCCTACCACTCTGTGGAATATGGTTCTTCTGGGCAAAATGGAATGACTATGGCAAATACGGTAACGATCGATCTGCGACAGGTGGGACGTGGTCTCGACATCCCCCTGCGTCAGATTCAGGCCACGGTAGAGTTGCTCGACGAAGGAAACACCGTTCCCTTCATCACCCGTTATCGCAAAGACCAGACCGGCGGCCTGGACGAGGAGCAGATTCGGGAGATTCAGGGACGGTTGACGAGGATGCGTCTGCTGGCCGACCGCAAGCAGACCATCCTTCGCTCGATCGAGTCCCAGGGGAAACTCATCGAGAAGCTGGCCAAGCAAATTCTCTCGGCCACGACGACCAAACGGCTGGAAGACCTGTATCTGCCCTACAAGCCCAAGAAGCAAACGCTGGCCACCTTGGCCCGCTCGCGCGGTCTGGAGCCTTTGGCCCGCGAAATCCTCGAAGCTGCACCGGCCTGTCTTGACCTGGACGCCCGGGCAGCCGATTTCGTCAACACCGACCGCCAAGTGCCCACGCCAGCCGACGCGCTGTTGGGCGCCGGCCACATTCTGGCCGAACAATTCAGCGAGCAGGCCGAGTTGCGCCAACGGTTGCGCGAGGTTTTGCAGCGTACGGGCGTGTTGGTAAGCACCAGGCTTGCGGCCGAGACCAAGGCGGTCCCGGACATCGATCCGAAACCGGCCCCAGAAGCCGCGCCAAAGCCAGTTGCCGAACCCGTGGCAACGGTGCCACCGACTCAAGCGATTTCGGAGCCGGAGCCGGTAACTCCGACCGCCGTCGAACCGACGCCCGCGCCGGCCGCGGAAATCGTCCCGCAGCCGGTTGCGGAAGCCGCATCGGAACCCGTGGTCGAGCCGGTGGCCGACGCCGCGCCGAGTGTCGACGTATTGCCGGCCGCCGAGGCAGCACCAAGCGTCGCCTCATCCCAAGCCACCGATTCCGCCCAAGCCACCGACGTCGCCCCGGTCGCTGAGGCGCAACCGGCTGTGGTCCAGCCCGTCGCCGTCCAGCCCACTGCCGCCCAGGCCGCAGCCCAACGAAAGCTGGCCAGACAACAGGCCAAGCTGGCGTTGCAGAAGAAACGGGAACTGAAGAAAAAGAAGATCGAAGAGAAGAAGATCACGGCCTTCCGCGACTACTTCGACTACCACGAAGAGATCCGCAATGTTCCGCCGCACCGGGTGCTGGCGATTAATCGTGGCGAGCGGGCGCGCGTGCTCCGCGTACGACTCGATTCGGATCTCCAGGCCATGGCCAACGTACTGGACGAAATGCTCGTGCCGCCGGAGCATCCCCACGGCGATTACCTCGTGGCTGCGCGCGCGACGCACTCTCGCGATTGATTCTCCCCAGCCTGGAACGGGATATTCGCCGCGAGCTCACCGATCGGGCGGAACTGCACGCCGTGGGCGTGTTCGCCAAAAACCTGCGAAACCTGCTTTTGCAGCCGCCGGTCCACAACCATCGCATTTTGGCGGTCGATCCGGGTTTCAAGAGCGGCTGCAAGCTGGCGGCGCTCGACCAGTTCGGCAATCTGTTGGGGCACGGCGTAATCTTTCTCGTCAGTAAGCCCGATCGGCGCGACGAAGCCCGTAAAAGAGTGCTGGAGCTGATCGAGCAGCATCAACTCACCGTGGCGGTCATCGGCAACGGCACCGCTTGTCGTCACGCCGAGGACTTTTTCGCCGAGTTGATCGAGAAGGACCTGAAGGACAGGGGCGTGGCCTATGTCATCGTCAATGAGGCCGGCGCCAGCGTCTACTCCACCAGCCGGACCGGTCGCGAGGAATTGCCCGAGTGCGATGCCACGCTCCGCGGCGCCATCTCCATCGGCCGGCGCTTGCAGGATCCCTTGAGCGAGTTGGTAAAGATCGATCCGGCCAACATCGGCGTCGGCCTGTATCAGCACGACGTCAAGGCCAAGCATCTGCGGACGTCGTTGGACGACGTCGTTGAATCGTGCGTCAACTATGTGGGCGTGGATGTGAATACGGCCAGCCCCGCGCTGCTGCGCTACGTGTCAGGCTTGAACCAACTGACGGCCCGCCGGCTGTATGAATACCGGCGGGAGCACGGACCGTTCCGCAGCCGCGAGCAACTCCGCGAGGTTCCCGGCCTGGGCGAAGCCACCTTCGTACAGGCGGCAGGCTTTTTGAAGATTCCCGCCGGCGACAATCCCTTGGATGCCACCTGGATCCATCCGGAAAGCTACGCCGTAACAAACCGCGTGCTGGAGCGGCTGCACGGCGCCGTGGCCGATCTGCGCGAGAAAGAGACGGCCGCCGCTTTGGCCCAGTCGATTGCCCAGGTTGAGGCCGACTCGCTGGCCAAGGAGTTGGAAGTCGGCGCGTTGACGCTCACCGACATCCTGGCGCAATTGGTCCGGCCGGGCCGCGATCCCCGCGAGGACCTGCCGGCCCCGGTCTTCAAACGCGGCGTGATCAAGCTCGAAGATTTAGCGCCCGGCATGGAGCTGACCGGCACCGTGCTGAACGTGGTCGATTTCGGCTGTTTCGTCGACATCGGCATGCACGATAGCGGCCTGGTTCACGTCAGCCGGCTGGCCGACAAGTTTGTCCGCGATCCGCACGACGTGGTGGCCGTCGGCGATATCGTTCGCGTCTGGGTGATGGAGATCGACAAGGAACGGCGGCGGGTGTCGCTGACAATGGTTCGCCCGGGCTCGGAGCGGGCCCGGCATCCGGCGCACGGCGGCCGGCCCGAGCAGCAGAAGCCGGCCGGCGAGAGTGCTCCGCGCGAGCAGCGTCGCGTCCAACAACGACCACCGCGGCCGGCGGGCGAATCTCGTCCCCCCAGACCGCAGCAGCAGGGCCGCGGCCGCCCGCAACGCGAGCCGTACCGTCCTCCGCCCCGGCCGCGTCCGGCGCCCAAGCCGCTCATCCCCATCACCGAGGGCATGAAAGCGGGCAAAGAGCCGCTGCGGACCTTCGGCGATCTGATGCAATTCTTTCAACAGAAAACGGTGGCTCCGACCGACGGCCAAGCGCCGGCAGCCGGTAGCCCGCCGCCAGTCGCCAGCGAACCCGCACCGGCAAGCAATCAGCCTCCGGTCGCTAGCGAACAACCACCGGCCGCAGCGGAACCAGTTTCTGCCGCCGCTGAACAACCACCGATCGCCGCCGAGAAAACGGCGGAATCCAAGGACGTTTAGTTGGTAGGTTGTGCGTTAGCATAACATCCTGGCGGTTATGGTATTGCGTTATGCTGAAGCATAACCTACGAGACTGAACCGGTCGCTCCAGTTGCGTGCACGACTCACATGCAAACTCTGGAACAAAGCATTCTCGACGAGATGGTCCGCCGGCTGGTGGCCGAGTTCCAGCCCGAGCAAATCATCCTCTTTGGCTCTCACGCCTGGGGCGAGCCGAACGCCGACAGTGACGTCGACCTGTATGTGATCGTCCCCGAGAGCGACGAACGTCCGATCCAACGAATGCAGCGGGCGCATCATTGCCTCGGCGGCTTAGGGGTAGCGAAAGATGTCCTGGTGAAAACACGCGCCGAGGCCGACCGCTATCGCCACGTGCGAGCGTCTCTAGAGTACAAGGTGTTCCAGGAGGGAAAAGTGCTCTATGGATGAAGCGAAGAGAGATTATGTTCAGCAATGGCTGGAGAAGGCGTGGAACGATCTGCAATCAGCCCAAAGGCTTGCCGCCCCTCCCGATCCGATTTTGGATACCGCGTTCTTTCATTGCCAACAGGCACAGCCGAAAAGGCCGTAAAAGCCTACCTCGCATATCGCGATCATCCGCCTGAAAGAACGCACGACGGCGAGAAGCTCGTTGCGCTGGCGGAAACGTACGAACCGCGATTCGCCGCCTGGCGGCAGGCCGCCGAGACGCTCACTCCCTATGCCACGACTTTCCGATATCCTCCGACCAAAGATCCGGATGGAGCAGAGTGTGAACGGGCTCAGCAAGCGGCAGCCGGATTGTTCGCCTTTGTTTGCGCGCTACTGCCAGAAGAAGCTCGACCGTTAAGACCGTAGCCGGTCAGCAAGCATTAAACGCCACGGACGGTGTCACGCCGAAACCACGGGAAAGTCGTCATCCACTGGGAGACGCGCATGGAATGCTTTGCTATCCTTTTTTCTTTTCCCGGCGGCATTTGTGCGGGTCTTAGCTATTCACTGATCCTTGACAAGCTGGTGTCCCGACTACGGCCTGTGGCCCGGTTGTTCGTCGGGGTATCCTGCGTGGTCCTTGCAGGCTTAGCCATTGAGGTGCTCTTGCTCGGGACGCTGGGCGCCGTTCGTTGCCGCGAATTCCTCGGGCCGGTATTTTACGTGGCGCACCTGACCATCTTCTTTCTGGGCACTCCTGCGCTAGCGAATGTTCTCGTCCTTCCTCGAAAGATCCCTTTTCTTAGTCGTTGGTACGTAGCTGGCGTGTTTTGTGGGTTCTTATTCACGTTCCTCGTCATTATGCAATACGTTGTGTCGGAAGCCCTCTACGGAATTAACGGTGTGAACGGCCCGTACAGCTAATGGCCCTGAGGATGGAACGCAAGATAGTAAGACATCGGATTCGGGTGGCCAGCTATTCGGTAATTCGTTGGTGGTAGCTTACAGGTGCCTCTAGCTCCAAGGAAAGGCTCAGTGCGATGTGCATGAGGACAAGACGATTTGTTTTGGTTTTCTCGCTGCTCGTGGCCGCTCCTATTATTGCGGTGGCAGCACCGTTTCCGGCCCCACCCGTGGTGACCGGCACGCTGGGAATTAACATCCATTTTTCGGATTCACCAAAGCTGATGGATATGGTCAAGGCCGAGGGCGTCCATTTCATCTATATGGATTTCACGTGGCCTTCGGTTGAGCACGTGAAGGGGCAATACGACTTCTCGGCGGCTGACAAGCTGTATGACCAGATCGCCAGCCGGGGCATGCAAGCGAACTTTCTCCTGGACCGAAACAACAGCTTCTATGGCGCGGACCCGACCAAGACCGAATGGCTACAAGGTTATGCCCATTTTGCCGCGGCAGCGGCCGCGCACTTCAAAGGGAAGGGTGTCGTGTGGGAGCTGTGGGGTGAGGCAGATAACCCGCCCAATTGGGTTTCGGGAACCTACAGTCCGAGCCAGTACATGGCCATGGTTCGTGTCGCCGCGCCGGCCATGCACCGCGCCGATCCGACCTGCAAGATCGTGGCCCCCGGGACCACGGGCGTGAACCTCTCGTACCTGAAAACTTGCATGCAAGAGGGTTTGCTCGATCTGGTGGACGGGGTGGGCGTGGACCCTTATCGCCAAAACCCTTATCACGCGCATTCGAGCAACGGCACCCCGGAGTCGCTCGTGAGCGATTATGCGCAGCTTCGCGCCGACATGCGGCGCTACGGCGGCAAGACGTTGCCGATCGTCTGTTCCGAGCTGGGGTGGAGTTCCGATGCGGCAGAGGGCGGGCTCAAAATCCAAACCCAGGGCGACTACGTGGCACGCATGTTCCTGGTGAACCTCAGTCAGGGCGTTCCGCTTTCGAACTGGTATACCTTTCAGGACGCGGCGCCGCAGGGCACAACCAATCCGGAATGGGCTTATGGCACGGTGAACTCTGATTTGACGTTGAAACCGGCCTATCGCGAGATGCAACTCCTGGCGACCTCGTTGCGCGGCGCCACCTTTTCCCAAAAACTCGACGACGGCAACCTGAGCGATTGGCTTCTGGTGTTCAAAACACCGGCTGGCCACAAGACGCTGGCGGCATGGACGACAGGCGATGCCCATGTCGCGACGGTTTCCGGCTGGGGCACGGTCTCGCTCAGTCACACGCCCACTTACATAACCCCGGTTCCCAAGTGAGCGGGGCATCGATACAAATAGCTCGTATCCTCAAGAAACGAAGAATCCCGCCTTATCGAAGCGGGATTCTTCCTGAAGTATTCGTGATGATTGGCAGAACACCAGACCTATGAGGAGCACGCTGCCTGCTCCTCAACGCAACCCAGCGGGCGGATCTTGCATGATTTGCACTCCTGTCGGAGGTCGGAGCGAGTTGCTGTCAACGTTGAAATCATACCACCAGCGGCAACAGCCGGCCGGTAAAAACGGCCCCAAATGCAGCCAAACCACAAGCTAATGCCCACATTTGCTGGTCTGGCAAGGTGTGCCGGCTACTGGACACGTTGGAAAGCCCTCAAAGTCTGCTCGCATCGCTATCTTCACTCACTCCGCCGGGGCCAAGGCCAACTGCCGCAGCGACTCCAATACGGCCAGCACGTCGTCGCGGGCGATCTCCTGCCAGGACGACACCTTGTGACTGAGAATCGCCAGCTTCATCAGCTCAAAGGCCTCGTTCAGGTCCGCCGGCAAGGGCGGCAATGCCTCGAACGGACGCAGCGGTGGCGCCGACGGCGAGTCGGCCACGGGCGGCATGTGCCCCGACGGGTCCGTCTCATCATTCTCACGTGCCCGGGGCTCGTCGTCGTAAGCGTCTTCGGCGCCGTGGACCTCGCCCAACGACTCGGAAATCGTGGCCGGCAGCGGGCCGTCGTTGCCCGCCGAAACATCCTCGTCCAACTCGGACGGCACGATGTCCGCATCGCTGGGTTTCGACTCGGGCGCGCCGCCCATGGCTTCCCAGCGTTGGTCGCGCATCTGCGAGACCGACCAGCCGCTCTGCAGGGCGCCCTCCAGGTACATTTCCGCGTCGGGCCAGTCGCTGGCTGCCTGAAAATGGCTCCAGTAGAGCCCGGCGTACTGCTCGAACACGTCGCCAAAACGCTCGTACACGCGGCGCAAGCGGCCGACGTGCTGCGGGGTGACGCCGCCCACCTGTCGGCTCCAGGCGTCGTCGGTAGCGCTGGCCGCGGGAGCGTCGGCCTGCTGCAACGCTTCACGCCACTGGCAGATGATGCGACCTTTTTCCCAATTCGTAGTGCTGATCAATCGGTTCCAGCGGCCGACGTATTCGCTTGAGGTCTCGGCCAACAGCGTCGCTTGTTCTTCCATGGAGCAGAGCTTTCCTTCGTTCGGGTACACCGTTTTCGTTCGAGCGCACGGTCCAAAAATACGCGTAGGCTGGGCGTCCCGCCTTCTCTCGGCTGTGGAGAAGCCAGGACCGACCCCAGCCTACAAACCCTGACGTGGGTGACTGCCCAGCATTGTACCGCGCGGTGCCAGCGGTCCAGTAGCGATCGCCCGCGGATGCCGCGCTGAGCGGAAGAATCGCGGAAAAACCCGGGCCAAAACGAGCCTTCCCCCCAAGCGTGGCGGGGGGTTGCCGCGAACCACCGAAGTGGAAAAACTGTCGACGGCGTGCGAACCGATTCGCTCCGCCGCCGGACGCCAGAGCCGGTATTTCGGCGGCGATTTCGCACGAATCACCGCGAAAGTGCGGCCGTAATTCGGGACAGGGAGTTCACTCGGGCTGCGACGCCTGCAGCACGCGTAAACCGTCGAGAACCCGGGAGAATTGGCGGCGTGCCCATTCAATCTTTTGCGTTTTTTCCGTCTCCTGACGCTGCCGGACTTGCCATTCCCGAGGCGACATCTTGAGGACGCCGGACTTGTACTGCATTTCTTGCCGCAGCAGATCTCCTTGGCGTCGTGCCACTTGGGCGTTCATTTGCAGGTACAAGCCCTCGATCACGTCGAACGCCCGCTGGTATCTTCCCAGGCGAAACTCCCCATCGCGGGCGGTCATGATCGCGTCGGCGTTGGCGACCAGGCCGCATTGCTGCGCGGCCGTAAGAAGCTGGGTGAATGCCCCGATGTCGAGGCTGCCGGGCGGACGCGTTACCGGAACAACCGGAGTTTCCGCTCCATTTTCCGCTTCTTCCTCCGGAGGCAAAGCGCCGCCGGGCTTAGCGGCTGTTTTGGAAGCGGAATCTGCGTGGTGTACCGGCTGCGCAGGATGTTGGCGGTTGTCTTCGGTCATCGGAAAAGCACCTCCTCAAAGTGACGAATGCAAATCGTAACCTTAGAGCACGTCTCTACAAATCTTCTCTCCGAAAAAAGGATTGCGATTGATCATTTTTGCAATTTAGGAGCGTTGCCCGGCGGCGTGGCTGGCTCGGCCGGCTTGGCGGCGTCGATCTTCGTCTTGTCCTGAGCCTTTGCTGCGATGGGCGGATGATCAGCGCCGACCACGCGCAAAACGAATAACATCCGCTGTCGAGCGGGCGGGCCGGCCAACGGCTGCGGCGCCAGGTGCCGCTCGATGCGTTGCTCAGCTTTCGTTGGCGAAGCGGTAGCAAGCGGCGATTTTGCCGCCGCGGACTGGGACGACAGCCGTTTTTCCTGGCTTGCGACCGCGGCAGCCAGGTTCCCACGATAAGCGTTGACGTTCCGCTGGACCGAGAACGAACCGAACAAATCGGGCTGCGCTTTCAGGCCGGCCAACGTGGCATCGAGCTGTGCCGCCGTCGCTTCCACCTCGACCATATTCTCTTCGCCGGCGGCCATCGACCGCCAGACCAGAGAACGATCGGCTGGCAATTGCTTGGCATCGCGCGCCGTTTTTTCCTTCTGCCAAGCCAGGGCAACTGGCTCGGGCCGCTGGCGCCACGGGACGCCGTTGGCGTCAAGAAGCTTTTCGAACGCCCTTTTTCGGGCGGCGTCAGAGCTAATATTGCAACGGATGACGGCTACACTTTCGCGGGCGTGGGCAACCTTCAGCGTCTGCCTGGCGAAAAGGGCTTGATCGACCTTAACGCCGTCCTTGCCGGCCGACTGGATGCTGGGTGGCGCAGCGGGGCTTCCCGCGGGTTGTGCCGGCCTCGCCAGGGCAACTTGTTTTTCCGCCTCGGCAACCGGTCGAACGCCCTGCCACCGCTCGCTGATCCTAATCATGATCGCAACGGTCGCCATCAACGCCAGCCACGTCATCGTCCGCCGATTCAAGAAGCGTCGAAAGAGGGACCGGCCCAGCGGCATGGACGCCATCGAACCATCCTCGGCCACGCCCGGCTCTTCTTCGGTGAGCATGCGCCGTTCGGCCACGCGCAACACCTGCCGGCTCAAATCTTCCGCGAGTTGCTCCTGCGGCAACGCCTGAAGCGTGTTGCGCAGTGCGCGCAGCTCATCGAGCAGTTGTCGAGCCACAGCGTTCTGGGCCAGCAACCGTTCCATCTCCGCCTGCTCGGCGGCGGTCAACTCGCCGTCGAGATATGCGCTCAGCAGTTCATTTTGCGACAAATCGTTCATAACACCCAAGGTTGTCAACAGTCAGAGCGGTCGGTCTTATTATCGCATCCCACCGGTCCCGCTCATCGAACCGTTATGCTACAGCATAACCTACTTGACTCCTTCTTCTCGCTCCTCCACGTCTTCGGTTACCGCCAGCACGGCCCGCAACGTCTCCCGCAGTTGCAATCGTCCCCGGTGCAATCGGCTGCGAACCGTGCCGATCGGCAGGTCGAGGATTTCGGCGATCGTTTCGTAGTCGCAACCATCGATCTCCCGCAACACTAGCACGGTCCGATACTCCGGCGGCAGTTGCGCAATGGCCTGCCGGACCTGGCCGCAGCGCTCTTTGCGATCCAGCCTCTCGGCCGGCCCCTCGACCGCAGGACTGATAGGGTTGGCGTCCGGCATGTGGTCCATCGACACCGCTCCGCGCCGCCGCCGCCGCTGGGCCACGGCCACGTTGAAG
>Ga0181529_10004871_pt1 | contig 14277 bp, 8 predicted proteins | sample PEATcosm2014_Bin_36_FD_119763 | JGI IMG/M metagenome (GOLD analysis project Ga0181529, IMG submission 119763) | Peatland microbial communities from MTU Mesocosm Facility, Houghton, MI, USA - PEATcosm2014_Bin10_30_metaG | ecosystem: Environmental > Terrestrial > Soil > Wetlands > Peat | place...
CCACGATTGGTTCAAACACGATAGCCTGCTGACCAATGATCTTCGGGAAATCTTCGAGAAGGACATATGCGTGACCCGTGCGGACCAAGGGAAGACACCATTCGACAAGTCCAAAGGCGGCGAGACCACGGAACGCATCGGCCAACTCAGCATCAAGCACGCGATCTATGAACATGCCACGCCAAATGACGGCCTGACCCAAATCCTCAAGCTCGCCGACAGCGCTGACGCCCGCTACGACCGCAACAACCCTCTCATCGGCTGCGAACAGACCAACCACGCCAACCCAGACGAACTCCCTGATATCTTCCGCAGCAACGTCTTCGGTTACGAAAGCGAGCGCACCAAGGTCGAGCGCGGGATATTCAACGTCGATCGTACAAACGCAGATCCATTTTGTGCTGCTCTGTATGAGAAGAAAGTTCACAGAAGACCAGGACTACTTCACTTGGTTCGCAAAGGACTTTATGGAGAGCTGGAGTGCCTCCTAAAGGAAATGGTCAAAGAAGGAGATGAAATCTCTTTGGAGGTCTACCGGAAAGTCCGCGGCTCCGTTGAAAGGAACTTCGAGCCCGGCCTTTCCGATACTACACGCCCAGACAACGATACATCGCTTTGGGAGCACGTTTATTCCGTTGCTTCGATTGCGAAAGCACTCCACATTCAATGCATTTGCAAAAAGGAAATTCCAGATGAGGCTAGATTTCATCTTTGGGGAATTGGCATCGATGCTCTTCGCTATATTTCTTACGGTCACAAGGTTGGAGACCTCACCGGCCGGCGTCGCGTGGTTGACCAGATTTTCGATGAGATCGAGAGACTGTTCGAGTACGGTTTGCCGTTTGGCAATTGTGTGTATCGTGACGACAATTTTGTGATCTTCCTGACTCCAGCAGTGAATGGATTTGAGGGGTCGCTGCAGAAGCAGATCAGAGGAATCAGCCTGGAAAAGTCGGCCGGGGAGATCATCCCCCAATTTCACATCGTTAGGGACACTTCCACTCTGACGTCCATAGTTAAGGTCATTGAACAATTGCGCAAGGATATTGCTACGCCTGTGTCGGTAGGGGTTTCCGAGATCAAATCGAAGTTTGATGACGCCTGGAAGCTCCCGCTTGCTGGTATCTGTCCTGTTTGCCGGCTAAGGCCAGCGCCCCGCCGCGACGATGGACGAATCGTGTGTCAGATCTGCATTGATCGCCGGACGGGTAAGGGCGAAAAAGCAGATAATGAAACAACTACAGGGCCGAAAGAGACGCAGTTCATCGAGGAGATTGCCGATCATAATGGTCGCGCAGCGATGATTGTTGTCCGCATTGGGTTGCGGGAATGGCTTGATGGACGCATGGTCCGCACCTGTCTTATCACGGAGCCACAGGGCATCGATAGGACGATCAAAGCGCTCAAATGGGTCGCCGAGCAAGACCTGAAGACCGACGGCAAGGGTCGCATCGACTGGTTCAAGACCCGAGGCGACAATGATTTCGCGAAGATGGTTCAAGAAGTCGCCGAGTGCAAGAGCGCCAAAGGAGGCAATCCGTTATTTCTGTATGGCCGCCAAATCGTTCGCAGCAAAACGTCTGACCGGATGGCTCTGTGCGATGAACTAGGCGACAAGGACTGGGACCAGATAATAGTCGATGGATGCGAGGAGCACCCCTGGATTAAGACGCCTGACGACTTCCTTGCCTGCCTGCTTTGTGCCAAAACGCCGACGCCTTCCACGGTTCTAGATGTCTGGCAGACTACTCAGGAGTTTCTCAAGTCGATTGTGCGGCCGGTAAAGAGATGGAATATCCAGGACGGAGAACCTGACTTCAAATCGTCTCCCCAGTTGCTGCTTGACGAGAACTTGAATGGTGCTCTGCGGGCACAGGGAAAATCATCTTTTGAGGCGAGGGTCCGTAGCTACATCACTGTCGATCGCGAGCCCCATTTGGCCAATAATCAGGCATTCGAGACGAACATAGTCGGTCGTCGCCGCTCTCTGGTGTATGACAAGGACACCCGGATTTGGGTCTTGGGCGATCACTTCACCGATGGCTGGAATGGGCTGGAGTTCGACGCTCCAGACGGCGGCGCGCAGTTGAAGATCACGGGGGGAGGCCCTGCTGAGAACGTCTACTATCCCTACCGAGCGATCTCGGTTTCTCCCAACCTACTTTTGGCTATTGTCCCCGCCGACACGGTCGTTGAAGTCACACTAGCAATCCACGGGCGCTACCTGGATGAGTTTGGCAAGGTATACGGCCGCCTGCCTATCGCCATCGGCAACATCGTCTTTCAGAAATTCGTACCCATGTTTTCCGTGCTCGATGCAGCACGCCGCATGACCGGAAACTTTCAGCGTCTCCAGGAGGGCCTGTGGATTGAGGGCCAGTTCCCACGTGCGATTGTCAATAATAAGGGCCCTCTCAGCATAAGCGAGGGCAAGCCATTGCAAGAGACAAAGGCCGACGGAATCGATCTAAGCCTTGGCGACGGCAATCCCGACTACCATCACCCTTACATCCCGCTATCCAACGACGCGGTGTCAAAACCCGCAACCGACTTGATGACGCCCGCCGGGCGCATCGTTTATATGTCCGAGATTACCGAGCACCCGCGCCCAATCCGCTATCGGCCAAACTTGTACGACGGCGAGATGCTTGGTGCGTCTGCAGACCGCTTCAAATTGCATATACACGAGCAACGGAACAGACCGCTGGACTGGCGGAATGACCCTGAGTGTCAGTTAAATGAGAAGGCAGCAGACCTAAACTTTGCGGTCCATCGTGGTTCTCCGTCTTCGCAATGGCCGATCACTATTGAGGACTTTGAAAAGATCGTCAAGCTTTGGGACATGCTGAAGAAATCTCCGCGCGCCACCGACGCCTCGATTCGAAATCTCGAACATGTCATCGTCGCGCGTCGCGAAGCATGGCGGAATGTTGCCGCTAGCAATGCTGGAAAAGCCATCGACGGCATCGCCCGAAGCATCGCCGCCAAGTTCACCGGCTTCGAGCCGGAGAGCAAAGAGCATGAGAGTATCCTCGACGCCATTTCTAGCGGATTGTTCGACCGAACGCTGGATATTCATTTGCGAATTCTCAAGGACCGGCTTAAGTCGGATGCCCAACAAGGAGAACAGCCATGAGTGAACCCTATTCGCTACGCACGTACCTGGCCGAGTGTCTCGACCCCGTTCACATTGGTACGGGCGAATTCCGGCTTGGGAGAGTCGATAATACGATTGTCCGTGAGCCGGGCACCAACCTGCCGAAAGTGCCAGGATCGAGCCTCGCCGGAGTGGCGAGGGCGTACACAGCCATGAGGTCGGGTAAATACAGAATGGATGGGACCCTGTCATCTTTGATCGATGATGACCAGAAGAAGAAGATCGTGAGTTGCGCCGGCAAGGGTGGCGCCGAAGGCGACGACCATTGTGGAAAACCGGACTGTCCGGTTTGCACCGCCTTCGGCTTTTCGAAGAAGGGATTGTCGTTTCAGGGGCTGGCCCAGTTCTCCGATGCGCGACTGCTGTTCTTCCCTGTCCATTCACTAGTCGGCCCCGTCTGGATCACCTGCCCATCCTCGCTCGAAGCTGCAGGCTGCATCGCTAACGTCTCTAATAACAATCACGAGCATGTGAATTGGCTCCAGTGGAACGACTACCTCGATAAGCAGGTCGAGCATGGCACGCCCGAGGTTCAGACCTTGGCCTGGAGCGGCTTGCCGGACCGCATCAACCTGGGCTGGGTGTATCTGAGCGTTTTTGGAAAATCCCCGACAAAAGCCCAGACAGATCCTTCCACACCTCGCGCCAGCCAACCACATCCTGCAATTCCTCAAGAGCCTTCCAAATGGAAGATTCAAATTGGTGAAGAGGCCAACGGTCCAAAGTTCCTTGGGGATATACCCATCCTGAAGTCAATCGCCAACCGGATTGTTCTGGTCAGCGACCGCGTGTTTTCCGTTGTCGTTGAAGATCAGCTTGAGGTCCGTACTTCGGTGTCGATCTCGCCACTGACGGGCGCAGCAGAATCCGGCGCGCTGTTTACGTATGAGGCCCTGCCGCGGGCCACGTTCCTATTTTTTCAGATCATCTATCTCGACCCCTCGCTGTTTCGCGTCCCCACTGCAGGGGCAAAGAACGGTAAGCCGGCCAATGAGGTGAGTAGTGAGGTCATTCATTTCAATGGAGCCGATGAGCCTGCCAAAAGTAAAGAGATTGCGAGTCATGTCGAAGGAGGTTTGGCTCTTGCGGAGTTTCTTGGGATAGGAGGATCGAATACGCGCGGACTTGGCCGGATGAAGATCTTTCCCGTGGAATCGTCCTCAGTACCCGGAAAGGAGCAAACCCAATGAACTTCGACCTCATCTGTGCTGAAGCCGCCGAGAATACGGCTGGAAATCTTCCGGGAAAGGATTTGGAGAAACTAGTTGGCAACTGTTCTTCCGTTCTAACCCGTCACGGCCCGTACGCTTTGTTTTTGTATTTGAAATCGGAGAAAGCTAGCAAGGAAAAGCACAAGGATAATACATCGCCGCCACCGGAGAGCGCCGCTTCGTTCATTCTGTTTGGTATGGCAAAGGCATTAAAAGATGTCTTTTCAACCGAGATGAACGACGTCAGCGATCCCGAGAATAGGCCGCACACATTTTTGAAGATTGATACGATCCTAGCGGCGGTCAAGGACATTGGCTCCAATTTCGAAAAACTCCTGCTTGCGCGCAAAGTTCTTGAACAAACACTAACTTATCTTCGTTATCACGTAAAAGCGAAGGCTGAAGGATCAGGCAACAAAGACGATCAGGGGCATTGGAATCCAGATAATGCAGGCAGAGTTCAACAGGGAAGAGATCGCGAGTCTGAGCAGCAACACCAGAATCCGCGAGGAGTTCAGAGATGAGTAAGCACTGGAAGGCACTGCGGCTCGTCTTCCGGGCTGAATCGCCAATCCATATCGGATGGCACGATCTTGGCATGATTCAGCGCACACGTTACTATATTCCCGCGCGCGCTATCTGGGGAGCAATGGTCGCTGGCTACGCCGCTCGTCACAAGAACGGCAAGGGTGTGCCAGAGATTTATCAAAATGCGCAGAAGGATCTGGAATCTTGGTTCCGCTCAACGTGCTTTTTTCCCAAATGCGGTCTTGACGGAAACTTGATGCGTCCTCAATTTCTCAATCAGAAAAAATCGGACGGCGATCGGCACGGCCTCTACTATGGCGATTTGCATCCAACCGAGTTTGAGGCGCGCTGGGTATTTTCTCAAACATCGACTGCTATCGAAGCCTCTTGTCTGGCCGCCGAAGATCAGGCGCTTCATGAATCCGAATACCTCTCGCCAGTGGCCCGCTCCGAGGAGAGTGACGTCCCCAGAACAATCGCGCAACGCCATCTGCATTTCGAAGGATATGTTTTCTTCACGTCCAACTTGACTGAGGACGATATCAGCTCTGCCCTCGGCGCTATTTCGATCGGTGCGGATCGCCGCTATGGCTGGGGGCGCCTCAAAAACGTGACGCAAGAAGCCAGTTCAGACATCTTTGGCTTCTTGCTTGACGACTTCCATGGGTACGGCCCTGGATTAAAGCCCAACGGGAAGCTGTTTCATCTTCCGGGGCACTTGAACGTCGAAAATACCGAAGATTGCTGCCTGGCTGGTGATCTGGAGGTCCTCTCCGGCCGCGACTGGTACGTTCCCTGTGCGCAGAACCTGAACGACAAGCAGCCGCGTTCCGGAGCCGGCCAACAACTTACCGGGGCTAACTTGTGCTGGGTTCCCGGCACGCGCGGAAGTGGCGATTCAGACTGGAGTTTCGTGATTGAGCCCCAGGGGACATGGAAAGTTACATCGCTCCCGCAAGACGCGTTACTTAGCAAGCGGTCTCAATGAGAAAATGACTTCATCGATGACAACGGGGAAGCGACAACGGGAAATAGCGCCGGGCCGACAAGCGTATCGATGGCCGGACCAAGCGGCAATTGGTGGCGATGTTCGTCGAAGAGAAGCCTTTCCTGCAAGCGACACCGCTGGATCTGTTTTGCACGTGTATGGAATGCTTACAGTTCGTCTGGATGGCTGCATCGAGTTCGGCCACCGCAATCCACGGATTCAATCCTGTATTATAGCTCGGTAATGCGGTATACTCACTCGATATTGGAGAATTAGGTCGATGACAAGTACGTGGAACGTTGCTTATCAGACCATTATCTTTGGCCCACAGATCGAAGAGAACCGTCTGCCCGATATTCTCGACGGCATCTCCGCCGCGGGATTCAAGGGTGTCGAGTTCCGGCAGCCGCCCGGAACGCTCCCGAGAATCCCAATACTCGGTCCAATGTTAGTAGACCGTCACCTCGAGTTGCTTGGTTTGGCTGGAGGCAGTCTCCAGGAGCGCATGGACTACTGCGAAAGCAGCCGCGAGCCATATCTCTACGTCGAAGAGTGGGACCCAGCGCGCGCGCAGAAGGCGATCGATAAAGGATTTCGCCTGGCGCTCCATCCGCACGTTTTCAAGAAGGTCCACTCGGTGGACGATGCGTTTAAGGTGCTCTGGGACCATAAGGAACTCCTGTGGATGCCGGACACGGCCCATACATGGATTACCGGGCTCTCTCCCGTACGCGCTTTGCAGCGGTACCGGGAGCGCCTGGTGGCGATCCATTTGAAGGATTGGAGCCCGAAGTTCGGTCGCTGGTCGCATCGCTATGCGCGCGGCTTCACCGACCTTGGATCGGGTACGGTGCCTTTTAAGGAATTCCTGCGAGAGCTGAAATGTATTGTTTGGGACAAGCGCTCGGCGGGGCTTGCCCCCCGTCCGTGGCTGATCGTGGAACAGGACTATGCGCAGGCCGATCCGATGGATTGCGTCTTTCGCGCCGCGGAGTGGCTGGCTGAACACGAACTCATGGACTCACCGCCCAAACGGGCTGCGACGACATTCGCTGGCCCTTGGAAGCCCGTTGAACTCTCCATGGACGCGCCAGCGGAACAGCGCGAGCATGAATTCCTGAGAGCGCTTGAAGAAGCCGCGAGCCGCGATCCGGAACTTTTCTACTCCCGCGCCATCGAGGCCTTTGCTTCCCTTTTCAAAACGCCCGTTGCACTCCTTTCGGCTTGTAGTCCGGCTCACCAGATGCTAAGCCTGTTGGCTTCCTACCCCGGCACGTTTCAGGGTAACGGTAACGACGCAAAGCTCGAAGAGACCCTGGCGCGGATTGCCATTGAGCGTCAGACGATTACAGTACTGGATTTGCGCAGCAGCGATCCAGGGCTAGCTAAAGGATGGCCGGGATTGAACTCCGCCCTTCAACACGTATGGCAGGAGCACGAATCTCCGTTTCTGGTGGTTCTGCCCATCTTCAATGCCTTTAATACCAATCATGTTCGGGCGGTGATCCAGTTCCTGCGCAAAGCTCCTCTGAACAGAGAGGAGGACAAGGAAGATCTGAACCGCATGACGAAGGTCGCGGAGGTGATCGCCCGCGTATCGGATTCCTGGCTGAACGACCGGTGTCTGACCGCCTCGGCGGGGGTGAACCTGATCGCCGAGCAAGCAAAGAGTTCAAATGGTTTCCTTGAGGAAATCGTCAAGCAGCTGATTGTGAAAGAGGCCATCGGCTGCGAAGCCTGCTCCGTCTTTCTTGCCGATGCCGCCGGCAAACGACTCGACCTTGCCGCTACCACCGGAGTCACCTGGAAAGAGGATTTGCCTTCGAGAGAACGTTACTACAAGCCCGGGGAGGGACTTACGGGCATGGTTCTTCAGGAGCGAATGCCGCGACTGGTTCATGATGCGGCGAAGGAGAAGGGATGGCTGGGCAAGAGCAAAGAAATTCGGCCCAGTATGGATCTGGACGCCTTTCTTCTTGCGCCGATCACGGATCAGGTCGGCAAGATCCTGGGCGTGGTGCGGTGCATCAACAAGATCAACCGCTCCACCGGCAAGGCAACACACTTCTCCGATGAAGACCTTGCGATTGTCGATGCCATCTTCCAAACCGCGGTCCCGCATTTACTGCGTCTTTTGGACGCGGAACAGCAGACCGCGGTAGTCGAACGTCTCAAGCACGAGTTTAAGGGGCCATTAAGTGGCATTCGCGGCAGCATCGACCGATTCAGTACCTCTATCGCTTTGCTGGTTAAGAAATACCCAGCTGAGATGCGGATGGAATTCCTGAAAGATGCTCTAGAGTGGAGCGAATTGCTTGCTGGCATGGTGGAGCATATGGGTTCCTTCAACAACAACCTGCAACCGACGAAGGTCCGGCTCTTCCCGGATGTCGTCAGCCCGGTCATCCGTCAGGTGGGCATTCAGGCTAAACAACAGGGGCTTCCTCGTGAGAATATCGTCGCCGTCGATCGCTTTGTCAATCCCGAGCTATGGATCGATAAGATGCGTTTTCATCAGGTTTTTTTCAATTTGCTCGATAATGCAGTCAAGTATGCGAAGGACGACTTGAAAGCATTCAAAATCGAGGTGGCGGGTGAGCGGCGCGCAGACGAGTGGAGATTTGCCGTCCGGGATTGGGGAGTGGGTATTGAGAAGGGATGGGAAGAGGCAATCTTCCAGCAAAAAGTACGCGCACCGGGCGCACTGAGACTCAACGTGACCGGTCAAGGGATCGGCCTCTGGGTGGTTAGCCAAATCGTCGCTGCGCATGGGGGCAAGATCTCCGTCACGCATTTATCGGAGCCGACAGAGATCACCTTTACACTCCCCACAACACTTGAACTTCCTCCCCCCGAAGCGGGCGAAGCCGGAAAGACAGAAGGAGACTAGACAAATGACCGAGAATCCGAAGCAACCAGCCAAGCGACGTCTCAAGGTGCTCTTCGTTGACGACGAAAGGGGCGCCGTTGCTTACTACAGGGAGGACCTGGAGAACGACGGCATGGACGTTCGCTATTTCAAGACTGTCGAAGAAGCCAGGGACGCATTCGACAAAGAATCTTTCGATATCGCCATCTTCGATGTCTGGATGTTTCCGGGTCCCTACGAAAAACAAACCCCCGACGGTCTGGCAACGGGACTCTATCTCTTGCGCGATTTCCGCACGCTCTACTCGGCAACACCTGTGATCGTGCTGACGAATATTACGGATCAGAAGACGCTGGCAGAGATCCGGGCTGAACCATTCGTCAAGGTGGTGGACAAAGCCAGGATTCTTCCCTCGAACATCCCCGCCATGGTGCGTGACTTCGTAAATGATCCCCACAGTTGACCGGCAGTAGGCGAACTCCTCCGCATCAAGGCGTCCGCGAACCGGCAAGGAATCTGCGCATGGGATCGGTCCATCGCGCGATGCCAACCTCGGCCAGCACGAAGGCCCTGTGATGGTCGGCCATCACCACTACCGGAACAAGTGTGCGCAAACGCTCTTGCAGCTTATCCAAAGCCAAATCGAGCGCAAGCTCTTGGCTAGCAACTTCATCCGCAACGGCGGTAAGTCCGGCATACAAATCGTGTTTCAGCATCCAAGCGCAGAAGATCGCATAGCACAGCCGCTGCGAGACTGAATTGAGCCAGAGATAAAAGCCACGAATGACCTCTTCGTCTGCGTGTATTTCCTGATAGTCTCCGACGATGATTCCGTTTTTGCGAAAGCGGTCGATCGACTCGTAAACCGGCTTCCACTCTCCCTGATAACTCCTTTCCAGGGGGCGGCAGAACTCAATGATTCGATCGATGTCGACCTTGTTGTTGGAAAAGTCCAGCAACAGCAGGCGCAGATTGAGGATCGCCGAACAGGCGCCCTCGATTTCGACCTGCTCATTCTCCGCTCGCGCGCGCCGGGCGACCGTCTCGCTTCTGTCTTCCAAACTCCGCCCGTATTCATCGTAGAGCCACAGGTAACTGCTTTCTCCAATGTCTTGTAATAAACGAACCTGCAGACGAACCATCTCCTCTGCCAAAGCCAGGGCGGCAGCACGCACAGCAAAGGCATGGGGTGGATTACGCAACGCAGGCGGGATCGCGGCCGGCTGTTCCAGGTATTTTGCAACCTGAATCATTTTTTCGAACAGGAATGTTTGGTCCGCCTTGGCGATCTCCTTCAGCATCCCCCCAACGGAGAATTGCCGGAAAAGCATCGCTTCTTGAAAATCCTCTGCTCTCACGGAGAACAGAGGCTGCCCATTCCCCCAAGCGCGGGACGGAAAGTACAGCGCATCATAGACAAGTTGTCCGAAGAGCGGATCGTCGAGCAGGCGATTCTGTACATCTTTGCCGTAATAGACGATCTCTACAGCCAATTGCACAAGCACCGCCAAGCACCGGCCGTCCTGTGAGCCGATTTGCGCCGTCCTGCTGTCGAATTCTGCTGAGCTGACGGTGAAGTGCTTCAACCAGCGTTGCAGGTCCCCTAGATGACAGCGGGCTTTATGCAGCACCAGGTATTCCAGAAGCTCTGAATCTGCCTGCTTTACTGCGCTTTGATCAAGCAGTCTCTTGAGGTAGGCATGGAGATCGCTGGGCGAGTAGTGGACATACAGGATTCTTTTGAAGAATGTATGCTCCACCGGATACGCATTCTCCCGCAATCTCTCGCGATGGTGCTGATAGTAGTTGCGGTCAGTGATAAAACAAAAGAAAGCGCAGTCTCCGGTCAAATGCTTTACGCGCTGAATCAGTTCATTCAGGCGCTTCTCCAGATTCTGAACCTTGTCCAACTCATCCACGACAAAAACCGGAGCCAAGCCGCTGTCCAGCACCCGCCTGACCAAAATGGGCAGCGTGATGTCCATCGTCGCCACGGTAGCGTCTACCATCAGGCTCTGCTGCTTTGTCCTTCCGCCGAAGTAGCTAAGCAGGACAGTGGTGACCAGTCCTGTGATGCCGCCTCCTACGACTGCCATGATCGAATTATGGCTGACACTCAACACCAGCCCCACAACAACGGCGGCAGAGAGCAAACCCGCCGCCGCCATAAGCAGGCTGGGTCCCCCTCGAACCGTTCCAGCAAGGTCGTGGATGAGCTTCTGAGCGCCTTCCGATTGGTCCGCTGGTTTACGCCCATCGGCCGAATCGGTGGCAGCCTCCAGTAATGAGTGCAGCGCCACAAGTTCTTTTAAACCCTTGTCTTGATCGCCATCGGCGAAGAGAACGCCCGAGGAAAGAAACCCGCATCGCTCCCAATAATCCCGCAGCGTTGAAAGCTCCGGCCGATGGTTCAACTCGACGCGGAGTTGTGCAACGGTCTCCGGCTTCACCCATCTTTTCTCGAAACAATTCGCCAGTTCTTCGGAATACTCGCGGTGCAGCGCGCGGATGACCTCATGCAGCGCATTCTTGGCCATCTCGTCATAATCTTCTGCTTTGAAAACGCCAAATCCGGAAGAAGAGCCACGGTGGTCTTCCTTGAGCAGGTCGGGGCCATGCAGGTGGACCGCCAATGGGCGGAAGACCGTCTTGTTTTCTCGCTGGACGTCCTCAATCGCCTTGTGTACCAGCGTTGTCTTGCCTGAGCCCCGGTGTCCGGAGACTAGAACCGATTGACCGCGAATGTACCCATCGGCGTAACTCTCCAACTCGCACTTCAACTCCCGGTAGGCCTGGCACTCGGCCAAGATCGGTTCTTCGCCCGGCGAGTTCTTGAACCATGGATCGCCGCCTCGCGAGCGGGGCGTGAAGGGTTCGGCCACCTTTAGATTATCCAGGCCCATTAGCGCCCTCCAGAAGCTTGGGTCGATTTGACGACCTCATACTTCATCGACTCGGAGGATGTCTGGTCGTTGAATTTGCTTTCATCCTTTTTGCCAATGAGACCCATGTATAGCAATGCCAGGAGCACGATGGAAAATGCGACTCCCGCAAAGAGATAGAAAAGAGGATTCGGATTCGGATATGAGAATCCTCCACCCAGCTTGCGCACCCGCCCAATCTGCCAGGGCAATCGAGGGCGCTGCAGGGCATCGTAGAGACAACCATAGGAGAGCGCCGCCAAGACCAGGAAGAGTATGAAAACCGCACGGAAGGCGGGCGAGCATTCGGGAGGGGGTGGGGGATTGGAGACAGTGGAGCTAAAGGTAAACCCTAAAACCCGGAAGATCAACAAGAGAGACAAGCCGATGGCCAGCCCTCTGCCTGAAAGCCAGCGCAAATCACCGAGGAATTTCCGAAACAAACTCCAAAAATTACTCTCATTTCCATCTTCTTGGTCGTTTGCCACCACGCTCTCCTAACCGTACCCGTGCGGTGGATGTTCTAGCTTTTACCCTAATACCATTCAACAGGTACGCACATATATTCAAGGGAAAGATTATATCAGGCCTGGATGCTTTCGCGTTGAAGAAGGTTTCGTTTCGAAAGAGAGCTCTCGACGTGGATATGTAAGAGTCGTCATCTTGCGCGAGTTCCTGGACAGCACGAGCTGGGAGGCCTCTGTGACGACCCGTCATTGTGACTTCAGTAGTCGCTAGTCGAGGTTGTGGTCAATCCGGACTTGATAGGCTGAGACGTACTTCCAGGGATTGGGGGAGTTGTCTGTCCGCCCAATCGTAGGCCCTTTTCAGGTGAGTGAATGAACCCCCAATGCAAAGGGGGGCGGACAAAAAGTGGACAAACGGGGCATTCGCCGAGTTGAGCCCCAGCAATTACGCGGCTTCCCGAGCAATCATAAATGGTCTGCAAAACCTTTATGCGCCGGTTCGATCCCGGCCCGCGCCTCCAAACTTTATCCTTTAAAATCAATAAGATCGAAAATGCGGTCTGGTTTCTCGCACTTGTCCATAAATGTGTCTTTTTCGCTATTCATCATAGTTTTCTGCATTTTTTATCCGATTTTGGAGTGCCTGCCGGACCAGATTGGACTGAGATTGAGGGCGTTCTGACCCCGGTGTTCCGCCCTTCCCTCAGATTTCAAGCACCACTCTCCTGACCAACGCACGCCCAATTGAACTGACAAGGCCGATCCCCTGACACTTTTGGAAAAGAACCGATTCAGACAAATGCCGATCCGTCGCATGGGATTGGAATTCGGAAGGGATTTTGGAGAATTGTGAGATAAGGAGCCTGGCGGCAATCGATCCGTGCCACCCTTTTCGCCCCCTGCATCGTCCCTGGGGTCCTAGAGAGATTCTAGAATGGCCATACCCCGCAACCTTTGTGCCAGGTCGTCACTCGCTGAGGCTCGCGGCAACTTGAATGCATGGTTTCTAGATACACCAATCCCGCTGCAAGGGCTAAAGAGCCTTCGCTCCAAGCGCAGTTTACAGAGGTCAACCAGTGTCGACGACGTGACACCGCTAAAACGCGAATAGCGGTGGGAGAAACGATAGGGAGAGGCTCCACTCAACCATCTCACGACTGAGATCCTCGTCTATTCTCCGGGCGTTCGGCTATTTCAGCGGCAGCATGAAGTGAAGCGGCAAGCGGCTCAAAGTTGAGTTTCCCGGCGCAAGCCATGCAACTTCGTTGCCGGCACAAACACTCCCTGGAGAGGGTATAAGCACCCATCTGAGAGAGAGAATGGATACGAAAACGCCTTGAACCGCTGCCAACGACCCGCCTCGCCACTGTCGAGATTTTGACACTGGATTTTTTCCGTTGTTCGATAGGACGGCTGGCATTATCCACATAAAGCATCTGATTTGAAGTAGATACAAATAGTCCATTTTTATGATTTGTTTGGCGCATGGCATGCAATAGCGACAATCAAAAGCATTCTTGAGGCGCACGCATCGCCAATGGACACCTATCGGAGTAGAAGCAGGTATTTGCCGCCTTCGATTACCGCGGGATCAGCGGATGGGGTTGGTGCGCGCCTGATCTTGCGTGGGTCTGTTCGCGGCCACCCCCATAGAGTCGAGTTGGAGCTTCGCATTGCGCCGCCCGGCATGCGGGAGCGGTACCCTCGCAAGCGCAAATACCGAAAAACCAATTCAGACGCATCTCGTTTGGCCGTGACAATTTGCTTTTATGGCCAGCGGCAGCCACTACAGGACGCATCTTAAACCGCAAGTCAGGCAGGGATCGCATACATGGCGCAGATATTCGGACGCAATTCCAATGCCCTGGCGAGGATGCTCCTGATTTTTATGGGGCTGGCGGTGGTTGCTCTGGGGGCTACGCTCGATCGGTTGCAGCGCTCGCCTTGGGTGACGCGGCAAGGTCAGCGCCCCGATCAGCCCGTGCCCTTCAGCCACAAGCATCACGTGCAGGGTCTAGGATTGCAGTGTCAATACTGTCACGTCACGGTAGAGAAATCCAGTTATGCAGGTATTCCGCCCACCAAGACGTGCATGAATTGTCACGCGCAACTGTGGACCAACGCCGACCTTCTGCA
>Ga0181529_10004872_pt1 | contig 14276 bp, 14 predicted proteins | sample PEATcosm2014_Bin_36_FD_119763 | JGI IMG/M metagenome (GOLD analysis project Ga0181529, IMG submission 119763) | Peatland microbial communities from MTU Mesocosm Facility, Houghton, MI, USA - PEATcosm2014_Bin10_30_metaG | ecosystem: Environmental > Terrestrial > Soil > Wetlands > Peat | place...
CGTCCTGGCCTTCACCGACTTCGGCGTCGAGACCCTCGTCGATCTGATCAAGACCCGAAGAGAATCTCGCTGATCGCAGACATGCGCGAGTGGAACCTCCGCGGCCTACGCCGGATGCGTACGATGAGGACGCCCGTCGATTGGCGACCTTTCCGGGCGTCGGCCCCACGATCGCCTCGGCGTTGATCGCGGCGATCGGCAAGGCCGAGACGTTCGAGCACGGTCGTGACCTGGCGGCATGGTTGCGGGGGCCAATTCCTACCGGCAAATCCGTGAGTTCATTCGCGTGCATTTGCAGCGACTGAACGAAGCGTTTGGCCCGCAGCGACGTTCCATCTCCGCGATGAACGGTTTGCAGCGCGCGTCGAGCCATGAATCGAAGCGCATCGCCGGCCGGAAATCCTCGTCGACGGCGCCGATCCCGGCCATCTGGCTGTCGAAGGCGAGGCCGGCGACCGCGGCGGGGTCGACGTTGCAAGCGCGCATGCACTGGCGGATGGCGACCGCCGCGGACTGATAGAAGTCCTGTATGTCCTGCTCCACTGCATCCGACTGCGGATAGTAGAGCGGGACCTCGGTGCGCCCCTCCGACAAAAGGTTACCCGTCGAATCGTACTGGCCGGCCTTCGTCGCGCTAGTCCCCAGGTCGACCCCGAGCAGAAACTTATTGAATTTGTCTTGCATTGGTCACCGGGATGTTGCCGGCGCGCTGCCACCCCCCGCGCCGCACAGGCCGTCCGGCGCGTTTTCGCTTCTACTGCGCACCAGCGCCGCCCGCGCCGCAAGCACAGCAAGGGCGGCAGAGACGAGAAAGTTCCAATTGGCAAGCGAAAGGCCGAAAATTCTGAGCTGCACAACCTCGCAGTTAGCGAGCTTGACCGTCGCGAGCTGATGGACAAGATTAGCGGCGCTCTGTGCGCCGGCGATCGAGCCAGTGCAGGCGGTCGGGCCTTTCCAGAAGTGGGCTTCGACGCCGGTATGATAGCCGGCCAAAATGACGTTGGCGGCGAAAATCAGCGCCAGCAGCCAAAAGAGCGCGGACGTCACGGCGCGGCCTGATCCAGAAGCCGCAAGAGCGAAAGAGATCGTGGCGAGGGGAATCCCGGCGTAATAGGCATATCGCTGCTCGAAGCAGAGATCGCAAGGGGCGAAGCCGAGCGCCTGAATGACCCAGGCCCCGGCGATTGTGGCGAACGCGAGCCCGCCAATCGCCAGCGCGTTGGTCGTCGCTTGTTGGGGAAGATGACCTGCGAGAAGAGACGTCAGCGTAAATTTCCCTCTTGAGCAATCATGGTCAATTTGTGCCAGGTTCCCTTAGAGTGATTGCCGAATTGGGCGGTCCTGCTTACGGTTGCCAAAACGCGTGTGACGCCGCATCACACCGTTGACCCTGCACAACCCAACATTGTCAGAGCGTTGCGGCGGCGCCGTCGTCAGCAGCGCCACGGCCAACTTCTGTCCGACTGTTCTCGCAAATCATCGCCGCCGATCGCCCGAACTGGTGGACTTCGCTCGCCGTCCACCGGCCTCTGTCGCTCATATCGCATCGCCCGGGACGTCGCCACCCATCCGCCGGAGGATCGCCTCGGGCGGCCTGAAAAACCACATCTGGTACATCGTCACCAGCCACATGAAGGCGAAGCATGCCGCCGACGCCGCGCCGGATGCGATCGTCACCGCCGCGAACGGATGGAAGAGCTTGATGAAATACATCGAACCGATGTCCAGCCCGACCGTCGCGATCGGCAGTGCGATGACGGCGCACTTGAGCCATACGGGACGCATGTACGCGTGGCTGAAGATCTGCCCGATGATGAAGAAGATGAAGGTCATCCCGAACAGGTGGATATGCGAATCGCGGATCAGCGTCGCCGCCGACTCTCCGGTATCGATTTCGGTGGTCTTCTTGAGGTTGTCGTAAGTGGAGAGGTTGGTCACCTGCGGAGTGCCGCCGTCATGGCAGGCCATGCAGCGCTGGTCGAGAATCGGCTTGATGTCGCTCACATAGGACGCCTGCGGGGCGCCAGCATGCGCCCATGCGATCAGCACGCGTTTTGCTTCGGGGGGCAGCATGGTGGCCATCGGCCCGTTCAAGGCGTCCTCGAGGACGGAGCCCCTATCGTTGCCGGCGTAGGTGACCACAATGTCCTCGTAAGAGACCATCAGCGGATTTCCGCCAGCCTTGCCGGCATAGGTGAAATAGAGGTTCGCTAGGGCGAACAAATAGCCCAATCCAAGAAGGAGCAAGGTCGCCGTGTACAGCCAGCGCAGACTGTAGGGCAGTTCGGAGAAATGATGAAACAGGCGACTCTGCGGCTGGTCGTTCATGCTTGGAACCATTGATTTTGGGCAGCCATATCCCTGGAGCGCAGGCTCGTCCGCGCCCCGCTGAGAACTCGTCGTTGCGTACGACGGCTTCTATGTCGGTCGGGTCTCGTCACTTGAGCGAGGCGTAAAAGGCGCCGAGATTCGCCATGTCTTGGTCGCTCAGCATGCCCGCCAACGGCTTCATGACCGTGGCGGCGCGCTTGCCGGACTTGAAGTCCAGCAGCGCCTGGACGACCTCGGCCTCGCTCTTGCCCGCGAGCGCCGCGTACGCCCCGACGCCCTGGCCTTGCGCCCCGTGACAGACGGCGCAGGCGCCGGACTTGGCCTTGCCGGCCTGAACGTCGCCGGCGGCGCTGGCCCCGCCGACGGCGGCTAGCAAGGCGAGGACGCCAACGGCCAAGGGTAACAAGCGCGTCATAACGGTCTCCTTTGGGGGCCAGAACCAGCGTGATTTGGCCGCGAAGCACGCGTCATAGCGACTTGCTACGGGCGCGTCTCGCGTCAATGGCTGCGAACTTGCTTCGAACCGGCCCCCTCCGTGATGCAACTTAATTGATTGAGATTGCTGAACGACTCAACGTCTTCGAGCAGACGCCGGTCGATGCGGCTCCGGAGCTCGGTTCTCTGCGACTTCCTCTGGCGACCAATAACTTAGCCCCGATTGACAGTGGGGATCTGGTTCGGTGCAATTCAACACTCCAGCCGGTCGTAGACCGGCTGGTCGTGCCGTCTTATCGCAATCTCCCATTCTTGGGACGATCCCCGGTCAGACAGGGTTGCCCGATTGCTCCCGCGATCTTACTCCGGTCCAACGATTGGCAGCCCGTGCTTCGCCATGAGCTCCAGATAGTCTTCGCGCGGCGGCACGAAGATGTCGATTCCTCTGAAGCCGGTGGTTGTGTGGCCGCCATGCATCACATTCGAGGGATGCACGCAGACGTCGCCCGCTTTCATCAGGAACGTTTCATCGCCGCAGGTATGATCCTCGGTCCCTTCCAGAATGACGAGGATCTGGACCGCCGGATGCTTATGCAACGGGAACACGCAACCTGCCGGGTTGGTGATGAAGCTGAGCAGAGCGGGCCCGGCGGCGACGAAGCGAGTGTTCGACTGCGGGGTCAGCGGGACCAGCGGGATATCCTCGATCGTAAAGCAATATTTCGACTTCTTGTTTGCAGCATAGACCATGACAACCTCCATTATGGAATTGGCAACGTGTTAAATCAGCAATGGAAAGCTCTATATTTCACATGTTTTTCAGACCGCACCTACGGCAACATCCATGACAGCACCGACGTGGACTGAAGGTAAACAAGCAGGCAGAGCGCGAGCATTAGCATGACGCTCCACACCAGACACGCGCGGAAGATGTCGCCTTCGCGCCCGGTGATTCCGACCGCGGCGGCGCCGATGACCAGGCTCTGCGGCGAGATCATCTTGCCGAGGACGCCGCCCGAGCTGTTCGCCGCGCTAAGCAGGGCGGGAGACAGGCCGGCCTTATTCGCCGCCGCCGCCTGCAAGGCGCCGAACAGCGCGTTGGAGGAATTGTCGGACCCGGTGATCGCAACGCCGACCCAACCGATGGCGCCGGAGAGGAAGGCGAACGCTTGGCCGGCGCCCGCGAGCCAGGTGCCGAGCGTCGCGGCTTGGCCGGAGAAGTTCATGACGAAGGCGACGGCGAGCACCGCGAACACCGTCGGCACGAACAAGCGCATCTGATAGAGCGTCTGCCCATAGACCCTCACCGCGTCGCCGGCTGAAACCCGCAGAAGCGGCGCCGCCAGGATGCCCGCGATCAGCAGCAAGGTCGCGGCGCCGGAGATCAGCGGCAGAGACAACGTGGTGTTTGCGGCCTTCGCCGCGGCGGTCTGGATCGCCAGGCCCGGCCAAGCGACCTTGACCAGCCCGACATTCAGCCAACCGGCTACCGCCGGGATCTGCGCAATGACGAAAACCGCCACGATCAACATATACGGCATGAAGGCGATCACGCGGTCGCGCAGGCGGTCGCGCAGGCTGTCGCGCTCCGCGTCCTTGATCTCCGCGGCGGCGCTCGCGGCGGGGCGCGTCTCCATCGCCTCGCTTGGCTTCCACACCTGCGACAACGCCACCATCGCGGCGGCGCCGACCAAAGACGCAAGAATGTCGGAGAGCGGAACCGAGATGTAGTTGGAGCAAACGAACTGCGCAACGCCGAACGCCAGGCCGGCGGTCAGCGCTGCGGGCCATACGTGCTTGAGGCCGCGACGGCCGTCGACGATCCACACCAGAACAAACGGCACAACAACCGCTAGCACCGGGGTCTGGCGGCCGATGACCGCGCCGAGCAGGTTAAACGGCTGGTTGGTGACTTGGGCGAGCGTGACAACCGGCACCGCAAGGGCGCCGAAAGCGACCGGGGCCGTGTCGGCCACCAGCGCGCACACCACCGCCTTCAAGGGATTCATTCCCAGAGCCACCAGCATCACCGCCACGATCGCGATCGGCGTGCCGGCCCCCGCCAGCGCTTCCAGCAGCCCGCCAAAACAGAAGGCAATGAGAATCGCCTGCAGGCGCAAATCGCTGGAAACGACGGCGAACGTTCGGCGCACCACGTCGAAATAGCCGGACTTCACCAGCATGTTGTGGATCCAGATCGCGTCGATGACGATGAAGATGACGTTCAATATGCTGAACGCGGCGCCAAAGAGGGCGCTGTGGACCGTGGCGCTCACCGGCATTCCGTAGGCCAGCACCGCCACCGCCATGGCGACGATCAGCGCCCACACGCCGGAGGCCAGGGGCGACCATTTCAGCCCGCCCAGAAGCACGAACATCACCAACAGCGGCAACAAGGCGAAGAATGACGACAGGGCGAGCGAATGCGCCACCGGGTCGGCGATCTGCATATATGGCTGTAACACAGCTTGTCTCCTTAGCTTTGCCGTCACGGCCATGACGCCGGACGGCGCGACCTTTCGCGGACATCCCCGGTCGGCGTCCGATGATCGTTCGAAGCTCGCCCCCCGGGTCGCCTGCCCAAAGACTGCCCGTTCAGATGTGGTAGGCTTGGCGCCCCAGCAGCTTCCAGCTTCCGCCCTGCTTCTGCCAGGTTTCCATCACGCCGAGATGTGCGGTGGCCGGCGGCTTGCCTGCGTCGGTGTAGGCGCAGTCGAAGACGAAACGCATCACCGCGGTGTCGCCGGCGATCACCGCATTGACGTTGGACAGAGTGATCGACGAGTAGATCGTCTTCTTGGTGACGATGGTGTCAATGTACTGCGCCTTGCCCTCGACATGGCCGTCGGAATGGGCATAGACCATCTCGGGCGCGACCAGCGCATCGAGCGCCGCCCCATCCGCATCGAGCATCGCTTTCCGCAAGTCCTGGGCGGCCTTCTCGACCGCCGCCTCGTCGGCGGCGTCGGCAACCGCTGGAGCGCCAGACAACAGGGCTGCGCCGATGAGCGCGTAACCCCCTAACATGGTCGACTGACGACGCGTTAGCAGCATGTTCTCCTCCTCCCGCTTCGGGGGTTTCTCCCCCTCCCGCAACGCAGAGTGATCGCAATAGCCCCGAAGGCTACGCAATCCTCTGCCGTCCAGGAAATATCCGATAAATCAGCCCCTTGCTGGATAACCGATCCAATCGTAACCGGCGGCGTCATAGATCGAGCCCCCCGGTCCCCAATGGGAAAACTGGCGAACGTCTTCGCCGGCCTGCCGTCGCCGAGCCCCGGCGCGCGCGCGCCGTTCGCTGTTCGCGGCGCACGACGCCCGCGGCCTCGTGAGCTTTCTTGAGCGCCGAGATCCCCAGTGGCTGCGGCAGCGTCATTCATGGTCAGTGGCCTGTCTGCACTGCGAAGTAGTGCGCCAATTCACGCATTTCAGCATCGGACATGCCGTCGGCGATCTCAGGCATGACCCCAAGGCCACGACCGCTGCGGACGCCGCCCTTGTAGTCTTGCATCGCCTTGACGAAGTAATCCTCACGCTGTCCGTCGAGTCTTGGCGTGTCGCCTTTGCCGGTGCGAAGATGGCATACCTCGCAATGGCCGTTTTCTAGGTCCTTGCCGGCCTTGGTGGCGGTGGGGTCGTTGTCCGGCGCCGCCGGCGGCGGGGGCAGGGCGGCGAAATATGCGCCGAACTTTTGGATATCCTCGTCGGTCAAGGGGCGCCCATAAGGCGTCATCGCCTCGTTCCTGCGCTGATCGTAACGGAAGAATATCAGTTGGTACTCCGTGAAATTGACCGGCTGGCCCGCCAGGCTGGGCGTACCGGGCATCTCCGAAATGCCTTTGGCGCCGTGACAAGCGGCGCAAACGGTCAGTTTGTCCTGGAAGCTCATAGTTTCAAATGCGGCTGCGGCCGCGTCTTCGCTCGCATTGGCCGCCGTCGGGGCGACCGTCGCCACTGCGACGAGCACAGCAACTCCCGCGACGAAACCACGCATCTTCATTCTCTCAAACACTTTGATGGAAAAGGGCCCCGCCCGGGCGTAGCGCCGGGGCGGGGCAAGCGACATGCCCGTCAGACCTGTCGGTTACTTGGCCGCAGTGTTGGCCTCGCCGACATACGAGATCTGCCAGATGGTGCTGGACTGATCATCGGAGACCAGGATCGAACCGTCCGGCGCCTGGATAACGTCGACCGGACGCCCCAGAACCGTGTCGCCCTGGTTGAAGCCCGTAGCGAACGGCACTTCCTTGGGGTTCTTGCCGTCCGCGTCGACCATCACGCGCACGACGTCATAACCGGTCTTGGTGTGCCGGTTCCATGAGCCGGTTTCAGCAAGAAAGATGTTCCACGCATACTCGGACGGGAACTGATGCCCCTGATAGAACATCATCCCGAGCGGCGCCTTGTGCGCGCCAAGGTTCACGATCGGCGGCACGAAGTCGCTGCACGGGTGCAGCTTGCCGTAGATCGCTTCAGGCTTGTCGCCTTCGAGGCAATACGGGAAGCCAAAATTCGAGCCCCACTTGTCGACGAACTCCAGCTTGTCGCTGGGGAAATCGTCGCCAAGCCAGTCGGACCCGTTTTCGCTGAACCACAGCTTGCCGGTCCGCGGATCGACCGCGCCGCCGACAACCTGGCGGATACCGGTCGCCGCGAGTTCGGCGATGCCGGTAGCCGGATAGATCTTGCGCATCTGCCCGGCGTCGGGCGGCGGGATGCACAGGCTGCACGGCGTCCCCACGTTGACAAACAAGGCATGGTCCGCCGGGTCGGGGATGAGGACCTTCCAGTTGTGCGGCCCATAGTGTGTGAAGTCGGCGTAGACGACCTTGGCGTCCTTGAGGTCGCCGAGGCTGTCGAGGCGGTCTTCGGGGTTCTCCCAGGCATAAATCTTCCAGGGGTCTGCAACGTACAGCGTGTGGTCCATGAACGCCACGCCGGTGTCGTGCATGAATCCCTTCAGGACGGTCTTCACCGTGCGCTTGCCGTTCGCGTCGGTGGTGATCGCGCTGATGATGCCGCTGACGTCGCTGCCGGTGAACAACGTGCCCTTGTCGCCCCAGGCCATCTCGCGCGCTTGCGGCACGCCGCTCGCCCACACGCTCACCTTGAAGCCCGGCGGCACTTTGATCTGAGTGGCGATCTTCTCGTCGTCGGCGAGCGACGTCGGTATCGGTTGCCCGGGAATCGGGACAAGGCCCTTCTGCGCTTCATTCTCGCCGGCGCGCCACCAATCATCCGGCGGATGCAGCCAGAAATTCGACGTTTGCACGTCATACGCCGGGCCGGTGGCAGGCGGCGGGGACGCCGCCTGTGCAGTCGCGGCGCCCAGCACAATCGCTAACGCGACAGTGCTTACACCCGCGATGGCGAGACAAGTTCCACCACGTTTCATGATGACTTTCCTCCCTTTGTCGAAGCCCCCGCTCCGTGCACCCGTCAACGCGGCGTTGCCGCTTCGTTGACGTCACGCAGGGCGCGAAGCGCAACCTGTCGGATGACCTGACAAATGCGTTTCTATGCCGGCCTGACGAAAATGTCCATTCCGACGGTCCCCGCGCATGCTCGATTAGATGCACTGCGACCATCAGCCGCGCCGGCAATGTGGGACGCCCTTGGTCCGGCGTAGAGATCGTCGAAGGCGTCTTCGAACCGCCTCCGATCAATCCACCCGCAAGGCGCGCCAGCTCTTGGCGCAGATAGACGAGGCTGTCGATCCCGGTCGCGTAGCATGTCGGTTTCGCCGTCGGCGGGCGTCGCGATAGGACTGGGGCGTAAGTTCAAGACCGCCGGGGACGACTTGTCTCTGCTGCGCAATGCCACAACGATATCAAAGCCGTTCCCAAGCACAATTCGGCGCCGGCAATCCTCTTGCGAGGGAGCGACGGGGGTGGGAGAAGCGTTTGCAAGCGCATGTTGAGCAGCCAGTCGAATTGGCCCCACGAATATGTCGAGGGCCGGCGTGGCGTATTGAACGGCGGCGTCGTCAATTTCGCGGGCGGCGCGCCTTGTGCTCCTGAACGGAGCGGCCGGCAGGGGTTTACTGCGCTGCCATTTCCGTTAGAATGAGTCGTAGTATCATAATATGAGGCCTGCGCGAGCGGGAAGCGCGTGCCGATCCACGTGACCAATAAGGGAGGATCCCAGTCATGAACTCGAGACGTGACTTTCTCATTGGCGCCGCCGCTCCGCTGCTGCTGGCTTGGCCCGCTCGAGCGGCGCCGATCTGCGCTCCGGCAAAGGCGATGAAGGGGGCAAACGTGTGCCGGGCCTATATTGATTCCATGAAAGCGTCCCAGGAAACCGATCAGGGCAGTCGCGATCCCCGGGCGATCTGGGTCGCCTGCGTGGCGGTGGTGTTCGCGATCTACGAACACATCGTCCCACAGGCGAGGATCATGGCGGAGGGATACGGGGGTCTCGACAAAATCCCAGTTGACGCAGGCCTCGCCGTTACGTTGCCCTTGACGCGGACATGGAAAGACGAAGAGGGCGTTGGCTTCCGCGCCTCCTTCGAGCCGCTGTTCGACGACAGCGCCGCTGGCGACGCGTTGGATGCGAAGCCTCTTTTCGGGGCAATCGCCAACGGCGATCCGCTGATCCTGATCGGCAACGACCATTCGGTCGTGCTGCTGGGGCTCGCCTATGCGGAGGACAGGCCGGAGCGAGCGATCGCTGGCTTCGTATTGGATCCGAAGCCGATGGTCGGCCGGCGGCCGCTCGATCACGACGAGATGATCCCGAACTCAGCCGGCGGCGAACTGCTGCTTGCGGTGCGCACGAAAATCGAGAAGGTGTAGCGTACGGGTCGCCTGCGGGTCGCGGACGTCATGGCCGCTTTCGATGCGACGTTCCGCGAGCGAGACGAGACGCAAGGGTTTGTTCGAACCCGACTAACGGGAGAGACTAGCGGGAGGAAGGCAGTGGCGCAAGGCAAGGCGGATTCGGAGACGGAGAGGTTTCTTATCGTGCTCTTCCGCCTCATCATCGGATGGACGTTTCTCTGGGGAGGCATCCATCATTTCGGCGACAGCAAGTTCGTCCCCGAATTCTTGAACCAAACGAAGACGTTTCATTTCCTATACGGGCCGCTGGTTGCGCCGGCGATCTCTACGCCGCTGACTTTTTTGGTCGAGTATGGGCAGCTGCTGATCGGACTGTCGCTGATCTCCGGGCTGCTGGTGCGGGCGAGCGCGCCGTTCGCGATTCTGATGATGCTGCTGTTTTGGACGGCGCACATGAACTTCCCTTATCTCGAAAGTCCAAATAAGTTCCTCGTCGATTTCCACGTCACCTATGCCGGCCTGCTCGTCTATCTCATGATCAAGAACGCTGGCCATGTGTTCGGCCTGGACGCCTGGGCCGAACGCTTGCCGCTGGTGCGGCAAATCCCCTCGTTGCGCGCGGTCGTCGGTTGACTTGGTGTTGGGATGACGCGTTCGATGAGCGCTTCCCAATATCGCCCGCACGCCGGCGGCGTCACAGACGGACAGCAACGAGTGATAGGCGCGAGAATGGCGGCAAGGTGGGAAGTTTGGCCCTTCCCAGACGGCGAAGTTGAAAGGGCGTAGGGCTCGAGAGCTCACGGGCAAAATGTCAGACGGAATGCATCAACACGAAACAGAGGCGGAAGGGCAAGCGCGGCCGCTTCCTAGCGGCCTTGCGCAGCTTTGGTCGCAATTTGGAAGCACGCGTGGGCGGTTGCTCCCCCCGACGCGCGGCGGTCTCGCCTTCCTCGCCGCCATGGTCGTCATTGGGTGGGCGGCGACCGGGATTTATCGCGTGCAGCCAGACGAGCAAGGGGTAATCTTGCGACTCGGCAAATGGGTCGACACCACCGGGCCGGGACTGCACCTTCATCTGCCTTTTCCGATTGAGACAGCGTTGTTTCCGAAAGTCACGCAGATCAATCAACTCAGCTTGACCCGGGCTGCGCCTGAGGTGTCTGGCGGGCGTAATCAAATGTTGACGGGCGACGAAAACCTAGTGGAGGCCGACTGCGTGATCTCATGGAAGATCAAGAACGCCGGCCAATATTTGTTCAAGGTCTACGATCCGGAAAAGATGCTGCGGCTGGCGGCCGAGGGCGTAGTCCGCGACGTCATCGCGAGAAATCCTATTCAATCCGCCTTGTCGGACCGCCGTCAGCAAATCGCCGATCAGATCACGGACGAGCTCCAGAAGCGGTTGGATTCTTATGAGACCGGCGTTCTGATCACTCAGGCTCAACTGCTACGCGTGGATCCGCCGCTAGCGGTCATCGACGCCTTTAATGACGTGCAGCGGGCGCGGGCCGACCAAGAACGCGCCCGCAACGAAGCGGAAGCCTACAGCAACGATATCTTGCCGCGCGCGCGCGGCGAAGCCGGTCGGATTATCCAGGAAGCGGAGGGCGTGAAGACGCAGACGACCGATCTGGCGCAAAGCGAGGTCAGCAGTTTTCTCGCGCTCTATGACACTTACAAGAAAGCCCCGGCCATGACCGCCTGGCGCCTTTATCTTGACGCCGTGGACGAGGTCCTAAAGAAGTCGCCTCGGATCATCATCGACACAGGATCGAAAGAGTCGCCGGGAATTACCCCGATCTTGCCGCTGTTGGAGACGAAGCCGGGCGAGTCCGTTCAGGGGCCGCAGTCCGTTCAGGGCCCGCAGAAATGACGATGAAACTTCGAATCATCGCGGCGCTCGTCGGGGTCTTCGCGCTTTGGCTGGCCTCGGACGGCTTCTATGTCGTCGATGAGATGCGGGAAGCGCTGTTGGTGCGTCAGGGTCTGCCGATTGGCGTGTTCTCCGAACCCGGCCTGAAGTTCAAGCTTCCGTTGCTCGACTCGGTCATCTTCTTTGACAAGCGTGTCCTTGTCCTCGAACCGGCCATCGAGCAGATCATCTTGGGCGACCAAAAGCGGATCCAGGTCGACACCTATATTGCCTACCGTATTTCCGAACCCCTCAAATATTACCAATCGTTCCACACAGTTGAGGAAGGTCAATTGCAACTTGCGCAGATCGTCAGTTCGGTCGTGCGCCGTGAATTGGGACAAGTAAAGCTCTCTGCGCTGCTTTCAGACGAAAGAAGCAAGATCAGCGATGAGATCCACGCGGAGGTCTCGAAGAGGATGGGCGGCCTCGGCGTCGAGGTTCTCGACGTCCGGCTGCATCGCGCCGACTTGCCGGAGGACACCAGCCAGGCAATCTACGATCGCATGAAGTCGGAACGACAGCGCGAGGCCAAGGAATTGCGGGCCCAAGGCTATCAATGGGCGCAAGAAATTGAAGGAAAGGCGGACCGGGAACGAACCGTGCTGTTGAGCGGGGCGACCCGACAGGCTCAGGTGACGCGGGGCGAGGGCGAAGCGCAAGCCAATGACCTGTTCATAAACGCATTCGGGAACGACCCCGACTTCTTCAACATGTACCGCATGCTGCAGTCCTATCGTCAGGTGCTTGCGCCTGCGCACCCGACGCTGCTGCTTTTCTCGGACTCACGATTCTTGTCCCTATTGCTTTCGGGGCCCGCGTCCGCCGCGCCTGACGCTCTGAAGCAATCTTTAGGCGCGGACGCGGCGAGCGCCCGGGGGGAACACTAAGCGTGAAAGAGGGTGGGCCTCGCGGTCAACGGAGGCGCGCGCGACGCCGCGAAGCGAATCCGCCATCAACGCACAACGCAATTTCGTAAACGCGGGCGCATTTGGGCGGACTCGTCTCCGACCAGTCGGGCGAGTTCACTCCACCGCGCTTTAGCTAGGGAGGGTCGAGTTGGACTTCGGCGTGACGCTGTCGATGTTCGGGGCTGTGATCGAACTTGCAGCGCTCGATCTGCTGCTTGGCGCCGACAACGCAGTGGCCGTCGCGCTTGCCTGTCGGCCCCTGCGCCCGCAACTGCGAAAGCGAGTCCTTCTCATTGGCGTCGCCGGAGCGATCATGCTGCGATTTGGACTGATGCTCTTGGTGAGCGCGCTCCTGGTCGTGCCGGCATTGCGGTTGGCGGCGGCGGTCTTCCTTCTATGGATCGCCGTCAGATTGCTCAATGGCCCGAGGGCTGCAAGCGGCGACGCGTTCGTTGACGCCGACCCGATATCTCCTGCACGGATCACCGTCGGCCTCTTCGAATCCGTGCTCGTCGTCATCGCCGTCGACGCCGTCATGAGCCTCGACAATATCGTGGCGCTCGTCTCCGTCGCCCAGGGAAACGCAGTGCTGCTTATTCTCGGTCTGATCCTGAGCGTTCCGGCATTGATGTATGGAAGCTTTGTCCTTACGAAAATGTTCGACGAGTGGCCGGCGCTGGTTCTCGCAGGCGCAGTTGTTCTCGGATGGATCGCGGGCCAAATGGCGGCAAGCGACGACCTGGTAAGCGCTTGGGTGTCGCGCCAGGCGCCCGCGCTCACCGTAGTCCTGCCCGCGCTTTGCGCCTGCTACGTCTGTGTCATGGGGCGCCCAAGCATGAAGCGCGGCGTTCTGCGTTGAACCGCCGCGTCACTGCGGAGGATTAGCGGGCTATCGATCAGCGCATGGCCGATGAAACACGGCTTGGCCTCCTTGCCCGGCCCCTTTCGGCCGCCACCCTCAGCGGGACAAACGCTGGCGTCTCGCGCTCATCGGCCAACCGTCGCCACCGCCGATAGAGCAGGCTCACGTCGACGCCCGCTTCACATGCGATCTCCGTCACTACCGCGCCCAGCTCCTCCATCGCCGCAACAAGCCGCGCCTTCTCCGCCGACGACCAACGACGGCGACGCTCAACCGATGTGGTGACCTCCATGCGACTCGTGGCCGGGTGACTAACCTCTGGCTAGCCACCCTGTCCTGTGCCGCTTACCCCGGCCCGCAAAGCAACGCCTCCCGGCTGGGCGCCGCCCATCTTCGCTGCCTCAGCCCGATCCTTCCCCTCGCGCACCCGCCGCCAGCGACAACAATCGCCGGCCCTGGTTGGCGTCCTTCGACCGTTTGGCGAGTTGTCGCAACTCCGCCGCCGAATTGTTCTCCCGAAGCTTCACCGCAGCAGGCATGGCCACATCCTTCATGCCGCCTTGAATCAACGAGCAAGCGATTCAGGAATCTGGAGGGTTATGTGAGGTCCGCGGCGCGAAACTGCGCGCGCTCCGGGAGCGGACCTCATTGAAGCCGGATTGAACGAGGGCTCGGGGAGGTTCGCGCTGGCGGCGCTATGGGTTTTGTGTCCGACAGCTTCGGATTATCGTCGCGTCGGTTTGCAGCCATGCCAGGCGAGCGTGATCGTTCTGACGAGCGATCGGAAGCAAATCGGGGTTCGCTCGCACGGGGAGCGCGCGCCGATGTTGTGGGATGCAGGCCGCGGCGCCGTGAGGGCGCAAGTCGCTTCGACGGCCTCCAATTGGCGGCGCGATGGGATAGAGGCGAAGCGAGACTGTTGGTGGGATCGTCATGGTGCGCTCATGAAGTGTCGCACCAAAACGGCGGCCTCTTGGACCGAGGCCATTGGCCGCCGCGGGGAAGGTCGGTGATGACCCTCATAACTCCTCTGCATTCCC
>Ga0181529_10004873_pt1 | contig 14275 bp, 15 predicted proteins | sample PEATcosm2014_Bin_36_FD_119763 | JGI IMG/M metagenome (GOLD analysis project Ga0181529, IMG submission 119763) | Peatland microbial communities from MTU Mesocosm Facility, Houghton, MI, USA - PEATcosm2014_Bin10_30_metaG | ecosystem: Environmental > Terrestrial > Soil > Wetlands > Peat | place...
AGATCGAGAACTGGCGCTGGGCGGGGGTTCCGTTCTATCTGCGCGCCGGCAAGCGGCTCAAGAAGCGCGCCACCGAGATCACCATCCAGTTCAAGCAACCGCCGCTGCTGATCTTCGACCGCATCGCGGCCAGCTCGGCCTGCTCGGTGATTCAGCCCAACCTGCTGACCATCCGCATCCAGCCCGACGAGGGCATCGCGTTGCGCTTCGGCGCCAAAGTGCCCACCACGCCAGAGATGGCCGTCTGTCCGGTCAACATGGACTTCGACTACGAAGCGGCCTTCGGCAAATCGAGCGCCAACGGCTACGAGCGGCTGCTGCTGGACGCCATGCTGGGCGATCAGACCCTCTTCTCGCACCGCGATGGCGTAGAGACCAACTGGGCGCTGTACACGCCGATCCTCGACGCTTGGGCCGCCAAGCAGCCCGAAGTCTTCCCGAATTACTTTGCCGGGAGTTGGGGCCCCGAGTGCTCCGACCACCTGCTCGAACGCGGCGGCCACGCGTGGCGGAACGATCTGGGGCGGAAGGTGTGAGAAAGCGTAGTTAGCGCGCTGGCAGGCTTTTTTGCATTCCCACCCTTTCCGCAGAAGAAAGCGGAAAGGATGGGGCACGGAGCGGATTCGCGCTATCCGCGGATGATTTTCACGAAGATGCCGTCGGGGAGTTCGCCTTCCAGCAGGTGAACGACGCCGTCTTTCACATAGCCTTCGAGGGTTTGGCGCGTGGGTTTGGCGGGAGGCGTCTGGGCAGGCCGCGGTATGGGAGTGGTAACCAGCTTCCCATACGGCCGTGCTGCCGCCGTGCTAACCCCGCTCGCTCCGCTAACCCCGCCTGCGGCCTTCCCCATCCCTTTGTCCATCGCTTCGTTGGCCAGCCGGTCGGCTTCCTTGTTCCCGCCGCGCAGGGTATGGCGCATCTCGAAACTCTCCATGCGGCGCGACCGCTTCCTTGCCTCTTCGTACAGCGGCTTCAGCACCGGGCTTTTCACCGAGTACTTGCCCTGCATCTGCTTGACCATCAGCTCGGAGTCGGAGACCACGCGCAGGCGCTTCACGTTGTGCTCGATGGCCCAGTTCAGCACGCCCAGCAGCCCGTGGTATTCGGCGTAGTTGTTGGTCTGGATGCCGAGGAACTCGCTCAGTTGGGCTACCACGCGGCCTTTGCTGTCCTCGACCACCGCTCCGTAGCCGGAGGGGCCGGGATTGCCGCGCGAGCCGCCGTCGCAATGGGCGGTGAACCACTCGCCGGCCGCATCGGCAGCGGAGTCGGGAGCGTCGAAGAGATTTCCATTCATCGCTTTCCAGTGTACCGGGTTGGGACACATCCCACGCAGCCGCGCCAGGCCCTTGGCTCACCAAAAGCGCCATTTCGCGTCTATTTCGGTGCGGACATTTTCCTATCCCCCGGAGCAGAGAACGATGGCAACGGATGCGGTGATCTTCCCTTCTTCCCCGGTCTCAGTTCCGGGAGCTTTGGCCTGGCCAGCCGTGCGGAGGGTACAATCCTCCCCAGGTATGGCTGCGACCACGGCAATGAACGGGCAGAAGAGCGCGCAAGAGCGCATGCAGGCGCGCGCGCCGGAGATGGAACTGATCCGCGAGGCGCAGTCGGGTTCGCGGGCGGCGTTCGACGCGCTGGTGCGGCAGTATGAGCACCAGGTGCTGCGCCTGGCGCTGCACCTGACCGGTTCGGAGCACGATGCGGAGGATATTTACCAGGAAGCCTTCTTGAAGGCCTACCGGTACATTGGGAATTTCCGCTTCGAGTGCTCGTTTTATACGTGGATTTACCGGATTGTGACCAATCTCTGCCTGGACCAGCTCCGGCGCCGCAAGACCCGCCGCGAGGACCACGCAGTGATCGTGGACCGCTCCGGGGACGAGATCGACTTGCTGGCTTCGGTTTCCGACGACCGGTCGTTTTCAAACCCGGCCAAGGAGCTGGACCGCAAGCTGCTGGGCGAGAAGATTCAAACGGCGCTGGACAAGCTGACGCCGCGGGAGCGGATGGTTTTTGAACTGAAACACTATCAGGGACTCCGCCTGCGCACCATCGGAGAAATGCTGAACACCACGGAAGAGACCGCCAAGAACACGCTCTTCCGGGCGACAAAGAAGTTGAGAGCACAGTTGGCGGAGTTGCGGTAGGGTGCTCCGTGCAATCCCCTGAGGGGATGCGGATTTTTGGGGCCAAGTGCAGGTTTTTTGAGGCTGGAAGGACGTAGCGATGAATTGCGAACTGGCACACGAGCGGATCGTGGCGGCGGCATATGGGGAGTTGCCCGACGAGCAGATGCATGAACTGGAGCGGCACATGGCAGGCTGCCCGGATTGCAACACGGAGCGGGAGCAACTGCTGGCGCTGAAGGTGCTTGCCGGAGCGCTTCCGGTGGAAGAACCGGGAGCCAATCTGGTGGCGCGCGCGCGGCTGCGGCTGGATGAGGCCCTGGATGCCCTTCCGCCCAGGCGCTGGTATGAGCGGCTGGGCCAGCGAATCACAAACAATTTTGCCAGCTTGCAGGCCGCGCCCGTGGCAGCCTGTCTGTTGCTCGTTGCCGGAGCCGGAGCGGGTAGCCTGGGCGGATATGAGATTGCCCAGAATCGCACGGCGCACGCCGCCGCGGCAGCCCAAACCTCGAGAGTGCAGCCGCAACCGGCTCAAGTAACGGAGACGGGAACGCCGGCGCCGGCCGAGATTGCCAACATCTCGAGCATTGTCCGCCAGCCTAACAGCCAGATGGTTGAAGTGCGCTACAACCAGGTGGTGCCGCAGCGGCTTCAAGGCTCGCTGGACGACCCGGCGATCCGGCAATTGCTGATGGTGGCTTCGCAAAACTCAGCCTCTGCCGGGGTGCGGGACGACTCGGTGGGTCTTCTGGCGGCCGAGTGCCGCGCCGGGCGCGGTTGCCAGGCGGCGGGCATTCGCGATGCGCTGATGGTGGCCCTGCGCTATGACAAGAACGCGGGAGTGCGCGAAAAGGCGCTAGAGGGCCTGGAGCCCTACGTGGCCGAGGATGTGCGGGTGCGCAATGCAGTGCTGGAGGCGCTGCTGAACGACGGCGACCCGCGGATTCGCACCGCGGCCATTAACATCCTGGAGCCCGTGGAGGCCGATACCAGCGTGCGGCAGGTGCTGCACACGGTCGCCAACTCGGACCAGAATCCTCATATCCGCACCGTCTCCAGGGAAGTCTTGAGCCGGGTGCCGGAGATTCAGTAGCGATGCTTTGCCCTCCGGCGATCGCGCCAACAAGAAAGAGTGCGAGCCGGAACAGAAGAAACAGGGAGAAGAAGAGATGAAGCACTTTTTGAGGCCGTATCACAGTCTCCTGTCTTGCCGTCTTGGTTTTGCCGTGGTGCTGGGAATGGGCGTGGCGATGGCTCCGCCTGGGGCACATGGGCAGATCGCGCCGCTCACCGGGCTCTTGCAGCAGCCCAGCCCGCTCCTCATGCACTCGTCCTCCCAGGGCTACCTGGGCGTGGATCTGGCGGACGTGGACACGGAGAAGGCGCAAAACCTGAAGCTCAAGGAGGTGCGCGGCGCGGTGATCACGCTGATCGACCACGACGCACCGGCCGGGCAGATCGGGTTGAAGGTCAACGACGTTGTCCTGCAACTGAACGGGCAGAACGTGGAGGGCGCAGAGCAGTTGCGGCGCATGTTGAAGGAGATCCCTCCCGGCCGCAAGGTGAGCATCGAGATCAGCCGTGACGGCAACGTGCAAACGATGGCGGTGGCGCTTGTCGATCGCCGGGCCATGGAGCACGACGTCTGGAACAAACTGGGCAACGGCGGCGATGTCTTTGCGCAGGGTTCGGGGATGGGCATCCTTGCGGGCGGAGGCGACGGGTCGCTGCCGGGCGGCTTCCACATGCCCTTCTTTGGCAGCAGCCTGAATGTGGGCGCGCTGGTTGAGCCGCTGACCTCGCAGATGGCTGAGTATCTGGGCGTGCCCAACGGGCTGATGGTGAAGCAGGTGGCGCGCAAGAGCGAGGCCGCCGTGGCCGGACTCAAGGCCTTCGACGTGATTCTCAAAGTGGGCTCCGAGCCGGTGACGAATCTCGCCGGCTGGGACCGCGCGCTGCGCGCCAACCAGGGCAAGCCGGTGCAGGTGACCGTCCTGCGCGACAAAAAGCAGCAGACGCTCACCCTCCAGGTGGATTCAAAGCACAAGAGCGAGTTGGACGAAGAGGATATCTTCCCGGCGGGCGATTGCCCAGCGATGGCTGAGATTGCCGAGGAGCCCGGCCCAGATTTGGCCCAGCAGTTTGCCTGGGACGATGAAGCCGCGGCGCAAGCCCTGCGCGATCAGGCGCGCGGACTGGAGCAATTCGAAATCAGTCCGCAGCAAGCCGAGGAGTTCCGCAAGCTGGCCGAAACGATGCGCGACAACCTTGCGGCCCAGAGCCTTCAGAACGGCCATCAGCAGCTCGACCTGCTCAAGCAGCAGATGGAAGAGATGCGCAAGAACTTCAAGCCGGAGCAGTTCAAGCTCGATCCGAAACAGATGGACGCGTTGAAGCAACAGGCGGATGAGCTACGCGGGAACCTGCCGGAGCAGTTCAAGCTGAACGGGGATCATCTGGAGCAGATGAGGCAGCAGATGCAGACGATTCAAGTGCTTCCGCCAACATTCGATGAGCAACAGCGGCGGCAGATGGAGCAGTTGAAGCGCCAGATGGAAGAGATGAAGGCGCTGGGCTTCGGCGACCACATCTGATCTGCAGCCTTTGCATCCTGCAAAGGGCGCCGCCGGATTTGCCGGTTGGCGCCCTTGCTGTTTCTGAGCGTTACTTGGCGCCGAGCAGCTTGGCCGTGGCCTGAATCTCGACCTTGTGCGCAGCCACAGTATCGGTGGTGGAGTAGACGACCGCCGGCTTGCCGGGAACCAGAACGGCCATAATCGAGACGATCCAGTCGTGTTCTTGCGGCCTCGATTCGCTCTCGCCCTTTCCCAACAGAAGGGTGTTGCTGACCTTCAGCTCCAGAATCAGCTTGTCGCCTTGCTGCGTAGGGTGATTCACGTCCACATTGGTACCAATGTTGTCGCCGAGCATCTCCCCTTTATCGTTCTTCCATGAGACGTGGTCGCCATCGCGCAGGTGCTCGTAGTTGTACATCGAGTCGTTGGCAAGAATGGTGATCGTGTAGGTCTTGTCCACCAAGGCCTTCCCGCCTTCCGACTCTTTGACCGTGACCGTGAGTTCGTAAGCCTGGGAGGGTGGCTTGGGCGCTTGGGTGGAGTTCTCGCCCTGGGCCATGGCCAGGCAGGGAGCCAGCGCAAGGCTGAGCAGTGCGGCAAGAGTAAGGCGGGTTTGGGTCATTGGGTCTCCTTGGTTGCGCCGGTTGGGGCGCCGGGGTTGTCGTCGATCGGCGGGATCTGAATGGGTTCGATCGTCAGCGGATCGTCGTGAATGGGTTGAACCGCGATGGGCTTGTCCTGCTCGTCTTCGGCTTGGGCCAGAGAGGCGATGGCCTCAGGATCTTTTGCCAGCAATTGCGCGATCAACTGGCTTTGGGTGGGCTGGGACGCAACAGCAGCGTGAGAAGCCTGCGCCGGCCGGGAGGGCGGAGCGGTTGCGAGCAGCCAGGGAACGGCCGGAGCGGGAAGGCTCGCCGCCGGATGGACCTGGGCATGGTTTGGCGGGGCGGACGGAGCGCGGAAATGGAGCAGCACGGCGCCCAGCACCACAGCCGCAGCCAGCGCAGCGGCCGGAATCAGCCACAGGCTGAAAGCGCGGCGCGGTGCGGGAGAAGCGGCGTCCAGGCGCGCCTCGATCCGGCTTTCCAGGCCTGGGCGCGACGCTGCCGGAGTGTAACTGGCCAGGGCGCGGTCCAGCAAAGCGTCGATGGGATCGGACCGGTTTTCGGGCATCTCGATCATCCTCTTCCTCCTTTCTTCCGTTGCAACTTGAGCCGCAGCGTCTGGCGCGCGGTGTGAATCCGTCGCCGCACCGTCCCCTCGGGCAGGCCGAGGATTTGGGCGACTTCCACCAGCTTCAACTCGCCCAGCGCGGCCAGGGCCAGCGGCTGGCGCAGCTTCTCCGGTAGAAGGTCGATGGCGCCGTGCAGCCAGGCTTCCAGCTCCGCATCCATCGCCAGCGTCTCGGGACCGGCATCGGGCGAGACGAGCTGCGGCGGAAGTTCGTGTTCCTGCGCCCGCTTTCGCGCGCCATGGCGCCGCACCGCCATCCGCCAGGCCACCCGCGCCAGGTACCCGCGCTCGTCCTCGATCAGCTCCCAGCGGTTTCCCCGGTAAAGCTCGAGAAAGGTCTCCTGGGCCACATCTTCGGCATCGTCCGGGTTGCGCACCACGGCCAGGGCGATGCGATAAACCAGATGCGACTGCCGCTCGACCAGCAAGGCGAACGACTGCCGCGCGCCTTCCCCGGCGTCTTCCGGCACTGCCTCGTCCCCGCTCGCGATGGAAAGCGCGTTCAGCATCACTCCCTAGTAAAGAGCATCCGAGCGGGCAAAACGTTCGCGGATTCGATGATTTGGAAGGAGGGCGGCGCGGGCGGCGAGAGGCGGGCCCACGGTTTCACAGGTTCACCGCTTCTGCGTTTCTGTGAATTTTGGCGCGATGGTCGATGGAATCGACTGATTCTACGTTATTTAATTTCGGCTTCACAGTTTCACAGCCAAAAACGCGATGCAAAAGAAATCGTGCCGACGCACAGTCCGGGGGGTTGGCGCCCCCGGCGGCTTGGCAATCGCTTGCTATCTACTATTGTGCGCCAACGGAGGAAATATTCTGCAAACCACCTGCGGTGGGGCAGACGCCTTCGGCGGCGGCTTTCTTGTGCGGGTCGAATCCTGGTGACGGCGACGGCGCCGTTCCTGCAATTGCCCTGGGCAGATGCGCCACCCGCCTGCCTGGCAATCGGAACTAAGCTTGTCTCAAGGGCCGCGCGAAGCTGACGGAACAGTTTCCCTAAGCCGCGGCGGGAGACAATTTTCTATGGCGCACACGTATTGTTCCTCACTGTTTCATTGTGTTTTCTCCACCAAGGAACGCCAACGAGCCATTGCGCCCGAGTTGCAGGAGAGGCTGTGGGCGTACCTGGGAGGGATTGCGCGAGAAAACGAGATGAAGGCCCTCGCGACGGGTGGGACGGACGACCACGTCCATCTTTTGCTGTCTCTGCCGTCGTCTCTGTCTATTGCCGAGGCGATGCGGAAGATCAAGAGCGGATCGTCGCGACGGTTGCACGAGAGCTGCGGGCTGACCGGGTTTGAATGGCAGGAGGGTTACGGGGCATTCACGGTTGGATGTTCTCAGGTGGATGCCACGGTGGCGTATATAGCCGGCCAGCAGGAGCACCATCGAAAGCGCGATTTCCAGGCCGAGTTCGTCGCCATTTTGAAGTTGCATCGCATTGAATACGATCCGCGGTATGTGTGGGGCTGAGTCACGCCGGCCCTACGGGACGGCGGGGGACGCGGGGATGGCTACCCCGGGTTGCGCTGCGCTCCACCCGGGGCTATTTTCATTTTCTCCCTCCGGGAGAACGGCGGGGCGGCGTCAATCCCACACTGCGTAGCGGTGCCAAGGGGTTGGTGAGCGTCCGCCTCGATCCGCAGGCGCTCGGTTGGCTGCGCCAAGGGCGAAGGCCACCTGACCCGCATCAACGATATTTTGACCAACCGTGTGGAAGCTGAGCACAGCACCGGGAAGATTGGGCGACCTTGCTGGAGAAGGCTCGCCCCGCGGTGTGATTCAATAAGAGAGATGGCGATTTCCCGGAGATCGACGGTGCGCGGGCGGTGGGTGGCGGCAACGCGGAAGGTGCGCGAGTTGGCGATGGTGGGCCGCGCGCTGGCGCATACAGGACACCCGGTGCTGGCGCAGATTGTGCCGGCACGGTTCTGCAATTTGTCGTGCGGCTACTGCAACGAGTACGACAAGGTGTCGGAGCCTGTGCCGCTGGAAGAGATGGTCCGGCGCATCGACCACCTGGGACGCCTGGGAACGGCCATGGTTGGCATCAGCGGCGGCGAGCCGCTGACGCATCCGCACCTGGACGAGATCATCCGCCGCATCCGCCGCACGGGCGCGATTGCCGGCATGATCACCAACGGCTACCTGCTGAACGTGGAGCGGATCGAGCGGCTGAACCGCGCCGGCCTGGACCACATGCAGATCAGCATCGACAATCTGGAGCCGGACGATGTGTCGATGAAGAGCCTGAAGGTTCTGGACAAGAAACTGCAAATGCTGTCGCAGTACGCCGAATTCCACGTGAACATCAACTCGGTGGTGGGCGGGGGCTTCAAGAATCCCAACGACGCGCTGGTGATTGGCAAGCGGGCGCTGGCGCTGGGGTTTGAATCGACGATCGGGATCATCCACGACGGCAGCGGGCAACTGAAACCGCTGCTGGAGGATGAGGCTCGGGTCTACTTCGAGATGACCAATCGGAAGAAGAGCAACTACTCACGCTTCGACAAGTTCCAGGAGGCGATTGTGCAGGGGCGGCCGAACGACTGGCGCTGCCGGGCGGGCTCGCGGTACCTCTACATTTGCGAGGACGGGCTGGTGCATTACTGCTCGCAGCAGCGCGGCTATCCGGGCGTGCCGCTGGGCGAGTACACCACGGCGGATGTGAAGCGGGAGTTTTTGACGGCCAAGAGTTGCTCGCCCAACTGTACCATCGGCTGCGTGCACCGGATCAGCTTTATCGACCACTGGCGCGCGCCGCAGCCCACGACGGTTTCTCCGGGCGGACAAGGCGCCGAGACGCCGGTGCTGGTACAGATTCAAACCGGGGATTGAGCCCGAGGAAGATTTGATTTCAGACGAGGACGGCGCATCCGCTGGGGATGCGCCGTTTGCTTTTGAGGCTGGATGCGAGGCTTACTTGCCGGCGGCCTTTTTGACGGCGGGAGCGGCGGAGCGGGTGTCGGCCAGGGCCTGGTCGATGAGCTGGTAGAGCTTGCTGCGGTCCACGATCTCGATGAAGGGCGCGCCCTTGGAGTTGGCGGTGACCACCCAGATGGTGGGGGTGTGCTCGATGCCGATGCGCTGGCCGAGGGCGTAGTCGGCCTTGACCTCGGCGATGAGCTTGCCTTGCGGGTCGATGGCAAAGGGCAGGGCGATGCCGTGGCTCTGCGCGAACTTCTGCGTGAACTGGCGCAGCACGTCGGGACTGGTGATGGAGATCTGGTTGGCGAAGACCTGGTCGCGATATTCGTCGCCGATGGCCTTGCCCTTGGCCGCGTCGAACCAGCGGGCGTTGATGGCCGCGTTCATGCTCCAGGCGTGGAAGGCGAGCGGGAAGTCGTGGCGCACCCAGGGAATCTTGTAGGTGGCCGCGGCCTGCTTGAGCACCGGGTTGGCGTTGGCGCAGTCGGGGCACTCCATGTCTTCAAATTCGACGATGGCCACGCGGGCGCCGGCGGGCGGCTTGAGGGCGGCTGGGTCCTTGACCTGGGTTCCGCGGGGCGGCGCGCCAAACTGGGCATGGACACTGGCGGCTGGGGCCAGAAGAAGCGCGGCGGAGGCGAGGCCGAGGAACAGGCCGGCGCGGTTGCGGCGAGCGGAGACAGAAAGGGCGAGACGTAAGAGGCGAAACATGTCGATTGGACGGCTCCCTACAGGTGATTGTAACGGGAGAGAAGCGGGAAAGTCGCGAGCTATTGGCGGTCGCGGCGGCGGGCGGCCATCCATTGGCGCCATTTGTAGTCGGCAAAGAGCGAGGCGGCGACGAGAACGATGACGAGAATGGCGACGAGAATCTTCATGATGAGGCCAGTGAACAGTGGACAGTGAAGTGAACCCGCCCTGGCGGCGAAAGGAAAGACGCCGCGCGGGTGGGGCACCCGGATTGAGTGGCTACGGCGGTTCTCCCATTGCTATACTCCGAAGCCATGCTGCCGAGTGGCTTTTTCCTTAAGAAAAAGCCACCTTGCAAAAAGCCGCCTAGGGTATATGTATGGGAGAACCGCCCTAGCGGCCGACGACGATCACGACAAAGCTGCCGGGAATCACGGTTGGACGCGGGCGCGGGTTGGCGGGCGTGGGGTCGGGACGCGGGCCGAAGTCGGCGGTGACCAGGTAAATGCGGTCGGCGGCGGAGTCGTAGGCCATGGTGCGTGCGCCGCGCTGGGTGGGGAGACTTTCGACGGTGGGATAGCCCGCGGCGGCGGTATCGATGACAGACAGGATTCCGTCGCCGCTGGAGGCGAAGGCCAGTTTGTGGGCCGCGTCCCAGCCGGCCGCGTCGGGACCGTCGCCGATGGCGGGATTGGCCAGCACCTTGCCGGTGTTGGAGTCGATCGCGGCCATCTTTTTGCCGCCGCAGACGGGGAAGAGCCGCGCGCCGGCCGTGTCGAAGGCCAGGCCGCTGGGGCCGTCGCAGCCGGCGATGGACCACTCGGCGGTGAGCTTCAAGGTGCGCGCGTCGAGGCGGACGATCTCGCTCTTGTCCTCGATGTTGTCGAAGACCGTTCCCTTGCCGTCGACGGCGGGAAACTCGGGCTTGCCGGGCAGGGGGATGGTGGCCACGACCTTCCACCCCGGCGACATCGACCCGTCGCCGGGGGCCCCGGCTTTCCACGTGGCGGCGTCGATCACGGTGACGTCCTTGCTGCGGCCGTTGAAGGCCCAGACGGTTTGCGTGGCCGGCTCGAAGACGATGCCGTCGGGATTGGTTCCGGCGGGGATGGTGGCCACTATGGCCAGAGTGGCGCGGTCGAAGACGACCACCGCGTTGCCGCCGCCGTCGGAGATGTAGCCAAAGTTGCCGGCGGTGTCGAGAGCGATGCCGTGAGTGCCATGGAGACCGGCGATCGAGCCGATCAGCTTGCCGGTCTGGGTATCGACAACCAGCACCTGGGCGCCGCGGGTCAGGTAGAGGCGGTGCGCCGGGGGATCGGCCAGCAGGTAGTCCCACCCGCCCTCGCCGCCGAGCTTCCAGCGGTCAACGATGTGGTAGGGCTGCTGCGCGGCGAGGAGAGCCGGTGCGGCAAGCAGGCCGCAGAGGAGGGCCGCCGCGACGCGGAGACGGGTGAAAAAGCGAAAGCTGCGGCTGGTTGGCATCGGAATCTCCCTGTGGGTTTCGAACCCGGCAAGAATATCATTTTGCGGTTGAAGGCGCGCCGAACGCAGCATGAAGAAATGAGCTGGGCGGGAACCGTGCCCGGCCCCCGATGCATTAACCTCATAACGGCGGGGTTAACCGTCAGAGGAATGGGATTTTGCGCATCATTCTTTCGAATATTGGGACCTTCGGCGACATCAATCCACTCATCGCCATTGCACTGGAACTGAAGCGGCGCGGGCACGTGCCGGTGATGGCGGTGCCTGCGGTCTTCGCGCCGAAGATCGTGCCGCTGGGGCTGGAATTCCACGCCGTGCGGCCGGACATCGATCCGGAAAACACGCTCATGGCGGAGATGATCTACGACGTGAAGAAGGGCACGGAGCGGGGATTGCGGGATTTCCTCCTTCCCGTGCTGCGCCAGACCTACGACGATCTGCTGGACGCGGCCACGCAGCCCGAGCGCGCCGATCTGCTGCTGCTGGGCGAGCTGAACTATGCCGGGCCGCTGGTGGCCGAGGTCACGGGGATTCCCTGGGCCAGCTACGTGCTGGCGCCGCTCTCGTTCTTCTCCGCCTTCGACCCGCCGGTGCTGCCCATGTATCCCAGGCTGGCGCGGGCCGACAAGACGGTGCCGGGCATGGGGCGGGCCATCAAGCGGCTGGCGCGGCTTGTGAGCCGCAAGTGGCCGCAGCCGATCTACGATCTGCGCCAGGAACTGGGTCTGCCCAGGGGCAGGAATCCCCTCTTCGACGCCAAGCACTCGCCCTACCTGGTGCTGGCGCTGTTTTCGCGGGTGCTGGGCACGGAGCAGAAGGACTGGCCAGAGAACGCGCTGATCACCGGCTTCTGCTACTACGACGCGGACGCCGGCAACCAGGCGCTGCCAGAGAATCTGGAAAAGTTTCTGGCCGCGAGCGAGCCGCCGGTGGTGTTTACGCTGGGTTCGGCGGCGGTGCTGGCCGCGGGGCGTTTCTACGAGTACTCGGCGCGGGCGGCCATCAAGTTGGGGCTGCGCGCGGTGCTGCTGATCGGCTCGGACCCGCGCAACCGGCCACGGGCCGCGCTGCCCGAGTCGATCTGCGTGGCCGAGTACGCGCCCTTTTCCGCGCTGTTTCCGCGCGCGGCGCTGGTGGTGCACCAGGGTGGCGTGGGCACCACGGCGCAATGCCTGCGCGCGGGCAAGCCGATGCTCATCATGCCCTACTCCCACGACCAGCCGGACAACGGCAGGCGGGTGCGGCGGCTGAAGGTGGCGCGGGTCATCCAGCGCGCGTATTACACGCCGGTGCGGGTCGCGCGCAAGCTGAAAGCGATGCTGGAGAAGCCGGTCTTTGCCCGCCGGGCGGTCGCAGTGGCGCAGCGGGTGAACCGCGAGGACGGCCTGCGCACGGCCTGCGATGCGCTGGAAGGGCTGTACGAGCGGACGAAAATGCGGTAGGGCGTGGGTGGGGCGGTTTGCGGGTTAGCGGTCAACCGCCCGGAGCCGCCAGAAACCGAAAAGCAGTCGGGAAGGCGACTTGCGAGAATCATCTCGTTTGGACGCTAGCTCTCATAGCGCAGGATTTTGTTTCCTTGGCCCGAGATTGCGGATAGAATATTTGGCTATGCTCGATGAAAAACGCGAAGACCCCACCAAACAGCTTGTCAGTATGGTTGATCGTACCCGCAATGCATTTGACGGAATTGCCACGCTCGCGCCTCACGATCCTCAATATACGACGCGGGAGAGGGGCATTTATGCATATCTCTTTGCTAAACCTACGCGGAGGCTTGCCACAGCTCTCGCTGTAGATCGGGAGATTCTCACGCTCTTCACATCATTTCACGAGCAGCAACAGCGCACTGTAAAGATCGCAAGCGAACTGATCGCTGAAAGCGCAGGGCGACTTGAACCAACGGTGGCAATCATCGTGCATAAAGACGCCGAGGGGAACAGCAAGCTCACGCGATGGGGACGAAGCGTTGGGCTCGCAGTTCTTCCCGTTTACTACGGCAAGCTGCCATCTACTTCCGACGAGCTTCTTAAGCAGTTGTGCTATGAGCTATTTAGCCACGATCCATTTGATGTGACCGGCCCTGTCAGCGATGATGAGAATTTTTTGGGCGGAGAAACGAGGCCCTAGATTTAGCACGCAAATTACAAACAGGCCAGATACGAGCATGTCTCGGCATTCGAAAAATTGGCAAAACCTCTGTAATTAACCGCGTAATCCAGGAATGCCGAAAACATCATAACTGCTACTGTATCTTTATTGACTGCTCCAGGGATGAGATTTGGAGTCTGACCGCAGAGAAACTTCTTACTGCAATTGGCGAGGCAATTAGTTCTGCATCTGCCCTCCGCATCGAAGACGGATATTCCGTAGTATCAGAGCCCATCGCCCGGCAGACAATAACGGAAGCAACAAAGACACTACTCAGTAGCGTTCGGAGTGCACAAAAACCCGTAATCATCTTCATCGACGAGGTAGATTACATAACTCCGGGCAGTCCGACCTCAGAGTATTGGAAGGACGGGTTCAATAAATTCTGGAGGAATTTCCGGTCGGTTTACCAAGAAGCAGTCCGATCTGGAAATACCATCTCTGTCATGGTTGGGGGCGTTTCCGTCAAGTGGTTCACTGCGGAGACTATCAACCATGTCGAAAACGCGGCGTTAGCCTTTATCCCAGAAGAGTATTTGAGCCCCCTTGACCGGCCTGCCACACGAGCGATGATCAAGAAGATTTCAAAATCGGCTGGCCTTATGTTTTCTGCAGATGCAGCTGACCTCATTGGTGCCGCGTGCAGCGACATGCCATTCTGGGTTCGCAAGGCATGTTCCTATATTCATAGACGTACGGATATCGCTAATAGACCAGCAAGCATCAATGAGATACAAACCTCTGAATTGATACAGGAGTTCATAGTGAACGAGGGCACTACCCTTGCACATGTTGCACTCTCTCATCTCCTTCGCGTATATCCGGAGTTGCGCGACTCATGCCTGAAAACTCTGAAATCCGAGGTATCACAAATACCTCCTATACACCTTGCAATATTGAAAAATCTAGCTATTTACTTGACGCCACCAACCGCAACCGGTAGTGTTTTGGTTTGTGGACGAGGATTATCCTAGGACGTTGCTTGAGTTGGAGAAGCGTTTCTCCAGCGAAGAGGGATGCGCCGAGTATTTGGCAGCCCTGCGCTGGCCATCGGGGTGGCGTTGCCCGCGTTGCGCAACTCCA
>Ga0181529_10004875_pt1 | contig 14272 bp, 10 predicted proteins | sample PEATcosm2014_Bin_36_FD_119763 | JGI IMG/M metagenome (GOLD analysis project Ga0181529, IMG submission 119763) | Peatland microbial communities from MTU Mesocosm Facility, Houghton, MI, USA - PEATcosm2014_Bin10_30_metaG | ecosystem: Environmental > Terrestrial > Soil > Wetlands > Peat | place...
CGAAGAGGGTAAGCTTCATGGAGTGGGGGTTCCTTCCGCTAGGGTTGGTCTTGGTAACCCTATTCTAACGTTCGGATTCCCCACACATAAATGCACCTAAAACCGGAATTCTGCAAGAGGCTCACAGTCTTCCGAGTTTTCCGGCACTGAGGATTGGGTCTTTGCCAGCCCGTTCAAACTCGGCAGACTTCCTTACTCCTACACTGGCACAAGGCAACAACTGGAGCGGGCGTCAAAGGCCGCCGGAATCGGGCACATCAGTTCGCACGCTTTCCGGCACACCTATCGCTCTTGGCTGGACGCTGTGAAAACTCCGATTGCCGTGCAACAAAAAATGATGCGGCACACGGACATCCGCACGACCATGAACATTTACGGGGATGTGGTCACGGATGAGATGAGCACGGCGGGCTTGAGAGTTGCTGAACTTGCGTTCCAGATAAACGGAGCGCAAGCAGAGCGCGAATCTAGCTAAGTTGTTGATTCTTTGGTGGACGCGGTAGGAATCGAATTTTCAACCAAACGTATTTTCAACAGCATGCAGGTCAGCGGATGACACCTAAGACCATGAAAAGCAGCCGTAATCCGATAAACAGAGCGCAAGCGGAGCGCAACGCAATCGAGTGAAAGTGGTACCGGCAGAGCCAATGGCTGGAGTCGAACAGCGGAAGAGCCGTAAGCGCGTGGTCTGCCCCTATTGACCATTCGTAAGGTCGTGTATTTGGGATAAGGACTGATTTGCGAAGTGTCCACTTATTTTAAGTGGACACTTCGGGAAGCACCGGTCAGGCAGCTTTGACGGCTGGTTGGAGGTCTTCGGCCAGATTCCAGGGCAGCAGTTCTTCGATTCGGCTGATGGGATGTTCGGCGATGCGGATCAGGACTTGGCGGAGATAGGCTTCCGGATCAAGACCGTTCAGTTTGGCTGAGCCGACCAAAGAGTAGATTGCTGCCGCGCGTTCGCCGCCCGAGTTCGAGCCGCAGAAAAGGTAATTCTTCCTTCCAAGCGCGACGGCGCGCAGCGCCCGTTCGGCCGCCGAGTTGTCGATCTCCAACAGTCCATTGTCAACATATCGCGTGAGTGCCCGCCAGTGCGCAAGCGCATAGCGGATCGCGCCCGCGGTCTCACTTTTTGCGGATAGTTGCCGCAGGGATTTCTCCATCCAACTTCGCAGATCGTCGAGCAGCGGCTTGGCGCGGGCCTGGCGAATCTCACGGCGTAACTCGGCCGGCTTGCCGCGGACGTCTTCTTCGATGCCGTACAGAGCGCCGATGCGACGAATGGCCTCGGTGGTGATAGGCGAGGCGTGGACCACATGAATGTCGTGAAATTTGCGCCGGGCATGGGCCCAACACGCCACTTCGTAAATGGCCCCGCATTCGTAGAGATGATGAAACCCGGCGTAGGCATCGGCCTGCAAAGCGCCCTTGAAGTTCTTCAGATGCTGCCTGGGATGTTCCCCCTTGCGATCCGGCGAATATGCGAACCACACGGCTGGCGCAGTGTTTTCACCGGTGGCTCGTTCATCGCGCACGTAAGTCCAGAGGCGGCCCGTCCTGGTCTTGCCGTTGCCGGGAGCAAGCACTGGAACCGGCGTATCATCAGCATGAATCTTCGTCGCCGACAAGACATGCTTGCGCAGCGCATCGACCAGCGGCACAAGCAACTCACTGGCAGCTCCTACCCAACCGGCCAGCGTGGAGCGATCCAGATCGATGCCTTCACGTGCGTATATCTCCGACTGGCGAAACAAAGGGCAATGATCGGCATATTTCGCTACCAGCACATGTGCCAGCAGTCCCGGCCCTGCAAGGCCGCGCTCGATGGTGCGCGATGGCGCGGGAGCTTCGACAACGCGTTCGCACTTCTTGCAGGCAAACTTCGGCCGCACGTGGCGAATCACCTTGAAGTTGGCTGGGATGTACTCCAGGATCTCGGCCACATCCTCGCCGAAGTTGCGCAACTGGCCGCCGCAATCGGGGCAGCAATCCTGGCCAGGAAGGTGCGTTACGACTTCGCGGGGAAGATGTACGGGCAGCGGCTTGCGCGATGGATGAGACTTGAGAGCCGGCTCAGCCTCTAATGCAGGCGCCTCGATCTCTTCTTCAGCGGCAGCCTGCTCCGTCTCCGTCTCTTCCAGTTGCAGCTCAAACTGCTCAACCTGGATGGCAGCCTTCTCACTCTTGGCGCCGAAGATCATGCGGCGCAGCTTCTCGACGACCAGCTTCAAATGTTCGACCTGCTGCGTCTGCTCGACGACCAATGCCTTCAGTGCTTCGTTATCGAGTCGATCGAGATCTGGAAGCGCGCCAACATCCATGAAATAAATATGCCATGAAGTTAGAGATAAGTCATCCATAAAATGCGCATGAATACAGGAGAATCATGCTTGTCACTTATACTGCGATCTGCGGCGTCCAGGTTCTCTCGGGCCTGCGCCAATCGATGCCTTCCATCAGCATCGACAGTTGCGCCCGCGTCAGAGAAACCGTTCCTTCTTTAGCTTGCGGCCAGATGAAGCGTCCGCGTTCCAATCGCTTCGCAAACAGACACAGACCGTCTTCATCGGCCCATAAAATCTTGATCGTGTCGCCCCTGCGCCCGCGAAAAACAAAGGCGTGTCCGGAAAATGGCTGCTGCTTGAGGATCATCTGCACCTGCGCACTCAGCCCCGGAAAGCCCCGCCGCATATCGGTCACGCCCGCGGCGATCCAGATGCGTGTGCCCGTACGCAGCTCGATCACTTGCGCAAGCTCTCCAGAATCGCTTGCAGCGCTGCACGGTCCGCACCGTACTCCACGGTGATCGCAACCCGGCCGGGAAACTCGATGTGAATCGCGCCCGATGGAACGGATGCTGCTTGGCTAACAGCCTGCCGCCGCTCTGCCAGACCCTCTGAACCCGTTGCCGAAACAATCACCGGCAACAGCGATGATGCCTGCTCCTCGGCCTCCACCAGTTCTCCGGCGCGATAGGCCCGGCGCCACTGGAACACCTGATGTGAGTTCACGCCCTCGGCCAGCGCCACTCGCGCCACGCTCTGCCCCGGTTGAAACGTCAACTCCACAATTCGTCGCTTCTCTGCGACAGATCGCCGCATACGTACCTTGCTCGCTTCCATGCCTCCATCGTTTCAATACGACGAATGCATGTCGAGGGTGGGAACACAAGACGCTTACGAAGAGCCCGGCGATTAAGGCGTACGACGAAATCTCCGCCAGAACCGAACACGTGCGTCACGCTGGCGGCGCCTCATAGGCACGGTCGCCAAGCATTATATCGCCATTGCTTACGGGCACACTGCAAAAAGTCTCGCCGGCTCTGCCGGCAGAGCCGGGAGGTACTTTCACTTATCTAACTTTGCAAGATTAACGAGAAAAGCTTCCACATCCGCTAAGGGAGCTGACACCGGATTATGACGGTAAACAATGTGATAGATGTTTTCATGGTGCCCTTCTAAATACCAAGTTCCTCCATCTTTCACTTGTCGCTGCTCCTCCTCTGTGGTTGGTAACGACCAAAATCCGCTTTGTTTAACCATTTCCAGAAATGCCCTGACCTGATCGGCAGAAATCCTGTCGTGGTTGTTTAGTACGATTGCCCCATCTTGGGATACACTCTTTGTAAAAAGGATAGCAGTGCCGTCGCTTTCAATTTGGATGCGTATAACCAAAACTGTTGTTTTGGAGGTCAATCCATGTTTGATAAGCCGAAACGAAGCTACTTCGGATTTACTGGAGGTGCCTAGAAGAGGTGGCTCCGCAATAGACTGTAGGTTCTTTGTCAGCCAGGTGGCAGTACGTTCACTAAGAGAACCCGGCGGAAAATAGTTGGGCGCGATCAGCGGGCTTACAATGGGAGTGTCGGCAGACACGGTTTGAGCGACCAAGCTCATCGCATTGAATGCAGCACTTAGAGAAAAAAGCAAAAACACGAACAACCACGAATAGGGTTTGCACAAAGCTCTTGACACTCTTCCTCCTTCTAGATGTTTGATAGGCAATCATTTCTGATTTCTACGGACATGAAGACAACCCATTCATGTGGGTTCCAACGAGTAAGCAAATCGGCGATGTCTGCCCAGCCGGAGCTATTCCGATCAATACAACACCCCAGCCACCAGAGCCGCCTCCCAAAAGTGTACTAACGTAGCCAGGGTAGTTATTCGGTCCCCATATGTCGCCATCTTGATCGGGATCGTCTGGATCACCGAATTGTCCCACGCCTCCTGCAAAGGGGTGATTGTGCCAGTCGGCAACGATTGTGGTATTTGGAGGACTGAAGTAGACAATGTTAACCACGCATTCAGTGTCAGATTCAGAACACGCTAGTCCAACACTCGTGAGATTAGTCGAGAAGAGACCGTTCCCATCTTGGTATACCGTACCAAAGTATTCTGAAGAGGTTCCACCGTCTGCTGCCCCTATCGGACCATAGAGAAGCGCTGCCGCACTCCCAGCGGCATTTTGGTTATAGTATAGTGAGCCCAGCCCAGAATAGCTATAGTAAGCTCCAGTGCCGTTCGTTGTTGCAAGGAAGTACTGCATTCCATTGGGCCCTACTCGCTGGCATTGATTATTCGGGCATTGGGTGGCGGACCCACTACTGAGTGCATCGTAAGCCATGCTGCAAGGCACGTCTTGGCCGTCCACCTCGCATCCATAGGTGGACATCAACGATACATACATCCACCATTGCGGTATCCAACCGCCTCCGCCGCCTTCCGGTGCGTTGGGGGGAATCACCAACCCCGAATGATCGGCATTCGCCAATGGACTGTTGCCCGCATAAGCATACCGATTCATGCTCTGCGGGTTGGACATGTCGTAGCTTCCGCTGTAGGGGTCCGGAGACAGCCAGCGGCCCTGGGTATTGGAGTACTGACGGAACTGGGCGTGATCGGTGTCGCTCTCCGTGTCGTGATCGAGCGTGGCATAGTGGTTTGCGTCGCCGTCAGTGCCGGTGCCCGATTGGCCGTCGCCCCATGGCTGCGAGTTGTAACTGCCTTCCACGCTGCCGGTGTACCCCGTGCGCATCCTCTCCGTTCCCAGCCAATCCTGATGCTCAAAGTGCGTTGCGCCGTTCGCATAGTAGGCAACTGGCCTACCGCTCCAGTAGTACTTGCCCTTCAACTGCGCGCGCGTCGTTCCATTCCACTCCGAGACGCGTTGGCCCGCCGCATTGAAAACGCATTCCGTAACCGTGCTGCCAGCCGTAACCCTCACCCGCTGGTTGAGCGCATTGTAGACGTAGCTTGCCGTTTGGCTGCCGTCAACCGCTGTGATGTGGCCTTCGGCGTCGTAGGTGTAGCTGTGATTACCGTCGTTCGTCATGTTCCCTGCGGCATCGTAGCTGTAGCCAGTTACCTGGTTGTTGGCTGCGTTCACGGTCAATGAAGAGCTTGTCCCGCTTCCCGTTCCTCCGGTCATTGTCTGCGACCAGCGATTGCCGTAGCGGTCATAGCTCCAACTGTAATTCGGTCCCGTGCCGGAGTTGACCGTGCGCGAGGTCAGACGGTTGAACTCATCGTAGCCGTATGTCGATCCTTGAACGAGAACCGAATCGGATGAGCCGGACAGCTGCTGCCCTATCCACCCATTTGCGAATCCATATACCTGTGTTCCCCCGGTACAGGAGGCTGAGGTGCTGCCCGAGCATACCCATCCGCCATTTAAGCGCCCCAGCGTGTCGTAGCTATATACATTGGAAAGCCCGTTGCCGAGATTGTAGCTGACCGGCCCGTTGGGTCCGTTTTGAATGTTGGAAACAATGGCTGGCGGATTGTTGGTGTTATTGAGCGAACTTGTCATGGAAAGCAGTTCGTTTGCCTGCGAGTGAGCGTAGGTGGTAGTGATTCCGGCTCCATCCGTCGAGGTGAGGAGATTCCCGGCCAGGTCGTAGGTGTAGTGAAGTTGCCGGTTGTTCGCCACCGTGCCGCACGGTCCGGAGGGAAGGCATTCGTCCAGGTAGCTTGTTCTGCCTACGGGATCATAGCTGTAAGCGGTCATGGCAGTGGGCACAGAAGCGAGGGAAAGGCGTCCCTTCAGATTGGCTTGAGTGAGGTCAGTAAAGTTCGCGCCCGCGCTCTGGTCGTAGGCAAAGGTCTTTGTGGGCGTTCCGTCGCTGTATGTGATGCTGACCACGCGGCCAAGAGCGTCATACTGGGTGGTGGACGTGGTCAGGACCGAAGCGCTGGTTTGGTTGGCCTTGGGGCGATTGCGAGTGACCACGAGGCCCGTGGTGTTGTAAGCATAGCTGTAGGTTGTAGTTCCCGATTCCGGCTCCTGAACGAGCGTCGGCCTTCCGAGCCAGTCTGTCTGGAAGACGCGCGTCTGTGCACCTTGGGTAATTGTCGTTGTGGGCGTGGCAAGGGCGTAGCTGTAATTCGTGGTAAAGCCCGTTCCGGCAATGTCCGTATCGCAACTGACCGGCGCTCCCGAACCAGGCATAGAGCCGTTGGAGGAGATCTCACAAACGACGGTGGTCCGTCCCAGGCCATCCACCTGCGAAATGCGCGTCACGCCATTCTCATCGACGGACTTCGCGGCGCGTCCCAGGTAAGTGTAGCTGCGCGTCTCGCCATTTGCGCGGACAATACTTGTGATGCGTCCCAACGCATCGTAAGTGCTGGTATCGCCGGAGCCGGAGCAAATCTTGGATGCGCCGAAGCCTGTCCCTTGGTAAGGATAAGAGGCAAATGCCGCATTGCCGTTGGCATCGTAGCATGTATCCGTTTGATACCAAGAGTTTCCGCTCTGGCCGTTGGCCGTCTCCGTCCGGCTCAAGCGCCCGTAACCGTCCAGTTGTGTTTCCGTGGTTCCGTAAACACTTGCCGTTTGGTAGGTATTCTTCGTCGTCGTTGTTGGGGAGTAGGACCAGGTCGCTTGCCCACCATCGGGATACTGAATCTCGGTTGGGCGCAACATCAAGTCATAGGATGTGACCTTCGTGGCTTGCGAATTGGGATCGGTAACGCTGAGCGAAAGACCCGTGTTGGCCATGTCGAAGGACTTGCTCGTCCCCATCTCGACCCCGCTGGAGGGCGTAGGCAATGTGGCCCCTGTGTTGTAGACGAATGTGCTGTCGTATGAGTACGTCGTCGTTCCAGTCGGAGTTGTGCTCGTCAGGAGAGATCCGGTGTCTTCGTAAGTTGCGCTGGAGTTATACGATGTTCCTGAGCTGGCGTATTGCGTTATGCCGGTTAGATTGCCACAAGGACAGATCGGAGCTCTATGCTGCGGAACTCCCGAACTGGGTGTCGGCGTAGAGCCGTCATAAGCGTAGAGCGTTTTACCCGCGAGAATGCCGCTACCGTAGACAGTATTAGCTGTCACCAACCCTGGGAGGGAACTACCGTACGTCCAGTCCTCTGTGCGAAGCAGCGAGCCGCGAGATGACGATCCGAAATCATATACATCCGCTTCGGTTTGCATTCCATAGGCATTGAATTTAGCGGTTGCGCCGTGCGTCTCAATGCCATCGAGCGTTTCGTAGGTATCGATCTGGCTGACGGGCAGAGCAAAGGTAACGGTTGTGCAAGGGGATGCCGCTCCGTTGTAGCAGGTATTGCGAGCAACGACAGGCGTCCCGCTTTCTGCGCCCTGGTAAACGTTGCGGTGAGTTTCATAATAGACCGCAGTAACGCCGCTCAACTGGTTGCTGGCTTCAACAAAGTCATAGGCCATGTGATTCCCAAGGCCGTCCGCAACCTCTGTGTGGCTTGTTCCCGTTCCATTGGGAGACGTACGGGAATAGGCCCAAGCTGACGCTGCCGATCCTGAATCGGCGTTCAATGTGCGCGTCAACCCCGCTGTGCTTCCGTCCGTGCATTCGATGCCGTTGCTACCACCGCTGTAACTATACTGAACCGTGTCACCCTGAGGCAGCTCCACTCCAGCAATTCGCCCTGTCACATTGCCAGGGACTCCCGGTGTTGCTTCGTAGGAGAAATGATAGGCGCTGCCATCCGGGTAGGAGATACTATCCACGAGAGATGTTGATAGTGGCCCGTACTCTAGGATTCCGTTGCAGTTGAACTTCGTTTGAACGGTGTAGGTCTTATAGGACAGTGTGACCGTTTGCGAGTTCCCGTTGGTATCTTTATAGGTGAAGGTGTGGGCGCTCGGGGCCGAGCCTGCGACCGTCAGTACCTTCATTCCTGCAGTATCAGTGAAGTTCCCACTTCCATCTGTTGAAACATAGTTTCCATTAGTGTCATAAATTGCTCCCGATCCTGTAACGGTTGTCGCGGGAGTTATTTGGGCTCCTGCTGGAGTTGTTATAACTCCGTTATACCAATTCGAAACTGAGATGACATAACCGGAACCATCAGTGGATGTCGACGTGAAAGAAGAATTTCCTCCCACGCAATACTTGCCACCCGAGTATGTACTTGTTTGGTTGGGAAATGGGTGTTGAGTACCCAACTGATCGTAGTAAAAAAAGTTGTTTGTGAGAATTGTACATACCGTGTGAGAACCTGGTGGAAGCGGAATTGTAAACGTTGATTTGGTCACGTTTCGTGTAAGAAGGCCGAACGGTATGACGCTATCTGCCGTCCACCCAAATGTTTGCGTGGGAACCCATGAGGGGGATCCGTTGACGCTGGCAGGATACCAAACCGAGCTGTCATAGCCCAGGTTGTATTGAAAAGGGATTCCACGACCAGCTTTGTTCAGTACCGGCACGCTGAAATGGACGTTCAGGTTGCCGACATTGATCGTATCGAAGCCCTTGCTGTCGAACGTTCCATACGGGTAAGCTCCGGTCGCGACCTGTCCCGTCATGACAGTTGCCGAGAGGAGCAAAACATAGAGGGGAGCGATCTTGCGCAATGCTGCGTGCATAGTCTTCTTCCTTGTCGTGCGTATCGCGTTTTAGTTGATCTGTGCGGAGTAGACGCGAATCTCCAACTGGAGAGAGCCGTTCACATAGCGTTGGATGAGAAATGGGATTTGCACACCATTGATGGCGTGGTAGTCCGAATAGTGAACCTCAATCGCTATCGCAACCTGTGCGCCGTTGTCCGGGCGTATCGAGTACGCGAGCACTGCAGGCAAAAGCGTCACGGGGTCAAGGCCGAGGTCAGCGGTGCCTTGCTGTTCAATAGAAGTGCCCTGCGAGTTGGGAAGAGAGCTTGGATTCAGTTGACCCTGCAGATGTCTATATTCGGTTTTACTAGCACCCACTGTTCCCATGCCAAGATCGGCGATTCCGAAAGAATTGGTCACCAGCGAAGGCTGAAGGGAAAAGGCAGGCAGGAACCAAAGAGCCGGTCGCCAGCAATTGCCCAGATCAACCTGGTGGGTAACACGATCGGACCCGGCCCACAGGCAATTTGCGCTTGATCCTGCGCCTGTCTGGGTTTCGGTTCTTTGGCCGCTCGCACCAAGAAGGAGCTGCATCTGCCACGAGCCGTCTGGGGACGCCGTCAAAGTGACGGTCCCGGAGTCTTCCAGGCTCCCCGCATACCACACCGCGTCGCCAGAAAGCTGCACATTTTGAATGGTTTTGCCACCGGAGAAGGCCGCAGACAACTCCCCGACCGTACTTCCGGCGCTTGCCCCTTGTGCGCCCGTTTGCTGCGCGAAAGCGGCTGGCATCGTTGATCCAATTTGAGCAATTCCGGCGAAGAAAAGAAAAAGACCAAGGGAACTGGAGACTTTCATTTGGGGGAACTCCGTGCGAGATTTTCACCTGAAGTGTTTGTTGATTTTGAATTTTCATACGCACTGTTCGTTTTGTCAAATTATTTTCTCATCAATCAAAACCGCTCACCCCGAGCATGTTTTTTTCGCGGCGAATTCGGTGGTGACCCTGGCAGAAGAAACAGGTACCAGAAATTGCTCATTCCAGGCGAGCCTTATGACCGATAGCTCGAAGTGTAACGGGACGATCCAATTTCGGACAGCTAATGCGGGCAGATCATCTTCAACCCAGGCATTGGACGCAAAAAACTTCATCTACCTCGGTCCTTCGGTGGTTGGCGTCGCGGTCGCCACCACTGCCAGAACGCAAATCCAATGGCAGCCAGAGCAATTTGCTGCAAGAGGGACATGGCTGACCATACGCACACGAGAAAACCAGCCTTGCCGTAGACTGTGACGGTCGCCGCAATTCCCTTGCCGGACCCCTTTTCTCCTTCTCTCCCCACGGTTAGATTTGTGGTGTCTCGTTAGGCTTCCCGCACTCCCCTACAATGAATCCACCATTCTATCCCGGCGCTTCTTTCAATCGAACCCCTTTGGCCACAATCGGTTTGAGCATGGTCTTCCAAACACATATATATATGCTGTAAGATATATGCGAACAAGACGGAGTAGGGACCATGATTGCTCACGACCCCCTCCACAGATCCGGACGAGCGGAACTACCGCATCCGGCTCCCACCTTGGGTGAAGACGCCAAGACGCTCGCGAGGATAAGGATGACAGACTCTAGCCAGAGGAAACCACCGTACGATAAATCTACGCATACGTCGCCAAGGCAGATGGTTGCCCTGGCTTCGGCGTCGCAAGACCGCCTGACAGAGGCACGCTACTGCGCTACGGAAAGAGCACAGCGCCGGGACATTCATGGGCACTCCGTAGTAGCGAAAGTGCCCGAGAAGAACCGAACGCAGATAGGCTCCTTGTTCCTCGACAGGCGTGTGCAGGCGTCGTCGCAGTTCCTCTTTCAAGGTACGCAGCTTGGCCTGCCATCTCTGCCGCATCGTCTGTCGCAGTACCGTGAAGTATCCCTTCCGGGTTTTCCCGCAGGAGTGCGTAAACCCCAGGAAGTTAAACGTCTCCGGTTTGCCGTCCCCACGCTTGCGCCGATCCGATTCCGCATAACGCCCGAACTCGACGATGCGCGTTTTGTCAGCGTGCAGCGCCAGTCCGAACCTCGTGAACCGTTCACGCAGTTCAGCATGGAACCGTTCCGCGTCGTAACGATGCTGAAATCCCACAACGAAGTCGTCCGCAAAACGAACGAAAATCATTTCTCCGCGCACCTGCTTCTGTCTCCATTGCTGAACCCAGAGATCGAGTACGTAGTGAAGATAAAGATTGGACAGCAGCGGACTGATGCTTCCACCCTGAACCGTACCTATCTCGCTCTTTACTCGCTTGCCCTTTTCCAGCACGCCCGCGTTGAGCCATTTCTGAATCAACCGCACTACGCGCCGGTCAGCTATGCGATGCTCGACGAACTTCACCAGCCATCCGTGGTCGAGCGTGTCGTAAAACTTACGGATGTCGGCATCGAGCACCCAGTTCACCTTTCTCATCGTGATCCCAACCGCCAGCGCATCCAGAGCCTGATGCGGACTGCGCCCCGGTCGGAACCCATACGAGAATCCCAGGAAGTCCTGTTCGTAGATGGCGTTCAACACTTCGACGGTGGCGCGCTGGACAATCTTGTCTTCCAGCGCGGGAACGCCGAGCGGGCGAAGCTCGCCCGGTTTGCCCACCTTCGGGATGTACACCCTGCGCACAGGTTTGGCCCGGTATGCTCCTCGCCTGAGCCTATGGGAGAGATCGTGGAGATTCTGCTCCAAAGCCTCTCCGTAGTGCTCCCATGTCTCGCCGTCAACGCCTGCTGCCGCACCCTTCTTCACTTCCAGGTATGCTGCTCGCAGCCGCTCCACGTCGTAGATGTGGTGCAGGAGCGCGGTGAACCGCTTTTTCTTATCCTTCTTTGCTGCCTGACGTACTCGCTCAAGCGCGCTGAGCGCACTTTCCCGGCCCTGAGTCCGGAGTGCGTTGCGCTCGGGCGAGTTCCCCTTGGCCAACCCCCTTCCCTCCATCGCCTCCGCAGCCGGTTCCTCGGCTTTGTTCGGCAACTTCGTAGGTACTATGGGGTTGTCCGACTTCCCGCGTCCGTTCATCATCGGCGTACATCCTTTGACTTCCCGATGCGATCTGCGGCTCTCTGTTCCGCAGACGGTCGCGGGACCTCCCGGTTCCCAAACAAAGTGTTTCCATACATGCTCGGGGTCTCTGACTGCGCGGAATCTGGTTGCACCTCGCGATGGCGGTACGGCCAGTATTGCCTTCCGCCTGTTTCCACGGCGTCGGCATCCCGAAGTACCTGCCGCTCGCGCGGCAGGGCATATATTTCGCAGCTCAATACCCGGCCTGTACGTTCCCCTGTCAACGCTTCGTCGCCGCCCTCGCGAGCGGCTCCGCATGACTGGGGGCCGTTGTGGTTCGCTACTCCTTCAACGTATGAAACTTTCATTCACTACACCTTGCCGGTTTAACCGGCGCACGGAAACCATATGCCCACTGCGAAGAAAGCCGCTGCCCGACCGAAGCAAAGAGTCGTTTCTCCCGTGGAGACGCGCACTCAACTCCGGCTTACCGTCGATTCCAAATTCACCAAGAGCCATTTCAGCCAGCTTTTCGCTGTGCTCAAAATCCGCAGAAAGAACGCTCTCGCGGAACACATCATCATGAGTTTCAAGAGCAAGGCCGCTCAAGCGCAGCTTGTTGCGTTCTACAACAACCAGTGGCAGAACATTCCATTTCAGAGTATCGACACCGCGTTCGTATTTCCTTTGACCTTCGAGATCGCCGATGAACTGGAAAGAGTCGGCGGAGAGATTCTCGGCGGGGTGAATCGGTCCAAGGCATTTCGTGTGATGGTGGCCTATTTCGCCTTCGTTCATAAACTGAAGAACCAAACACAGACGACTCTCGCATAGTCTCTACGAGGCATTTGGCAGGAGGCGACCGCATTTCCGCGATCACGGGCTACCTGCCGCCTCTTTCCTGCTGACGTTGGCGCGGATTCGCCATACGTTGTAGAAGACGCATGGCGTATTGCATCTCCGGGTCAGTGAATTGGACGGAGATTCCTTGTTGCGCCGCAATCTTCGTGACCATCCGCTTCCACTCCACGCTGCCGTCACACGCGATGAGCGGTCCGAATTTCTGAATGGCCATCTCCAATCCGAAGAGGACGGCGGCCTTATCTTGGTTGAGAACGGTGACAATGCGTCCGCGGTCGATGACGGTAACCTGTCCGTTGAGTGCGTAGGACACGTCGCCGGTCTTGCGGTTGATTGCCCAGACGCATGTCGCGGCAATCTGATTGGCGAGCGCCTGCTCCTTCTGTTGGCTTGCAAGCCTCTGTTGTGCGAGGTCGGCCCAGTCTGTGCTGCTGTCATGATCGGGCGGTGGACCGATGTGCATCGCGTTCGCTTCCAGCCTTGCATCGAGCCGCCGCTGGTTTCGCTGATCCGCATAGCGCCAGCCACGCAATTGTGCCGCCGCCCGCGCATCGCCCCCGGCGGCGCGCTCCGCTACCCATGTGCGGAGATTCTTCGGAAATATCTCCTGCCGTCTCTGTTGTACAGACAGCTTCACGGCGCGTGCTTCGAGAACGGATTGCGCCGCCGCTTGGGATAGCAGAACTTTCTTGTCTTGCCATGACAACGCGGATGCGCGAATCTCCTTCTTCTTTTGTCTGAGCGACACCATGAGTTGTTGGCGCGCTTCTTTTCCCTCTGCTGTGATGCCCTTGCATCCTGCCCGTTGCTGGTTCCGGTATTGGTTATAATCGGCCATCAGAGAGCTACGCTCGGCGTGTCGTTGCGCTTTCCGTTCATCCCTCAATGCACCATCACGAGCATCATGTTGACCGCTATGTTGTGCGGCATGTTGATCGGCTTCATACCCGGATGTGGAGGGCAGTGTCCACGGACCAAGAGCGGTTTCAGTAGCCTGACGGTTGATCTTTCCTGCAAAATTGTTGCGGAATACATCGGACGCCTTCACCCGGATGTTGTGGTCAACTGAGAGGACCGTATATCCGCCCGACTCACCTTTATCAAGCCGGAGATGAGCCTTTGAGAGAAGGCGATGCAGGTCATCCCATGTGACATTCTGTCGGGTAAGTAGTGAGCGAACACGCGGAGCAATCTCCCGCCGCACATAGGTTTGGAATGATTCCTGATCCTGGTAATGTTCAAATTGTGCGGCGGCACCTGTTGGATGTTGTTGTGCAGGTCGAGACGCATTGCGCTCGGACCTCGATTGCAGTACAGCTTTTTTTGATTCCTCATCCCATCGCATCGGACCTGGCGTATGTGCCCAGCCATGTTTCGCTTCAAGGAAGCGCACTGTGGCATCGAGAGTGAACCAATCGCGATATGGCGTATGCGCCCTCAGGGTCTCCATGTGAACCTTGTTGAGCATGATGTGGATGTGAAAATGCTTTTTGTCGTCGTGCGCAACGATCATGAATTGATGGCCTTCATATCCGAGCGCCTTCATCGTGTGCAGC
>Ga0181529_10004876_pt1 | contig 14270 bp, 6 predicted proteins | sample PEATcosm2014_Bin_36_FD_119763 | JGI IMG/M metagenome (GOLD analysis project Ga0181529, IMG submission 119763) | Peatland microbial communities from MTU Mesocosm Facility, Houghton, MI, USA - PEATcosm2014_Bin10_30_metaG | ecosystem: Environmental > Terrestrial > Soil > Wetlands > Peat | place...
AGTTATGAATATTGGCGCTAACCAGGTAATCGATTCTTTAATACCTCGAATATTCAAAACGATCAGAAGAATAATCAATACCGAAGCAAACAAGAGTTTGAAACTTTGCAATTGTATAGGAAGATAACTAAAGATTGCATCAGAACAGGCGGCAATTGAAACTGTAATCGTTAGGATGTAATCAACAAGTAAAGCCGAACCGGAAATAACTCCAGCTTCATCGCCGAGCATATGTGTTGCAACAATATAACCGCCTCCGCCGTGAGGGAAATGTTCTATTATCCTTGAGTAGGCATAAGAAATAATAAATACGGTTAATGATGTAGCTAATGCTAATAGGAGGGCAAGGTAGGTATGGCTTCCTAAAGCTCTGAATGCTTCTTCAGGTCCATATGAAGAAGAAGACAATCCATCGGCTCCGAGACCAATCCAAGCTAATACGGGGATTAACGCAATTTTATGAAAGATCCCCGGGTCATTAATATTGCGTGGCGCGCCAAATATTGCAGTTTTAACACGAGAATAAAAAGAAAATTGTGGTTCGAAATTATCCTGCATAGTTTAGTTATTCTATTACCAATAAAAAATAAAAAATCGTTTTTTTTGCATTTGCTATGTGGTCAGATCCCCGCGTTTTAAACAGGCTCCATGCAACCACCTACAAAAGAATTTTTAGTTATTTGCTCTAACAACTAAACTATCCGCCTATCAAAATTAACGAAATAAAAATAAAGATATTACATCGAATTAAAAAACAGAATAATATTTTTAGCCCAGAATCGCTTAAAAAATAAAGCAACTTAAATAGTTTAATTAAAAGTACATTAAATCGTACATCGGCTCAAAAAGGATTTAACCAACCATATAGCTTATATAATAAATATGTCTTTTATGTATTAAGTTATACTAAAAAAAAAACTTCTTATAATGTACGTTATAAGAATAATTCAATTATATTTTAAAAGGAAACCGGGTTCTATGGCAAGAAGAAAAAAAACCGACTCCTGACTTCAACTTTAAGAATTCCGGTTTCACACACTAACTCCACCTTAATCAATTGGTGTTATTTTAGCAAAATGAGTTTTTTTGTCTGTAAAAAATTACCGGACTGCATTCGGTAGAAATATATACCGCTTGATAGATTATTTCCAGAAAATTGCACTGAATAATTTCCTGCAGATTTCTCTGTATTGACTAACGTATTTACATATTTTCCAATAGCATCATAAATTTTTATTGTAACGAGTCCCGCTTTTTGAAGTGAATAATTTATGGTTGTTGTCGGGTTGAACGGGTTCGGATAATTCTGATTCAGTACGTATCCGCCTGGAACTTTATTATCCATATGAACTGCGGTAACTTCACCGGTTAACTGTACAAGTTCAATTCCATCTCCGATTCCAAGATTTCTGGAATATTGTTTTTGAACTGCATTGTTCCATACTTCATGAACTCCAAGACTCTGCAGACGTACGCCATCACCACTCGGTGCATAAAACGTTCCACTTGGAGGATTATCCGCCAATGCCGCTTCGCGAAGATAATTGTCAAGGGAGCCGTATACAAATACAAAATTTGGATCAATTGCCTGTTCAGTCCGGAGAAAATCAAGAGCTACGGATTCAATTGCAACATTATCCTGGGAAAGAAAGAGGCTGCAAGTCCAATTATCATTAAACGGTGCGGATAACCATTTAGTGCTGTTGGAAACGGGGGTTGTTCCATGCTCATCCGGCTGTGCATAAAGTGCGTCAATTAAAAAAAGCATTGTTTTGCCGCCAAGATCTTTATGTCCCATTAGATCAACAAGCGGATTATAAGAGCCCATCGGCCGCCCGTTCCATATTGTGGAAGGGGTCCATCCATCAGGGGTTTCATGAACTACAACATACGCATGTACTCCGGCAGCATGCGGCGCCCATATATAAGGATGACCAAAATCATCGTCAACGCTCAGAGAGCCAAAATGATTTTTAGCGGTGGCAGTCATACCGGCATAACTATGACCCTTGAGATTAGCAAGATTAATAAGATAAGCGGCTTGAGTGGCTACAGTTGGAAGAAATGTTGGATTTCCGCCTTTTGCCGAGACGGTAGTATCTTTCTCAATTACTAATGGTTGTGACCAATGGATTTGTGCGCTTGAATCGCGGACGTAAAGTTCTCTGCCGTTCAACTTAGTCCAACCCACAAAATGGACATGTGGAAATTCAGCTATACATGTTTTATAGATAGGATCTGTAGCAAATCTTACTATGTCGTAGAAAGAAATATTGCTATCCGGAACGCCGGCATTATTTACCAACTGCTTTAGCAAACTGAATACCATTTGCGGCGTGGCTACAGATGTGTTACCCGGATTACCGGGTCCCGTCGAATTATTTAAATTAATTTTTACAGCAATTTTTTCACCCGCCTGGTACCCGATATTTCCTTTTCCGTGTTGCAGGTTAAAATATTTAAAAAGTGAAATCCATGCCGCTGAATCGGTTGTTTGTCCGCTTAGTGAACGCAGCGATCTTGAAAGCATTGAATCAACAACAGCCTGATGCGTATGATCAGCATCCCACCAGTTGCCGGTTTTTCCGTCCCAGGTTGTAACAGAGGGGTCATGCATCCAGACAACCCTTCCCGGGAATATTCCCCTTGCGATTCCTATCGGGCTGTTGGCAGAATCAGTCGGCACAAATACGGAATCGTTTGATGATTTTGTCTGTGCATAGAAACCGGTATTTGATTTTAATATTGTAAATAATCCAATAATTAAAGCGGCCATTACAAATAAAATTGCATACCCGGTTCTGGAATTCCGAAAATGAATCCGCGCTTTCTTATAAGAAAAAACTGCAGCAGCTAATCCAGCAACATATACTAAGAAACCACTCGCTATCGGAGCCGCTATTTTCATACACGGGTACTGTGCACGGCTTGGCTTTGGAATTACGCGTACTAAAATCCACACGATAGCTGCGATTCCAATTATAGGAAATAATAATTTCGCCATACCAGTAGGATTTTTAAAGCCCCTGAACTTTCCTGTTTTCGGACAGGTCCTAATAAATTTTGTAAAGAATGATTTCACCTTTAACCTCATAATATTTTTATTAATACTATAATTAGTTCTAAAATTATTCTATATGTGCCTAACCATAACTACCTGATCACCGTGATAAGCAATTACCTGGTCGGGTTTTTCTTCTATTTTTATCCCTGAACCGTGTCCCTCGCTAACCCAGACGACACGAAACGTGCGCTTTCGCAACATGCCCGGAAAAGAGCCTTTACGTTTGCCGATCGTTAAAGTCTGTTTGGATTCATTCCACTGAATCGGTATAGTGGAATAGGCACCTTTTTCATAGTTGTAATTGTCGTTTTCATCCTCGTACAGTTCGAACTTGCCGTTAATACCTGTATATATGCGCAATTCTATCGGATCAGCCGGCTTTTCTGCAGCATATTGCATGAATGGCCCCATTGGAACAATTGAACCGGCTTTAACGTATACAGGAATAGTCTCTATAGGTGAAGGCGCATCTATCGTCTGTCCGCTTGAAAGTTTTTTGCCCGTCCAGAAATCATACCAATTGATTGATTTCGGAAGATAAACTTTTCTTGTTTTAGCGGAGTTCCCCGAATCACCGCCCTTGCTGTATAATTGCTCAGTAACGGGATTCACAAGAAACGCAGGGCCAAACATATATTGATCCTGTATGTTATTTATTGCAGCATCCGTTCGGAAATCAAAAGCAAGCGCGCGCATAATGGTATAACTTTCACTTGTTACTTTCCAGGCAAGTGAATAAATATATGGCATGAGGCGGTAACGAAGATTGTCATATTTCAATAGTATTGCTTTTGTATTTGCATCCCAGTTATTAGAAAATAATGCTCTTTCACCTTTCCCATGAATCCTGAATATAGGGCAAAAAGCGCCAAATTGGAACCAGCGGGTAAACAGCTCCCTATTAGACGGCGTTGACCAATCGGGGGAATTCCAATCCAGATGGTAGCCGCCGATATCCGACGTCCAATAGGGTATTCCGGTTACACAAGCATTTAATGCTTGCGGAACTTGAATTTTATATGAATGGAAAGTACATGTTATATCAGACGACCACAAAGTAGCAGCATTCCGCTGTTCGCCTGCGAAGGATTGCCGTATAAGGAAAAATGCACGTTTGCCCGGAATATTGGTTCTCCAGTTTTTATATAAGCCTTCCGAATGCATCAGCGAATAAGTATTGAAATAATCTATCCCTTTACCAATTGCAAAATCAGCTTGTCTTCGTGCATCCAGTAATGTACCATTATCCGGTTCGCATTGATCAACCCACCATGCATCCCATCCGTAAGGGGCTATCAGCAAATCTTTAGCCTGTCTCCAATAAATGTCTCGCGCACTCGCGCTGTGAGCATCGTAATAATTATCCATAGTATGAGTCATTGCATTATCCCAGGTAATATCTGTTAATCCTCCTGAGTTTTGTAATTCATCGTAATTTTTCGTACCCTTTGCGAAAACAGGCCAGATAGAAATCATTGCATGGATATTTGCTTTATGTAATTCATCAATCATAGCTTTGGGATCGGGATACCTGGTTGGATACATAATATGTGAGCCGATAACATTGGGTTCCCAATAAAACCAATCCTGAACAATACAATCTATAGGAATATTATTGTTTCTATAATTATTCTTTACCGACAAAACTTCTGCCTGACTTTTATATCTATCCTGCGATTGGAAAAGCCCAAATGCCCATTTAGGAAACATAGGTACCTGCCCCGTAGTCTCACGGTACAAAGCAATAATTTTATCGAATTCCGGTCCATAGAAAAAATAATAATCGACCATCGTGCCGCTTTCAGATACATATTTATATTTAGTATTTCCTGCCTCGGCGCCGAAGAATTTGGATGCTGAATAGTTGTCCCACATTAGCCCGTAACCTTTGGTTGATAAGAGCACCGGTATAGCTTCGTCCATATATTTAATTGCTAAATCCTGGTTACGCCCTTTATAATTCATAGCTAATGAATCAACCGGATGGCAGCCTAACCCAAACAAGGCTTCATCCATTGTTGATTTAAAAAGTGTTTCGCAATTATAAGTACTAATGCCGGCAATAGTAGCTGGCGTTATCTTTTTTGCAGCGGAATCATCTTCTGCAAGAATAACTATATCAGATAATGTTAAATAACTGATTGAATTAGTCAATTTATTAACTTTTATTTTTATTCTTCCCGTAGAAATAATAACTTCATCAGTGTTTTCGGTAAGATTAAATAATGGGGGAGTATCCCATGAATTATTTATTACCAATGAAGATTTTTGAGGAAAAGCATTTAATAAAGTATATTTTATTTCAATAATATCATCTTTGCAAATTTTAACTTTCATTACACCCTTATCTAAAATAAAAGTAATTCCGTCTTTATCTTTTGCATAAGATGCTACCGAAGCTTCGGCAGTTGAAATTAAAGCAATAATGCCGATTATTATAAGAACTGTAACAAATTTAGCTTTAATCAAAATTAATTTTATTAAATCTGTACTTATTATTTTCATTCAGTTTTCCTTTCCGATGTTAATAAAAAAAATTAGTTTTCCCATATTTTGTGATATAGGACAATATTCAACAATATTTAACAGTACAATATATATAATAAATCCTGCAAATTATTAAACTTTCAATTTTTTACAGGCATTATTCCTTCTTTAGTCATTTTTATGGGCTCTATTGTCCCATCCAGGTTGTATTCAAGATATTTCACACATATTCTTCGTTCATAGGGGCTTGACCCTTGAACATGATATAACAAATACCCTTTATTCCTAATCTAATGAAGAACAATAGCTATATTATGCTTCCCCTTTATTGTTGAAGCTATTGAATAGTCTGTTTGTTTCTTTCCATCAAAAGTAAAAGATTTAATTGTTTTACCTTTTCCTTTTATTGAAATATCCAATTTAGAATTACGGTAAGTAATATTTTTTAATTCAATCGAGCCGATTTCCCCGGGTAAAAATGGAGTAAATGACAAAGATTTATTATTAAACCTCATTCCAAATAAACCATCAAGAACCATAGAAATATAAGCTGTTGCCGACCATGTCTGGAATTTACACGACTCCCAGTGGTAAGTGGGGTGTGTTTCGCCCCAAGCCTGGTATCCGCCGTCGGGTTGACCGGAATAAGGGTTAAATATTTCCCTGAAATTATAATTGCCTTTATCTTCATCAAGTGCCAAGTGAGTAAGGCAGGATAACTCATGATCGAACGTTTCATAATTTTTGGTAACTATCGCTGCCCTGGCAAAAAAACCGTTTACCATGGGCCAAATAATATTGTTATGTCTGCCAGGCATCTGTTTAGAGTAACGTGGAAAGTCGGGAGTTATAGAAGTAATTCCGTATTTAGAAACGACTGCATTTTTTATCAATTGATTTGCTTTATCTCCTTTGATAATTCCAAAAATCACAGCAAATGAAATTCCGAGGCCTTCTTGAGAAGTGTCGACTTTTCCCTGGTGGTCAATCAAATAGTTAAAAGTATTCTTTTCACTATTGTAAAAATTCTTCAATATATTTTTTTTCAACATTTCAGCTTTTTGCTTATAGGTCAAGGTTACCTCGCTATTCTCATTTAAAAAGCTGCTCATCCTGCTTAACGCGATATAGGCGCCGTAATAGACACAATTAGTGCTTAAGCATTTAATGTGATATGAATTTTTATGATCCAATACACCACTTGAGTAATTATTCGGTTCATAAATCGGTTCAGGATAAGCCGCAATGCCATCGTTAAAAACTGATGGTCCCATAAATAAACCATAATTTGAATCAAATGTTATTTGTTCTAATTCTTTCATTGTGTTTGCAGAACATTTATATGCTTGAGCAAGAAACACCTTATCTCCGGTCACCAAGTAATGATTACAGGCTGCAATTGCCCATAGAATTTTATCCCAGAACTGATGCCCGATAGTATCTCTTTTGATTGTAACACTCCATAATGATTTTTCAGCAACTTCCGACTTGAGTAAACTGACTCCATTCCATGAATTAATGGCAATATCACGGGTCCATTCTCCACCGTAATCTCCTCCCGCAGCAAGTATACCCCGGCGGATATTTATATCTACGGTTTGAATCGCTAATTTAAATGCATCATTAATTGCAGGGTTATCGGAAGATAATTCCTGTGCCATTGAAACAAGGCTCAATGAGAATAAAAAAACGGTCAGGATCAATGTTGTGTAAATTTTTGTTTTCATAGTTTTTATGCGACTAACTTTAATTTAATTCAGGTACCACGTAAGTTTTTTCCATTTTTATTTCTAGCTGTACGTGTATTTATTTTACTTTACAATTAAACGGCTACCAATTAATTTCTATTTCCTGTCCCTTCTTCAAAGTAATCTCTTTTTGTTTATTATTGCAAATAATTGTGGTTGAGCCGCCATTTTTAGATCGGACATTCAATTTTACTAAATTTTTATTTTTCCATTCCATAGAAATCTCGAAACCGCCTCTTGCACAGATTCCTTTTATTAAACCGTTTTCCCATGCATCCGGTAAGGCGGGAAGTAACCTTATTTGATTTTCATTAGACTGTATCAGCATTTCGGTTACAGCGGCGGTCCCGCCGAAATTCCCGTCAATCTGGTAAGGGGGGTGGGCATCGAATAAATTGGGGTAGGTACCACCTCCGCCGGAATAATTTGTCCTTAATCCGTCCGGGTCAACATAGTATAGTAACTCCCGAAACATTTTGTAAGCATGATTGCCGTCCCAAAGCCTTGCCCAAAGATTTATTCTCCATGCTTTAGACCATCCTGTCGATTCATCGCCTTTTATTTCAAGCGTTCTTCGGCAAGCATTTGCTAATTCTGGTGTTTTATCCGGTGTAATCTGATGTCCCGGAAATAAGCCGAATAAATGCGACTGATGCCTGTGGTGTGGATCTTCATCTTCCCAGTCATAGTACCATTCCTGCAAATTCCCTTTCTTGCCTATCTTGTAAGGATGCAGGCGCGAAATGGCGCTTTCTAATTTAGTCCGGAAATCGGTGTCGCTATTGAGAACTTTTGAAGCGTTAATGGTATTTTGGAAACACTCTCTTACCATGGCTAAGTCAGCTGTACCGCCGTATAAAGTTGCACCATGGTACCCGCCGGGAGTAATAAATATATTTTCAGGCGAAGTAGATGGTGATGTTATTAATTTACCTTCTTTATCTTCCACCAGCCAATTGAGGCAAAACTGAGCAGCACCTTTCATAATATCGTAAGCGTCATTTTTTAGAAATATTTTGTTTTGAGTAAATAAATAATGTTCCCATAAGTGCGTACTCAACCAGGCTCCACCCATATTCCAGTTTGCCCAGCAGGGATCGCCAAAACCGAAATTTCCTACCGGATTGCTCATAGCCCAAATATCGGAATTATGGCATGCAGTCCATCCATTTACTCCATAAAATGTTTTGGCGGTAATTTTTCCTGTTATTGAAATATTTTTTATGAAACTCAGCAAAGGGAGATTCATTTCGGAAAGATTTGTATTTTCTGCCAGCCAGTAATTTTCTTCCGCATTGATGTTGAGAGTATAATTGCTGCTCCACGGCGGGCGAATATACGGATTCCAAATCCCTTGTAAATTTGCTGGAACTCCTTTTGTTCGCGAGCTGCTTATCAATAAATAGCGACCATACTGAAAGTATAATATTTCTAAATTTTTGTCCTCTTTACCTTCGGCATAACGTTTCAATCGTTCGTCGGTTGGTAAATCAGGAGCATCTGATTTGCCTAAATTCAGACTGACACGGCTGAAATATTTTTGATAATCTTTCACATGTGCTTGTTTTAATTCTGTGTAAGATTTTTGAAAAGCGTTTGTTAATTGTTTGCTTGCTATTTTCTCATCGTTCAATCCTTCTTTTACAGGGTCTTTGTAAAATCCATTGAAGCTTGTGGCAACGGAAACGAAGATAACTGCTTCGGTACCGCCTTGTAAGCTAATTGAACTATCGGTTTCAATTATTCTTCCGTTTGTGTTTTTAATTTCCGATAAAGCCGTAAACCTTGTGCCTTTATTCTCATCGAAGATTACAGCGTTGGGTTTATCACCTATATAACTTGGCTCGGCATGAATAGGCGCATAACCTCTCACCTTCAAAATATTGTTTGCCGAAGAAACAATATTTCTTAACAAACTTTCGAATTTAATATCGAAACTCAATGCCCCTTTTTGGCTTGATGCAAGTTTGATTGCCATGATTTGATTGGGATGCGAAATAAAATATTCGCGGGTAAATTTCACGCCGTTTACTTTGTAACTTACTTTGGAAATAGCATCATCTATGTTCAGCTCGCGGTAATAATTTTGCGGCGTACCGGCGTTATGGAATTCAATATACAAAGTGCCAAGCGGCGCAAATGATTCGGAAAATTTTCCCTGTAGTTTTTTGTCAAGCTCATCGGCCAATTTATAGTTTTCATTTTTTAATGCTTCCCTTATTGCTGGAAGGTATTTATTTGCGCCCGAGCTCATGTTTGCGTTTACGGGTCCGCCTGACCATAGCGTAGCATCGTTTAAAAATATCTTATCGGAATTAACTCCGTCGAAAACCGACGCGCCCATCTTTCCATTGCCAAGAACGAGGCTTTCCTCAAAATAATCAGCAGGTCGTTTAAACCATAACGTATTTGCAGATTGCGAATAAGTAAAATTACTAACTGTCAGCAAGTACAGAATTGCCAATATTATAATATCCTTTTTCATGCTTCAAATCCATTCATTGTGTGATTGGTTATAAACCTTCATTTCCTTTAAAAATTCTTAGTGTAAAATCATAAAGAATTCTTCGCCGGGCTTACTGCTTTCTATCCATAGTCGTTTCTCTTTCATATATCAATGACAATGTACTTCCATCCAAATTCTTTTAAGTGCTTTACCATGTAATAGGTATTGGCTTTTACTACCTTTTCCGTAACTGTCGGTCCGTAACAATCCCAACTGTTCCAGCCAAGCGGGGGAGTAGGCGCCCATTTTAGAAAACCAAGGCTATCAGGAGGGCAACCTGCTTTAGAGTCTGATAAAACAAGTACGGATAAGAACAAAACTATTAATAATAAAATTAAAAAATTATTCATCATGATAATATTCCATTATTTATGCATACTGTTACGGAAGCTTGAATTGATGGCTTCATTTCTTAACTTCCGGGGTTGATGTTTTTTTAGTTTTAAGTTATTCATATTTGTAAACTAAACATTTTTCAATGTTCAGACCCCAGAAAGCAAATCTCCATGCCCGGCCTTGATCGTTTTCATCGCCATTAAGTCGCCGGCCAGGAACCCAAATACCATCGCGAAAAGTGCCTTCGTCAACATTTCCAATACCAATGATTTTTGTACTTTTAGTTTTAGAATAGAAGCGTACCCTGAATCCGCTGCCGGCTCCGATAAACTTATTAGGGCCGTCCGTCATAACAATTCCATACCCCAGCTTTGCTTTATTGCCGAACAATTCATCCAGCGAAACTTCAACTTTATAACTGCCCATATCGTAAGTAATAACCGGATTATTTTCATCAACCACAAAGCCGGCAATTTCTCCGGTAACTTGTTTTTCAAGTATAAGCGGACTCAACTGCTTAATAATATTGTAACTTTTGCTTAATGAAGTCTCTTTAGGGCCTTTGGCTTGTTCATTACCAAAAGAGATAGTACCTAATCTATCTATTCCAAAGGGTGAAACGCCAATTGCATTAAACGAACCAATCGCTATAAATACATTATGGGCGCCGTCGTCGCCGCTATTCATTTCAGGCATAAAAAGCGGGTTCCCTTGTTGAGTAAAATCCTTGCAGCGTTGTGCGAAATCGGGCACATAAAGATCCGGCGCTAAAATATCAATAGCCGGAGCGCCGGCATGCCATATATCAATTAAATGCGCCAAAGGGCCGCCGCTTGGATATGTGCCGGGCTTAGAGCAGCATTCCTGATTGAGCCAGGCATTGGCGTACATTGGAATTGGGTATTCTTTTTTCCCGGCAGCCGCAACTTTATTTACGTAACGGGAGTAATTCCATGCCATAAAAATTTCATTACTTTGCTCGCTCTTTCCAAAAACGTCTTCCCAATTGCCGGAAGTCTTAAAATCGGTTTTTTCCCAGATATCTTTCAATCCAGGAACCAGTATATCTTTATTTTTAACTAAGTATTCCATCAACTCTTTTGGAACCGGTGCCATAAAGGCGGCATTGGCAATTTCAGAACGATCACGCATATCGCCAAGTATACCAACTTCATTCTCGACCTGCATCATCAATACAGTATGTTTGGCTCCATCGACTTTGAAGATATGTTTCATAAGAGCCGAAAAGGCATTTGCATCAGCATCCGCATTATTCTGTGAAAATGTTGAAAGCACTTCTGCGGTGGAATCGTTCAGAATTTTTGCACGTGGATATTTTTTATAATTCTCTTTTACCCATAAAGGTACATAACTGGACATGCCGTTCTTCCAGCTTGCCAGCCACAAGAAAACTATTCTCATTTTATTTTCTCTTGCCCCTTTTATCAAACCGTCTACTAAACTAAAATCAAATTTACCTTCCACGGGTTCGATCAATTCCCAGGAAAGAGGTGTAATCATAGTGTTGAAATTAAGATCGTTTACCTGCTTCCATATCGGCTTCATATTCTCAAGGCTCGACGAAGTTGAATTATTCAGCTCCCCGCCGACAATTAGAAATGGTTTTCCATCAACATAAAGTTGAGTAACATTCCCGTGTTTAACTAACTGCGGGATACCTTTGGTATTTTGTCCCTGTTGAAAAGCATTAATTTTAGAACCAATACTTAACAGGATGACTAAAATTGCTATTATGATCCAAATATGTTTCTTCAATTTCATAAAATTGAACCCTTTCTTTTGTCAATGAAACGTTAAAAGATTAATGATTTAAATATTTAAACAATTAAATATAATGATGCTAAGCAGGAGAAAACAGGCTATGGTTATTGAACTTTTCACTTTACCCTGACCCTTGTATGATTGATGGAAACTATTTACTTTATTTTAATAATCGCAAATGAATCTGCCTCTGTCTGAATTTTAGTCCTGCCGTCAATTACTTCCCACGCGGGAGTCTTGCCCAATTATAAATTACACATATATTTTAATTTTTTATCGGCATTATGCTTTTGTAATATTTTGCTTATTTTATAAGAGCTCACGCTTTTATATTAGCTTTCGAATTAGATAGCTATAAAAAAAATGTTTTCTAAATAGAGAAGAGAAAAACTTTGCCTTGTAGTTACCATTATAGACTTTGTTTGGTCCATCATCAGATACCTTTTGGAAAAATTGTAATTCTTAATTTACTACACCCATATGGCACCAACGTTACAGTATCAGCTTTTGCGCTCAATCCTTTTTTTAACAGTTCTGCATTGGGTAAAAGCGGAGAAAATAACCAAGAACCTTTTTTGATATTAGTTTTATCAATATACCAGCGTTTGACTTTACCTTGTTCATCCCTTTCTACGGTCCAATTATCATATTTCATTTCAGTATTATGCTGCAAAGTCCAATTATTAACTAAGCGTACCGGAACTTTTAATTCAATGGGGGAATTTTCTATACTCCATGGATTATCCGAATAAGTCTTGTTAACTACTTTTATTTGTTGTTGTATACTATCCTTTGTTACAGATAAGGCATAATTCCATGGACTTTTAGCAAATAATTCATAAGCAGGAAAATCAGAAGTTGAACGTTGGTCTAAAGTATCTACTTTCCAGTTTTCTTCTATTTTTAAAGAATATACCAGCGGTCCTCTTTCAATGGAAATACCATTCTCAGGGCCCGGTGTTAGTTTAAAGGATGATGGTAAAATAACTGTTACTTTATCGCCCTCTTTGTATTCTTCAAATAGCGGTATATATGTTGCCGGGGTAATTTGTTTATTAATTTCAGTCTCATTTATCATTACATGGGCATCATTGCACCAACCGGGTATCCTAACATAAAAATTAAAACGAGTTTTTTCTTTGAGATGAAAAGTAAAAAAAATGCTATCAGAAAACGGATAGTATGTATCTTCATCAATTGTAACTTCAGTACGATTTTCACCCAGAGTATAAGTAACTGACGACGGAGCGTACATTATTGCCGCAAGCCCACCTTTGCCATCTGTCATCCATGAATTTATGGTAAAATTTGGCATCATCCTGTTTACATTACCGGGGCAACATTCTGTACCTGGATTAGGGGCATAACGCATCGATCCGCCTCCATCACGAATATTGCTATTTCTCGCTGCAATTACTTGATTTGGCGCCGAAAAATATTGCAGCGCCTTAAAATCCTTTGCAACTGAACCGGGTGCAGCATTAAAAGCGACTCTTTCTATTTTATCAGCATAAGCAGCATTGCCTGTAGCCTTTAACAAATAAGATATATTCCATGTATAATCAGAAATATCACAAGTTTCATGCGTTTCCTGCGTAGTAACAGGTTCTAAATGCTCTGATGAAACATTTACACCGTCTACCATCATATGGTATTTGTCAATTTTTTTGAATGCAGCAATACTTGGTTGTAGGTATGCATTATCTCCAGTGTAAAGATATAAAATAGCTCCTAATTTAGATTTTTCCAAAAATGTTACACCATGTTCACCTGTTGCAGCTATATCCTTTAAAAAACCAATATCGGAAACCATTGAATTTATATTAAGTTCATTAGAATTCTTATAAATTTCTTTTGCATAATTTAGTAGCGCTGTATCTTTTGATTGGGAATAAGCCCACAAAATAATCTCGGCATTTATTGATTCCCTTTCGCCATTATATGGAAAACGGTCGCCCAAGTAATGTTTTTCAATGGCCGTTAAAATTGCAGGATTGTGAGTGGCTTCATATTCTGCCATCCATGCCCTTAAAAATACAACATACACCCATCTGTCACCTTCACAGTTGGGCTTCAAAAATTTCGGTCCCAGAAACCCTGTACTATCAGGATGGTTCAGAACATAGTATATGCTTTTACGGGCTTTATTCAATAAGAAAGAGTCGTTTAACAATAAGCCACAACGTATCATGCCATCCACCCAATAAGCATTTTGCTCATACGGCCACCATTTTTCAAAACTTTTATTATCAGGGATAGTATCTGCAGCCCAGCCTACAGTATTAAACGGATAGCCTGCATTCTCCAAATGGCCTGTTAATCCGTTCCGTTGGTTTATCAAGTACTG
>Ga0181529_10004882_pt1 | contig 14263 bp, 10 predicted proteins | sample PEATcosm2014_Bin_36_FD_119763 | JGI IMG/M metagenome (GOLD analysis project Ga0181529, IMG submission 119763) | Peatland microbial communities from MTU Mesocosm Facility, Houghton, MI, USA - PEATcosm2014_Bin10_30_metaG | ecosystem: Environmental > Terrestrial > Soil > Wetlands > Peat | place...
CCAGATGGTCAGCCTGACACCTTGAAATAGAGAATACGCGTAGACAGGTTCGATGAGGGCTTGCCCCTGTCGGCGTCTACCCAGAATCCATCCCGGCTACATCGGCGAACACTGGGCGACATCAGGGTATCGATTCTCTGAGGCAGTTCCAAATGAAACACCTTATTAGACTCGCACCCCTTATCCGAAAATTGTACGCATTTTGGACTGGTCAGTTCAATCAACGGTTGAATCAAGAAGCCTTTTTAATATTTCCCCTTCACGTTTGCTCTGCTGCTTCCCTTTTGTGCCGCACTTCATCAGGTCCCGTCCGGGCATCTAAATTCTGTGAAAACGTTCGAATGAAGCGGGCTAAACCGCCTCCATTCTCAGTTGACTGTGACGGTGACAGGAGTCGTGAGGGTTATCGCGCTGGAGCCGCTGCCGGTGGTGGCTGTAATCGTAAAGGAATAACTTCCAGCCGGGGTGCCGGGATCAGCGTTTCCGCCCCCACCCCCGCTGCCGCCACTGCCGCCGCTCCCGCTGGAACTCGCGGCACCACCTCCTCCACATGCTCCAAGGCTAAGCATCAAAGTAAGTGCGATGATGCATAGAAAGTATTTCCGATGGCGTTTGAGGAGTGGAAGAAAAAGAACGAGGAGACCTGCCAAGGCCAGTTTAGGCGAGGCCCCGAAGTGCGGGATGTCTTGCCTGGCTGCCTGTTGTGCAGCCGTAGTGGTCACGTTGAGAGTTACATCGAGACCAGTTCCGCTGACGCTCACCTGCAAATTCGATCCAGAAGATGATCCGCTGGTGAGGCTGCAGGTCGTCTCCTTCGCCTTGGGATCGGGAGCACAATTGAGCGTTGCCGTTCCACTAAAGCCGCCATTGGGGGTGATGCTCAGTGTAGTGGAGCCTGTTTGTCCGGGGCTGGAGATGGTCATCGCCCCTGCAGGAGTTACGCTTACGGGACCAAGAACCACCACAGATTGTGCCACAGGAGTCGTTGCGGAGGTGTAGTTTGCATCGCCGGAATAACTGGCTGTAATCAGATGTGTTCCGGCGGTGGAAAAGACAACGGGGATACTTGCATTCAGGGATGAATTTGCCACCGTCATGGTGTAGCTGACGGTTCCAGAGAGGCCGACTCCGCCGTCGTAGAAGGTGACTATGCCTGTCGGAGCCACTGTACCAGACTCTCCCTCCACCTGTGCGTTTGCCGTTGTACTTTGACCTGCAATCACTGAATCCCCGCCCGGATTATTGACCCACACATAAAAGTTAGGCTCTTCCTGAGTTACCGAAACAGTCGAGGCGGGGCTGGTGCCTGCTGCGTAATTCACATCGCCTGAATACTGTGCCGACAGTGTGTGGTTGCCACCGCTCATAAATGCTGTCATTGAAGTAGTGTCGATCCATGCGTACATGGGATTTCCGTTCGAGATTCCTTCGTACGGTCCGCTTTCATTGTTAGTGAACGGAACTGATATTGGAAACCCATCCACAAAAAACTGGAATGTGCCGGTTGGCGCTATACCATCACTTGTTGTACTGACAGCAGCGTCGATTTCTTCCATATTGCCATATTGAATCGGAGAGCCAAGAGTGTTGGCGCTCACAGTGGTTGGCGCTTTGGCGATGGTGAAGTTCACTGTCGCGACGCTAGGGCTGAAGCTGGAGTCGCCGGAGTAGGTTGCGGTGCCGGAGTACGTTCCCCCAGACAAGGTCGGCATCTCAGCGTAGCCCTCGCTGTTGAGCACAAGCGTCGTGCCATCCAAGGCCGTACCGAAAATGCTCAAGACTACTTTCCCCGTCGGGCAGCTTTCCTTGCGACTAGCGCAGAGGCTGGAGATGCCCGTGGACGGCGAGTAGCTGGCGTTGGCATCGCCAACATCCACGCGGAAGATCTGATGGCCGGAGCCATAAGTCTCACTCGATGCGGAGTAGCTGATGGGGACATTGTTGACATCGACGGTGACCATATTGGCGAATGTTGTGCTGGCTTCCAAAGAGACGACAACTGGAACGGAGTTTGAATAGCTTCCGCCGTAGGTGGAGTCGCCGCCATAGTGAGCCAGAACGCTGTAGCTGCCGCCGGGCAGTTGCGCGATAGACGAAGCGACCGAACCGGAGGCCAGCGGAAAGGCGGCGATGCCGGGGTTGCCGGGTATGCCGGGGGCAACAATCAGGGCCGCCTCACCGGTGGCCGAGGAAGGCGTTACATTAATCGTGAACGGAACCGATGTGCCGTGTGTGATGTGGACGGGTGCGCCGCCATTCAATGTCAGAGTGGTGGCCGAGGGGGTAAAGGAGACGCTTTGCCACTGATTGACCAGATTGGCTACGTCGACCGATCCGAGTCCGGTTGCCAGATCGTAACCGGTAGCGGTGCTGTAGCCGGAGAGAATGCCATAGGCATCGTACTGCGTGACCGTAGTGCAGTTGGGGCTGCCGGTAACGCAGGGCATGGCGATGGTGGAACCGGCAGGAATATCGTGAAAGGCAGCGGGCTGCCGGGCGGCGAGTTTATAGAGGGTAAGGCCGGGAATCCCTTGCGAAGAGCCGGTCTTCTGATTGATCAGTGCCATGATGCCGGCAAACTGAGGAGAGGAAACCGACGTGCCGCCGACGCCTTGATAATCACACCGCCCGATCGCATAACCGTCGCTCTGGCAGAAAAAGTAGTAGCTGTAGACGAATCCGTTGCCGGCAAAGAGGGAGACGTCCGGCAAGTCGCGCGCGTTGTCCTTGGGAGTTCCCGTTTGCCAGACAGGCTTAAGCCAGGAGGAACTTTGCCCCCCGCCGCCGCCGGTGCTGTCGAGCATTGAACTGAAGGTGGAGTTGTTGCAGTTGGCCTCCGCATTCGTTGAGCCGCCGGAGAGAAGAGCGAGTATTCCATTGGTGCAGGAGTCGTTCCAGGTTGTTTCCGGGATGTACCCTATTGCGGACTGCCCAGTATTCGAGTCGTTGGTGGAATTCCAATAGGTTGACCAGTTCTGGTACTGGTTGAAGTCGGTTCCGCCCACGGCCGCATTGTAGGGCGTGGAAGCAATTCCGTTGACCTGTAATCCGTATTGGGCCGGTCCGCCTGGGCTATCGCAATCGGCTGCGCCGCTGTCTCCGGCCGAGACAAAGACACTGATTCCCTGTGCGGCTGCCTGTTCCCAGAGCGATCCGTAAAACTGAATGCCGCTGGTGCCCAGGCCTTTTTCACATTCGCCATAGCTTTCGTTCATCACCGGAGCAAGATTGTTATCGACGATATACAGGGCGGAAAGATCGACGCCATCTGTGGTCGAGGTGGATTGGGATGTAACAAAGTTGATGGTGGCTCCAGGAGCCACTGCGCCCGACCACTGGATGTCAATGTCGGCTTCGGTCTCATCCGCGTTTTTACCTGGATTGGGGCCGTTATAAGTAATGACGAGCGTGGGCTCGGGAGCATGAACGCCGTCGAGTCCGTATGCGCTCCAGAATGATGGTGCGTCTGCGGAATTGATATCGCTGCGGCCGACGATGGCGATAATTTGTCCGGCGCCGTTGATGGCGGTTGGCGTGGCGTTCCAAAGCGGGAAAAGATCATAGATAGCCGCGAAATCATAGGGTACGAGTGGGTATTCGTTCGGTTCACCAGCGCCGCCAAGCATGGTGAAGGTAGGAGAAGGCGACACGAGCTTCCGGCTGGCGGGCGAATAGGTTCCCAGAGAGATGTGCTGGGCCTGCTTCTGGAAGTTGTGGAGGGAATCGATGCCGGCTACGGCCGGAGCCAGCGCGGTGGGAATAGAGGGATCACTGACGTTGGCCCAATGCTGCTCGCCGTTGACGACGAAACTGTGAATGGGTGTGCCAAAGGCTTGTTTGACCTGAGCCGCGTTGCCGGAAAATTCGATAAAGAGACGGCCAGAGCTGATATGCGAGACTTGGAAGCCATTGGATGTCAGCCACTGAGTGACAGCATCGATGTCAGCAGCGGCGGAGCCAAAGCGTTCGCCAAATTGTTGGGGCGTGAGCCACTGGTGGTAGGCGTTGGAGTGGATGTCCTGCTGGTCTTCAAGAAGGCGTTGCAGTGCCGCTTCTTGTTGGGGGGTGCGCTTGAGGATCATCAACATCCGGCTCATTGGCAGGTCCGCAGGCGCTTCACCCTGATCGAACTCTCTACGGGCCAAGGGATGAATGTTACCGGGCAGTTTCGTCCGGAGAGCGTCATCGATGGACTGGGTGACCAGGCCAGTGGCAGATGGCGCCGCATTGCTCTGCTGGGCATTCAAACAGGCGGCTGTGAAAGCAGAGAACAGAAGCGCACAAAGCAGCGGCGTGGAACGCATGAATCCCCCTGTTAATTCATTGCAGCATTCAGAACAGACCCAACCAACTTGCGGCCTGATGAACGTTCAAGATGCATGATTACAAGGAATTTAAGCACGTACAATAATTCCACTGCCAACTCTGATAGTCAAGCACAACTGGTAATCGAGTACCAGTGTGATGGCCCAGACTCGAAAGAACACGCATAGTTCTGACAGTTGTAATGGAGGCTAACTATAGTTTCTGGATTCGTCCCGGCAAACGCCGTATCGACAAGCCATTCCGGCGAGGCGAGTTCATCGGACAGATTCCATGACACTTAGCGACATTTCAGGACTGATTTTTCCGACTGGGGCTTTCGCGCTCTCCAAGGTCTAAAAATCGAGTCGCGGAGCACCCGGCGGCTTGGAGAACAATCCGGCTACCCACTTGGTCAGGTCTTGGTTCTGTACCGCTGGAGTGGAAAACGACGAAGATCGCATCCTTGAGCCCCGACGATGAACGGTTTGTAATCCATCGGTTGCGTGAAATCCAATATATCAGTACTAATCTTGGCTCTCAACAGCTACAAAACATCTTTAAATCAAAATTGGGTGCACAATGCACCGTAACTTCAACGTCGCAGTGATCAGAAATTCTTACGGATGAACTCTTGCAGGGATTGGATGCGATAGGTCGCGTCACCGCTCTCGACTTCGAGCAAAAGAAGAGTGGAGTCGAGCTGGTTACGGAGATCCATCGCTGCAGTGGATTCGGCATCACTGACGAGTCTAAGGTTCTTGTCCATCTCCGCAATTTCTTTCTCGAGGGATTGCAGTCTGCCTAGCTGGGCGGCAAGGCTCTGTTGGGCTTCGGTACGGAGGACCTCCATGCCGCGGGTGACATCGCTTTCCTCGATCATTTTCCACTTGACGTAGGCATCGGTGGTTCGGTCCAGATGGCGATCGATGGCGCGACTGCCGAGATTGTAAGTGACACTCACTGCGCCGTAAGGTTCAAGTCCATTAGCGAGTGGATTGATCTGTTGGTGAGTGCCAACGCTGAGGGCTACGTCCCAGTTGTTCTGGCGAGTGAGCTTCGCAAGGGACTTCTCGGTGTTGGCGTCGCAGGCCTGCTTGGCGGCCACTTGTGATTTGAGAGGCTGATCGGCATGCGAGGGGATAAAGAGCGCAGCGATCTTCGATTTGGTGTCAGCGCGGTCCGATTCGAGCTTGATGCGGCTGCTCAGCAGGTTGAGCAGCATTGGGCGGGTCATGTTCTGGGCATCGACCATTTTGGTGGTCTTATCGATGAGAACGTTGAAAGATTGTGAAGCCGCGGTGATCAATTTCAGACGATGCTCAAGAGCGTCTTTTTCCAAAGCAGAGAGCGCATATTGCAATGTCGTCTGCACGCTGGTGGAAGCCTTGTAAAGCTCGCAATTTTTGCGCGCAACATCTTCCGGGAGTCGGCCTTTTTCAGGTTGCTGAGGCTAAGCGAAGCGCCGGCAACGAACTGCGTGGGCAGACCAGTCTCGGGCTGGGTAAATCCAGCAAGCGCAGTGGGCGAGCGCAGGAAATAGCTTTGTGCTTTGGATTGCTCGGCGAGGTAGGCACAGTAGGCCTGCTGATCGGCTTCGAGATTTTGTGCTGACGCTCGGACTGATGCGGTCAAGAGCAAGACTGCGAGAAGAAACAGAATTGAGTTGCGCCGAACCATGATCATGCTCCCAAAGTAACCTTTACCATGCGAAGAATTGCCAATTCAATGTGAAGCGAAATGCAGAAGATCAGAAGTTAAAACAACAACGGCTTGCAACCAAGAAAGACGGTTTGCGACTTAGCCGATTCGGGATGAGACAACTCCATCAGGATGGTCAGGCCGCGTATCTGAGTTTTGAAGATGGGATGGCTGATGACCTGCTCACCCAGGAATATTTGCTTGACGCTGCCGACCTTGCGGCAGAGTGCCATGTTGAGATAGCAATCGTAAATAGGCGCGCCGACAATTGCGTTAGCCTGATTGTCGTAGGAAACAAAGGCAAAATAAAGGCGCTTGTCGCCGCTGGCATTGAGGTAGTAGGGGCTCTGCTTGGCGATGTCGATAGCATCGTGCAGGCGTTCAACCTGGCGATTGTCTTCTTCCAATTGCTTTTGGGCCACGCTGAGAGTGACATCGAGCTGGGCGATGTTGGAGCGCAACTCGGCCTGTTTTTCGATCACATCGAGCGCCTTGGTTCCGTTAGTGGTTTTGTCGAGAACACTGTCCGTCAGCAGGACGTCGGCAATGCGGCTGTCGGTGTAGGCGTCTTCGGCCTGGTTGAGCGCAGTCAGTTGCGTGGCTGCATCGCCTTTGGTGATGAGGCCATTGGCAAGATCGCTTTTGATCTGGGTTTCGAGCTGGCGAATCTGAGAGAGAATCTCCTGCGTCTTGCGATTGTCGGCCTGCTTTTGCATATCGAGGGTGGCCAGCTGCGGACCGGTCAGCTTATCGTGTTCGCGCTCGCGAAGAATGGCGGCCTGCAATTCTGGATCGAGGGCGAGCAGCGAGGCGCGATGTTTGGCCATCTCGGCGAGGGTGGTTTGCTGGCGCAGAATATCGACCTTAAGGTCTTCGATGGTCTGCCTGCTGACAACCAGCTTCTGCATATAGTCGAGGCTTTTTTCATCCGATGCGGAAAGGATGACGGGGGCGGCCCAGCTCTTGTTGAGCGCATAAAAGCCCATCACGAAGGCATAGCAGAGAACTCCCACAAGCACCGCATAGAGCACGATGATGGCAAAGATGCGATAAGTGGTGAGCACCGATTTGTATGCATAGGACTGCAGAGGCTGACGGTGTTTTGGCTTTGTTGCTGTGGGCAATGATTCAACTTCTTGCGTGGCCAAGAGTTTCCTCCTGTTGTTCCTTGATGCGCGTGCCCCAATCGGCAGAGTCCATGGTGCAGAGTGCAAGGGGCGTGATAAAGAGCGAACTGGCGAGCGACCATGCGATGTAGGCGCCAAAGGCCAGCGGATGCTGAAGAGTTTCGCGGGCACTGTATTTCTTTATAACCCAACTGAGCACAGCGGCGATGCCGAGATAAACGACCAGCGAAGTGGGACCGGCCCAGTCCATGGGATCGGTGGTAAGCATGGTGACAGCCACGAGCAGCGCGACGATGGCTCCGAGCGGAGTAAGAACCAGTGTAAGCACGGTGTTGGGATGCAGCTTGAAGACGTGTTGCGGCAAGGTGCGCAACGTGAAAAAAAGATCGCGAACGATGCTACGACGCCAGCGGAGCTGCTGCTTGAAAAGCACGGAGAGTTTGTTGGGAACAGTGGTCCAGCAAAGCGCGTGGTGTTAATGTAGGTGCCATAGCTGCGCAGCAGCGTTTGATGGGTCAGAAAGCGGTCTTCCCCCTGGTTGACGGGGATGCCGAACCAGTTACGGGCACGGATGGAGGGTTCGATCTCAAGCAGCAATTCGCGGCGAATGGCGAAGAGGCATCCGCTGATGCAACAAACACTGCGTGTCCAGTTCTCGGGAATCTTGTAGAGCTCGAAGGCGGAGTAGTAAATGATGGTTTGAATGGCAGTGATGACGTTGTCGTTGGGGTTGCTGACGCCGACGCGTCCCCCTACGGCACCAATGCCCGGCTCGGCAAAGCAGGCGGTCAGTTCGCGGATGGCGTCGGGATGAAAGATGCAGTCAGAGTCGATGGAGATAATGACTTCTGCTTGGGAGTGTTTTAGAGCATTGCAGACGGTGCGCGCCTTGCCGCAGTTGAAATCGTTGCGGCCAACGCGAATGGGTATGTTGGTAAAGTCCCGCTGGGCTTTGAGCATCCACTCGTAGCTGTCGTCTACGGAGCAGTCGTCCTGAGCGATGACTTCGAAACAATTGGCCGGATAGTTGCTTTTGCTGATACTTTCAATAGTCTGATAAACGGTCTTGCCCTCGTTGAAGCAGGGCATGAGGACGCTGACCTTGGGCTGCCTCGAGTAATCTTTGCGGATTTTGGCTGCGGGAAAAGAAACCCTGAGAATCAGTCCCATCAAGTATTTGACGACCGAGATCACCAAGCAGAGAAACATGATCAGCCAAAGAAGTATGGGCGCCACGAACGTTTCCTCCGCAAGGCAAACGACCTTTGGACTTCATTGCACCAGATAAGGGCCATTAGGATACGGGCCATAGTGCGATCATCGTGCAGAAGCTGGACCGAGCTGAAGTGTACCAGATCAAGAGCTACACCTATCAGCCTATCTCATTCAGTTTAGTGTAAGCCTTTGTGGTTCATTATTTTCTTGACTATCATTTAGATATCCGACAGGTGCTCGCGGTTTCTTGCTGAAATTGGTACTGTTCAAACGCCGATGTAGCCGGGATGGATTCTGGGTAGACGCCGACAGGGGCAAGCCCTCATCGAACCTGTCTACGCGTATTCTCTATTTCAAGGTGTCAGGCTGACCATCTGGACTGGCATTCGCTGTTTCACAACGCACACCTTATCGAACGGCCGGATCGTAAAGATCCGACCGTTTGTTTTGTTGGAGTTACGAGGGGCGTTTTTCGAGGCCTTTTGAAACGGCCGCTGTTGGCCTTATGCGAACTGCTTTTGGTGGTCCGGTGCGGATTCGTGGATCACGCGGTGGACGGTAGCCCGGCTGATGCGATAAGTCTTAGCGATCTCGCCAAGGCTCTGTCCGCGCCGGCGATCTCCGAGTATGGCTTCACGGTCCAGAGCGAGCGTCGGACGGCCGATAGGCCGGCCTTCAAGGCGGGCGCGCCTCATGCCGGCGCGGACCCGCTCGATGATCAGGTTGCGTTCGAGCTCGGCGATGGCGCCGATGATCACGACGATGGCGCGGCCCAGCGGGCCGTCGGTGTCGATGTTTTCCCGGAAGCTGACGTACTCGATGTTGAGCCGGTTCAGTTCGTCCAGAACATCGAGGAAGTGCTTGACTGACCTGGCAATCCTGTCCGATGCCCAGACCAGCACGATGTCGAACTTGCCGCGGCGGGCGTCGGCCATCATGGCATCAAGCCCGGGGCGTCTGGACTTCGTGCCGGAGATTTTGTCTGTGAACTCGGCGACGATCTGGAAGCCGCGCTGGACGGCCAGTTGACGGAGGTCGTAAAGTTGTGTCTCGGGGTGCTGATCGATGGTGCTGACTCGCAGATAAAGGGCGGCGCGCTTCATGGCAGCTACAAGGATAACACACATATCTGAGATACGTACAGCAGTCGCCGATGCCCTTTCCCCCGATGTAGAACACGGCTTCGTGGGCTACACTGAACCTCTTCGCCGTTTCATCCAGCCGGAAGGATACACACCCCAGGTCAACGAAATACCCAACACCATGCCTTCTTGGATACCTGGTGAAGACTACCTGATCAACTTCCGCAAGGGAGATCCCTCCATCAAGCTGGACGAAGGCTATGCCCGCCTGCCAGGCAAGGGCTACGAAGCTCTGCATCCGGAACTGGAAGGACTCAACCCCGAAGACTACCCTGACATTGCCAAGATGCGCATCCTCGGTGATGTGGCTCCCTACAGCAGGGAGTACCAGAAGTACGCGGCACGCACCCGGGCTCAGAGCCGGGACAACCCGGCTCTGGAGGCCGAGTACGACCGCATCGCTGAACAGGTCCGTCAGACCAAAGAATCCACCATGCAGGTGGCTCAGAAGCACTTCAACGTCCCTGTCGACACGGTCGAAGGAACCGTAAAGTCCGTGAAGGGCTTGGATGTCGAGCTGAAAGAGTATCCGGGCAGGACCTTCCGCTTCAGCTCGGTGGGCGGCAGCATGGCGGATCTGACGGCGGAGATACTGGGACGGTCGAACAATGTCCATGAGACTACGTTCCTCCCTCGCGCCGCACATAACATCCCCTCGCGCGCGCGGGGGAAGACTCCGGCCCCCCGCCTCCGGCGCGGTTCCATCGCAGCCCGGCTCTCTCTATCTCTGTCTGCGTCTCCAGCCACCGGCACTCTGTAGCGAGTTGCTTCACGCATCATGCTCAGTACGATTTCCGAAGGTAGCTGATTTTGGCGGGGATGAAAATGACGGGATAGCTTTCCTATGGCGACGTCAGGGAATGCCGGTTTATCTGTCCACTAACACCTGTCACGCCGCGGCTCTTCTGGGCGGGTAACCAGTTTTGGTTACTTTCGCTTGCCATTCCCGACCATGCTGTAAAAGTCATGGTCGGAAAACTTCCGTGAAAACGACGGAATGAGTACCTCCCACACGTGTCATAAGGGCTTACTGACCAGTTAGCGGGGTACCACTGGGGCTTCGTTACCACTCAGCTCAGCTATAGGCACTTTTCCAAAAACTCCCGATCGCTCTCTCAAAAACAGTCCGAAATACTCCAGTTTCGGTGTAGAACGCGTCCTGAAATCCCCCAAAATGGTACGAACCTGTCAGGGTTGGCTGCGTTTAGTGTTCGATAGCGACGCTGGGCGTGTGCGCCACAGCTGGGCAAGAAGCTCTTGCAGGCTTTGGGTTCTCTGCAGCAGTTTCTTGCCTGCGGCGTTCACTTCAAGAACCACAGTATAGGGCTTCCTATATATGGTTGTGTCCCGGTTCAGGAATCGGCCTTGCTGCTTCTTGTGTGCGTGATGGACTTTTTTCAGGGAGCCAAAAGGGAACTCCACGGTCTCGCCGCGGCTGAGCGCCGCGGCCATTTCATCGAGAACAAGATTGAAAATGCGGACTGCACTCCTGCGAGATAAACCCCGCTGCTGCAGCTTCTTTACGATATCTCCCTGGTTCATGCCTTGGTTTCACATCCCATCGACCATCACCTGTCCATCTAGCTTCAACCTTCGTCGGCAATCCCCGAAACAGGCTATGCCATTCATCATAAGGCAACCAAAACCTTACGCATTTCGGCCGGCGACCTTCCCGAGCAACACTCATACACAAATTAATGAGACTTTAGACCCGTGGCATACCCAGAATACATTCTACCGCCTTGCACTTCACCACTATTACGGGCCCCCTGGGTGCCTCGCTTTCGCATTCGTATTCTTTCTGGCGACTCCCGGTCCCTGCGACGTGTGCAGGGACTAATACGGCCGGGCCATGCGCGACCTGTGTGAAAATCAAGTGGAAGAGTGCATTAGCCTGTGATCCCCAGCCGACTTTTTCAGGAACCTTGCCTAGCGGGATTCTGTAGTCTCCTGGCCCCAAAAGTGCGAATCTGACACACCCAGATGCTTGCATAGGAATGCGGGCTGTACGACCACTCATTGCGATGGGGTCCATGGGATTCATAACAACCACCGTCGATGGTAGTGAACCGCTCGTGGTGATCTATGTTTCGGGTTCCTCATCCATAACCTGACGACGTACTATTGAGGCGAGATCGACTGAGCTCCGGAGCCACCGCCCGTCCTGGGACCGATACCGTACAAACACCGGGATTGAGGCCGGATAAATCGGTTGACCTGCTGGCTCTCTCTTGGGAGGGCCCTATTCAATTCCTTCAAGGTGCGCTTCTACGCCGGGCGCCAACGTCGCATGGGAAACGCTGATTGGCTTTCCTAGACATCCCGGAGTCCCGTTATAGGCAGAGACTTCTAACGCCAGCGCCTCAGATTGGTTTTCCAAAACGGTCCAACTCATAAATGCTGAGCTAGCTGCACATCTGACGCTCAGGTATATGCGGACAGAAAGATGCGGGTTGCCTCTTTAACTCTGAAACGAATGGCCGCTTCCGTGAGTTTGCCATCATTCTGAAGCAGCGATCTCATAGTAAATTGACCGCAACAAAGACACCAAAACATTTCTGCCGCATGCTCCGGGTATTCTCCATTGAATTCAGGGAGCCGGACCAGATAATCCCGCAGCACTGTCATCGATTGCAGATGCACAACATTCCAGAAGTTGCCGGCAAGTTTCGGAAACTTCAGTGAGGCCTCAATAAAGACTTTATAGAGTGAATTTATCTCTCCATTTGCCATTACCCGGACAAGACGATCTCCATACCCCTCAAGCACCTCCTTCAAAGAGGCATGGAGGGTCAGGGTTTCCGCATAGGACATCCGCAGTTCTAGCAACTTGCGGCTCACGACGGCGGCAAACAGGTCCGCCTTGGTCGGAAAGCGGGCGTAGATTGTACCCTTCGAAGCGCAGGCGCGACGGGCAATCTCAGAAACACTCGTATGTTCATAGCCGTGCTTAAGGAAAACCGCTGTAGCGACATCGAGCAGACTCTCCATGCGCGCGGCAACTTTGCTTGCAGCGGGTCGTCCGCCCCCCCGACATTTCCGCACTGAAGATTTTCTTGATTTCGCGCTAACTTCTGGCATAGCACCTTCCATGTACAGTAAATCTGTGGCACTAGGTTCATTGACAATGCCTTTTATTATAAGTAGCATAAATGCCATTTGCGCGTGGCTGAAACTTTACCTTTCGCCGCGACGCCTAATAATACTGGTGCGTTCTATTATTGACAACTTTATATGGAAGTGTGATTATTCTTATAGTACCGATGGGTACGATTCATAGGCAGACAGCCTCGACATTTGATGATCGAGCGAGTCGCTGCAACAAGAGGAAAGGTGGATTTTGTCTCGACTGTGAAGGCTTCAAGCCGTTGCAGGTGTAAGAGCGCCGATGTGATGCTAAATTCGGAGCACTGCATTGATGAGTTCAACGCCGGCTATTCGCACTGCAGTGACTTTGCGGATGCCTCCGGACCATGTTGGGACAAGAACGCAGCAAGATTATGAGGATATTGATTGTTGACAATCGTCCTGTGATTCAATACGGTTTCAGACGAATGCTTGAAGACAAGTTTCTGGGTTCTACATTTGGAGATGCGAGCCATTCTCAACAGGCCCTTGATCTTGTGGGCCAAGGAGCTTGGGACCTGGTTCTCATCAATATGCTGCTACCCGGACGTGGTGGCCTTGAGGTGCTCAAACAGATACGCATTGAACATCCCAAATTGCCCGTAATCGTGTACAGCGCGCATTCGGAGAAGCAATACGCTGTCCGGGCGTTCAAGACAGGAGCTTCGGGATCCGTTCCAATGGAGAGCACTCCGGAGCAATTAGCCGAGGCAATCCGGAAGGTGATCGGTGGAGGCAAGTACGTCAGCCCTGGATTGGCGGAACATCTGGCAACCGCACTTGACCAGGATCTTCGACAGGCGCCGCATGATCTACTGTCCGATCGAGAATATCAAGTTCTGTGTATGATCGCCGCTGGAAAAGCCACAACCGCCATCGCGGATCAATTATCGTTGAGTGTAAAGACAGTAAGCACGTACCGGACACGCATTCTTGAGAAGCTGCAATTGAAAACGGTCTCTGAGCTAGTGCGCTATGCCGTCGATAATAATCTCGACCTTTACTGATAGACCCCTCAATTGCCTAATCTGAAGGGTCGCTACTATATTGCGATACGCCGTATTCCTACATTAAATTCAGCAAATTCCGGATACCCTACTCTAAGGAACCTCTGCGCAAGTGCCTAATTTCGCAGCGAACAAGAAAAAGCGGTGATTATTCGCTTGTTCGATCAGAATCAAGTCGAAAACCCCGGTATCCCCGGTGATATATCTGGTCTGTGGAGGCCGTTTTCCGCCTCCACAGACACTACGCCCCCAGCGGCGCCAATTGCGGTATCAGCCGCTTGCGATGTTGGTAGAGAGAGATTGAACAGCGCAAAGGCCGCGCACAGCCACTCGTGATTCTTTTTCAATCCGCGATAACGCACCTTCGTAAATCCAAACACGCGCTTAAGGATGCGGGCAGGCCACGCGGCGGAGGCGTTTGCTGCTGTACTCGCACTGTTTTGCGCCCGAACTGCTTTGGAGCCTGAAGTGCAGCTAATTCACCAGAACTGTAAACGAGACACTCGGCGCGGGCGAAACTGCGGGACTACCGGTTGCCGTCACCGTGAAGGTGTACGTTCCGACAGCCGTTCCCGGATCGCTTGAGCCGCCTCCACCACCGCCGCCTCCACCACCGCCGCCTCCGCCTCCACCGCTGCTGGCG
>Ga0181529_10004884_pt1 | contig 14257 bp, 7 predicted proteins | sample PEATcosm2014_Bin_36_FD_119763 | JGI IMG/M metagenome (GOLD analysis project Ga0181529, IMG submission 119763) | Peatland microbial communities from MTU Mesocosm Facility, Houghton, MI, USA - PEATcosm2014_Bin10_30_metaG | ecosystem: Environmental > Terrestrial > Soil > Wetlands > Peat | place...
AGCATCTTTCAAAAGCAGGAGGAGCGCCGGCGACAACAAAAATCGGTAAGGCTGCATACACAGGCCAGAGAACTCGGCTTTCAACTTGTTCCCATCGGTTTTGTTCCTTAGGAGAGCCGGGGGATCTCCTCACCCTCTAGCCCCCAAGAGGATGTTTGCCGTTTGTATCTGGCCTGAGAACTTAAGCGTGCGCTATGATATGGACGCCTTTGTTTTAGATCGTGGGGTGTCTATGTCTATTATTTCAAGAAAAACTTCTCGCCGTTTGGCTTTGAATCAACGCATTTGGGGGATTGCTCTCCTGCTCACGCTTCCACTGGCCTGGGCGCTGACCGGCTGCGGCGGCAGTTCATCGTCGTCCACACAACCTCCTCCAAGCCAGACCGCCGACCAGCGGGCAGACGCCATGCTGGCGCAGATGACGCAGGCGGAAAAGCTCGCCATGGTGCAAGGCGGCGTAACCACCAACCAGACCTGGGGATACACGGTTCCCATGGGCGCGGCGGGTTGGGTCCCGGCCAATACGCGGCTCGGAATTCCCGCCCTTTATCTGGCCGATGGCAGCGTCGGTGTGGGTAATGGTGTTGGACCAGCCACCGCGCTTCCCTCGTCGATTGCCAGCGCCGCCAGTTGGGACACTACCGAGGCCGCCAAATACGGCACGGTGATCGGCACCGAGCTGGCTGACTACGGCATCAACGTCAACCTGGGCGGCAACGTCAATCTCACCGGGCACGAACCCCGCGACGGACGCACCTTCGAGACCAAGGGCGAAGACCCCATCCTGGCCGGCAAGATCACCGCCGCGCACATCAACGCCATTCAGGCTCAGCATGTGATCGGCGGCATCAAGCACTTCGCCTTCAACGATCAGGAGAGCGGGCGCACCACGGCAAACGCCATCATCGACGACCGTGGCGGCCGCGAGAGCGACCTGCTGGCCTTCGAGATCGGCGTCAAAGACTCCAATGTGCAATCGGTGATGTGCTCGTACAATCTGACCAACGGCCAGTACGACTGCGAGAACGAGCACCTGCTTAACCAGGTGCTCAAGACCGGCTGGGCCTTTCCGGGCTTTGTGATGTCCGACTGGTGGGCGACGCAAAGCACGGTCAATGCGGCCAACAACGGCTTGGACCAGGAGCAGCCCAACCAGCAGTATTTCTCCACGCTTGGGGCGGCCATCACCGCCGGTCAGGTGCCGCAATCGCGCCTGGACGATATGGTGCACCGCATTTTGCGCGCCATGTACGAGGTGGGGATCTTCGACAATCCGCAGAAGATTCAGCCGATTCCGGCCACCGCCGATGCCGCCGTGGCGCAGGAGATAGAGGAACAGGGAGCGGTTCTGCTGAAGAACGCCAACCACCAACTCCCCCTGAACGGCTCGACCGTGCAATCGATCGCCATCATCGGCTCCCACGCCGATGCTTACGTGCTCTCCGGCGGCGGCTCGGCGCAGGTGCAAGCCAGCAGCGGCGTGCTGACAGGACCTGAGCCAAACCCGCCCGGCTGGGCGACGGTAATCTGGGATGTATCCTCGCCGCTCCAAGCCATTCAAGCCATGGCGCCGAACGCCAAGGTGCAGTATGCCGATGGCTCCAGCGCCACGGCTGCCGCCACGCTGGCCGCATCGTCGCAGGTGGCGATTGTCTATGTGAGCCAATGGGCCAGCGAGGGCATGGATGAGACCAGCCTCAGCCTGACCGACCTGACCAGCACGACGCCCATCGATCAGGATGCGCTGGTGGAGGCCGTCGCCGCCGCCAATCCCAACACCATCGTCGTGGCCGAGAACGGCGGTCCCATCCTGATGCCGTGGTTGAGCCAGGTAAACGCAGTGCTGGAAGCCTGGTATCCCGGCCAGAGCGGTGGTCCGGCCATCGCCGATCTGCTCTTCGGCGCCTCCAATCCATCCGGCAAGCTGCCGCTCACCTTTCCGGCCAGCGTGGCGCAACTGCCCCGCCCAGTCATTCCCCAGCCGACGGATGGCGTAACGCCCTTCAACGTGGACTACACCATCGAGGGCTACAACGTAGGCTACAAATGGTATGACGTGAATGGTTTCACGCCGCTCTTTCCCTTCGGTTTCGGCCTTTCGTACACCACCTTTTCCATCACCAGCCCAGCCCTCGTGAACAACCTCAGCTCAACCACCAAACCAAACTTCCAGGTCACATTCAATCTGGCCAACTCCGGCGCAGTGGCGGGAGCAGAGGTGGCGCAGGTCTATCTGGGACTTCCGGCCAGCCTGAACGAGCCGCCCAAGCGGCTGGTCGGCTGGCAGAAAGTTCTCTTGCAACCGGGAGCCTCGCAAGCGGTCACCATCGAGGTCGATCAGAACGACTCTTCGCATCCCATGAGTTACTGGGATACCGGCACAAGCACCTGGACGGTAGCGCCCGGCACTTACACGGTCTACCTGGGCAACTCGTCCGTCATGGCCAACTTGAAGACCGTTGGGACGATCACCGTGCAGTAAGGCATTGTGAGCTACTTCTTTCCGTTGTCTTTGAAGTTCAACGCAAAGTAGTAGTAAGTGTACGAGTGGCTGGTCGTCACATTGGTCAGGAACTCACCCCCACCGAAGCGGCCCACGCCGCCGCCCAGGTTGAAGTGCTTGTTGAGTTCATACCAGGAGTAGCCATCCACCTCTGCGCCCACATGGCGGCCATGGTCTGTCTTGTTGGTCACAATGGCGCTGCCCGAAGTGTTGTAGATCGAGTCCAGCGCCGATGCCGCCCAAAAGTCCAGCGCCTGCGCGGTAACGGTGAGCCGCCGGTGAGGCTCGACGGTAGCGCCCACCCGCGCCGCTTCAATATTCTGCCAGCCGAAGAGGTCGGTGATGCCAAAACGGTCGTGAGCCGTCGGATAGATCGTGTCGAAGGTGGAGTGCTTTGTATTCGTCGCCGGATTGCTGTTGCCCGAGGCGTAGTCGAACTGGGTAAAGAGGCGCGGCTTGGCCGCCGCATGGATGAACCGGTAGCCGGCACCTCCCTCGGTCGCCCATGCGCCGATGCTTTGCGTTCCCACCGTGCCGCCCTCGTAGATCAACTCACCCCCGTAATCGAGCGCGTTGCGCGACTGCGCCTTGAAGCGCAAGCCAACCACCTTCTCGTCTTCCTTGCCGGTGGTCTTGGCTTTGGCCGGTTCCACGACCTCGGCCGGTTGCACGCGCCACAGAAAGAACGGCTCAAGGCTGGAGTGCGGCGCCAGGTCATCGATGCGGCCATAGGCTCCATAGATGTTGTTGCCCTCCTGATGCGGACTGACGCCATAGGCCTGCGGCACCACCACCGACGCGGCAAAGATGCCCACATGCTCGCGCTTCCCATTCAGGTTCAATACTGCTGCGTCGTAGGATCGAGCCTGATTGCGCCACTCGGAGTTGGCGAGGATGGTGTTGTTATAGTTGATCAACTGCCGGCCCATGCGCAGGCTGAACCAATGCTTGTCCGGCGCGCCGATCTCGGCGTAGGCCAACTTCAGATCCCAGCGATTGGTATTCGGCGGACCAATCGGCGGATTTTGGAAGCCTGAACGGGCATCCTGCACCTGCGCCGTAACCCGGAACCAACTGGCCGTATGCAGATTCACTTGCAAGCGGAAGCGGTTCAACAGGTAGGAGTCATCGACCTTCGCCTTGAGGTTTGAATTGTCGTACCCCTCGGTACGGAAGCGCTCTTCGCCCTGCAAATCAATCCACTTGGGCAGCTTTGCATCAAGCTCGGTGAACGGAGCAAAGTCGTGAAAGTCATACGGCGCCGGATTGCCGGTCGTCCGCCAGGCTGGACCATTCAGAAAGCTCAACGGGTTGTTGGCCGGACCGGTCAGGAACTGCCCGTTATACCCGGACGCCCCGTGTTGCGTGCTGACGTCGTCCTGCGCGGTCAATGGAAGGCTGACTGCCAGGACAAGCAGTGCTGGGATCGTTTGCGGCAACGGACGCAGGAAGGCGGACAGAACGGCAGAAAGGGCTTTTAGCACTTTGGATTCTCCTTGAAATTTGCGGTTACTGTGGATGGGCTGGAACGTGTGCCCTTTGGCTGGCATGGGCAACAGGTCTTGATCAACAGGTGGGAAGACTACAACACGCACACAGCGCCGTTCCCGGCCTCGAGGCGGCGCGGGCAGAGTCCTTGGGAGGGACTACAAAGATGGATGGAAACTGGGGCATCCTATGCTCGGAAGTTCATTTGCCTTTTGCGTTGGGAAAAGCAAGAATCGCGGATCGGCCAGCGGGCGCTAGCGGCAACAACAACACGCGAGTTTGAGCAGGATCGTTTGCATTTCAGACTATCGCAGTCTTAAATCTAACTGAGATGCAATCTTCTGTCAAACCAACTCCAATCGAATGCCAATAGAATTGCTGCCAAAGGATGCGCGACAAGCACGGCAGATCGCGCATCCTGAAAAGATCAAAAGGAAAACCGCCCGCTCAATTCCAGATTGCGCGGTCCCGATCCTTCAGCCGTTTGCAAGGCGGTGATGGTTCCAAAACTGCTCGGCGCATCCACCTGCACACTTGGCGGTTCATAGTTGCGATGATTCAGCAGGTTGGCGGCTGCAATCCCGAACTGAAATTTGCTCCGCTTCGCCACCGAAAAGTTCTTGACCAGCGAGAGCGAAAGATTCTCGCTGCCGGGGCCAACCACACTGCCCACTCCCGCCGTGCCGAAGTAGCCGCGATTGGCCTGGGGAACCGCAAAGGCCGCTGGATTCAGCCACTCACTGGTGGTGCGATGCGCAGGGTAAATGGAGACGCCGGGCACAATATCAGCGCGAGTGATCGTCTCTGTGCTCAGAATGTTCGTGCCCGCCGGATCGGTGCTGGCTTCATACGGCGTAAGGAACGGACCGGTTTGCGTAATGCCCACGCCGCTCAACTCCCAGCCGCCGGCCAGGGCATTCACAGCGCGGCCATCCTGCAGCCAGCGCTGGCCGTGGCCAAAGGGCAGATCATAAAGCCATGAGGCCAGGAAGCGCTGCCGGCGGTCATAAATTACATTGCCGTAGTCAAGCCGCGGATGGAAGCGGTCGGTCAGGAAGCTGCCGCCGCTCACCGCGAAGGCCGTCGGCGTGGCGCCGTCCGCATTTGACAGGTCGCGCGTAAAAGTGTAGCTCGCATCCAGGGTCAGATTCTTGCCGCTATGTCTGGAGAGCTCAACCACGCCGCTGTTGTAATTGCTCTCGGCGGCATTCACCACGCTCTGGATCACCGCCCACTCGGGAAAAGGCTTGTTGACGGAGGCAGCCGCATAGCCCACGGTATTGGCCGGAACTTGATTCAGATCGACCATCGCCTCAAGATTGCTGCCGTGGCTGCCGGTGTAGGAAACCCGGGCGCCGAAGCCCTTGCCCAGATCCCGCTCCAGCGTCAGATTCCATTGCTGCACGGATGGGTCTTTGTAGTGAATCGGATAGGCGTAATCGAAGTCTGCCGTGCCGCTTCCGCTACCCGCCCCGGAGTTGAAGGGATTGGCAAAAGAGAGCAGCGGCGTCACGCCGTCGCTGGCATAGTCCTGGTTATAGGTGCCCACATAGCTGGCCTGCGCCGCCCATCCGGAGACCAGAGCAAAGCCCAGCGGCGTCTCCAGATACCGTCCCCAGCCGCCGCGCAGCACCGTCTTGTCATTGCCGAAGAGCCGCCACGCAAAGCCCAGCCGTGGACCCCAATCCGTCTTGTCGGTGTAGCGCAGCCCGCTCGGAATCCCCGCCTGCGCCGCCGTGATGATCGGCATCGGCGCAATGGATGCGGCCAGCGTCGCCGAGGTGTAGCTGAGCCCCTCCGCATTCGGAACCACCACCGCTCCTGTCACATTCCCGCCATTGATACTGGTCACCGTATCGGGCGAAAAGGTTGCCGTGTTGTAGCCTGTGTCGTGCATCGGCGGATGCAACTCATAGCGCAGCCCCACATTCAAGGTCAGCCGCTGGGTGACCTTCCAGTCGTCCTGCGCATAAAGAGCATAGGAGTAACCCAGGCCGTTCATGATCGGATTATTGGTCGAGCTGACCATGGTGTAATCCGGATCCCCAAGCAAAAACGCCGCATACGGATCGGCAATCGTTCCGCCCACCGGCGACGAGCCATCAAAAACATACCAGCCTGAGCGATAGTTGCCGTAAACATTCTCGTCGTGATCAGTGATCCGCTTGAAGTCCGCGCCGAATTTAAAGGTGTGTTTTTTGTGCGTCCAGCTCAGATTGTCCAGCGCCTGAATAATCTGCCCGCGCTGCATTCCCGGATTGCCCGCGCCCGTGGACAGATAACCGTTGATCAGAATCTGCGGCGCCTCCGGCCACTGCAAATCCGGCTGCGGAACACTCAGCTCCGTCTGTTGGAGCAGCGCGTTCGTCGAGTAGCTCTGGTTCTCCGAGGTGTGCTGCGCGTTGAAGCCCGCGCGAAACTCGTTCATCAGCGTATTCGAAAAAATGAAGTTATGCGCCAGGGTCATCCCTTCATCAATCTCCGGCGTGTTATAGCCGCCCTGCAGCGGACTGCCCGCCTCCGCGCAATAGGAAAAGGTGCACGAGGCCATCGGCGCGGTAATCACCTGCCGGTTCTTGTAGGAGAAGCGCGCAAAGACCGTCTGCTTGTCGGAGATAATATGATCCAGCCGGATGTCGCCCTGATTCGAGCTGATCGGCGAAGGAAAGTTGATCTGGTAGTTATTCGCAATCGCGCTCGAATCGCCGTAATTCGCCGCCGGCATCAGCGCCGTCATAATTTGCTGCGAGATGGCATTGACCGGAACCGGCGTGTTATCGAGGGACGTACCGGTATCAACCGAGGTCAACGGACTTCCATCCGGGTTATAAACCGTATAGCCATTGGGGCACTGTACCGCTGGGTTCGGTTCGCAGTAACTCTGATCCAGATAACTTCCAATGTTGCCTGCGCGCATCCCGGCCGAGGGAACGCTCAGCAGCAGCGGTGTCTGGCGCGGCAGCCGCAACCCCTCAAAGCTGGCAAAGAAAAAGCTCTTGTTGATGTGCAGTTGCGGAATCGTCAACGGACCGCCCAGCGTCCCGCCAAAGTCATTCATCTGAATGCGCGGCTTGGTGATTGTAAAAGTATTGTTCGAGTTATACGCCGTATTCTCGTTGTTCTCAAAGGCCCCGCCGTGATAGTTCACCGTCCCCGACTTCGAGACCGTCGTGATATCCGCCACGCCGCTGAACTCCGCGTTGTTATTCGACTCGGAAACCCGTATCTCCTCAATCGAGTTGAAGGATGGAAACATCTCGTTCACCGGCCCCGAGTACTCCACGCCCACGCTGGAGATGCCGTCAATCGTCACGCTCAGCAGCGCCGCCGTCGTCCCGCTCACGTCCAGGTTGCCGCCGTCGTCGGTCTGCACGCCGGCTTCGGTGGTCAGCGTGGAAATCGGGCTGGTCGAGCCCGTCGAGCGCGAGTAAATCGCCACCGGCAGCTCCACCAGCTCATCGCCGATCTTGGTCTCCGCCAGATTCGAAACGTCGGTCGAAATCACCGCCAGCGCCGTATCCAATACCTCCACCGTCTGCGTCTCGCTCTTCGGCTTCAGCGTCACATCCACGCGCCGCACATTGCGCGCCGTCAACACAATATCCTTCACCGCCGCCGTCTGAAAGCCCGGCTGCGCAACGGTCAGCGAGTACTGGCCCATCTCCAGGTTTTTGAAGGCAAAGCCGCCCGTTGCGTCGGTCTGAATCGTCCGCGCGGCCGATGTTCCTGTGTCTGTCAACGTCACCGGCGCGCCCACCACCACGGCCCCGCTCACGTCGCTCACCGTGCCCACAATGGAGCCAAAGGTCGATTGAGCCGCCAGCGGCGCGCTTGCCACAATGGCGATCAGACAAGTGAAAACAACCCACGCGACAACTTCGCCGCGCCGGAAGGCAAGGAAAGAAAAACAACCCATTCGGTACCCTTTCCGAAATAATGAAGGATTCGCGAACTGGTTTCGCGTGGTCTTGAGGTCTTCTTGGCAGAAATGAGCCGCCTGCGACGAGGCGCTCTTGAACTCTCTTTTATTATATTTATTTTTCACGCCTGCCGCGCCCTCACCAGCACCCGCGCAAAAAAATCCTCAAATCATTTCTCGTTTGCCCGCTTCAGCCTCGTGCGCACATGCGAGCAAATCCTCTTCCGCAACGCTCCAATCCATATCAATTTCATCCTTGACACCGAACGCATATGCGGTTTTTAATGGTGGCAACTTCCATTGGAAGTTAGTTCCCCGTTTTCGTTTTGACCCACCCATCCCCAATTTCACATTCGCTAGGAGCCTCCCCTATGAAAGATCACAGAATTACAATCTTCGCCGCGGCGATCATCCTCACACTTTTAACCTTCACCTCGGTTGCCCAGGCCGGTACGTATTCCTCCGTATTTGTCTTCGGCGACAGCCTCTCGGACAATGGGAATCTTTACAATGCAATCGGCTACCCGCCGGCGCCTTATTACGACGGCCGCTTTTCAAACGGCCCCGTCGCGGTTGAACAACTCTCTGCGATGCTGGGCGTACCGCTGGTTGATTTTGCTTACGGAGGAGCCACCACCGGCGTCGGAAACTATATCGACGGCGGCACACAGACATCGTTTGGCTCATACGGCTTGCCCGGTATGTTGGCCGAATTGGCCGCTGCGAGCCCCGATCTGACGCCTACCAATCTGCAAAACTCACTGGTTGTGGTCTGGGGCGGAGCCAACGATTTCTTTGGCGGCGGCTCGCCCACCGTGGCCGTAGCGGATCTCGACTCCATCGTTTCCACCCTTGAAGGCGATGGCGCAACTCACATTCTGGTGCCGGGAATGCCCGACCTCGGATTGACTCCTGAATTTTACGGTGACCCCACGGCCATTGCCTATTCCGAACTCTTCAACACTGACTTGCAAGCCACGCTTCCTGCCGGCGCCACTTATGTGGATACCTTCAATCTGTTACAGCAGATCGTTGCAAATCCCGGTTCCTACGGCCTGACCAATGTCACCACCCCATGTTTCAATGGCGTAACGGTGTGCTCTGATCCCCAGGATTATCTCTTCTGGGATGGAGTTCACCCCACTACCGCCGCCGACACGATTCTGGCCAATGATTTTTACGATGCCTCCGCAACCCCCGAGCCGTCCACGATTCTGATGCTCGGCACCGGACTTGCAGGAATCGCCGGCCTGCTTCGCCGCCGCAGAACCGCCTGAGAAATCCGGAAGTTTCAAAGCAAGAAGCCTCTGATCTTTAACGGATCAGAGGCTTTTTGCCGCGGTTATTTTTTATTCAGAAAATGCAATTCACAAAGACGGTCGAGCCTCGCAGCCAGACTTTCACCCTTTACACTCAGGAGCCAATGGAAGGCCATTGTTGAGCCAGTGCAAATAGGTGTCCAGGCTGTGATAGCAGCCTAAATTCTTTTTCGCAAAGAGCCACGAGTCAAAGCTGTACGCAGTATTGACATGTTCGTAGTCAAGAATGAATGGAATCGTGGGCGGCACCTTGGGAACAACGTCCCGGATATTGACCACGCGCCACGAGGTGAGTGGAAGAGCATCAAAGACATGCTTGAATTCCAGATTGCCAACCTTTGGGGATGCCAGCGTACTGAGGAGCGGGATGTCAAACTTGTTCTTGACACTGTTCTCGATGACAAAAAGCGTGGCGAGAGCGGAGCCGAGGCTGTGACCGGTGACCACGGTCGGACGGTTGCCGCGCATTCCATCTTCTGCCGCTTCCCTTCTTACGCCGCGCGCAACTTCATGTCTCTTGGCGAGCTGCTCCAGCTGATCGCCAAACGAACCGGTCAACTCAGGTTCTGCATCCGCGGCAAGATTGAAGGCAGCCAGCGGGACAGCAACCACCTTCATCGTGGAATAGATATTGTCAAAGCCGTAGGCGACGCGGCCGGCAGACGGCAACTGCTTGAACGGCACCATGACGATGGAAGCAGCATCGTCCAGCCACTCGATGATGCCTTCCGTGCCGCGAATGGCCACAATGCGATTATCGGGATTGGCTATCTCGTGAACGATAATCCCATAGAATTTAGGAGCTTTGATCTGCAAGAAAAAATCAGACATATTGATCCAGGCGGATAACTCCCAGCCTGGAGGGATATTCTTCGGCGCGGGACGAAGATCATCATGATTCACCGCATACATATCATAAGCGGCTGCTACAAATTGTCCGTAGAAAGCTGCTTTTCCGGGGTCGAGTGGATTGCTCATGGCTTGCCTCCTTGTACGGCCTGTGGAAATAGATCATAGTGGCATGGATGGCAAAGCACAAGTTATTTTTTCTGTAAATTAAATACCGCAGACTGTAGCGTTGGACTCCCGGTTCAAGACTCTTTCTTCACCGCTTTCTTTCGCCGGAATCTAGGATTTAACCGCACCACTCCTCTTGCGCAGTTTCTTAAATTCAAACCACATTTTCCTACCTATTTTTAAAAAGGCGCTTGACCCTGCCCTTGCGTCAGGGTCGAAGATGTGGATCAAGTGATTTTTTTAGAGGAGTAAGTCCGCGCCATGCGGACTCATTCCAATTGAAAAAGGAGAGGATGATGGTTGCTTCCAAAAGAAATTTCTCCGCGGCAATTTCGTTATTCTTTGTGGCTCCGTTTGTGGCGGAGTATCTGCTGGGAGATTTGCCGCTCAAGCTGCTGACGGCACTGATTGTATTGGCGCCAACCTATGGCGGTGGGGCCGTATTGATTCGTGAGGCGGCGCGGCGCGCGGGTCGTGGCTGGCCGACGATGCTCGTGCTGGGTGCGGCTTACGCGCTGATCGGCGAAGGACTGGTCTCGCAGTCGCTCTTCAATCCTGACTATATGCAGAAGCACTGGCATCTGCTTTACCCTGCCTACATTCCCGCCTTGGGCATTGGAGGATGGTGGACGTTGTTCATGTTCAACCTTCATACCTTTTGGAGCATCGGTGTTTCCATTGCACTGGTGGAGGCTTTGTTCCCGGATCATGCCAAAGCACCATGGATGGGCCTGGTTGGTGATTCGATTGCCGCTGTCTTGTTTATGCTTGGTTTAGTTGCCAGCTTCCGCATCGGATTCAAGCAAAACCATTTCGTGGCATCTGATGCGCAGCTAGTTGGCGCGGCGGCATTGAGCGGGTTGTTGATCGTGTGTGCGTTTCTGATTCCAGTGCGGAGTCCGCGCATGGCCGGCGGCAGGTTGCTGAGCCCATGGATAACAGGATCTGTTGCGCTCGTGCTTGGCATGGGCGTCATGAATACCTCGCCGAAGTGGGGTTGGGCCGCGGTGGGCGCAATGCTCGTCATCGACACGCTCTTCCTGGTAATGCTTGCAATCGTTTCCAGAGACGCCGGATGGAGCGCGCTGCATACTCTGAGCCTGGCTGCCGGCGGAGTGCTGGTTTACGGTATTCACGCGTTTTCTGCAAAGCCGCTTGTTGGTGGGCTGCTGTGGATGCGCATCAGCAACACGGTTTTTCTGCTGTGTGCAGTGTGCCTCATAGGGTTGTGTGCAAGGCGCGTTCTCCGCTACCAATCCCCTATTGCGCGCCTATCCTAGCTACTCAATCGAAGCAGATTGAGTCGTCGCGCTGAAGAACTCTTCCACATCGGTGATCGTCGCGGTCATTCGATAAGGCGGAAGGCTGGCCAGAAAGGTCTGTCCATAGCGTTTGGTACGTACGCGCGGATCAAGCAGCACCAACACGCCGCGATCTTCGAGCGAGCGAATCAGCCGGCCAAAGCCTTGCTTCAGAGTCAGAACAGCCGAAGGAACCTGATAGTCAAAGAAAGGTTTTCCGCCATTCTCTTCAATCGCCTTCATGCGCGCTGAAACCACTGGATCGCTGGGCACGGCAAAGGGCAAGCGATCAATAATCACGCAGCTCAGCGCCTCGCCCTGCACGTCCACGCCTTGCCAAAAGCTGGACGTTCCAAAGAGCACCGCGTTCGGCGTTGCGCGAAACTCGTCCAGCAATGCCTTGCGCGGCGCGGCGCCATGCAGCAGGATAGGAAAATCCAGCACTGGCAATAATCTTTCGTATAACTCGCGCATCTGCGCATAACTCGTGAAGAGACAGAAAGCGCGCCCGCGCGAGAGTTCCAGCACGCGCTGAATGCAGCGCGCCGCGGCTTCGGCAAACTCCGGCTCGCGCGGGTCCGGCATCTCTGGCGGAAGATAGAGCAGCGCCTGCTCGCCATATTTAAAGTGCGAGGGGACCACTAACTCACGCGCCTCGCTCAACCCAAGCCGCTTGCGGATATGCTCAAAGCCGCCTTGCACGGTGAGCGTCGCTGAGGTCAACACAACCGTGGGAATCTGATCAAAGACTAACTCGAAGAGTAACTCCGAGACATCTATCGGCGTGGCTTGCAAGAAGGTCGTCCGCGACTGCGGCCTGAATGCGCCGCGCGGCATCGTCCTATCTGCCCTGTCTTGCGCATTTCCCATCGCAACCCGCCGCTCCATCCAATAGACCATGTTATGCGCGCTCGACTCCAGCAGAAACTCCAGCTCCGAGCGCAGCCTCTGCACGCGCTTGCGCAGTCCCGGCGCTTCTTCCACCTCGGTCATCGCGCCCATCTCGTCTTCCAAACGCCGCAGCGTGGCGCGCACGGCCATGTATAAGTCGCCCTCGGTCTCCAAAAACTCCTCGCGCCCAACAAACGGCTGCCGTCCGTCGCCGGCCAGCGGCAACCCGGCAAAGAACATTCGCGCCCGCTCGCGCAGTTGCGCCGTCACGGCGGGCAAACTGTCCGCGCCTTGCTTGCCGCGCAGCAACGTATCCGTATCCCGCGCCAGCTCTTCAAAGCGGATATTGCTCACCGAAAGCCCGAAGTAACTCGATGCCACATCCTCCAACTCATGCGCCTCGTCAAAGATCACCGCGGCGGCTTCGGGCAGAATCCCGGCGTCCGGCGCGCCGCCGGCCTCGCGCTTGACCGCGATGTCGGCAAAGAAGAGATGATGATTGACGATGATGATGTCCGATTCGAGCGCCGTGCGCCGCATCTCGGTGATAAAGCAGCGCCGGTAATCGGGGCAGGTCGAACCAAGGCAAGCCTCGGTGCGCGCGTCCAGCTTCTGCCACAGCGCGCTCGATTCCGGCATCCCGCTCAGCTCGGCGCGGTCGCCCGTCTCAGTCACCTGCTCCCACTCGCTGATCTGCCGGTACTGATCGATCTCCTCAAGGCCAGTCAAGATCGGCTGCGCGCGCAGCGCCGTCAGCTTGTGGCGGCAAAGGTAGTTCGCCCGGCCCTTCATATAACAGACGCGCAGATCGCCCAGCAGCGTCTCCAGGAAGGGGATGTCGCGGAAGTAAAGCTGATCCTGCAGCGCCTTGGTTCCGGTGGAGATAATCACCCGCTGCCCGGTCCGCAGCGCGGGCAGCAGATAAGCCAGCGTCTTGCCGGTGCCCGTCCCCGCCTCCACAATCAGATGCCGCCGCTCACCCAGCGCCCGCTCCACGGCCTTGGCCATCTCCAGTTGTCCCGGCCGATTCTCATACGGCAGCGCCGACTGCGCCAGCATCCCCCCCGGCGCAAAGAACTCATGCAGCGTAGGCAATCTTCGAGTTGGAGCGTCACTGGACGGCATCTGGACTTACTCCATCATATAGATTCCTTGAAGCTCAACCGAAATAGATTGGTGACTGCCTCAACGCAGAAATGCCATGCCGCATTGGCATGGCATTTCTGCAGTCGGATTGGCTGACTTGGAAGTGTGGAGGCTGCAGCTAGTGTCCTGTCTCTGAAATTCATGACATCAAAACGGCTGTCATTCTGAGCGAACGGGGCCCCAAACGTTCTTCAGTTTGGGGGTGGTGAGTCGAAGAATCTGCGTTCTTCTTTGCCTGATTTCTTGTAACAACTTCGGAGAAAGGACACTAGCACTCCGTACCAAAATCCTTCTCGAATGCCTCGGCCAGCTTGGCGCCCCAGTTATTCTTGGGCTTCAAGCGTCCACCGAAGAAGCGGAGAATGGGCGGCTCTTCATCGAATTCGAGGCCGCCGATCAGATCGCGGTGCTCCAGCAGCCACTTGATCCGGTCCGTCGCATAGAGGAAGTGAGACATCGTAAAGACGCGCCGCGGAACGGCCAGGCGCAGAAGTTCGATATCCGAAGGCACATCGTTGCCCAGTTCGTCGCGGTCCATGGAGATGGTTCCGCGCTCCATGCCGCGAATGCCGGAGACGAGGTATGCCGCCGCAGCCAGAGCGCCTGCCGGGTATTCGGTCTGTGGAACGTGCGGAATAAAGCGCATGGCGTCGAGATGGGCTGCAAGGCCGCC
>Ga0181529_10004885_pt1 | contig 14257 bp, 12 predicted proteins | sample PEATcosm2014_Bin_36_FD_119763 | JGI IMG/M metagenome (GOLD analysis project Ga0181529, IMG submission 119763) | Peatland microbial communities from MTU Mesocosm Facility, Houghton, MI, USA - PEATcosm2014_Bin10_30_metaG | ecosystem: Environmental > Terrestrial > Soil > Wetlands > Peat | place...
CCGAAACCGTTTTCAGTGACGGGCCGTTGCACGGCGTTGAAGAACTCGCGATGCATGTTCGGCAGCTCAATGCGGTCTTGCGGACGTTTCGGACCGGCGACGCTGGGTCGCACGCTGCTCAAGTCGAGTTCGACCACTTGCGAGTATTCGATTTGCCCGGCTTGCGGAATGCCCCACAGCCCTTGGGCCTTGTAATAATTCTCATAGAGCTTGCAATGTTCCTCACTGCGGCCGGTGGCGCGGAGATAATTCACGCATTCCTCGTCAATCGGGAAGAAGCCCATCGTCGCGCCATATTCCGGCGCCATGTTCGCGATGGTCGCGCGGTCCACGACCGGCAGAGCCGCAGCGCCCGTGCCGAAAAATTCAACGAACTTGCCGACGACCTTGGTTTTGCGCAGCAGTTGCGTGACGGTGAGCGCGAGGTCCGTGGCAGTGACGCCTTCCTTGAGCGCCCCGGTGAGATTCACGCCGACGACATCCGGCGTGAGGAAATAAACCGGCTGTCCCAACATTCCTGCTTCGGCCTCAATGCCGCCGACGCCCCAGCCGACGATGCCGATGCCGTTGATCATCGTGGTGTGCGAATCGGTTCCAACGAGAGTGTCGGGATAATAAACTCCACCCTGCTCCAACACGCCCTTGGCGAGATATTCCAAATTCACCTGATGCACGATGCCGATGCCCGGGGGCACGACTTTGAAGGTGTCGAATGCCTGCATGCCCCATTTCAAAAACTGGTAGCGCTCGCGGTTGCGCGTGAATTCCAGATCCAGATTGCGCTGCATGGAATCCGACGCGCCGGCGAAGTCCACTTGCACGGAATGATCCACGACCAGATCCACCGGCACGAGCGGCTCGATGATTTTGGGATTCTTGCCGATCTTGGCGACGGCGGTGCGCATGGCCGCCAAGTCCACCAGCAGCGGCACGCCGGTGAAATCCTGCAACACGATGCGCGCGACCACGAACGGGATTTCCGCCGTGCGCGTTTCCGTCGGCTTCCAGTTGGCGAGTTCCTTGATGTTCGCCTCGTGGACTTTTTTGCCGTCGCAGTTGCGCAGGACCGATTCCAGCACGAGGCGGATGGACACCGGCAGTTTGGAGATCGCGCCGACGCCGGCTTTCTCCAGCGCGGGCAGAGAGTAAAGGTTTCCTTGTTTCCCGTTGCCGAGATCAAATTTCTGAAGCGTCTTAAATAAGTTGTGCGGTGTGCTCATGTCATTCCTTAAACAACATGAAAATGAAGATGAATCGCTGGCGTGTCAAGCGAAGGGCGTTGGAGTTCAAGCTTCAGCTTGTTCCCAAAGCACTGGCTAAAGCCTGAACCCCGGCATTATTCCACGATTGGCTCGTGGTGCAGCAAATCCGCAATGCGGCTCACCAGGCGCGGCAAATCCAGCGGCTTGGTGAAGAAATCGTCCGCCTGCATCGCCACCGTGCGACGGGTGACTTCGCTGGTCAACGCGCTCATGAAGATGACCGGGATTTTTTTCGTGGACGGCTGGCGGCGAAGGATTTCGCAGACGGACAGGCCGTCGAGGTCGGGCAGCAGGATGTCGAGCAGGATCAAATCCGGCTTGAACTGCCGCGCCTGGCTCAACGCCTGCACGCCGTCATTGGCCACGATGAAGTCATAGCCCTGCCCCGCGAGCTTGTATTGCAGCAACTCGATGAAATCGTTCTCGTCATCCACCAGCAAAATCCGGTTCGCCATGCTCCCAAGTTAGCCGGATGCGCGCCAAGCTCAACGTCGGTGAGGTTAAAGCGCGGTGACGAAATGGAAACGGAAATTACTTTTTTAGTTTGTCCACCAATTTGAGAAGACGCAAATCGGATTCGCATTTGAAAACCTGCATCCATGTCATTGCTGCCACGCCAAATTCCACTCCAGCAGCCCCGGCTCCGGCTGAATTACGGTTCTTGTCATTCATCGCTGCAATCATCATCCCCAAGGCACAAACCGTGATGACAACCGCGCACCAAAACATAATTATTCGTCTGCGGGCCGTGCTTTTAATCAGTTCTAATCTGCGCACATCGTCAACTGCCGCTTGAATGAAAGCATCATCTGCTCGGTCGAAAGATTTCATAAGATTGCCGCCGTTATTGCATCAAAGCACAACGGCGGCAATCTTTTTTCAAATCAATTTTTTACTTCAACTTCGCCAGCGTCGCCTTGATGGCCTCGAAGTTCGGCAGGTCCTTCGGCGTCGCCGTCTGCTCGCTGTATTGCACCACGCCGCTTTTATCAATCACGAACGCCGCGCGCGCCGAGGTGTCGCCCACGCCCGCGAGCATCGGGAACACCACGTCGTAGGCCTTGGTCACGGCCTTGTTCAGGTCGCTGGCGAGCATGAGCTTGATGTTGTTCGCCTTGGCCCAGGCTTCCTGCGCGAACGGGCTGTCCACGCTGATGGCGATGACGTCCGCGCCGGCGAAGGAATTCAGGCCGTTGGACACGTCGCACATTTCCGTGGTGCAGACGCTCGTGTAGGCGAGCGGGAAGAACAGCAGCACGGTGTTGGCCTTGCCGAAATTGTTGCCCAGCTTCACGTCCACCAGGCCGGTGGCGGTTTTGGACTTGAGGGTGAAATCAGGGGCTTTGGAACCGACGGGGATTGGCATAATAATATTTTTTGTTTGATTGTTGTTCGACTGCGTTGACTCAACTTGGGGCAAAGTTTAATCACCTCTCCGCCGGTGTCAAATGGCGATTGCCGGCGACGGTTTAGCTTGAAACAAAAAAATCGGAAAGATAGGCTGACTGCACTTGAATTCCACGCGACATTTTTTCCGGGCGGCCGCCGGGCGGCCTGCGGCGGTTTTTCTTGTGACGTTGGGCGTGGCCATTTTTGGAAGGCTGGATTGCCCGGCGCAGAACGCGGTGGGCCAGACCAATTCCCAGCCCAAGCACGTTTTGATGCTGTTCGCCGAGGGCAAGGATGTGCCGGGAAACATTTTGCAGGAGCAGGCGGTCAAGGCGGAGATGCAGAAGGACGGCACGAACCGGATCGAGTTTTCCAGCGAATACCTGGATGCCAGCCATTTTTCTGGCAAGGAACATTTTCGCGTCTTTCAGAATTACATCGGGAAAAAATATGACGGGGGGAACCTTGACCTCGTCGTGGCGTTTCCGTCGCAGGATTACATGCTCGCAGGCGAGCTGCCGGATGCGTTGTTTCCGATAGTCCCGGTCGTCTTCGTCGCGGTCAACGAGATGGACGCGCCGCTGACCATCAGCAAACTGGGCGTGACCGGAATTGTCCAGCGCTTCGACATCCGCGGCACGCTGGGGCTGATCATGCGCCTGCAACCGGACACGCGCCGGGTGGTCGTGATCGGCGGCACAACGGAATCGGACCGGGCGACGCTGGGACGGATTGCAGAAGAATCGAAGTCACTGGAAAGCGTTCAATTTGAATTCTGGACCAACCGCTCCGTCGCGCAAATGTCGGTTGACGTGGGGTCGCTGCCGGAAGGCACCGTTATTTTGATGAGCACGGTTTTGCGCGACGTGACCGGGCAGCCATTTAACACGTCGCAGCTTGCGCAAATGCTCGCGCCTTCCGCCAGCGTGCCGTTGTATGTTTTCGGCGGCTGGGCGCTCGGCAGCGGGGCGGTGGGCGGATCGGTTGTTGACCCCGAAGACCTCGGCGCGCGGGCCGGACAACTGGCCCTGCGCGTGCTCGGCGGCGAAGACCCGGAAAAAGTGCCCATCGAAGTGGCGACGAAGGGAACGCCGATGGTGGACTGGCGGGCCTTGCAACGCTGGGGCATCAAGGAAAGCCGCGTGCCTGCCGATGCGGTCATCCGTTACCGGCCGCAAACCCTGTGGGACGAACACCGGGACTTGATTTTGATTTTGCTGGCGGTCTTTCTGGCCCAGGCCGTGACGATCACCGGACTGCTGGTGCAACGAAGCCAGCGCCGCCGCGCCGAGGCGGTGATCCTTGACCAGCGGACAGAAATCGCCCACGTCACCCGCGTGTCAACGATGGGACAGTTGACGTCCGCCATCTCGCACGAGCTGAACCAGCCGCTCGGCGCCATTTTGAGAAACGCGGAGGCGGCGGAAATGTTTCTTCAAAAGGAGAATCCCGACCTGGAAGAAATCCGCGCCATCCTCGCGGACATCCGCAAGGACGACCAGCGCGCCGGCAATGTGATCAAACGGATGCGGTCGCTGCTGAAACGCCGCAGCCTCGATTTGAAACCTTTGAACTTCGACGAACTGCTGGCGGAGACCGTCGCCCTGGCGCAGTCGGACGCGCACGCACGCCAGGTTTTCCTGGCCTTGCAACTGCGCGATAAATTGCCGGATGTGATCGGCGACCGCGTGCATTTGCAGCAGGTGCTGCTGAACCTGGTCTTGAACGGGATGGATGCCATGGCCGGCGTGCCAAAATCCCAGCGGCTCCTGACCGTCAGCGCCAAACCGGCGAAGGACGGCGGCGTGGAGGTGACGGTGAGCGACTGTGGAAGCGGAATTGCGCCGGACAAAATCGGCCGCCTCTTTGAACCCTTCTTCACGACCAAGGAAAACGGCATGGGCATGGGGCTGGCCATTTCACAGACCATCATCGAGGCGCATGGCGGAAAAATCTGGGGCGGCAACAATTCACCGCGCGGGGCGGCCTTCTTTTTCACGCTGCCTGCGCGCCCCAACTGACCTATGAACACTCCAACCGGATCCGGCACAGTTTACATCGTGGACGATGATGAGTCGTTCCTCAAATCCGTGTCGCGGCTTCTGCGGGCGGCGGGTTATTCCGTGCAGGCATTTACATCGGCGAAAAAATTCCTTGAACAGCTTGCACCCGGGATGTCCGGCTGCGTGCTGGCGGATCTGCAAATGCCCGGACTGAACGGCCTGGAATTGCAGGCGGCGCTCGCAAAATCGGCCAGCCCCATGCCGGTGGTTTTCCTGTCCGCGCAGGGCGACATCCCGACCACCGTCAAGGCGATGCGCGGCGGCGCGGAAGATTTTCTGACCAAGCTCGACCCCAAGGAAAAACTGCTCGACGCCATCCGCCGGGCGCTGGCGCGCGGCGCGCGGGAGAGCAAGGCGCGCGGTCATCTGCGGGAATTGCGCGAACGGTTTGCAACGCTCACGCCGCGCGAGCTGGAGGTGCTCAAACACGTCGTGCGCGGCCAGTTGAACAAGCAGATCGCCGACGACCTTGGAATCAACGAACGCACCGTGAAGCTGCACCGGACAAACCTGACGCGAAGGCTGAACGTGAAATCGGTGGCCGAACTGACGCGGCTGACCGAGGAGGCCGGCCTGTTCGGCGACGGCACGGCGGGCTGATTTTACCGCAGGCAGGCCGGATCCGAATGCTTCCCCAAGGGGCATAAGCGGCCCGCTTGATTTTTTGAGGCCGGGAAATATCTTCCGTGTGTATCAACCCAGATATGCAACTTCAGGCTTCAAGCCTCCGGTTGCGAAGCCGCCGTGGTTTAGGCACGGCGGCTTCTTTATTTTGTCATTCGCGTGTTTATGGACCGGCTTGAAATAAAAAACGGGTTTGCTTTCGGCAGGCAAAAAACTTTCCTCGCGTCCAATCCTCCCCGCATCGCCGCGGTTCATCTCCCGCTGCCCCAAAGGGCATATTGTCCGGCCCTCCTGCGCGGAGTAATCTCAGGCGAACACCCAATCATGCCATCATGTTTCTGCCAGACAAAACTGCAATTGACGTTGTGAAAGAAAACGACAAGGCAAAAGCCATCGAGCTGATCAGAAGCATCCAGTCCGGCAAGGCCGGCTACGGGGAGTTGAAGGAACTGGAGCGTGTCACCGGCATCCCTAATGCCTGGGGCATCTTTGATGCGTATGAACTGGAAGGCATGTTGCCGGGCAAAATTTTTGAAATGTTCTTCTGCAACAATGAATCCGCAACCGCATGAATTGGACAAGGCTGGTTCGGCAACGACAAATGAAATGAACACTTTTGAACCAGAACAGGTAAATCCGACGGTCATCAATGTGCCGTTCTGGATGGCACTCGTCGCGTCGGTCGTCGTGTTGATCATATCATTCACGATCTGTCTTTTTCTGCCCGGCAACAATTGATGTAAAAACCCATGGATAAACTAGGAAAAATATTGTATCCGCGCATGGATCGCTGGCAGCGCCGGCGCCAGATCAGAACAGTCTTTCTCGCCATCTTCGCCGGGCTGGCCCTCGCGGGCCTCGTCGGGCTGGGAATGATTTTTAACAACTCCCGTTGAATCACCAGGCCGACGTGCCGCATCAGGAAAGGTTTCCCGCTCATAGGGCAAAGCTTTTCCCTAACCGGCCAGGGTTTCCAGCATGGCGGCAAGGTTGTTTCCTGTAGGGAAGCGGGTTTCCGACCCGGCGACCTGACTTTTTGACCTCCTGACCTTGCTTTTTCACCCATTGAGAAGCCTTTTTCCATCACCGACAAGACCTTCTCCGTCGTCGGGAAGGGTTTCGGAGGCGGCGGGATGGTCTTCTTCAGGACTGGCCAAGGTTTCGGGCAAGGTGGGAAGGGTTTCTCCGGTGGGGAGACTGGTTTCGGACATTCTGACCGGCCTTTTTGGACTGTTCCCACTGCTTTTTCACCGTTTGACAGACCTTTCTCCCTCTCCGACCAAGGTTTCCCGGTGTCCGACAAAGGTTTGTCAGGCGTTGACAAAGGTTTGTCACATGCCAGAAAGGTTTGTCGCTCACCGACAAAGGTTTCTCGATGACCGAAAAGGGCTTGTCAGAGACCGACAAAGGTTTGTCGGTGGCGCGAAAGGTTTGTCAGCACCCGACAAAGGTTTGTCGAGGAGGGAGAAAGGTTTGTCAGAGGCCGACAAAGGTCTCCCGACGAGGGAGAAAGGTCTCCCAAACGGTCTGAAACGTCAAAAACCCAGCAAAAAGGCATTCTCACCGTTGGAAAAGGGTTGAAATGGATGTCATAAAGCCTTCCGGATAGGCGGAAAAACAGTCCCCTTCGTGCCGACGGGTTTATGAAAAGGTCAACGAACTGTAAGCGGCGTTGAACCGCCAACCGTCGTGGTCGCTGCTTGAAAGTGAACTCAAGGCGCGACGATCTGCTCATCCGTCAATGAAGCGATAGGTGGTGCATCCAGACAAAAACAGGCTCAATGCCACAAGGAGAAAAAACAAAAAGAAACTTTTCAGGCTCATTTTTTATTTAGGGCGCGGTGACTTGCTCAAAGGATTTCAAACCATGTAATAAATTTTGCTTTGGGTCAAATTCAATGTTGCGGTCGTTGGGCGTGGGATTGAGATAATAACGGAATTGCATGAAATCCCCGTAAATTTTTCCGTAATGCGCGCTTACGATGTTGCCGTTGTCGTCAACTTTTGTTTTTACGCGAAATAAATAGATTCGGTTCTCATCATATTCTTTTGGGTCACGAATCCACTCAGACTGGTAGCCGTCGAGCGGCGCTTCATGGGGTGATCGTAGCGCACTTCCCTTTTCTTCTTCAGATGAATTAAAAATTTGAATTCCGTCATTCTTGTTTGGAAAACTGACAATTATTTTTGAACCGATGTCATTTGCTTTTATTCCGATGGGGTCTTTCTCAAAGAAAATATCTGCGTTAATTCCCTTGCCGTAAGGTGCTACCCAATCGCCTGCCACAAGGTCATAAGCAATCGGCTTGTTATCTTCGGGAAATTTTATGTAAGTGATGGACTTTGCATACATGGCAGTGAACTTGCCGATTTTTTTGAGGACTAATGTAATCGTTGGATTTCGGTTCGCAGCCACGGTTTTGTCGTCAAACTGTCCCGGCACATATAGTTGGTGACCAATATGCGTGGTATAGTAACCAGCCTTCTCAACATTGATCCCCAACCCCCACGAGCTATCAGTATGCGATGCGCTAAATATCCCATCAACGTCGGTGAGTCCTTTGACTTCTCCCCAGTTTTCACTTCCCGGGTCTTGAGTCGGCGTTGCTGGAAGGGTGTAAGAAACAGACACGTCCGCGCCAACCATTGGAGTGCCGTCTTCTCCGACAACCTTGATCGTTGCCGTCCAAGGATGGGTTGGCATCTGGCCAAAGGCGCAGCCATTGGTTAAAACAGTGAGAACCAGGCAGAGAAGAGTTAATGTGTTTTTCATGGTTATTTGAGATTTCCCAATGTTACCAATTGGTTGAATAGCTGATAAGTGTAAAGGTAAGCTACCACTTGAATATCAGAGTGATGCCATTCGCCTGCTGCTGGTTGCCCAACCTGTCGCAACGGTCGCCCTGATGGCCAGCCATTTTCGTAAAGAGCCTGCATATCGAAATTCGCTGCGACATTGTGTGGAACCGGGTTCGCACCAACCGGCAGCGTCACCGCCGGAATTGCATCGGACAAGATTCGGTTTCGATTGGCTGCGGCATACGCGCTGCCGCCGGAGCCTTCCAAAGCCAAGTCAGCGGTAAAACCACTGTGGGCAGAAAAATCGAAAAAGGCGTTGGTCTGCAATTCGGAACCAGACAGCGCATTGGCCTGCGAAACCGTCAGCGAACTATAAGCGGAGTTAAACCGCCAGCCGCCGTGGTCGCTGCTCAAAAGTGAGTTGTTCAACGTCGAGTCCATCCGGCCTTTCATGATTTCCTGCCACGTCCAGGCATAATAGCCCGGTTGCCCTTGGAAATAAGCTATGATCTGATTCACCGCAATTCCCAAAAAGGTTGACGGAATGGAGCCGCCAGGCCATGTCCGCAGCACTTCCTCGCCGCTCGAATAAAAATTATAGACATTTGCACCGTTGAAATTGGACAGACGATTGTTCCAAGTCAACGTGCTGCGGGCATCATTGCCGGGCCAAAGCTGATACCAATCACTCGCCCACAAATGACTGTCATAAGACTGTGCCGCCCAATCCGGGTAAATCATGTTTGTGTTCACGCCCACGGTGCCGTCAATCGCCTCCATCGGGACGGCGGCATCCAGCATGAAATAGTTTTGCACGTTTGCCCCATAGTCGTTCAATGCGCTCAAGGCAACCATGTTTCCGAGGCTGTGCGCGGCCAATGTGTTCGTGCCGCTCAAGCTGTTGATGAAACCCGCCAGGTATGGCGCGGTCAGAAACGCATTAACCACGTTGGTTTGAAAATTGGGCGTGTATTCAATCAACCCTATCAGTTTGTTCTGCGTTGAATATCCGTCCCACGTCACGCCATAAAACTTGGCGTGCGAGCCAGACCAAAACAACCGCTTGAATATCCCGGATTCCCAACCGCGTGCCTCGTTTGGGTTTGTGTTGTAGCCGTGAACGAAAATAAAATTGTTTCCGCCCGTGTCCGGCTCGTTCGGCACGTCGGAGTCATTGAGCCTGTCCGGCGGGCCGTTCGTGGCTCCCGTCACGGCGGCGGTAAGGTTTTTGTGCCGGAACATTTGTTCCACGCCGGTGATGTTCAGATAAAGCTTCGACTCGGCAATGATTGTCGTCCCTTGAAACACGTCCAGGACGAGCGGACTGGAAATGGTGTTGGTCGCCTCACAGAGAAGGATGCTTTCATTGAAATCGCGCATTCCCGCCAGGGTGTTTGTGCCGAGAAGAATTCCTGTCGGCGGGATTCGTGTGACGGGCGCGTTTGCAAGCGACGCGGCGACATTGGTGTCCGTCAAATAGGACAACGGATCATCCGGGGAAATGTTCGTGGCGACGAGCACGTTTAGCGCGCCGTCCGCCTGCGACAGGACGAATTGCAATCCGGCATATTGTGAATTGGTCTGCATCACCTGCAACAAGCTTTGGATGTCAATATACACCGGAAAGAAATCAACCAGATCGCGCACGCCGTTGACGTGTCCGCTCATCCCGTTTGGGGTCTGATGCACTGTCGCCGGATAGCCGGGAATGTCGTTGCCTTTTGTGTCGTCTGAATCATTGTTGTCGTTGATCCAAAAGCGGAAGGGATGGCCGGGCGACGTGAAATCGGGACTGCCGAAGCTTGGGTCAATCACGCCGTCGTGGTTTGCATCGGTGCATAGCGCGATGGAATAAACCGGGAACTGCCCCTGATTGCCGCCGTCTGATTTTGTCGTCAGAAAAGTTTTGCCCGCGTCGGTCGCAAAAAACTCGCCGTATTCGGAGAGGATGCCGGTTTGATTGTTGGTGTTGAAGTTTCCGCCGTCATCCGCCAGATACGCCTTGTCAAAATACTGCTGCAAGAATCCAAACTTGCCGGATGCGCCATTCACAATCTCCTGCTGCGCCCAGGCTGTCACCAAGGATTCCTGGCCCACGGCGGTAATCATTATCGAATTGGTGAAGCTGTTTGGATTAAAACCCACATGGCCGGGCAAATAAGTTTGAAACGGAATGGCAAAATAATATCCGACCGTTTGAAGTTGTGGAGGCGTCATCTGGCCGTAAAAGTATTCCGAATAATACGGCTCATCGGGAATGCCGCCCGCACCACTGTTAAGCCTGTTGGTGTAAAGAAAAACTCCGTTGGAATATGCCTGTATGGCCGACTGATATTGCAAACCGAAAACATTTGCCTGTCCGCTGTTGAGAAAAAGATTCGTGCCGACCTGGCTGATGCCGATGTTTCCCTGTCCGGGGCTTTTCGGCTGGTAGGGCGAGTAGAGCCACTGGTTCGCGGTGGCCGACATCTGCGGCGCGAGCAGGTTCGTGTTTCCGGTGGCGACATAATCGTATTCATCGAACGAAAACAAAGTTTGATAGGGAATTTGAACGCTGCTGTCAAAAAATGCGCCGGATGCCAAAGAGCCATTGCTGTTCAAGTTCGTGAACGCATAAACGAAATTGCGGTAAAAATAATTGTCCTCAAATGGCTTGAAAGGGTCGAGAAAGGCGTAGTTGTATTGGGAACTGCCGAAATCCAGTGGAAAATAATAATTTGCGAAGGCGTAGTTTTGCGGGAAATTCACCGCACCCTCGGCTCCATCCACATAAAATCCAAACGAGCCAAGTTCGTCGGCGGCCTCAAGTTGAAAGGCGAGATTTTCCTTCAATTGCTCCCTGCCGTCCATGAAAGGAATGCGACCCCAAATTTCTGTTTCGGCAGGAAACTGGATGTTCACTTGAAAAACGGTGCTGGCCGGACCCGCCGTTCCATCCGCTCCAATGGCGCGACAACTGATGGAGTTGCCGTAAGTGCCAAAGAGCGGCATCAATGACGCGGGAATGGCATACTCGCCGTTGGTTGTAAAACTGCCCGCCGGCACGTCAATGATGTTTGTGGTTGAACTCGGCATGAAATAGTTTTCGGGCTGCTGGTAGGTTTCCATGCTGAAAAAAACATCGGGATAATCAGCACCTGAAGGCTGGAGATAAAGGCGGATGGACGCGACGCCGCTTGGAATGTTTGGGACGAGCAAAATATACTGGCCTTGCGCGCCGCGAACAATGGCAGGTGAGATTGTCAATCGCGGATTGAATGGCGGTTCTTCCGGCGATGCATCCTCGTTGCCACTGTAATTTGCCTGGACTGTATACACGGGAAAATCGGAATCGTTGGGGTCAGTCAGGTCAATCGCAGTGGAATCGGTGTAGGAAAATGTGCTGACAGACACGGTTGCGATTGCCGAACCGTTTCGATAAACCGTGTAACCCGTCACCGCTCCTTGAGCCGGATTCCATGAAACTGTTTCGCCGCTGTCATTGGCTGTCGGCGTGACGGTGAATGCCGGAGATTGCGGCGCGTAAGAAATCAGTGGATTCATTCCGTGCTGGAATTTATAGAGGTTTGAATAACCGTCTCCGGCAGGGTCTCCGTCAGGATTAATCCCGGTCATTCCAAAGTATTGAATCTGCCACCAGTCTGGAATTCCCATGTCGTAGCTGTCAATCCACGAGCGGACCCTGAAAAAAAGAGCGCCGTTGGTGCGACCGGCCAGGTTGACGCTCAATGCCGTCCAGTTCGTGATTTCCGAGCCGAAAATGAAGCCTTCGGAATTCCAGTTGGTTTGCGTCAAATCGCCGATGGATTGTATCTCATACTGAATGTCAGGTTCTGAATTTGTGAGAATTCCGAAGAAACTATTCGATGCTATTCCGCCAACGCTGATCCAAAGATTGCTGCCATAGTTCAGTGGAGCGAAATAATTTGTCGGCGGCGGACAATTGGTGCATCCGTCACCACCGTCCGGAGGTGTCGGCTGGGCAAAGGCACTGTCGGCGGAAAGTAAAATCGCAAGAGTAATGACTTTTGAAGCAATAGCTTTCATATGGTGTTCCTTGAATAGAGACTTTGTAAATCTTTCCCGTAAATAATGCAAGAAAAAAATCTACACGCAGCGTGTGTGGCGGCTTATTCCCACTTTTGTTTTTGTATCGCTGCGTGCTCAAGAAAAACCAGCGGGAAATTATCGGCGAGACGGTCCTCAAACACCGGATGAAAGCCGAGTTGAGTCAGGAAGCTCTCGCTGAAAAGGCCGACATTCATCCCAATTACGTCGGGCGAATTGAGCGCGGTGAGTGTGCTCCCACTGTTGAAATTCTTCTCAAAATTGCCAAGGCCCTCGGTATAAAAGTGCGCGATCTGGTTGACGGGCTTTGATTGCAATCGCTTAAAAACCAACTTGCCCCGGCATTATCGCTGGCCTATTCTGCTTGGCTGTGAAGAAGACGGTCAATCCACCTGAGGTCGCCAAGGGCATTTGCGCGGGCGCGGAAGTCTGCCCGTTGAGCCGCGTGCCGGTCGGCTCGACGGTCTGCATCAAGTCCTTCGCCGCCTCGCCGGAAGTGCGCGCGCAGTTGCGCTCGCTCGGCATCTGCGAGGAGCAGGAAATGAAGCTCCTGAGCCGCGACGCGAATTTTGTCTGCGAAGTCTGCGACGCGAAATTGGACCTCAACGCGGAACTCGCCGAGGCGATCCTCGTCGCGCCGCTCGCGCTGCCTGTCCAGCAGTTGAAAAGCCTGATGTCCGGCACGACAAAATCTTCCGCGTCCAAACCGTTGAGGCTGGCGTTCCGCATTTTTTTGATTTCCGCCGCCATACTCGTCGCCGGTGTTTTGATCTGGCAGGGGTTGACCGCCGGCGGCAATCCGAATCCCACGCCGAACATGAGCCCGGCATCGGCGGCCATGGACATCGGCGTCCTGGTGTTCCGCGAAGGTCTGGAATCCATCCTCGTCCTCGCGGCGATCATCGCCAGCATGACGGGCGAAAAACAATCGCATCGCAAGCCGATTGTCGCGGGCGCGTTCGTGGCGTTTGGCGCAACATTGATAACATGGTTTGTGGCGGTGGGGATTGTCACGAGCCTTGGGCAGAGCGTTTCGGCGTTGAACTTGCAGGCGGCCACGGGATTGCTCGCGGTGGTTGTCCTGCTGGTGGTGATGAACTGGTTTTTCCACAAGGTTTATTGGGGCGGCTGGATTGCAATGCACAACCGCAACAAAAAGAAACTGCTGACGAGCGCAAGCGAATCGGAAATCTCCAAACGCCGCCTGACGTGGGGGCTGGTGCTGCTCGGTTTCGCGTCGCTTTACCGCGAAGGGTTTGAAGTGGTGCTGTTCCTGCAGACGTATTACCTGCAAATGGGCGGGAAGATCGTCCTCGTCGGCTCGCTGCTCGGCCTTTTCTTCACGGGCATCGTGGCGCTGCTGACGTTTGTGGCGCACAAAAAATTGCCGTATCGCAAAATGCTCGTGTTCACCGGCGCGCTGCTCGGCGTGGTTCTGCTCGTGATGGTCGGCGAGCAGGCGTTCGAGATGCAGCAGGCCGGCTGGATACGCACCACGCAGATCAACTGGCTTGCCGACAAAATCCCGGCGTGGGCCGGCGTGTGGTTCTCCATCTTTCCCACCGTGCAGACGCTGGTCGCGCAGGCGATTGCGCTGATACTGGTGGTCGGTTCCTATTTCGCGGCGCGCTATCACAGCGCGAAACTGCGCGAGGAAGAGGAACTGTCCTTTCCAAAATAAACAAATCCACCGGTGAGATTCAAACAATGGGACAACAACTGGCAGGACGGGCTTTGCCCGCCGTCGGGATGAACCCGAAAGCCTCCGTTAGCAGGAGTTCGGCGTGCAGGGGGACTGCGCGCCCTGCCGTTTCACCCGCCCAAGTCGCAACTGACGGGATGGCTCCAGACGCCGGTCAAATGGGAGGTGCTGTCCCAAAAGCCGGTTTTCAGGGTGCGGAAGGGTTAAAACTGGCTGGACGGGCGTGAAAAGCGCCGTTTTTTGACATAAATGGCCTGTTTTCTGCAAAAAAAGGCCCGCCCCTTTTCAAATGGGGCGCATCTAAAACGATTTGGGGCGCATCTAAAATGAAAAGGGATGCATCTAAATCG
>Ga0181529_10004886_pt1 | contig 14257 bp, 12 predicted proteins | sample PEATcosm2014_Bin_36_FD_119763 | JGI IMG/M metagenome (GOLD analysis project Ga0181529, IMG submission 119763) | Peatland microbial communities from MTU Mesocosm Facility, Houghton, MI, USA - PEATcosm2014_Bin10_30_metaG | ecosystem: Environmental > Terrestrial > Soil > Wetlands > Peat | place...
GCCGTATACAACTATAGCGCTAGTACTGTTTCTTCAGCTACATTTGGAGGAGCATCGGGGACTTCATACCCTGCACACACTATGGCATTCGACAGCGCTGGCGATCTGTATGCCCCAGAGTACAGCGGAATTAGTGGCAATGTGACTGCAACATTGTATGGCGATTCGCTGAGCTATTGGGGCCTCAGTGGAAGTCAAACAGGCACAAGTTATACCAGCGGTTATTCTGCACTAACCACTGGGTATGTGTTATGCAGCGGTTGCAGTGCAATTACTGCCGCGTTACATAACAATGCTCCATTTGGTGTGGCGACTGATTCCAGCGGTAATGCGTGGGTAACCGCTGCTGGGCCTATCGGCGAGGCACTGAACGGCGGCACAAACACCGGTTTAAGCGTCGGCTTGGCCAAATGCACTTCGGGAACATCGTGCTCCAGCATTGCAAATGGAAACTTTGTTTCGCCGAAGAGACTCCAGGTGGATGGCAACGGCGTTATTTGGATCATGGATGCGTACGGTGTTCATGCTTATGCCAGCACACTCAGCACTCCGGCTTTCATTTCCGAAGAAACCTCTGCCTCTAATGGATCCGCCGGTTTCGCTCCGTGCATTCCCAGTACCACCACCTGCACTTACCCCGATAACCTCGGAACTATCAATTCAGGTGCGACAGGCTCTTATGCTTACTCTGGCGCCAAATCAGTTGCGATTGATAGTACAGGCTCAGTATGGTGGACTACTCCTGATACGACCGTCGGTAATACCAACGCCAACATGCTGATTCAAATGATCGGCACGGCAGCTCCGACGTGGCCTCTGCTAGCCAAGCAGACGCCTGGTACGATGCCGCAGTAAGTCCTTGAGGCGGCAGCCAATGGTTGCCGCCATCTGATCGCGTGCAATGGAAGATCCGTTGCGCAGCGGACATAAGGGCTCAGTTCAACTTTTTTTGATTTCAGAAGTGGAGTTTGCCATGTTTCGACGCTATACCCTTGCTCTGCTGTTACTAGTACTCGCGGTTGCTCTGCCCGTGCGGGCGCAAATTGATGGCTGCGATGATTCTCCCGAAGATCCCACGATCGTTCTGGCGTTGGTGGGTGGTGCAGGCGCCCTGGCCATGCGGCTGCGCGCACGCCGCAAGTAGAAACCCAAAAACCACAAGGGGCGCTGGCAGTTGCCAGCGCCCCTTGGTGCGTTTGCGGATCAAAGTCAGCCTTCCTGAAACAAAGAGATTGTCCTTCCTGAGCACGGCAAAAGGGGCTGCATTGACCGAGCCCTATTGATCCGGCAACTTCATAGTGGCGATCTTTTAAATGCAGATCCTTCGCTGCGCTCAGGATGACGCATCGTTTGTTGAGCCTGTTTAATTGCCGAATCAATCATTTAAAAAGATCTTCACTATGCCTGATGACGATGATGTGATCTCTACTGAAATGCCTGACTGAGCGCATTGATCTTCAAACCTGAGAGAAAGCGGGTTGTCTCGTTGGTCAACCGCTGCTCGATGACCTGCTGCGAGTCAGAAGTGTGGGGCTCCTCAACACGAATCATGAAGGAAACAGTGCCGCCGTTGGACTGAGTGAGATCTTTCAGGCGCGGTCTGAGCATGGAAAGGCCAAGTGTGTTGCCGGCTGGTTTCTGTCGAATTTCGGAGCAGGAAGTGGCAGAGCAGAAGGCGCTGGCGACCAGACTGTCGGTAATGCCATCGTTATAGAAGCCAACCTCGAAGCTGGCATTACTCCCGGAGGCGGTGGGAATCTGCTGGACGCTTACGGAGGTGGGATCCTGGCCACGATTCAGATAGCAATCGTGGATGTTGTGGATGGAACTGGCGGGCGCTACCCAGACACCGAGAGTAACTTCATCGGCGCCAGGTGCGGAATAGGCTCCAGCGATCACCGCGACAGTGCCATTCATCTGCTCATACCAGGAACGGGTGAGGTCGTAGGGGCCAACACGCGAGGGAAGACGGCTCAACAGCGTGGCTGTCGGTATCGCGTTGCGTTGCAGATGGCGTGGCCTTGCTCCAGGCAGTGCCAGGGTCGCTGCAGTCATGGCTATCAACACTGCGCACTGCATCATCAGCCGCGCAGTGGACGGCGCGGGCCACGACAAGGGGCTAGGCTCTACAGGGCGCACGTCCTGACGCCGGTAGGCAAGGCGCAGGAAGAGAAAGGTGGCGATAAGGAAGAGGCAGGAGCCGATCACATAGTCGGCTTGCTTGGCCACGTTTTCCATGGCCGGATGCCCGAGTGCCACACGATAGTAGAGGACCAACATGCAAAGCCGGGAGAAATTAAAGAAATAGCCAAGCAGCACAGCTCCGGTTACATAGGTGATCCACCGAGGCCAGGAGACACGCTTGAGATAGCCGAGCACCAAGGCAAAGTAACCCATAGTGACTGCGCCGCGAACACCGTCGCAACCGGGAGCGATGAACATGCCGAAGGTAGGCGAGAACATCAGCCGCAACTGCGGCGTATTGGGCGCGAATCCGATGAAAGTGGCGAAGGCGCGGGCAACCTCCGCGGAAAGGTGCTGCAAGGGCAGATCGATGAGCTGTGTGCTTATGCTGGGCACGGGCTGAGAAAGCAGCAGCAATCCGATAGGGAACCACGCCTTGCGCCAGACGGCAGGACCGGCAAAAAGCAGCACCAGTCCGCCGCCATAAAGCCAGAGCGGCAAGGTGTAGGGACTAAGGTTAACTGCCGCCTTGCCCAAAATCCAACTAAGGACCAACGACTGATGACTCAGGTCCAGCAGAAATGCCAGCGCGACAAGCAGCAGCCCCCAGGCCCGGCCGCGCATCTGCCAGCCCATTTGCCGCCAGACACGCAAAGTGAGCAGAATGCTGACCGGGGGAATGAGCATACCGATGGAGCGCAGTGGATCAGTAGTCCAGACGTTCCAGAGCGCGAAGAGCACGTTGAGCAGACCAAGACAGCCAGCCAAACTGACCAAGGCCATCAGCGAACAAAGCGCGGGGGATGGAGCGGAAGGCTTGGCAGATGTAGCTGCAAGATCCGGCGCCAGCATGGGCAAACTGATGGGTTGAGGACTATCCATTGATCTCTCCGGGCACCGCCGGAGACTGTCCGGGATGGGCTCTGGCAATGATATAAGAGCAGAGGCATCTGGCGACAATCGTGAGCGAACAGGCCTAAAACCAACATTACTGTCACCTGGGGTTATCTGTAGACGGCTTGGCTACAAACCGACCCCGCAGGCTGGATAATCCATAACGTTTCAGAGAGCTGTATCGACATTTAAACCAGGTAAAGGTTCGTCGTCACCCAGGTCAAGCGGTCGGTCTTCGTGGTGCAGGTAGATTCCGTCCTGGGCTAATAAGGCTTCATAAATAGCAGTTTTGCGCCAATGGCGGGCAAGAGCGAAGGCACTCATGTTGGCGATCATCAAGGGCAGAACCAGGCCGTAGCCGCCGGTCATTTCAAAGATGATCAGAATCGAGGTCATCGGGGCGCGAACGATACCGGCAAAGACGGCTCCCATACCGACCACGGCGAATGCTCCGATGGAATCCGTCGAGTGGTGGAAGACGATCACATCCAGATAGCCCACGGATCCGCCCAGCATTGCACCCATAAACAGGGATGGGGCAAAGATTCCGCCCGATCCGCCGCTGGAGTAGGAACAAACTGTAGATGCAAGTTTGAGTACGCAAAACACGGCCATGGCTGTGACCGTCATTTTGCCGGTGAGCGCGAGGGTGAGGGTTTTGTACGGGTCGCCAGCAATGCCGTTGAGATGGAAAAGCTGCAACGCCACGACCGCCAGTCCGCCTGTGGCTGCGCCACCGATGGCAGGCCTTACCCAGCAAGGCACGCCGGTGAGCCGTCGAAACCAGAGACGAAGTGCCAGAAGCGAATCCGTGAAGGCGACCGAGACAATCGCTGCGAGCAGGCCGAGCAGCGCATACCAAACCAGCGAGGAAGACTTGGCGAGCGTGTAGTTGCCCTGCACGTGAAAGACGGGATTGGAACCCATGATTGAGTGTTCGACAACGGCAGCCAGCGCGGCGGCAACAATGACGCCGGAAAGCATGGTCTGGTCGAGGTCTCCAATCAGTTCCTCAAGTGTGAAGGTGACGGCGGCAATGGGCGCATTAAAGGCCGCGGCGATGCCTGCAGCCATGCCCACTGAAGCCATGCGACGGGCGTTCTGGGGGCCGAGTCGGGCCAGGCGGGAAAGCATACTGCTGACGCCCGCACACACCTGTACAGTCGGTCCTTCAAGGCCCAGCGATGCGCCAGAGCCGATTTGGAGAGCGCACAGCACAAACTTTCCGATAGTCTCGCGGACTGTGACCATACCGTGCCGCTGCGTGTAAGCCACCTTCACCTGAGGAATGCCGCTACCTGCTGCGGCGGGGGCAAAGTAAGTAAGGCCGACACCGACGACCAGGCCGCCGATGGCGGGGGAAACAATGGTCCACCATATCCAACTATGCCCGGAGGCAGTGTTGGCACGTTCAATGAAGAGGGTCTCAAGACCCAGGATGCTCAGGTGGAAGGCCACAGCAGCCAGTCCGCAAAGCCCACCTGCCAGGATGGTCACGGCTAGCAGGCGCTGCCGTTCGCTAGGCATGCGGCGCAACAGCCAAGCATAGAAACCTGCGTACAGACCCTGGAAGCCAGCCCAATAATGATGCCTTGGCACTTCGTGATTGGCTGGAGGAGTCACAATGCCAGTATAGAAGATGAGTCGGTCCAGAATATCCGTATCGTTTCTGTCGCCTAATGACGTTGTTCTGCGGTTCATTCCGATTGCCCTTGGTGAAAGCAAGGTTGGGATTAGGCATGCAAGCATGCCCAGCGGCAATTCGACACTTTGCCGGAGTGCCGTATCTTTCTCTCAATGTATGGAAGTCTCGACAGTGCGTTGGTTCGTACAGGCCTCCTGAGGGTTCTTTTGTACAGACCTGCATGGATAGCGGTACAATCTCAGCCAACGCCACTACTAAATTTGGAGATGTCCGATGTCCTACCCCGATCGGGTAGTAACGACTGCATTAGAAAGCGGTTGCGAAGATTCCTCTAAAACGGAGAATTGCATCGTTCATAAAGACTTAGACTGGCGCGTTCCGTGGGCTCAGGCTCTTGTCCTCGTCTTCCTCTATTCGTTTCCGGCTTTTGTTTGTCTGCGCGGGATGGGCATCGCGGATCCGGATGTGTGGTGGCATTTGCGCACCGGCGAGTGGATTATGCAGCACCACGCGGTACCCCGTGTTGATACCTTCTCGAGCTTTACAGCAGGCAAACCGTGGTCGGCCTATAGTTGGCTTTTCGACCTCCTGATCGTACAACTCTTCCAGCGCTTCGGCCTCATCGGCATCATGGCATATACCACCGGCATGGGCCTAGCCATTACGATGGCCTTGCATCGCCTGATCCGCAGTTTGCAAACCGACTTTAGCTATGCGGTCCTGATTACCGTGCTGGCTTGCTTTTGCCTCTTGCCACTCTGGACCCCACGTCCATGGTTATTCACCATCCTATTTTTCACTTTGGAGCTAGGTCTTCTTTTGCACGCGAGGCGCTCTGACCACTGCCTACCACTGCTGTGGCTGCCTGTGATCTTTGCTCTGTGGGCGAATACACACATTCAGTTTATTGATGGACTCGTGGTGCTCGTCATCGCGCTGGTGGAAAGCGCTCTGGCCGGAAGGTGGATAACAGCCCAGACGCGCTTGCGCTTTGGCACACTGGGCTTAATCTCCTGCGCCTGCGTCCTGGCAACTTGGGTTAACCCTTATGGATGGAATATCTACAGGGTCGCATATGACCTTGCGACGCAAACAGGCGTATTGAACAAAGTGAGTGAACTACAGGCACTGCCGTTTCGTTCTTATTCCGACTGGGGCGTACTCCTCATAACTCTTTGTGCTGTAGGTACACTGGTGCGAATACGCCAAGGGGTATTCCTGGGCACGCTACTGGCTTTTGCGATTTACGTTTCTTTTCACTCGCAACGAGATTTGTGGGTGGTGGTTATCACAGGCAGCGCCATACTGTCCCTCAGTGTTGCCGGTAGGGAAATGAATGGCTTTCGAATCAAGCGGACCTGGATGCCGATCATAGCTGCGGTTGCGGTATTGATCGTGGTTTCGGAAAGTTTGGTTCTGAAAATCAACAATGACAAGTTGCATGAGAAATTGAGCGAGAGCATGCCTGTTCGCGCTGCCGAGTTTGTAAAGGAACGAGGCCTTCAAGGCCCTTTGTTTAATGATTACGGCTGGGGAGGATACTTGATATGGTCTCTGCGTATTCCAGTCAGTATCGATGGGCGCGCCGCGTTGCAAGGTGACCAGCATATTGACGATTCCGTGGCAACGTGGGGTGGTCAGACGCGTTGGGTCTCAGACCCGGAACTAGCGAATGCCAAATTGGTGATTGGGCCTGTCAACTCCCCTCTGACTCAGCTCCTTCGGCTTGACCCAAGATATCAACTACAATTCGAAGATAAAATCGCAACTGTGTTCGTCTCCAGAAATGGGACGACGGGGCAACATTCGGTATTCTCCGGGAAAGTGGCTACAGCGCAATCCGGTTTAGCAGCCAAGTGATATGACTCTTTCCGGCTATTTCCTGACGTTACCGACCACATACAGTGGCGTTTTGGCTGCGGACTGAGGACTGTCGCAAACGTTGATTGAAGAAGGTGGAAGCAGGATGCTGGCGCGATGAAGTTCACAAAGGCCTCTACGCGCTGGATCAATTCCGCGGGGTTTGGCTTGCAGGCCGGAGAGACAATTAAAGCTTTTCGAGGAGTTGGACGATAATAGTTTATTCCGAGGTATTCATCATGTTGCAAATGAGGCCATGATAGTGCTTAGAGATATTTTAGTCCCGCTGTGGACAAAACGAGGCCTGTTGGCAGGGATGGATTGGGACGAGCGGCCCGTTCTGATCACACTGGAAGCACAGGGAACAGTCATGCGCGGTCAGGTGCGCTCACTGACCGTTACTTCGGCTCAGATCATATCTGACGGTCCCTGTTTGCTGTGCAACAAAGTTCGTGCGAATGTTCGCTTTCGCGCTGAGGACATCATCTACTCCCTTTCCGGAATGGCAATCTCCAGCGAGTGCGATGAAAGCATCATCCTGTATTTCGACGATGTAACACGACAGGACATGGCCATGCTGCGCAGTCTAGGAGTTAAACCCTCTGCCGCGTCGCAACAACGACCAGTCCAGGTTCCGCCGCCATCCGTCGGACGTAAACGCTCCAAAGCGGAACAGCGCGTAGTTCTCCATCATCCGCCTCCCGGTGGAATCGAACGTCGCGTGCTGCCCCGATACGAGTTGGAGACAGTTGCCACCCTTGTCATTCTCGACAAAGGGTTGGCCCTGAAAACCACAGTGCTGGAAGTGAGCCAGAGCGGCTGCCGCCTCTTCTCGGATACCCCCTTCAACCTGCCACTGGATGCGCGCGTAGAAGTTGAATTTGTCGGTCTGGGACAGCCGTTTCGTCTGGCAGCGGAGATCAGGTTGAAGAAGGATGAGCACCTGCTCGGCCTCTCCTTTGCACCAATGAGCTGCCGCTGCAAAGATCGCCTTCTGGAGATGATCGGTGAGCTGGCGGAAAAAGCGAGCCTCGCTCATTCTTAGATAACCCGTAGTCTTTCAGGCAAATTACGGATGTTTTCCATTGATTTCGTCAAAACGGAGATATGTCCGTTCTTCGATCCGATGCAGACTACGGTCGGAGAACGCTGAGCACCGTGTCCACCAAGTGCTGGCGCGAAACTCCGAGAGAGGCGCGCAAAAACTCCTGGCTTCCAGCAGTCTTGAGGATCTCGTGGCGCAGGCGAACCATTCTGAGCAGGCAACCGAGTCCGGATTCGGCCATCACCTCAGCAACTGCGCTTCCCAGGCCGCCGGGACCGTGCTCTTCGACAGTGACCACAAGTTTAGCGGTGTGGGCAGCAGCCAGGATCGCATCCCTGTCGAGAGGAGCAAGTGAGGGCATACTAGAAACCGCTACGCTCAAACCAGCGGCCTGAAGATCACGGGCCGCTTCCAGTGCAATGCCCAGCGTTCCTCCCGTGGAGAAGATCATGACCTGACTTCCTTGCACTACCGGGATGGCGCGTCCGAACTCAAATTGGACGGGCTGACTATGGACATTCTTTTCGCCCGCCTTGCCCAGACGCAGATATCCGGGGCCGTGGTCTGCAACCAAAGCCTGTACTGCGGCACGCGCCTCAAAGGGATCGGCTGGGGCGACTACCTTCATGTTGGGCAGGCAACGCATGACGCCCAGGTCTTCAACACCATGATGGGAGTAGCCGTGTGTTCCGTAGGCCATGCCGCCGCCTACCGACACGATCTTGACGTTGAGTCCGTGGTAACAGACGTCGTTGCGGATCTGCTCCAGGCAGCGCATGACGGGAAAGTTGGCGATGGAGTAGGTGAAGACGGTCTTGCCTTCCAGCGCCAGCCCGGCGGCAATGCCGGTCATATTCTGTTCGGCGACGCCGGCATTGAGATAGCGATCGGGAAAGCGGTCGGAAAACTGTTCCAGCACGGAAAAGCCCAAATCGCCACAAACCAGCCAGATCGACGGATCGTTCTCGGCCAGTAGGCAAAGCTCTTCAATAAAGGCAGTTCTCATGCGGATGCTCCCAACTCTGTAAGCGCGGCCGCCAATTGCTCATCGCTCGGACTTTTATAGTGCCAGATTAACTGATCTTCCATGAAGCTGATGCCTTTGCCCTTGATGGTATGAGCCAGGATCACTATCGGGCGACCTGAGCCTATTGGCAGATTGTTGAACGTCTGGCAAAGTTCTTGCATATCGTTGCCATTCACTTCGCGCACATCCCAGCGAAAGGCGCGCAGTTTGTCGGCCAGCGGATCGAGATCGAGAACATCCTTGGTGCGACCAAAGCTTTGGATCTTGTTGTAGTCGATGATCGCGATCAGATTGTCCAAATGATGCTGCGGGGCAAAGAGAAAGGCCTCCCAGTTGGAGCCTTCGTCCAGCTCGCCATCGCTGAGCAGCACAAAGGTGCGGCCCGGCAGGCCGGCGCGTTTGCGGGCCAGGGCAATTCCGCAGCCCACGGGCAGGCCATGACCCAGCGAGCCGGTAGAAAACTCAACGCCGGGCACGCCGCTGGTCGCGTGGCCGTTAAGCCGCGCGCCGCTTTGGCAGTAGGTGTCCAGCTCCTCGATGGGGAAGAAGCCGCGTTCGGCCAGCGCGGCGTAGAGGATCGCCGCCCCATGGCCCTTGCTCAGAATGAAGCGGTCGCGATCCGGCAGAACGGGATTGGCGGGGTCGATCTTCATGACCTGCCAGTAAAGGCAGGCCAGAATATCCGCCATCGAAAGACAACTGCCCAGATGCGAGGCGCGCGCCTTGTGCACCATGCGCACGGCGCGCGCGCGAAGGCACTGGGCTACCGAATGAAGCCGTTCAATTTCGCTCAAGATCTTCTCCCTGACGGCGATACCATGCGACGGTGCGCTGGATTCCCTCTTGCAGGCTGATTTGCGGCGTCCAGCCGGTTGCCGCTCGCATACGGCTGATATCGGTTTCCAGGTGCATCACCTGATCGTGCCGGTAGGGTACTTCGCCAAAGCCCAGTGGCAGACTGGGATCAATCGTATCGCGCAGCAGAGTGACAAAGTCGCGCAGCACACAGGCCTGGCCTGATCCGATATTGAAGACTCCCTCATCTTTGCTCTGCAAAACAGCGCAGATCGCGGCGGCGGCATCGTCCACGTAGAGGTAATCCCAGACTTGTTCGCCGGCGGTAAGAGCCGGTTTCTCGCCATGCAAAAGCGCGCTGATCAGTCCGGGAACCATGTGCCGCTGGTCATCGCCGGGGCCATAGACCGAAAGCAGCCGCAGCCAGACAAAACGCATTTCCGCGCTCTGGCAGAACTGCTTCAACAGCAGGCTAAGCGCCAGCTTGGATGCGCCATAAACGGTTTGTGGAACGGTGGGCAGATCTTCGGTCAATATCCCGGTCTTTGGTCCGTATTCAGCCTGAGAGCCTACGCCGATGAAGGCCGCGCAGTGGTTCTGGCGGAGAAGTTCCCACAGACGCAGCGTTCCGGCAACATTTTCTATCGCTGGTTCCGTGCAGTTGCGGAATTCGCCGGTAACGCCGGACCAGGCCAGGTGAAAAGCTGCTTCCACGGGCTGTTGACGAAGGCCGTCTGCAAGTTCACCAAGATCGTCCAGGCTGCCGTGCAACACGCGAACGCGGGGCAAACAATCCAGCAGGCGCTCGGGCTTGCTGTTGGGACGCAGCAGAACGGTTACGTCCTGCTCGCGCTCCAGAAGCGCGCGCACCAAGTGTGATCCGAGAAAGCCCGAGGCTCCGGTTACAAGGCAGCGCATGCGTTTACCGTTACCTCGCGTAAAGAATTCAGCATGTGTTCGATCATGGCCTCGTTCAGTCCCGGATAGACGCCGATCCAGAAGACGTTGTTCATCACATAATCGGCGTTGCGCAGATCGCCAACCACGCGATAGTTTGCGCCCAGATAGGCCGGTTGGCGCATCAGGTTGCCGGCAAAGAGCAAACGGGTGCCGATCTTCTGCGACTCCAGATGATGAGTCACCTGATCGCGGGTCAGTCCCGACTCCGGTTTGACCGCGATGGGAAAACCAAACCAGCTGGGATCGCTGTTCACGGTCGCTTGCGGCAGCAGGTAAAACTCCTGCAAGTCGGTCAGTCCGGCATGGAGAGCGGCGAAGTTCTTCTTGCGGGCGTCAATGAACCCGGTAACTTTGTCCAACTGCGAGCAGCCGACGGCGGCCTGCATGTCGCTGACTTTCAGGTTGTAGCCGATGTGCGAGTAAGTGTACTTGTGGTCGTAGCCAAAGGGCAGCGTGCCCAGTTGCCACTCGAAGCGCTTGCCGCAGGTGTTGTCTTTGCCCGGAGCGCACCAGCAGTCGCGGCCCCAGTCCCGGAACGACTCGATCAGCTTGGTGAGTTGCGGCTTGTTGGTGGCCACGCATCCACCCTCGCCCATGGTGATGTGGTGGGCGGGATAGAAGCTGAAGGTGGCGATATCGCCAAAAGTACCGACCATTCGCCCGGCAACGGTAGAGCCGAGCGCATCGCAGCAGTCTTCGATCAGCCACAGGTTGTGCTTGCGCGCAAAGGCCGCAACCGCCGCAACGTCGAAGGGGTTGCCCAGTGTGTGGGCAAAGATCAAGGCCTTGGTGCGCGGGCTGAGCGCGGCTTCCAACTGTGCGACATCCACGTTGTAGGTGCCGAGTTCAACATCGACAAAAACCGGAACCAGCCCATTCTGCAGAATGGGATTAACGGTGGTGGGAAAGCCAGCGGCTACAGTGATCACTTCATCGCCAGGCTTCAACTGGCGCTCGCCCAGAGTGGGTGAAGTCAGCGCCGAAACCGCCACCAGATTGGCCGACGAACCGGAGTTCACCAGTCGCGCATCGCGCAAACCGAGCAACTTGGCAAAGCGGAACTCAAACATCTCGGCAAAGCGGCCCGCGGTCAGCCAGAAATCCAGGCCGGAATCGACAATGGCAAAAAGATCGTTCTGATCAAAGACGCGACCCGAAACCGGCACCGGCGAGGCGCCCGGTGTGAATTCCTTTGCCGGGAAGGCCTCCTGATAGTACTCGTAAGTCAGCTTTTGAATCTCGGCGCGCAGTTCCTCTTTTTTGCTCATGCGTGTACTTCTCCCCCGATGTTGGTATGGGTCAGGTTGGTGTAGTTCTCGATCTGGTTACAGGTGAATGCGCGCATCTCTTCGCCGCGCTGCTTGGCGCGGTACCAGTCAACGGTCATCGCGAGGGCCTCGCGCAGGCGCAGTTGCGGACGCCAGCCCAGACGCGTCGCGGCCTTGGAGCAATCCAGCTTCAGGTTCTGGGCCTCGTGCGGTTGCTCGGCGTTGTCCAGTTTCCATTCAGCGCCCTCGCCCCACAGGGTGACCAGCTCGCGCAGGATCCACTCCACGGGTTGAGCGTCGGAGGGGTCAGGTCCAAAGTTCCAGCCCTCGCCGTGCGCCGTGCCGTTCTCATAGAGGGATTCTGCGACCGCCAGATAGCCGCGCAAGGGCTCCAGTACATGCTGCCAGGGGCGAATGGCGCGGGGATTGCGAATTACCACCGGCTGCTTGGCCGCAAAGGAGCGCATGATGTCCGGCACCAGCCGCGCTTCAGCCCAGTCACCGCCGCCAATGACATTGCCGGCGCGCACCGAGGCCAAAGCCACTCCATGCTTCTGGTAACTGGCAGGATGAAAGAAGGAGTTGCGATAGGACGAAACCACCAGTTCGGAGCAGGCCTTGCTGTTGCTGTACGGGTCGTGGCCGCCTAGGCGGTCGGTCTCGCGATAGGCCCACTCCCACTCGCGATTCTCGTAGCACTTGTCGGTGGTGATGGCCACCACGGCGCGCACGCTCTCGGTGTGGCGCACCGCATCGAGCAGATTCGCCGTGCCCATTACGTTGGTCGCATAAGTGCCCAGTGGATCTTCATACGAGGCCCGCACCAACGGCTGCGCCGCCAGATGAAAGACAATCTCCGGCCGAAATTCGCTCAGTGTGGAGCGCAGCAGCGCGGCATCACAAATGTCGCCGATCACCGAACGCATGCCGCGTTCGATCGAGGCGTCTTCATAGAGGTTGACCGCGGTGGGCGGCTGCAAGGAGAAGCCGCAGAGCTCCGCGCCCTGCAACTGAAGCCACAGCGCCAGCCATCCGCCCTTGAAGCCGGTGTGCCCGGTCAGAAATACGCGTTTGCCCTTCCAGTTCATTCCCAGCCCTTCCACGGCGCTTGGCCGGAGTTCCAGAGAGCTTCGAGCGAGGACCTGTCATGCACGGTGTCCATCGGCTGCCAAAAGCCGGGATGCTGATAGGCCGACAACTCACCTATGCGGGCGATCTCTTCCAGCGGCTCGCGTTCCCAGATGGTGGCGTCGTCCTTCAAATATGCGCCCACCTTGGGCGAAAGCACAAAAAAACCGCCATTGACCCAGCGCGCATCGCCCTTGGGTTTTTCGGCAAACGAGAGCACCGACCCAGCCTCGTCGATCTGCAACGCACCAAACTTGCCCGCCGGCTGCACGGCTGTCAAAGTTGCCAGCTTGCCGCTCTGCTGGTGATGGCTGATGAGAGCCTGAATGTCGACATCGGCAACACCGTCGCCATAGGTAAAGCAGAACGATTCCTCGTCCTGCAGATAGGGAAGCACGCGCCGCAGACGACCGCCGGTCATGGTGGCCGCGCCGGTATCGACCAGGGTCACGCGCCAAGGCTCGGAGTCATTCTGATGGAATTCGGCGGTGTTGTTCTTCAGGTCAAAGGTTACGTCGGAAGAGTAGAGGACGTAGTTGGCAAAATACTCCTTGATGATCTGCCCCTTATAGCCCAAACAGATGATGAAGTCGTTGATTCCATAGGAGGAATAGATCTTCATGATGTGCCAGAGGATCGGCCGTCCGCCAATTTCGACCATCGGTTTGGGACGCAGAACTGTTTCTTCACTGAGCCGGGTTCCCATTCCTCCGGCAAGAATAACCGCCTTCATCGTCTACCGCCTTCGTTAAATTTACTCAATACCCGGCAAATCCAATGCGTTCGACCGGACGAAATAGTGTTTATGGCCCAAAACGCCACGCTGACGGCGATCGAATTGGACTCTGCTTTGACATCGGCCTGGCATCGTGGGTGGCATCTTGCTTCCGTTCTCGCAAATAGCAGGTACCTTCCGCGGGAGGCCGTTATAGGATCTACGACCAATGACCAGGGCCCAGATCTGTCGTTGGGCGAAGAAGCCCTCGCAGTCCGGTCACAATTGGGCCGTTGAGACCGGCTCATGCTCTGACCTGGTAGTCCCTGAATTCGATTACGAAATGGGGCGTTACGCTGTTTAGTATCTCTGCAGAGATAATCTATCATGACGTACCACCTAGCAATTCACCAGCTCAAGTGCGCGATTTTGTCTCTTGGTTCCACCAAGTGTTTTGCCGACGGGTCTCCTACTTGAATCGAAGCGCGCGAATCCTGGAGTTGCCATCCTAGCTTCTCAGAACCTCCCCTGGTACAAGTCAAGCCATCATTCCCTTGTCCGAGAAGAAGAATGACTATGTCTATCTATAGGGGGCCTTGTGTCCACATGTCATTTGTGCGCGGCGCTACCGGTAGATGGCTTTGTCTGTTCCATCAGGGAGATATCGGAAAGACGCCGATATCGAGGGGTTCTTTTATAGGCTGCGGTCAATAAATATTCAGAGGGGAAGGTCTAC
>Ga0181529_10004888_pt1 | contig 14247 bp, 10 predicted proteins | sample PEATcosm2014_Bin_36_FD_119763 | JGI IMG/M metagenome (GOLD analysis project Ga0181529, IMG submission 119763) | Peatland microbial communities from MTU Mesocosm Facility, Houghton, MI, USA - PEATcosm2014_Bin10_30_metaG | ecosystem: Environmental > Terrestrial > Soil > Wetlands > Peat | place...
AGCTCGGAGATGCCCTCGAAGCACAGCACCGTGTGGCCCAGGTCGGCAATGGAGGCGTGGCCGTACTGGAAGTAGAAGTTTTCCAGGAATTTTTGCGAATCGTGGGTGCGCACCCAGTCGATGGAATCGCGGATGGAATCGGGCGAGCGGCTGTACCGGGCCAGGGCGTAGGCGATCTTCTCCGGCGGCATGGGCGCGACCGTAATGACGCGTTTGGTGGGGTTCAAGACGTTATCATAGCGGGGATGCAGGTACGGATACAAAAGACCCGCCCCGATGCGGTGCTTCCCGCGTACGCGCACGGGTCCCGGGAAGACGCCGGCATGGACCTATGCGCCGTCGAAGACGTGACCCTGGAACCGGGCGTGCCGCACCTGGTGCCCACCGGCCTGACGGTGGAGCTCCCGCCTGGATACGAAGCGCAAGTGCGGCCGCGGAGCGGATTGGCGCTGAAACAGGCCATCACGATGCCCAATGCGCCGGGCACCATCGACCCGGGATACCGCGGCGAGATCCGCGTGATCCTGCTCAACCTGGGGCGCCAGGCGTACACGGTGCACGCCGGCGACCGCATCGCCCAGATGGTGGTGGCGCGCTACGAAGCGGTGGAGTGGGTGGAGGCCGATCTGGCCGATTCCGCGCGTGGGACTGCAGGATTTGGCTCCTCCGGCCGATAGATAGGCGTGCCCGGAACCTGTAACCCATTCCGGCGGTCGCGCGTCTCGTCGGGTATGGGGCGCGATCCGTTGGAAACATTCCGCAACTACCTGCAATCGCTTCCCGAAGATCTTCTGGAAAGCGTCACGGAGGACTACGTCTGGCTGGCCGGCCTCACCCTGGAGCCAGGCGGCCACGCGCCCGATTTCCGCCAACGGCGCGAGTGCTGCCGCCAGGAATGCGTCCGCCGGGGCTCTCCGCAGCTCTACGAGTTCGCCGAAGACGTGGTCTCGCCGCACGCGGCGTAACAGGGGGGCGGGGGCGGCCCGGCACGTCGCCGCAGGCCGTCATAGGCTTCAAAATCAGGCCTCTGCCGCGATGACTCCGCCGGCGCGCAATCCGGTTGGTCGCGACCTCCCAGAAGGACCTTGGGACCGTATCGCCCGCGCATCCGCGGGTTGCCCGAATCTGACGGCGCGAGTGCGCCTGGACCATCGGAGCAGGGAGCCGCGCCAGTAATCCCCTCACGTGGCCGCAAAGTCGGAGAGGTGGCTGAATCGAGGGTCGCGCCTTGCCTCCGGCCACGCCCCTGCTATCCTCGTGAGCAGGCTTTCGAGGTGGCCCTTGTAAAACGTCTGGCTACGGTTGACGGCTCTGTCCAGCAATTTGACAATTGGTTGCGGAAACTGTTCCGGAGCCTTCGATTGCGCCATGAGGAAAATCGCACTCTCCGCACGATCTAGAGCTGACATTCTCGGTGCAACGGCGTCCACGGCTTCCGGAACCGCGTCACGGGCTGATAACGCCACCCTGATCAAGCTGAGTGACGTCTCCGGCGCCTTCAGCGCTTCATCCGGCTGCCAGCACGCCGCGAGCCAGGGGCCGATCCGGTCCCTCCAAAGGGGACCGGCCTTGTCGCCGGCAGCGTCCAGATCGGTCCAAAACACCCAGGCTATCTGCTCCCTTCCTATATGGGGAGCCCTAGTGACTATTCGTTGGGCCTCATCGTTGGTCAGCCACGTCGGTTCGTGGATTGCAATGCGGCCCAACGTCTGATAAAAGGCCCGCACCGCCTCACCATCGAGCTCTTCGATGTTCTCGAATGTAGCCAGAAAGTCCTTCTTGAGCACGGACCACAAGGCTGGACTGAAGGTCGCCCCAAACGTAAAGCCTTTCCAAACCAGCTTGGCCTCCTCCGGGTGATCCCAATCGAAGTAGGGTAGAAGTTTCACGCTGGTCCACTCCGGTCGGCTCCCGAAAAGCCATGCCGTATTAGAGGCGGCAAAGGCGCGAGCTGCTTTACCAGAGTTCAATGCAGACGTGCAGGCCAAGTCGAGCCTAACCCAGAAAGGCTCCGCCGTACCTACCTCAAGCCGTCTGCCAGCCCATTCGAACAGTTCCTGGGTGAGACGCCCCACAGGGGTGTTCATCGCCACCTCCATACTCTCGACCGATGGTCCCCCCGTTTCTGCCTCCTGTCGAGCGGCTTCGAATGCCCTATCCCAGAGACGCCAATAGAGGTCGTCGCCCGAAGGATTCCTCAACGCTGGGAGGAAGTGTAAGACCAGCGTTACGGAATGCAGGGCCTCGGCAATGACGCTGTTGGGAGCAGCCAGAACCAGGTCCAAGACGGGGAGGACGCCTTCAGGTTCTCCGCCGCTACTCATCAACGTGACCGCTTGGCCGAGCGACGCGGCCCAGACGTCGGTGGGCCAGCTACCGAGGTCGGCTAATCTGCAGAGGACGCCAACCGCCCGCGGCCATTCATTCGATACCATTTCCATCCACTGCCCCTGACAGGGCCCGTTCGGGGGGAAGCCGTTCCGAAGTGCCTCCGCGACCTCAGATGTTGTGAGGTCGCCAATAGACCCCTCTTCCGAGAGTGAGCTGACGCGCTCAGATGACCGCGCATGCTCCATCTCGCTCAGGAACGCTGCTGCTGCCGGCGGGAGGGGCGGACCGGTGGCCGCAAGTACCGCCAGCCTGTCGCGTATCGAATCCGCGGAGGCGGCGGCCAGATCTTCCGCGGAGAGATCCGCCCGGTAGAATTGCGGGGGCGGCCCAGCGAGTATCCTTTCCGTCAGCGAGAGCGACTGTTCCAAACCCAGCGCCGGCCAGATGTGAGCAAGCAGTTCGCGGAATTCGTTCTGGCAACTGTGATGCCAAAATACTAGATCCCTCCCGGAGATGTAGGCGAAGGCCTCTGCCGGCGTGAAGAGGTTCGGGCGGGTCATCGCGAAGCACACGAGGCGCCGGAAGATTGGGAAGTTTATCGTCTTCCAGTAATCGGCCTGAGAACGGGCCAGCAACCGATCAGCGCGGCTGGCAGAATCGATGCACTCCCCCGTTAGGGTGATGAGCGCAACCAAACTTCGGCGGTGGTGCCCGCTTATTGAAGTGCCAATCGACCTCACCCAAATGTACGTCCAATCCTGCTCGGCGGAGACTGAGCCAAAATACTCTTGGATCTCCATAGCCCGCCGAAGATAGAGCGTGCAGTCGTCCAGCAGGGCGGTCAGCAGGGAATCGCGATCAGGCCGCTTACGAATGCTGTCGAGCACATACTCAGCTTCCTGCCCCTCAGCGAATCGGACGTCAACCTTTAAGGGGTAGCCCTCGGATTCTATCTGTGCGACGTTTCGTATGATCTCCTTAGCGTGATCACGCATCAGGACAAAGTAGGGCGCGACGATGGCGGCAATCTCTGATTTCAACTGCAGGTCCCAGGCCCCTGACTCGATCCGCCTGACAAGCGCGAACGGATCTCCAAATCCGCTCCTATCCGGATCGGGCTGCTGACGGGCCAAAAATGTCCACGCCTTCTCTATTTCTGGAGGGCACGCAGCTTCCTGGCGTTTGAGGGCGTCCCGTACAAGCCAACGAAACTGCTGGTGCAGCGAGGCTCCTTTGCCAAGAGCCCAATCCAGAACAGAAGCCTCATGTAGGTGTCGGGCAAGCCATCTCGCCAGATTCAAGGTAACGGGATGAATTGGTCGAGAGTTTGGTACAGCCCCGACCTGACCGACCAGCGGTACGTTGCCTAGCATCAAGAGCTTGTTTTCGTCGAGCACTGAGAGCCAATGCCTCGGCGACGGTGGCGACTCGTGTTCCGCAAGATACTTCGCCGTCGCACCACTCTCGTCTTGAAGGGCCCAAAGCACCTGGTCGACCACTTCGTCGTGGTCAGGAGGAGGCGGCTGGCGAAGCCGCTCCGCAACTATGTTCCTTCGGCCGAGCAGTCCAAGCGAGGCATTCTCGGCCCAGGCGCGTAGTGTTGCATGCAAGCCATCATGCGAGTCACCCTTGGGGTACAAGACGGGCCTGATCCCCTTCGCTTCCCAGGTTACGGTTGTGGACTGTTCAGTTTCCTCAACCTGTGCCAGCGCAAATGCCCGCGGCTTCTCACCTCGTTCAGCAAGCCCGACTGCAAGCGCCTGTAGCATGTACTTTACGACCAGGTCGTCAGCCTTGTAGCCGGCGAACAGAACAATAAAATGCTGAAACAGTTCCCGCAGGAATCTTGTAGCCCAGCCATCCACCAGGTACGCTGCGCCGAAGTCTGCGCTCGAAAGCACAAGCTCCCGCATGTCCGCACCACAATCATCGAGGAACCCGTGCAGATGAACAACGCTATTCCATCGGCTGGGCGTAGGCACGGGTAAGCGCGGTGCCGCATCGACACGGAGGCCCGTGTCGAGGTGCCGTGAGAAGCCCCGATCATAGTTTGTCGTTACCAGTCGGCACTTGCCGCCTCGATCGGTGGCCAACTTGAGGAGGGCTCCATGCGTGCTAGTGTCGGCGTCCGCAGCAAGCTCAAGAGCCTCTGCCACGTGGCGACGGATTAACCCTGGCTCCTTGATCGCGGCTTCAAGCGATGCGAACACTTGATCATAGTCTTGGTCTTTGAAAGCCTTCTCTTCGAGCGGAAAAGAGTCTCGTTGGCGGCGGAGCTTTGTGTAGACAGCCTCAACGAGCCCCTGAAAGTTCGGAAGGCCAGATTGTTGTGACACACCCGCCCCACAGAAGAACACAAGTCGACCTTCCTCAACCGCCTGTACAATTTCGACGGGAATGTCGGGGCCGTCCTTTACCCAGCGCATGCGTGCAAGCCTTACTTTAACTCTTCGCAGCCCCGTGGGCCACTCTTTCGTGTTGCGGCCGCTCTGCTGACGTGGACGCTGCCCACGCTGTCTCGAACGCGTTCTGGGAAGCTGCGGCCAAGTCTGGGGTCGAGACTGGATCGCGCGGAGCCGAGATCATCATCGTGGGCGCGGGGCTCACTCTAACGCCTACGTCGCACGCGGCCCGGCGCCCCCCGCCCGCGGCGCTCCCCTCATCTCAAAATCCCGAACATGTTGGAGAAATCGTCCGTCCAGGTGCGGAACTTGCGCTCCGGTCGCAACAGCCTGGCGTTGGCTTGGAGCGTGGGCTCAGCCTCCCAGGTCCGGCGGTCCATAATCAGCGCCCAGGAGCAGGAAAAGCAAATGTCGTCGAAGGCGTCGGCCTCGTAGTCGTAGGCGTACGCCACTTTGCCCACAGCGGCGGCGGCGCGCTCCATTACCGGCTCCAGGTCCAGGTAACTGTTGGTGATATTTACCGCCAGGATACCGTCCGGTCTTAAGTGGCGGAAGTAAGTACGGAAAGCTTCGCGAGTAATCAGGTGAACGGGCACGGAATCGCCGGAGAAAGCGTCCATTACCAGGATGTCGAACTGCTGCCCGGGCTCCGATTCCAGACTCAGACGGCCGTCTCCCATGGCGACCTCGACTTTGGCGGGCGTATCGTGCAGGTAAGTGAAATCGCGCTGCGCGATCTCTAAGACCAACGGGTTGATCTCGTAGATGCGGATGGTGTCACCCGCGCGCCCGTAAGCGGCCAGGGTCCCGCAGCCCAGCCCCAGAATGCCGATGCGGCGGGCATGGCCCTGCGGCGCGAGCATGGCGCGGCCGATGCCCGATTCCGGGCAGAAGTAAGAGACCGGTTGGTGACGGTAGGGCTCGCGCACAAACTGTTCGCCGTGGTTGATAGTGCCGTGAATCAGTTGCAGGCGGGCATACTCGTCGGAATGGGCATCTCCCTCTTCCCGAATCTTCAACTGGCCATAGAAGTTACGTTCGGCCAGGCGGTAACCTCCCGTCATTTCCTGCATCACTAAGATGAGTCCGGCAATGTAACTGCACGCTACCGCCGCCAAGGCTCCGGTAGCCAGCCATTTCCACAAGCGCGGAAGGCGCCACGCATCGGGCGCCAGTACCCGAAATGCCAGCAGCGCGCAGAGACCGAGGCCGATGGGAAACTCGTCGTAGGCGCGAAACAGGCTTGGCGCCAGCAGTCCGACGAACAGGCCGCCGCAGGCGCCGCCCAGCGAAACCGATACGTAGAACCGCGTCAGGTAGCGGGGGTGCGGTTTGATGCGGGCCAGCTCGCCGTGGCACACCATGCAGCAGATGAATAGCCCGGCCGCGAAGGCGGCGATGGTGGCGCGCATCGGCATGCCCTTGTGGTACGGCCACAGCTCATACGCCATGAAGGCCAGCGCAACGGCCAACAGGGGTATAAAGACGATGCGCCGGTAGGCTCCGGGCGCCTCGAAGCACACGATGAAACTCAACAGATAGACGCTCAGCGGCAGGATCCACAGGAACGGAATGGCGGCGACATCCTGGGTGAGGTGGGAAGTGACCGCCAGCAGCAGCACGGAGGCGCAGGCGGAGAGCATCAGCCAGAGAAAACGGTCGGTGGAAGGGGGCGGATCGCCGGGGCTGTCTTCGAGCGCTGGGCCTGCCGGTGAGGCGGCTGCCGCGGCCACCGGTTCGCTGGAAGATCGCCATGCCGTGAGTGCGCAGAGGACGGCGAAGACCACGTAAGCAGCCGACCAGGCGAGCGCCTGCGCGCGCGCCGGCAGGTTGGGTTCCACCAGCAGCGGATAGCTGACCAGCGCCAGCATGGACGCGCCATTCGACAACGCGAACAGGCGATACGGCAGTCCGCGCCGGTTCTGGCGCGCGTACCAGGCCTGCAGCAGCGGGCTGGTGGAAGCCAGCAGGAAGTAGGGCGCCCCCACGGTAGCGGCCAGCAGCGCCAGGATCCGCAGCGGCGGATTCCCCACGGCCGACACCTTCCACGCCTGGTCCGGCAGGATCGGGAGGGCCGCCAGGCTCAGCCCCAGCGCGGCGATGTGCAGCCACGCCTGTTTGCGCGACGGGAGCCTTTCGTGCAGCCAGTGGGCGTACAGGTATCCCAGCAGCAGCACCACCTGGAAGAAGAGCATGCAGGTGGTCCAGACCGCGGACGTGCCGCCGAACCACGGCAGGATCATTTTGGCGATGACGGGCTGGACTTCGAAGAGCAGGAAGGCCGATAGCGAAATGGTGAGGGCGTATAGAAGCATGGATCTGCGCCGGACCATATACGCTATCCCAATTGCAGAGGGGGCCGGGGGGATATACGCCCAGCCCAGCTTCTTGCATTGACAACCGTACCTACACAGGGTACGATGATCCCCATAATGGGTACGATGACTCCTGGCGCAAATTCCACCGGGGCGGCGCTCTTCGGCGCCACCCGGCAGGCTGTGCTGCGCCTTCTGTTCGGCCACTCGGACCAGCGCTTCTATCAGCGGCAGATCATCCGCACCTGCCGCCTTGGTTCCGGGACGGTCCAAAGAGAACTGGAACAGCTCACCCGAGCCGGGATTCTTGCCCGTACGGTGGAGGGCCGGCAGACTTACTTTCAGGCGAACCGCCAATGCCCGGTGTTCGAGGAGCTGCGGGGGCTCATCCGCAAGACCTTTGGTGTCGCCGAGGTTCTGGAGCGCGGCCTCACGGCCTTAGCTGGCAAAGTCCAGCTCGCCTTCCTCTATGGCTCCATGGCAAGTGGTACCGAAACCGCGGGCAGCGACGTGGATGTCATGGTCGCCGGAGAACGGGTTTCGATGGACGAGGTTGTCTCGGCCCTTGCAGACGCGCAACGGGATCTCGGCCGGGAGATAAATCCATCCGTTTATCGAACCGAGGAGTTCTGTCGTAAACTCGCACAAGGCCAGCACTTCCTCTCAGGTGTCGTGTCCGGCCCGAAGATTTTTCTGATCGGTGACGAGAATGAGCTTGCGCGACTGGCTGGAATTCGGATGGCTCAAGGAGCACAGGACCAGCCGGGAGGAAATCGCCGCCCTCTTCGCCGTCGCAGATAGAGATCTGAAGGCTTGCCAGACGCCGGACTTGGGTTGCCACCGCGGCTCTGGCCGCCGCCGGGTATCAAGCCGAGCGTGCGGGCCATCATTACCGCGTGATCCAATCGCTCGAATTCACACTCGGGGTTGAGACCAGCTCGATTAGGAAGTTCGACTTGTTCCGCAAGAAGCGCAATATCGCCGACTACGAGCGGGCCGACACGGTTTTCGGAGATGGAGGCGGAAGAAATGCGGCAGCTCGCGGAGAAGCTGCGCAGCGATGTCGAGACGTGGATTCGCAAGCGCTATCCCCGCTTGGCCCCATAGCCGCCCCCGTGCCACACTAGGGTCATATGAAGCGATTCGCCGCTTTCCTGCTGGCTGGCTCCGTCTGCCTGCTGCCGGCTCTTGCGCAAAATGCCCCGTCCCCGTTCGTGGGACGCTGGGATTTCAATACCGGCCCGCTGCGCGCCAATTGGCTGGGCGTCACCGAGAAACAGGGCGCCCTGGACATCTGGTTCCAGCCTACCGGAGGCAACGTTTACCAGGTCAAGGACTACAAGCTCACCGGATCGCACCTCACCCTCAATCTCCAAAAGGCCGAGGGAAAGAATCCTGGCCTGATCTGGGAGCTCGATGCCGCCGGCGACAAGCTCACCGGAACGCAGAAGCGCGGCAGCAACCAGTTGGCCCTGACCGGCGTCCGCGCGCCCGAACTGAAGCGCAACCCGCCCGCCGCCTGGACCGATCCCGAACCGCTGTTCAACGGCAAGGACCTGAGCGGCTGGGAACCCACCGATGCCGCCCACAACCACTGGGTGGCCCGCGACGGCGAACTGCTGAACGAAACCAAAGGCGCCAATCTGCGCAGCACGCGCAAGTTCGACGATTTCAAACTGCACATAGAATTCAATTGCCCCGTCGACGGCAACAGTGGCGTCTACCTGCGCGGCCGGTACGAGGTCCAGGTGGAATACGAGCCGCTGGACCGGAACCCGCCCGAGCGCGCCATCGGCTCGATCTACGGTTTCCTGGCGCCGTCGGAGGTGCTGCCGCGCACCCCAGGCAAATGGGAGACCTACGACGTCACGCTGGTGGGCCGCACCGTGACCGTGATCCGCAACGGCAAGCTTACCATCGACCGCAAGGAGATTCCCGGCATCACCGGCGGCGCGCTGGACGCCAACGAAGGCGAGCCGGGGCCCTTCTACATTCAGGGCGACCATACCGGCGGGATGAAATACCGCGACATCCGGGTTTCCGTTCCCAAACCCTGAAACCGGCCGAATCGGCCAACCAGGCGCGCCGGCTGGGGGCGCGGCGCAGGCGCCCGGCGCCGGCCCGGTTAAGCGCTTCACTGTTTCGGGGATTCCCGGCCGAAACCACTGCCCTGAAGACGCGGCGAACAACTGGCCGGAGCACCCACCGCCCCGGCCGGGTCTTCATTGCCTTTGGCGGGCCGCAGGCCCATGGGGCACTCCCCTGAAAAACCAGCCCCCCAAGCTTCTGCCTGCGCCGCATCTTCGCCGCGGGCTGGTTTTTCATTTGCCCTTGGTGGCGCGCTCCGCGCAAGCTTCTGCCTGCGCCGCATCTTCGCCGCGGGCTGGTTTTTCATTTGCCCTTGGTGGCGCGCTCCGCGCCATGAGGCACTCCCTGGCACTCGCGGCCCCGACACCGGCGCATTGCTTGCGCAAGGCGACCGGGCCGGACCCAGGGCACCCCGTAAGCGAGCGGACTTTAATCCCAAAACGGTGACGCACCCGGCCGAATCCGCCGTGCAACCCGGCGTGCACGGAGGTACCATAAGCGCGAGGTTGGCTATCTGGCTATGGCATTTACGCGGCGTCACTTCTTTTTTGGCTCTCTGCTGGCGGGCGCAGTCCCAAGCGGCGGATTCGGCAGCTCCGCCTCGCTGCTGCGGTTGGGCTACAAGTCCCCCAACGAAAAACTGAATATTGCGTCCATCGGCGCCGGCGGGAGGGCCGCGTCCGATATCAGCGGGTGTTCGTCGGAGAACATTGTGGCGCTGTGCGATGTGGACGACAATTCGGCCATGCTCACGTACGGGCGGCATGAGAAGGTCCCCAAGTACAAAGACTTCCGTAAGATGCTCGATACGGAAAAGAACAATATCGATGCGGTCATCGTGGCCATCCCCGACTTCATGCACGCCACGGCGGCCATTCATGCCATGGAGCTAGGCAAACACGTCTACGTGGAAAAGCCGCTGGTGCGCACCGTGTGGGAAGCGCGCCGGATCCGGGAGGTGGCCAACAAGTACAAAGTGGCCACCCAGATGGGCAATCAGGGCTATTCCAACGAAGGCACGCGGCAGGCGGCCGAGATCGTCTGGTCCGGCGAGATCGGCAACGTCACCGAAGTGCACGCCTGGAGCGACCGTCCCATATGGCCGCAGGGTCTCACCAAGATTCCCGCCCCCACACCGGTGGTCGCGGGCCTGGACTGGGATCTCTGGCTTGCCAACGCCGCCTCCCGGCCGTTCACCGTGGGCGGCGAGGGTTACCCCGATCACAACGGCTACAATTTCTACCAGCCCTTCAACTGGCGCGGCTTCTACGATTTCGGCTGCGGCGCCCTGGGCGACATGGCGTGCCACATCCTGGGCGCGCCCAATCTGGCGTTGAAGCTGGAACTGCCGACAGCCGTCGAGTGCATCAAGAAAGAGGGAACCAGCGATTTCATGTTCCCCAAGAAATCGATCATCCGGTTCGATTTCCCGGCCCGCGGCAACATGCCCCCGGTGAAACTGTTCTGGTATGACGGCATGGAAACGACGCCCGAAATCCCCGGAGTCCCCAAGGGCGAGTGGTTGGGCGACCTTCCCACCGCCGGCAACCGGGCTGCCGCCGGCCGGGGCGGCGCCAGGCCGGCGCGGCCACCGCAAACTCCCGGCCTGGTAGGGCAGGTATTCGACTACGCCAACTACCTGACCGTCCGTCAGGATCCCAAGCCGCGCATCCCCAAACCGGACGGCAGCGTTTTCATCGGCGACAAGGGCATCATGACCACCGGTACCTATGGCGAGGCCACGCGCCTCATTCCGGCGGACAAAATGAAGGACTACACCATGCCTACGGAACTGTTGACGCGCTCGCCGGGCCACCATCGCGACTGGATCCGCGCCTGCAAAGGCGGAGACCCGGCCTGCTCCAACTTCAACGTAGCCGCGCCGTTTGTGGAGTGGATGCTGCTGGGCGTAATCGCGCTGCGCGTGGAAGGTAAGATCGAATACGACCCCGTGCACATGAAAATCACCAACCACGCCGAAGCCAACAAGTATTTGAAGCCGGTCTTCCGCAAGGGCTGGACGCTGACGTAGGCCCGAAGAGTGGGGCGGGCCTCCAGGCCGGCCCGCGCGGTTGGCAGAGGGCCCGGAGGCCACCGTGGCCCACATGTGCCCTTGGCAACGCGCTCCGCAAGCAGGGCGCCGCAGCGATGGCGCGGCTGAACAGTTCCAAGGCCGGGACGGCCGGAGGCCGGCCCAACCGAATGCCCGAACCGTGGAACGATACATCAAAGTAATTCGCGGCGGAAGCCCCTGACGCCGCCAGGCCGGACGCCGATGCACAAGCCGGACGCGGCGACAGGTGACAGGTTCGCCTGGCGGTGGCACCACCGCCGTTTCCAGGTTCATTCGCCTGTTGCGGCCCAAATCGAACCGGTAAGATAGAGTAAGTGCGAACGTGCTGCTTGCAAACACCGCGCCAGGTGCAGAGCCGCGCGGGTAGTGCCAGGCTGGAGCGGGGATCGTAAGTTCCGTTAGGACGCCCACTCAAGGAGGAGGCGAAAGTCATGGTTCTTGCGCTGTCGCGGTTCAAAGTGGCGAATGGCATGGCGGACTCCGTCGCTCAGGCGTTCCGGAACCGCCCGCGGCTGGTGGAACGCGCCGAAGGCTTCTTGAGTCTGGAGGTGTTCACCGACGGCAGTGACGCCTCGGTCTTCTATCTCTCCACGCGCTGGACCACCGAGTCGGCTTTCCGCCAGTGGCATGCGAGCGAACGGCACCACGCCTCGCACGCGGGGTTGCCGAAAGGCCTCAAGCTCGATCCGGCATTCACCCAACTGGTGGTCCTGGAATATCTATGCGATTGAATGCGGAAGGAGCCGCGGCCAGCCGCGTCCTTAAGGAACGCCGCGAGACCATCGCCCAACGCGTCACCGGCCTTTACTTCGAGGCCCGGCCGGACCTCGAACAGCGCTGGAAAGGCGCCCGGCAAAGGTGTACCGAGGATAACCGCTTCCACCTCGACTACCTTTGCGAAGCCCTTTCCTTCGGGCAGCCTGCGCTGTTTACCGAATACGCCGGCTGGGCCGCGGCGCTGCTGGCGCGCCTGAACATTCCCTGCGAAGCGCTGGCTTTCAATCTGCTGCTGTTGCGGACCACCCTGGCTTCGGAGTTGGACGGCGCTGGCCGTGCGCTGGCCTCCCGGTACCTGGACGCGGCGATCGAGAGAATCGCAGGCGGCGTGCCCGAGCTTCCCGGCCACATAGCGGGGACCGGGCCGCTCGACGTTCTGGCGCGCGACTATCTGGCGTACCTCCTGCGCGGAGAACGGCATGCCGCAAACCGCCTGATCCTGGACGCAGTCGACGGCGGAACTTCCGTCAGGGACATTTACCTCCGGGTCTTTCAGCCGGTGCTGCACGAGGTGGGGCGGCTCTGGCAGTCCAACCGGATCGGTGTCGCCCAGGAGCACTACTCCACCGCCTGCACCCAGTCGATCATGTCACAGCTCTATCCCCGCATCATTTCGGCCGAGAAGAAGGGCCTCCGGCTGGTGGCGGCTTGTGTGGGCGGAGATTTGCACGAAATCGGGGCTCGTATGGTGGCCGATTTCTTCGAGCTGGAGGGCTGGGACACGTTCTTTCTGGGAGCCAACACTCCCATTTCCGGCATACTGCAGCAAGTGGAGGAACGCCAGCCGCACGTGCTGGCCATTTCGGCCACTATGCCCTTCCATGTGCAAGCCGTGGCCGATCTGATAGAAGCCACCCGCGCCGCCACGCGCGCTGCCCCCAACCCGCCGCGCATTCTGGTGGGTGGGGCGCCGTTCAATTCTCTCCCCGGCTTGTGGAAGGACGCCGGCGCCGATGGCTGCGCCCGCGATGCCGCCGATGCCATCGCCGTAGTGGGGGGATGGAGCGTGTGACTCCCGTTTCCCCAAGCCCCGCCGGCATCGCCCTGGTGTGCGACTACGAAGGGCGCATTCTGGAGATTCTCGACGACGGGCTCGGCCTGGCGGGCCGGTTTCCGGTCGGGCGGCTGTTCGGCTCCTGCCTGGACTCGGGCAGCATGGCGAAGAGTCTCAGTTTCCTGTTGGAAATCCGCGCGCGCCAGGCCACCTTCGAATGGGAACTCCGCATCGCCGCCGAAGACGGGCCGGGACAGACGCTCTCGTTCGACGGCTCGATGGCTGACGGCCAACGGATGATTCTTCTGGGCGCAGCCTCGAGCCGGGAAGTGCCCGGCTATCTCGACAGCCTGGCGCGCATCCGCAACCAGCAGGCCGGCTGGGTTTGCCTGGCGCTCAAAGAGATGGCGCTGCAGGAGACTGCGGCGGGCCGTTTTCAACACGACCTCTATAACGAGCTCACTCGCCTCAACAACGAACTGGCCAACGCGCAGCGGGAACTCGCCCAACAGAATTTCGAGCTGGAACGCCTGAACCGCCTCAAGAATCAGTTTCTCGGCATGGCGGCGCACGATTTGCGGAAGCCGGTTGGATTGGTGCTCAATTACGCCGAGATTCTGACGGAGGACGCGGCGGGCCGCCTGACGCCCGATCAACTGCGGCTGCTCGAAACCATCGGGACCGCAGCCGATCGCATGGGCCGGCTGATCGACGATTTTCTGGACGTCAGCCTGATCGAGGCTGGACACCTGAGCCTGGATATACAGGCGGTGGATCTGGCGGAACTGGCCGGCGCGGCGCAGACGCTGGTTGGCAGGGCAGCGGCCAGGCGGCGCATCCGAATGGAAACCGATCTGGACCAGGCCGCACGGCGCTTGCGCGTGGATGGCCCGAAGATGGAACAGGTCCTGACCAACCTGCTGAGCAATGCGGTGGAGCATTCTCCGGCGGAAGCGGCGGTCGTCATGGGCAGCCGGCTGGAAGGAGATCGCGTCCGGGTGTGGATTGCCGACCGGGGCAAGGGCATCCCGCTCGAACAGCAGCGCCGGTTGTTCCAACCCTTTGCAACCGGTGGAGCGGACAAACCGGGCGGCGAGCGCAGCATCGGGCTGGGATTGGCCATTGCGCGCAGGATTGTGGAGGCCCACGGGGGCCGGATGTTTGTCGAGAGCGCGCCGGACCGGGGTTCCGTGTTCGGATTCACTCTGCCGGCGCCGTGCGCGGCGGAGGCAGCGAAGATTGCGTTACAGGAATAGTAAAACCTGA
>Ga0181529_10004889_pt1 | contig 14240 bp, 10 predicted proteins | sample PEATcosm2014_Bin_36_FD_119763 | JGI IMG/M metagenome (GOLD analysis project Ga0181529, IMG submission 119763) | Peatland microbial communities from MTU Mesocosm Facility, Houghton, MI, USA - PEATcosm2014_Bin10_30_metaG | ecosystem: Environmental > Terrestrial > Soil > Wetlands > Peat | place...
ACCCATCTACTCGGCGCGGGCGACGATCTCGCCTGAAGCCTATCTGACGACCGCGACGCCGATGTTCAGATCGCCGTCCACCATGAAATCCGGCAGGCCGACCAGAACATTGAACGCCGCGAACAAGGCGATTCCATCCTTCAACCGATAGGTAAAGCCGGCCCCCACGCCCGCCAAGCCCAAGCCGCCGAAGACCGTGTCCTTGCAGGGTGTGTTTGCCGTGCAATCGGTGGTCACGTTTTGGCGGATCTGGCCGGCGCCGGCCTGCACCGAAACGAAGGGCCGAAATCCGCCGCGCGTCGCGGCCCCGAGCCGAGTCAACTTGAGAAGGCCGGCCGCGGCCCAGCGCGACGGCTGGTAGGTCTTCTGCCCGATCTGGATGTTCTCGGCGCCGGTCACCACCTGGAAACGCCCCTGAACCGAGACGATCAAGTTGTCGTTCTGGAAGAATCCGATTTCGGGCGCGACGTGAAGCAGTCGGGCGATGCCGAACCCCGAAACTTTGATATCGTTGGGCGGCGTGTTGCTATCTTCGGGGCGCATTTCCGGCGTTCCCGAGTAGTATCCGCCGCCGGCGCCCACCGCCAACACGAACCACAACCCAAGATCGCCTTCGTTCCGGACCGTCGTCCCGTCGGTGCCGGCCTTGACGCCGTCGGCGTCGTCGGCCGATCTTTCTGGACCGAGGGTGATAAAATGAGCCGAGTCGTCGGCCCCGCTTCGAGCGATCGGCTCGTCGTCGGCATTGCGCGCCTCGATGTAATACGCCGTCCGCGCGCCCTGCGTGGCCTCTGCCGGAATAGTCTCGTGGTACCAACTCGCCGCGCCCTCGACGGGCGTCATCTCGCGCGCGAGGAATTCGGCGTTGTCGCCCGCCCGGTAGGCCAGCACCACCTTGGTCGCGCCCAGCCCGGGTGGAACCTGCGCCTTGATTTCGATGGCGCGGCCGCGGATCGCCTCGGTGACCGGCGGGTGATTGATTCCATGGATCGCGGGTCCATGCACGATCGTCGATTCGTCCGGAACCGTCGTTGGCCGTGCCGCCGGCGGTCCTGGTGGAATCTGCTCGGTCACCGGGATGCCGCCCACGATCAGTGCTTCCTCGAAAGCCCCTTGGACTTCGGGGTTGATGAGCGACTTCGTGATCTTGATTTTGGGATCGATGCCGATGGCCTTGCGGAATTCGGCCACCCCGAGCGCGCGTTTCTTGATGTCGCTCACGTAGACAACGCCCAGATGAACGTGGGTGCGGGCGGCGATCGGGCGCGATTCGAGGTGCGCGAGTCCGCACAGGTCGAGGGCTTGATTGAGCAGCGCGACCGCGGTGTCCGCGTCCTGACTTGCGTACGCCGCCAGCGCCTTCTCGTTCAACGCGACGATCTTGTTCGGGGTTTCGTCGGCCTGGGAAAACGCCTGCGCCGGTATTCCCAACGCAACGAAAAGACAGGCAACAGTCGCGGCGACTTTCGCCACGGCCGCTAACCGCCGCCGCCGCGCTTCAGCTCGGTGAGCACGGCCTTGGCGATGGCCTTCAGCGTTTCAAATACCCCGACGCCGGTCGTGGCGCAGGCTTCGAATTCCGGCGCGCGGCTCGGGTTGAGTAGCTGGCGCATCTCATCCAAGGGCGCGGCGTTGGGTAGATCGCGCTTGTTGTATTGGACGATGTAGGGAAGCTTGTCGAGGTTGTAGCCCTGCTCGATGAGGTTCTGGCGCAGGTTTTCCAGCGACTCGATGTTCGCTTCCATGCGCTCGTTCTGCGAATCGGCCACGAACACCACGCCGTCCACGCCCTTGAGGATGAGCTTGCGGCTGGCATCGTAGAAGACTTGGCCGGGCACGGTGTAGAGGTGGAAGCGCGTCTTGAAGCCGCGGATTTCCCCAAGCGAGAGCGGCAGGAAGTCGAAGAACAGCGTGCGCTCGGTTTCGGTGGCCAGCGAAATCATCTTGCCCTTGGCCTCGGGACTGGTGCGCGCGTAGATGAACTGCAGGTTGGTGGTTTTTCCACCGAGCCCTGGTCCGTAGTAAACCAGCTTGCAGTTTATTTCGCGGGAAGAGTAGTTGATGAAACTCATCGAGCGCGGGACTCAATCATTGAAGAGTTTGTCGATGTCGGCGTCGGTGATTTCGTTCAAGATCGACGGTCCGGTTTGCGACGCCGCCTTGCGCGCGACCTGCTCGAACAGGCGAGCCATCTCCTCGGTTGCCCTGCGCACGCGCAAGCGCACGAGGCCGAGCGACGAGCGCTCGTCGAAGAGCACGACCAGAATCGCGCGCCCGGCGACCAGCGTGATGTGAACGTGGGTCTTCTCGCCTTCGTGGAACTGGCTGGTGAAGTCCTTCTCGCGTAGGATTTTCGAGATTCCGCCGGTGGCCGCCACGTTGCCCGCGGTGAGCGACGACAGCGAGGTGACGTCGATCTCGCCGACTTCCCCGGCCTCGGCGATGGGCTGACCATCGCGGCCGATGAGAAGAACGGCTTTGGCGTTGGAATCCCGATGGAGCCGCTGGCAGACGATCGCAATCTGCTTCTGCTCTTCGGGGAACATGACCTCTGGGCCACTCATCTGGCTCTTCTGTCTCCTGGATGCGCGATTGGGGCCATCGCTGGTGGTGTGGTCGGCATTAGCATTGGCCGGCGGCGGCTTGCAAGTTGGGGAAGGGCTTGGGCTTCACTGGGGAGAACTCTCTAGTGGCGGGTAGCTTAACAGTTTTTCGCTGGCCACACACGGTCACGATGAAAAGGAATGGCGAAAAGGTTGACGACAAGGCACGACGAAAAGAACGTCAGGAAGCCGCCAAGGCTTGATGGTGCAAAAAGTCATCCGACCCTAAAGTTCGCGTCGACCGTCGATGGCGCGCGCCAGGGTCAGGCGGTCGGCGTATTCCAGTTCGCCGCCCATGGGCACGCCGGTGGCGATGCGGCTCATGCGCACCCCGAGCGGGCGCAGCAGCTTGGCGAGGTAGATCGCCGTAGTTTCGCCCTCCACGCTGGGATTCGTCGCCACGATGACTTCTCGAATGGTGTCGCCACCGCAGCGCTTGACCAGTTCGGCGATACGAAGATCGTCGGGGCCGATGCCATCCAAGGGCGAGAGCACGCCGTGAAGGACGTGGTAGCGGCCGCGGTAGCCCCCCGTGCGCTCGATGGCGATTGCGTCCTGCGGGTGGGCGACCACGCACAGCAGGCTGGCCTCGCGGCGCTGGTCGCGGCAAATGGCGCAAGGATCGTCCTCGGTGAAATCCCAACAGGTGCCACACAGTCTGATTTTCGCGCGCAGATCGGCGATGGCCGCGGCCAGCGCCGTCGCGTCCTTCTCCGGTGCGCGCAGAATGTGAAAGGCCAGGCGCGCGGCGGTTTTTTCTCCCACGCCGGGTAGCTTGGCCAGCTCGCAAACCAGGCGCGCGATGGGTCCGGCGCTGCTCATATCGGTCGACTACTCCTCGGCCATGTCGGTTGGCATGGGCAGCCCGGCGGTGGCGCGGGTGATGTCGTCTTGGGCGAGCTTTTGCGCGCGCTCGATGGCAAGGTTCACGGCGCCCACCACCAGATCCTCGATCATCTTGGTTTCTCCGCCGGCGACAAGTGCCGGGTCGATGGTGACCGACACCAGTTCGCCTCGGCCGTTGGCCACGGCGCGAACCATGCCGCCTCCAGTTTCGCCGCTGACGGTTTTTCCGCCGAGTTCGTCGCGGACTCTCGTCACCTCGCCCTGCAGTCGCTGCCAAGTGTCCATCAAGCCGCGCAAGTTGGGTCCATCGGTCATTGGGTTTTGATCTCCTTAGGCGTGGTACCAAAAAGTTCCTGGGCCTTGCGAACCATCGGGTGCTGGCGCGCCTCGCTTTCGCGCTGGCGCTGTTCGATTTCGGCCGCCTCCGCTTCGCGCCCCACCTCGGAGCGGACCAGCGTCTTCGCGGTTCGGGCGGAGCCGACCTGAAGCGCGATGTGCGTCTGGGATCCGGTGATTTGGGACAAAATACGTTCGATTTCCGTCTTACTCTTCGTGGTCTGGTCGAGCGCGAACTTCTGATCGAAAAGCAGGGTCACCATGCCGCCTTCCCAGGAGGCGACCTCGGCGTGATCGAGGGCGGCGGCAATCGACGGCCGATGCCCGAACGACTCGCGCACCCGGCGCCACACCCCCGCGATGTCCGATTCAGGCGACAGCGGCATAGCTGGAATGGCCGTGGTCAAAGCCGTCGGCGTAGCAGCAGTCGTAGCCGGCGTCTTGGGAACGACCGCCAGGCGTGGTCTTGGCTCGCCAGCGTGTGCGGCGGGCGGCGGCGCGGCCGACGAAGAGCCCAGGCGCCCCTCCAACTTCTCCAGTCGCTCCAGCAGGTCGCCGAGCGGCAACAGCGGTTCGGCGAAGCACAGATCGACGAGCGCCATCTCGACGATGAGGCGCGGGGTTTGCGAGCGCGCGGCGTCTTCCACGGCGCGCGCCCAGCGCTCGAACAGCGAGGTCACCAGGCCGCGCGGGGTCTTCTCGCTGAGCTTCCGGGCCTCGGCGATTTCCTCGGGCGTGGCGTCGATCAAGTCCGCCGCGTCGGGAACCAGCGCCGCGATTTCGAGGTCGTGCAAGAGGCCGAGAAAACCGCGCGCGAGCTGAACCAGATCCACGCCGCGATCCACGGCGTCGGCCAGGGCGCGCAGCGCGGTGGCGACTTCGCGGCCGAGGACCGCGCCGGCCAGGTGAAAAAGCAGCGTGCGATCCGCGACACCCAGCACTTCGGCTACCCGCTCGCGCGTGACTTTTTCGCTGCCGACGTAGGCCAAAACCTGGTCGAGCAGCGACAATCCGTCGCGTACCGATCCGGCCGCCTCGCGCGCCAAGAGGCGCACGGCCTCGGGCTCGCAGTCGATTTTTTCGGCCGCGAGGACATGGGCCAGGTGGGCCGTCAGCGCGTTCGTGGACAGCAGCTTGAAATCGTAGCGCTGGCAGCGCGACAGAATGGTCGCCGGAATCTTGTGCACCTCGGTGGTGGCGAAGATGAACACCACGTGGGCGGGCGGTTCTTCCAGCGTCTTCAAGAGCGCGTTGAAGGCGCTCGTGGAAAGCATGTGAACTTCGTCGATGATGTAGACCTTCTTGCGCGCCTCCGCCGGCAAGTAGCGCACGCCTTCGCGCAAGGTGCGTACGTCGTCCACGCCAGTGTTGGAGGCGCCGTCGATTTCGAGCACGTCGACCGATTGGCCGCTGGCGACGGATTGGCAGATGGCGCAGACGCCGCAGGGGTTCGCGGTCGGGCCTTTCTCGCAGCACAGCGCTTTGGCCAGGATGCGCGCGGCGCTCGTCTTGCCGATGCCGCGCGCGCCGGTGAACAGAAACGCGTGGTGAACGCGGTCGAGCGCGATGGCATTGGTCAAGGTGCGGGCGACATGCTCCTGCCCGACGAGATCGTCGAAGCGCTGCGGACGGTATTTGCGCGCGAGGACTAGGTACGACACGCAGGCATCATGGGAAGATGAAGGTCGACAGTCAACAGGCAAGCTTTCCGCCTCGCGCTCAAGTGGTCGATGGGGACCACCGATGGAGTTAGCGCTAGAGGTGTTTTCGCGCGCGGCAACCCTGGAGCACTGGGAATCGAGGCATGGCCGATAAGATGATAGACGCCACGGGATGGTTGGGGGAAGCCATCGACCAGCGCCACGACCTTACCCTCCGCCTGCTGGCGATTTTGAATCAACCCGCCGGCCTGGAAAGCGAGGAGGTCCAGGCCATCCTAGACGAACTACAGCGCTCGTTGGGAATCGACTCGGTCTGTATTCGACTGCGGCGAGACGGTGTCTTTCCGCTCTTCGAGAGCGACGGCATGCACGGAATGTTCGTCGGCGCGGATCGCAACTCGTGCGAGCCTTCGATGGAGGGCGGAGGTTGCCTGTGCGGCCACATCCTGCGCGGCGAGGTCGACCGCGACTTGCCGTGCTTCACCCGGAACGGCAGCTTCTGGAGCAACGACTTCCCGGAAACCGTCGCGACGGTCGGGAAATTCGCGGCGATGCTGACGGTCAGAACTTGCGTTCGCGATGGTTACCTGTCGATTGCCTCCATCCCGCTGCGCAGCGGTGCCGAAACCCTGGGGCTGCTCCACCTGGCCGATTCTCGCCCCAATCGTTTCACACCGAGTGCCATGGTCTTTCTCGAAGGGCTGGGCGCGGTCATCGGCATCTGGCTGGCACGCCAGCGTGGGGCGCGCGAGTTAAAGGATGCGAAGGAGCGCGCGGAGGCGGCCAATCGAGCCAAGAGCGAATTCCTGGCCAACATGAGCCATGAAATTCGCACGCCCATGAATGCCATCATGGGGTTCACCGATCTCGTGCTTGGGACCAAACTCAGCGAAGAACAGCGCCAGTATCTCGACATCGTCAAGGGCCGCAGCCAGGACTTGTTGCGCATCATCGACGACATCCTCGACCTCGCCCGCATCGAAGCCGATCGCATGGGCTTCATCGACGAACCGTTTCACTTGCGCGAGGCCGTGGCCAGTGCCCTCGCTTCGGTCAGCCTGCGCGCCCAGCAGAAGGGACTCGTCGTGCACAGCACGATCGCCGAAGACGTGCCCGACGAACTGCGCGGCGATTCCCTGCGTCTGCGCCAGGTGCTGCTCAACCTGCTATCGAACAGCATCAAGTTCACCACCCAGGGATCCATCGGCGTTCGCGTGGAATGCCTGCCCGATTCGCGCGACCCGCGTTGCGGGCTTCGCTTCGTGGTGACCGACACCGGCATCGGCATTCCTCGTTCGCGGCAAGACGCCATCTTCGAGCCGTTCGTCCAAGCGGAGACATCCACCGTCAGAAAATACGGCGGCACCGGCTTGGGCCTGACCATCTGCCGCCGACTGGTGGAAAAGCTGGGCGGCGAAATTTCCATCAAAAGCGAGCCCGGCCACGGAAGCGCGTTCACGTTTACGGTCTTCTTTCGCAAACTCGCGCCGCGCAAGACCCGAACCACGGGTTCCACGGCGGTCGCGGCGCCAGTGGCGGCCATGCACGTGCTGTTGGTCGAGGACGATCCGACGAGCAGCATGCTCGTGGCGGGTATCTTGTCACGGGAAGGCCACTCCGTGGTCGAGGCCGCCGAAGGCGAAGCCGCCGTGGCCGCCGCGCGCGAACAGGATTTCGACATCGTATTCATGGACGTACAGATGCCTGGCATGGATGGTTTGGCGGCAACGCGCGCGATTCGCGCGTTCGCGGAACATTCCGACCCGGCCATCCGGCGGCGCGGGCGGGTTCCCATCGTCGCGCTCACCGCGCACGCCATGCGCGGCGATGCCGAACGCTGCCTCGAAGCCGGTATGACCCGCTACTTGTCCAAACCGATCTGCGTGGAACGGCTGCGTGTCTGTTTGGAAGAATTCGCCCGCGCCAACGGAGTAGACGATGCCGCGACCCGTGTCTCCTGAAATCTCGTCCAGCTTCCCCGCGGGCTGGCTTGCCGGCGTGGCCGAGAGCCTCTTCGAATTCATACGCGTCGGCATTGTCGTCACCGACGAAACCGGCCACGTGACCGGGACCAACGCGGCGGCCAGAACGCTGCTTGGCCTGGATTCGGCCGGTACGCAGCCAAGTGTTTTCGGTATGCCGAAACGAGCGCTCGTTCGAGCGGATGGGACGGCCCTGTCTCCGGGCGAGCTTCCGGTTGAACGGGCGTTGCGCGAAAAACGCGGAATCGCGGATGAAGTCATCGGGATGGTTGGTCCAGGCGGAGAAACGACCTGGCTCAAGGTCACCGCCATGCCCGTGCCCGGCCTAGGTGTGGTTTCAATTTGTCGCGACATCACCGAGGACAGGCAATCCGAGGCGGACGTCCGCCACCACATCGACCAACTCGACGCGTTCTTCGACACGAATTTGGACTATCTGCTGATCTTCAACAGCGATGGTCGCGTGGTCCGCTTCAATCCCGCGTGGGAGAGTCTTCTCGGCTACGATCCCGACAAGCTCGAAGGCGCGCGGATCCTGGATTTCGTCCATCCCGGCGACACGGAATCGACGATGGGTGCACTTGCCCGGATGCGCACGCCCCGTGAGGTAGTCGGTTTCGTCAATCGAGTCCGCCAGCACAGCGGAAATTTTCGCTTTCTCGAATGGCGTGCGACCGCGCGCGACGACCTGGTGTACGCCACGGCACGCGACATCACCGACCAACGGCTGGCCGAAGCGGACCTGCGCGAAAGCGAGGCGCGTTTTCGCGCCATTTTCGAGCAAGCGGCGGTCGGCGTGGCCGAGGTCGATCTCAAGACCGGGCGATTCAGCCGCGTGAACCGGCGATTCTGTCAAATCCTCGGCTATTCGGAGGAGGAGCTGCGCGCACGGACGTTCGGGGACATCACGCATCCCGAGGACTTGTTAAAGTCCCTGGAGGGTCTGAAGAAGTTCGTGGCCGGCGAAATCGCCGACTTCACCTGCGAGAAGCGCTACTTGCACAAGGACGGACGAACTATCTGGGTCAGCTTGCAGGTCAAGCTGCTCGGCAATCCTGGACAGCCTTCCGACCATTTCGTATCGGTCATCCAGGACATCACCGAGCGCAAGGAGACCGACGAGATTCTGCGTCGGAGCTTGGTCGAGACGATGGAGGCGAATCAGCGCCTAAAATTCCAGGTCAGCCGCATGCCGCTTGCCTACATCGCCTGGAACATCGACTTTCGGGTGACGGAATGGAACGAATCCGCCGAACGAATTTTCGGCTGGCCAGCCAGCGAGGCCATGGGCAAACACGCTTATGAGCTGATGGTTCCCGTCGACCTGCGGCCCACGGTGGCGAAGGCATGGGCCGACTGTGTCGGGAACGGGAATTTCGAGCACCACATCATCCATGACAACCGCACTCGCGACGGCCGACGGATCGTGTGCGAGTGGTTCAATTGCCCGTGGGTGGACGCACAAGGGAAGATCGTCGGCAGCTTCTCCATGGTTCACGACGTGACCGAGCGGCAGCGGCTGGAAGAAAAGGTGCTGCGTTCGCAGAAGATGGCGAGCCTAGGAAGCTTCGCGGGCGGCGTGGCCCACGACATGAGCCACGTGATCCGGACCATCCTGAGTCAGGCCACGGCGATGCAGAAGAGCACGCCGGACACCGCGACCCTTGCCAAGGGCATGGGCACCATCATGCGAGCCTGCCGCAAGGGACGGACCTTGGTGCGGGGACTGCTCGACTTCGCCCGCCAGGATCTCGCGGATGCGAAGGTCTTCGATTTGAACGAAGTCCTGGCGGAACAGCTTCTTCTGCTCGAACGTTCCATTCATCCCGCGCTCCGGGTGGAAAAGGAGTTCGATCCCGGCCTCTCGCCGGTACGCGGCGATGCCTTCGCGCTCGGTGGCGCGTTCCTGCAACTGCTTTCTAACGCGATGGAGGCCATGCCCCAAGGCGGCGTCCTAACAGTGCGGACGCGCATGCGCGGGCAAGACGCGGTCGAAATCGACGTGGACGATACCGGGTGCGGCATGTCCAAGGAGATCCTCGACCACGCCATGGAGCCGTTCTTCACCACCAAGGCGCGGGGCAAGGGCGCCGGACTGGGGTTGCCCGCGGTCTACGGCGCCGTGCGAGCGCACCAAGGCGACATCGAAATCCAAAGCGCGCCCGGGCGTGGGACGCAAGTGCGGATCGTTCTGCCCATCAATCCGGCCGCCAACAATCAGCCTGCTGGTTCGGACAGCAGTTCCGACAGCATGACCGCCCTGCCAACACCCAGTGGACTCAAGATTCTGCTGGTGGACGACGACGACCAGGTGCAAACGGCGGTTTCGGCCCAATTACGCAGGTTAGGGCATTCCGTGAGCCTTGCCCAGCACGGGAGAGAAGCGCTCGACAAGCTGGAGGCCGGACTCGCGGTCGACCTCGTGCTGCTCGATGTCGACATGCCGGTGCTCGACGGAGGCAAGACACTGCCTCTATTGCGGGCGCTACGCCCCCACCTGCCCGTGATTATCGAAACCGGAAAGCTCGACGAGCGAACCGAGGACATCGTCGGCAATAATTTGGAGATTCGCTTGCTCATCAAGCCCTTCAGTCTTTCCGAACTGAAGGCCGCCATCGATTCGCACGCGCGCTGAACCCGTCGCAAAGGCGAATTGCCGTGCCGGAATCGTGGCAATCGCAAATTGTCATTGATTTTGCCTAAAGCGTTTCGTTGATGCGCCGATGAGTTGGGGGCTGTACCGCGAGGTCAAAAACCAAGGCCGCGCGGGGTTGTCACAAAAAGAGGTGCGCATAGTGGACGGTTGCAGGGTCAAACTCGATGTCGAGGAACTCGCTTCGGCAATCGTCGTGGCCGATCCAGCGGACGCCGAATCGATTGCCCAGGTCAAGAAGCTGCTGGCCGGCCTAGCCGAGGATGCCAAGCACCAAGAGCTGATCGAGCCGGTCGGCGAGGCGCTACAAGACGCCCTGACGGCGGGCAAACTGCTGGAACAAAATCCCGACGCCAAGGCCTGCGCCAGCGTCGGCGAGGCGGTCGAGTCGCTGCAAAAGACGATTGTCGCTTGCCATCGGGCGCGCGCGGCCTCGTGCAAATTCAAGCAAAGTCAGCTCGCGACGGCCGGCAAGGCACCGGCCAAGGCGCAATCGCTCGCCGCCGTCAAACAGCGGGACGCGGACACCATCGCTCTCATTGGCGAGTTCCTGTCCGAGGGCGAGGAAGGGCTGTCGCGCGCCGACCAGATATTGATGACCGCCGAGCGCAACGGCGCCAGCAGCGACGCCATCAATGGACTGTTCAGGGTATTTCACACCATCAAGGGCGTGGCGGGATTCCTGGAGCTATTCGACATCCAGTCGCTGGCGCACACCACGGAGACCATGCTCAATTGTTGCCGCGAGGGATTGTTCCCGCTTTCGGGCGGTCGCCTCGATCTGGTTTTCGACAGCACCGCGGTCATGCGCCGAATCCTGATCGAGCTGCGGGTCGCCGTTGAAGGCAGCCGGGAATTCGCCAGCGCGGAGGACATCGCGTCCTTGGTCGGCCGGCTGCAGGCGGCCGCGGACGTAACTTGGTCGGGAGCCGAGCAGCCCCAGAGTGCGAAGCCCGCGAGCGCGGAGCCAAGTCCGGCCGCTGTCGAAACACCCGCGCCCATAACGGCGCCGGCGCCCGCGGTGGCAATCGAAGAGCCTGCGGCAGCCGCGACGGCGAGACCGCAAGGAAACGACGGCGGCGCCGACACCAAGATTCGCCCGACCATCAAGGTCGATCTGGAACGCGTGGACCGCCTGGTGGAAATGATCGGCGAATTGGTGGTCGTCGAAGCCATGGTCGTGGGCGCGCCGGAAATTTCGCATTCTGGATCGGCGCGCGTGCGCAATTGCCTGGGCCAGCTTGCCAAGGTCACGCGCGATTTGCAGGACGTCGGCATGCGCATGCGCATGCTGCCGGTGTCGGCGGTGTTTCAAAAGATGGCGCGCATGGCGCGCGACGTGGGCCGAAAGGCCGGCAAACAAGTGCGCGTCGTCCTTTCCGGCGAAACCACGGAAATGGACCGCAGCATGGTCGAGCAAATCTCGGATCCCTTGGTGCACATGATCCGCAATTCCATCGACCACGGCATCGAAGGCCCCGAAGCACGCCGTCGAGCCGGCAAAGCCGAGGAAGGAACGGTTCGCCTGTCCGCCTGCCACGAGGGCGGCAGCGTGGTGATCGAAATCGCCGACGACGGCCGCGGTCTGAATCGCGACGCCATTCTCAAGAAGGCGGTCGCGCAGGGATTGATCGATCCGGCCGATCCCATGACCGAGGACGAGATCAATTCGCTGATCTTCGCGCCGGGATTCTCGACCGCCGAGAAGGTCACCGACATTTCCGGCCGTGGCGTGGGCATGGACGTCGTTCGGCGCAACATCGATGCCATGCGCGGCCGCATTGCCATCAAGACGGTGCCCGGCCAGGGAACGACTTTCAAGATCACCTTGCCGCTCACCTTGGCCATCATCGACGGCATGTTGGTGGCGTGTGGCAACGAACGCTACATCATTCCGACCCTTTCCATTGTCGAATCCATTCAGCCCGAGGCTTCGATGCTTGTGACCCAGGGCGGACACAATGAGATGCTCAATATGCGCGGGCTGATTCTTCCGCTATTGCGCATGGACCGGCTGCTTGGCGCCAAGGGCGGCATTCAAGACGCCACCAAGGCGTTGGTGGTTATCGTCGAAGGCGTCGGCCGGCGGGTGGGCTTGCTGGTCGACGAAGTGGTTTCGCAGCAGCAAGTGGTCATCAAGAGCATGGGCGAGGGCACCGGTGAAGTGAAATTCATTTCCGGCGCCGCCATTCTGTCGGACGGACGTGTGGGGCTGATCGTCAACGTGGAGGAGATTACTTCCCTGGTTAGCGACAAACGGCACCGTGGCTTCGCTGGCGACAGCGCTTCCGCGGGTGTGGAGGCATAGACCGATTTGAATTCCATAACGAAGGAGGCACGAACGTGAGTAGCCAAAGCGAAAGCACGGAGAGGACGAATGGAGCCGGGGAGGTGAGCGCCATTGGCGCGCAGCTTGCCGGCAAATACATGACCTTCAAGCTGGCCAATGAGGAATACGGGCTCGAGATTTTGAAGGTGCGGGAGATTATTGGGCTGATGGACATCACGCGCGTGCCCTGCACGCAGGAGTTCATGAGCGGGGTCATCAATTTGCGCGGCAAGGTGATTCCAGTCATCGACCTTCGCCTAAAATTCGCAATGGAGCGCTGCCAGACCACGGAACAGACGGTCATCATCGTGGTTCAATACACTCTTCACGGGCGCAATATGACGATGGGGCTGCTGGTCGACCAGGTGCTGGAAGTGCTGTCCATCGAGGCAACGCAAATCGAGCCGCCGCCGGAGTTCGGAACCTCGACGTTGCGTAATGACTTCATTCTGGGAATTGGCAAATCGGAAAAGCGCGTGATTTTCTTGCTCGACATTGGGCGAGTATTGAACGCCGACGAGGCAACGGAAGTGGCGCAGGCGGCCGCGAGCTAGAGCGGCGCAATCGAATTGGTTTTGAATATTTAGGACGACGAAAGGGAAGGAAAAGGACCATGTTCAAGAATACGAAGATTACGACACTGGTGATGCTGGTGCTAGGCGCAATGGCCATCATCGTGGCCACGCTTGGCACCTACAATGCACGCGAGCTGCGCAAGGCGGACGAGTCGGACCAGACGCTGTTTCAACAGAACGCGATTCCGCTCAGCGAGGTTGGGGAATTCTCGCGCTTTTTCTATCGAGGATGGACAAATCTGCTCGAAGCAAGCTTCATTACGGATTCCGCCTTGCGTGGCGCGGCGCTGGCCAAGGCCGATGAGCGTATTCGAGAGACGGAGGAAAAGCTGGAGGCACTGGACAGGTCCGTCAAGATTGACGCCGTTCGCGAGGTGTTGGGGGGTGTCAAACAGGCATACGAACCGCTTCGCTCGGAGACAAGGGCTGCCATGACCGCAATTCGCAACGGCGAAAGTTCGGCCGTGATCAAGAACATGACGACCGGGCCGATGCAAGACCATCGCGTGGCCCTCGGACAGGTCACGGACAAGTTTGTCGCTCTTCTCGTCAGTCGAGCGACCACGCGTTCGGAAAATAACATCGCGGACGCCAACGTCGCGGTTCGCAATAGCACCGCCATGGTCGTGTTCGCGGTCCTGCTCGCTTTCGCGACGGGGATGCTGCTTTATCGACGCATGCGTGGTCTGTTCGGACAGCTCAGCACGGAGACCGAACGGCTGGCCACGGCCGCTGTCGAGGGTAAGCTCGAAACGCGAGCGGATCTGGCGGACGCCTACCTGGAATGCCGACCCGTTCTGGAGGGAATGAATCGCTGTCTGGATGCGGTCATCAACCCGCTCAATGTGGCGGCGAAGTACGTGGACGAGATTTCGAAGGGCGAGATCCCCTCGAAGATCACGGAAAGCTACAATGGCGACTTCAATACCATCAAGAACAACCTCAACGCCTGCATCGACCAACTCGGCTCTCTCATCGCCGAGATGAACCACATGAGCGCCGAGCACGACCGAGGCGACATCGACGTCGTCATTCCCGTCGACAAGTTCCATGGCGCGTATCAGAAGATGGCCGGTGGCGTGAACACGATGGTGAATGGTCACATCGCCGTCAAGAAGAAGGCGATGGCGTGCATCGCCGAGTTTGGCAAAGGCAACTTCGAGGCAACGCTGGAGAAATTCCCAGGCAAGAAGGTGTTTATCAACGACACCATCGAGCAACTCCGGACCAATCTGAAGTCGTTTATCGTCGAGAT
>Ga0181529_10004891_pt1 | contig 14239 bp, 14 predicted proteins | sample PEATcosm2014_Bin_36_FD_119763 | JGI IMG/M metagenome (GOLD analysis project Ga0181529, IMG submission 119763) | Peatland microbial communities from MTU Mesocosm Facility, Houghton, MI, USA - PEATcosm2014_Bin10_30_metaG | ecosystem: Environmental > Terrestrial > Soil > Wetlands > Peat | place...
AAGCGCTTGCAACGCCGTGAACGCGCTCAGATGTTCAAACCAGTTTGGTTCTTCGGCCAACGCCTGGATGGCAAGTCTTCGCGACCGCTCGAAATCGGGATCGTCGATGGCCAGCGCCCGCAGCAGCACCCGCTCGACTTCAGTCAGCACCGTGACTCGCGTCTCGATGCGGTCGCGCCGGCGCAGCGCGGCCTGCCGCAGTTCTTCGCGCAGCACGGCCGAGTCGATGCCCAGCTTCTGCGCAGCGTCAGCGGCAAACTGGTCGCGCGCCAGTTTCTCCGGCATCCGGCGAATATGGGGCAGCAGGAAGTTCATGGCCTTCACCTTTTGCTCCGCGCTGGCTCCGGGGAACGCAGCCCGCGCCCGGTCAATCAGGTAATCGGCTTGACGGCGCGCTCCGCGCAAGGCCGCCGTATACGCCTCCACACCCCGCTCGCGAATATAGCGGTCCGGGTCGAGGCCGCCGTCGAGAGTGACGATTTTGATGTTGAAGCCCTCTTCGGTGAGCAGGGCTATGGATTTTTCAGCGGCGTTGGATCCGGCCGCGTCGGGATCGAAGTTGACCACCACCTGCGAGGTGTGCCGCTTGAGAATCGCCACCTGTTGCTCGGTAAACGCCGTTCCGCTGGTAGCAATCACATTTTGAATCCCGCGCAGGTAAACCGAGATGCAGTCCATCTGGCCCTCGACCAGCAGCGCAAATTCATGCTGGCGAATCGAGGTGCGGGCTTTGTCGAGATTGAAGAGGACGAGGCTTTTGGAATAGAGCGGAGTTTCCGGCGAGTTGATGTACTTGGCGCCCGCCTTTTCGCCGGTCTCAAGAGTGCGCGCCGTGAAAGCGATCACGCGGCCGCTCTCGTTCGAAATCGGAAACATGACACGCTTGCGGAAGCGGTCATAGATGGGCCCCTGGCCTCCGTCTCCCTGTTCCTTGGACGCAAACAGGCCGCTGGCGCGGAGGGTTTCGTTGTCGGCCATGCCGCTCAGCCGGTCGCGCAGAGCGTTGAAGCTGTCTGGCGCATAGCCGATGCGGAAGGTCTTTATTCCTTCGGGCGTCAACCCGCGCGCGGCAAGATATTCACGCGCCACAGCACCTTCCGGCCCGCGCAACTGCTCCTCAAACCACGCGGTTGCAGTCTCGTGCAGCTCGAGCAGCTTCGCTCGCAGCCGCGCTCCGGCAGCCTCTTCCGGCGAAGAAAACTCCCTCTTCGGCAGCGGAATTCCGCACTTGCCCGCCACAATCCGCACCGCCTCGGGAAAACCCACGGTTTCGATCTTGGCCACGAAGCTGAAGACGTCTCCCGAAGCCTGGCAGCCAAAGCAGTGGTAAAACTGGCGCACCGCATGGACCGAAAACGACGGCGATTTTTCCTTGTGGAACGGGCAAAGCCCCTGGTAGTTCTGCGCCCCAGACTTGCGCAGGCGGATGTAGCCCTCGATCACCTTGACGATGTCGGCCTGCTGCTTCACGGTCTGGGCAAAATCGCTCATGGGAGTTCCTACTTGAGAATAAGCCTTCAGCTTCCGCCGGCACGTGCGGAAAACGCGCCTGAATCTCTCATCCGTGACAACCAACGAGGCTGTGGATTAGAATTCCACGCAATCAAATTAGCTGCTAATTGTATGCAGTGAAGCGGATTGTCCCGCGCGGGATTGGGGGATTCTTGTTCTCCATCCGGTCGGAGTGTCTTGCTTTGCGGAAAGCTGGAGAACGTATATGCGAATTGTTGCTGTGATCTTGGCGGGGGTTCTGGCCTCTGCAACCGCGCTGGCGCAACAGGGCGTGCCGCCGCCGCCTCAACCTCTTAATGACGCACCGGCAAACGCGGCGGTTTTGAAGTACTTGCGGGCAGGAACATCGGAGAGAGTGATCTTGCATCTCATTTCCGCAACCCCCGGCAAGTTCGATACCTCTGCCGATGCGCTGGCCGCGCTTAAACAGGCCGGCGCCGACGAAGCGGAACTCAGCGCGATACTGGCCCAAGGAGCGGCGCCCACCAATCAGCCCGCTGCCAACGCGCCAGGCACGGCTGGCCCAACGCTCGAAGTCACCATGAAGTTTATCCAGGACAAGCTCAGCGAGGTGGGCACGGTGAACTTTGCCGGATACGTCCATGACTCGGCCAATAACGAAGATGGGGTGCAAAAGTTCAGCTCCACGACAAGCAACATCGTCGCCAATCCGGGCGCTTGCTCCCTCACCTACCATCGCCTCGTCTTCAATAACGGCAGAAAAGAACACAACGAGAATATCTTCATCAACCTGCGCGACGTGAAAAGCATCGCTGTGCTGCCCGATGAGCAGGACTGGCAGATGTACCTTGTGAAAATCGGGGAAACCACCAAAACGGTCAAGGACGTTCCGGATATTTATGTCTTAAACATCAAGCTGCCCAGAGGCGTTGACTACTCCATTCGCATCTACGAGCAGGAGATGGCTGACCGCGTAGCCAAAGCTATGGTTCATGCCGTGGAGCTGTGCGGCGGCGGCAGCGGCTACCAACAAGAACCGTTTTGAGCGATTTGTTATTGTTCTGACTGGGAGCAATTCAGGAGAGAGTTATGCGCGTGGCTTCCATGTTTCTGGCAGTGGTTATCATTTCCTCGGCAGCGCTGGCTCAGCAGAGCGTGCCGCCGCCGCCCAAGCCGGCCGCGGACCAACCAGCCGCTGCCAGCCCAGACGCCCTGAAGGGGCCGACGCTGGAAGTTACCCTGAAATTCATCCAAGACAAGCTGAATGAGATTGGCAAGATGAATTACAACGTTTCCTTCTATGACGCGGGCGGAAACTTCAACAGCGGCAGCCGGATGAGTGTAGAAAAGAACAATGTCATTGCTGATCCGGGCAAATGCCAGATAAGCTACCACGCATGGGTTGAGGTCGACGGCAAAGTGCAGCCGCAAGCAAACTACAACTTCTTCTTGCGCGACGTGCGAGCTATCACGGTAATGAAGGCCGAGAAATGGATTCAGGACTACGGCGCGGGAACGAGGAATCCCGGCGGGAGCGTCGGCGTGACTCCGGACACTTTTTTCCTTGTTGTGAAGCAGACCAAGGGTAAAGAAGACAGATTTGCTTTGGACGAAGTGATGGCCAACCGCATAGCCAAAGCGATGATTCATGCCGTGGAATTATGTGGCGCCGGCAGCCAGCAAGAACCCTTTTGAAATCAAGCGATTCTACCGACAATTGAACGCCTTCATAGTCGCAAACTTTTTCGGCGGCCGGGGCCTGTCCAAAATTACCTGTTGCAACGAATATCTCCTTCACGCATCCAATCTTGTGTAGGCCACAAGGAGGTCCACCATGTCGCTTCGCCCTGTGAAGCAAATCTTTGAAACCAAGCCAACCATCGAGGGAGCCGGCGTTCGGCTGCAGCGCGCCTTCGGCTTTGGAAAAACCGCGGAGTTTGATCCATTCCTGTTGCTGGACGATTTCCGCAGCGACAATCCGGCCGATTACATGGCCGGCTTTCCCTGGCATCCCCACCGGGGAATCGAAACCATTACTTATGTGCTGGCCGGTGAAGTGGCCCATGGCGACAGCCTGGGCAACAAAGGCCGCATGACTGCCGGTGATGTGCAGTGGATGACGGCGGGCAGCGGGATATTACATCAGGAAATGCCCGCGGGAGACGCCGAGGGACGTATGCACGGCTTTCAGCTTTGGGCCAATTTGCCCGCGTCGCTGAAGATGACCGACCCACGCTATCAGGACATTCCGTCTAACGCCATTCCGGAAGTGACCGAAGATGACGGGAGCAAAGCGCGCATTATTTGCGGCGAGTTCTGGGGCAAGAAGGGGCCCGTCGATGGCGTGGCGGCAGAGCCGCGCTATGTGGACATCTCCGTTCCGCCGAATAAGCGCAAGCGCATCAAAGTGGAGACTACGCGCAACGCATTCGCTTACGTCTTCGCAGGAGCGGGCACGTTCAGCGACGCCTCAAAACCGCAGGCTGTGCTGACCGAGTCGGCTGTTGATCCCAATGCGCCGGCAAGGTACGACGCAAAGAATCATTCGCTGGTGCTCTTCGATCGCGGCGACGAGATTGTCGTTCAGGCCGGTCCCGAAGGCATCCGCTTCCTGCTGGTTTCCGGTCAGCCGCTCGAAGAGCCGGTGGCGTGGCAGGGGCCGATTGTGATGAATACGGAAGCCGAACTGCGCCAGGCCTGGAGCGAGTTGCAGCACGGTACCTTTATCCGCCACAAGTAAGCTGCGTGCAGAATGCGGAGTTGGAAGCTTTCATTTCTCCGCCGGCAATTCCGCCGCAAGAACCTGCGCCGGTGTAACTCCGCGCTGGCGCAAAAAGCGCAGGCTGAGCGCATCGTGGCGCTTAGCCAGCCGACGGCCGTTTGCATCAGCCACCAGCCGGCAATGGAACCAGTCAGGAGTTTCGAGCCCTAGCGCGCGGTAGAGCAGAATTTGCCGCGCCGTGGACTTGAGCAGGTCTTCGCCGCGCACCACTTCGGTGATCTTCATGGCCGCGTCGTCGGCTACGCAGGCAAGCTGATAACTCGGGCCGCCGTCGCGCCGCCACACCACGAAATCGCCAAAATCCACGCCGGCCACAAATCGCTGAGGACCGAGATTTCCATCCGCAAATTCGATTGCTTCGCCGTCGGGAACGCGGAATCGCCAGTTGAAGTTGCCCGGCTCCGCGATCCCGCGCGCCGCAGAATCGAGCGCCTGCGGAATACTGCTCTGGAGCAGTCGGCATGTTCCTGGATAAACAGGCTCGTCGTCCAGAGGTTCTTGCTCTCCATTACCTTGAGAGAGGCTCTCGTGGGGCGCGCTGAGCGCAGCGGCCAGATCCTTGCGTGAGCAGCGGCAGGGGAAGAGAAATCCGCCGCGCAGTAGATTGCGCCAAACGTCGAGATAAAAAGCTTGGCGGCTGCTCTGTGCATAGGGCGCATATGGCCCACCCAGATCCGGACGATCTGGAACTGTGCCTTCGTGGCCTGGACCTTCCTGCCAGCGAATACCCAGCCAGCGCAGGTCTTCAATGGCGGCCTCGGCAAATTCGGCGCGGCTGCGCTCCGCGTCAAGGTCTTCCATGCGCATCACCAGCACACCGCCCGCGTTGCGCGCACGCTCGAAGGCTGTCCAGAAGGTGCGCGCATGGCCCACGTGCAGATAACCGGTGGGTGACGGCGCAAGCCGACCGCGATAACTCGACAATGGTGATGGAAAATTGCTGGCCATACTGTCAACCAGTGTAGCCAGCCATTCTCGCGCCGCATAGGGAGAGTTTGTTCTTCGTCTGATTCAACAGACGAAGATTCCTATTCCTCATCGTTCCCATCGTTGCTGGAGTGGCGATGCTCGTAGCTTCCGATCTGGTCGTTCAGATGCCGGGGATCCACCGAGACTTGCACTACATCCATCTCGCTTCCGTCCAGGTCCACCACAAACATTCCCATCCGCTCACCTTCGGGATGAACGAAGATCAGCGTTTGTTCTTTACCTTTGCGGCTGGTTTCGCGGATCATCCGCTCCCAGCCCGCGCCCAGCTTCTCCTCGACCATGCGGTTCAGCTCGTCGCCATCCACAGGCGCGGAGAAGTTCTCAATCTCAGCCACATGCACATCGCTAACGCCTTCATGCGAGGCCCTCTGCGCAACCATGCTGACGAGTCCCATGAAGGGAATACGCGTGGCGCGCACATGATAGCGGCTCTCGATTGAGCTGACCACGCCGTCAAAGCCACCACCGCCGCCGGCCAGCACCGCGACCGGAATCAGCAGGGCAACAAACACAACAGGAACTACCCACAAATGTTTCATGGCTGGCCTGCTTTCTTGTCCTTCTCCTTCTCCTTATCCTTCTCCATCTTCTCTTTGGCCCTCGCGTCCTTTTCCACGTCACCCAGCACGCTCAATCCGCCAAGGCCTTTCAGCTTACCCAGGTCTTCCATGCGCACAGGCCCGAGGATCAGCACAATGGTCAGCTCCTTGGGCTCGGCCGTGAGGACGAAAAGACCGTGGGCTTCGCCGTTCACGAGCTTCACCATTACGTCAGTGGTCTCGCCGCTCTTGCGTTCGCGCTCCCGCACAATCGGCGACCACTCGCTGGTCTCGAAATACTTGCGCAGTTGCTCGACCTCGTCCATTGAGTACTGCCCTTCTTTGTCGAACTCGTAACTGCGAACATAAATGCCGTCGAGTCCCTCGATCAGCTGCCGCGTCGCCGCGTCGTCCTTGTCCTTGCCGTTCATAAATTTGGATGCGAAAGCCAACATGTTCTTGCCCAGCGTAACCTCGGTGACGTCAGACGCGCGCGCGGCCAATTCCTTTTCAACGGCCGGCGGCAAGGGCAGCGGCGTGCTCTGAGCCATAGCAGTCGCGGCCATCGCAACCGTCCCAAACACGAAAGTCATAATTCTGTTTTTCATCGGTCAATCTCCTTGCCTTTGCGCGCGCCCGTGGGCCGCGAGTTGCGTGTTCATCTGGTTGAGTGCGCGGTTGGTGATGCGCAGCGCGGTCAGTACTTGCTCGCGAGCTGCCTCGCCCTTGCGTTGCTCCTCTCGGTTGCGCCAGACGAGACCGCCGCCCAGCGTGGCCGTGAGAAGAATGGCAGCGGCAAGCCGTTGCCAATTAAGGACATGGTTGCCCGGCTGACGCGTGCGCCTGCTCTCCATCAGCCTGCGTTTCAGGCTGGTCGGCGCAGGCCGCCGCTCAAACGCCTGCCGCAACTCCTGCTCAAACTCTTCCATTGGTTCAAATCCCACGCGCGTACTCCTTTCCGCGAACGTACTCCTTCAAATGGTTCGCGGCCTTGGCCCTTAGCAACTTCAATCCCCGCTGCAAATTGCTCTTCACCGTGGCAACGGGCGCCTGAAGAGTCGCGGCAATTTCTTCCGGCGTCAAGTCCTCCTGGTAGCGGAGAACCAGCGCAGCGCGCTGCGATTCCGGCAAAGTGGCCAGCAGTTGTTCCAGCCTGGCCCCCAACGGCGACGTGCGCTCCACAACGCTTATGCCGTGATGCTCTTCCATCTCCACCCACAGGTCCAGGCCGCGTACTACCCTTCGCCGAAGCGCATCCGCCGAACGGCTCATCGTCACGCGACGCAGCCAGAAGCAGGCGTGTGCGGCGGATTCGATCTTGCCGAGGTGTCTGTCCAGTTCGAGAAAAACATCCTGCGCAATCTCTTCGGCCAACCCCCGGTCGCCGGTCATGCGCCACGCCAGCGAGAAGACCATCGACTGGTGTTCGTCCACGAGTTGTTCAAAATCCGGCTGCCAGTCGTGGGCCATGGGCTTCGCTTCTACTCTCTTATCCGCAGGAATTGTCGCGCGCGGATGCAGAGAGTTACGCGTTTGGGAGAAAAAAGTTCGCAGCCCGCGAAGCAAGCGGGTTTCAATGCGCCGGCGAGCGGCAGCGGCGTGCTCACCCTCGACCCGGTTCCGGCGATTCTTTCCTTCGACCTGGAAATCTTTTCCATGCGAGGGCGCTCAATGGCAGAATGAGTGGATGAAGAATGCGACCCACCGCTCCCTCGCGCTCGTGCTGGTGATGCTGCTAGCTCTCGCCCTGTCGTGGGCCCAATCTGCCACGAGACCGGATTTCAATGGCCTCAGGAATCAGTGGGTGCAGAAACTGGAGTCGCGGGACTTGGCGGGATCGTTGACCCTCTATTCCGACGACGCCACGTTCACGAATCCGGACGGAACGCACGTGAGCGGCGCTGCGCAGGCCAATCTCTTCGCGACGGTCTTCCAGTCATTCCAGGCGAAGATCGTGATGACTCCCCGCTCTGATGCTTTTTCCGGCGCACTGGCATATGAGGCGGGGTCCTATGCGGAAGACCTAGTTGCGAACGCGGACGGCAAGCAAACACACGTGAATGGCGACTACTTGACTATCTATCGCCGGACGGATGCGGGCAAATGGCTGATCGTCGAGCAGGTGTGGACAGAAGCCGCGCCAAAGTAGTTTTCTGGCAGGAAGACAGCGTTCGCAATCGTTGTACTGGGACACCGACGGCAGGCGCTCAAAACATATCCGGAATTGTGTGGAAGGCGATGCGCGTGGGCGCGGCCTTGAAGGCGGTCAGCATGGTGGCCGGCGCCAGCGTGCTCAGGCCGTACTTGTTGTTCAGCGCATCCATCGCAGCCACGAGGCGGGTGCGGCTCTGCTCGTCTTCAGTTCCTTCAAACAGGTTCAGCGTGTGCAGCCGGTCGGGCACCAGTCCGTTCAAATGCACTCCGATGAAATACGGGTGCTCAAATTCCTGGCCGGCAGGGCGGGATTCCCAAAGACGACGCAGCGCCGCGATGAGCGTCTGATTGTCCTGGCACTCGCTCAAGCGCAACTCGCTTTTCCATCCCCGCGTGGGCGCGCCAAAACGACTGACTGGAGTTTTCTCGCCGCGCGGCACGGCAAACCCAATTGCCAGCCCAATGCTGCCGGCCCACAACCCCTCCGAGCGCAGCCGCATTGCCGCCTTGTGCAGCAGCTTGTGCGCCACCGCCCAAGCCTTTTCCGGATTGCGCATCTCCGGCGCCAACACGTGCTGGTGGCTCATTGACTTCAGGTGTTCCGTCTCCGACATGTCGAAGTCTTCGCCCTGAAGCCAGTGCCAGAGCCGTTCACCCCACACCGAGCCCCACAACTCGCCGGCCTGTTCGCAGTTGAGCGCCAGCAGATCGTCCATGGTGTGAATGCCCTTGTCGTTCAGCCGCTTTTCCGTGCGTGCGCCAATGCCTGGCAAGGCGCGCAGCGTGAGCTGATGCAGAGCTTCGGGCAGGATATCCAGCGGAAGCGCCACGAGTCCATCGGGCTTTTCCATGTCGCTGGCCACCTTGGCCAGGTAACGGTTGGTAGCCAGTCCGACCGAGCTGCGAATCATGGGGCCGACCCGATCCAGAATGCGCGCCTTCACCTGCCGGCCCAGCGCCATGGCCGCCAGCAACGGCCGTTCGCGGCCCATAAGACGGCAGGCCATTTCGTCAATCGACATCACGGCCGTCACCGGCAGACAGCTTTCCACGGCCTCGACAATGCGGTGATGGTACTGGACGTAAAGCTCATGCCGCGCCTCCACCAACACCAGATCCGGACACAGCCGCTTGGCGTCGGCCACGATGGTTCCGGTCTTAACGCCACAGGCCTTTGCCTCGTAACTGGCTGCAAGGCAACAGGTTGTTTCGGCCATCATGGGCACAATGCCCACCGGCAGGCCGCGCAGCTCGGGGCGCGCGTCCTGCTCCACCGAGGCAAAAAAGGAGTTCATATCGACGAAGAGCCAATTAAGATGGGGACCGCTTGCCGGGTCATCTTCTGGCTCTTGCGGCGTGCGCGCAGTCTCAGGTTCCACGGCCCGAAGCTCCTCGGGCCACTCCGCGGAGTCAGGATCAGATGCCGGATTGGGACCGGAGTCCATATCGATATATATTCGCCTTTTATTCTCCATATAGCAAGTGAGTATGCGAAAAAATTCTGCGATGATACCCTTGACGCATAGGAATTTGAGTGCAAAATGGCTCCAAGGTCGGTAGTCCTTGGAACCCAATCAACGTCTACCTCTTTGAGTCTGTAACTGGTGACAAGACGATGCATACCCTGATTCACTGGTTAGTGACCTACGAAAACGCCATTGCCATTATCGTCACACTGGCCGTGGCCTTGGTCGTGGTCTGCTGCCTGGAGTGCTCGGAGTGCCCCAGCCGCGACGATGACGACGTTTTCCGCCACCACTCGCTCTAGGGCCTGTTAACCCTAGACTTCCCGCGCCGCCGGCTTGCCCCGTTCGTCCAGCTCGATATGGCAGAAGGGCATGTGGTGGTCATGCGGGAAAAAGACCAGCCACTTCTCTTGAATAGCCCGCGCATAAAACCGCTTGCGCTGCTCGATGAGCGTCAGCGGGTCGAGGTCGTAGGCCATGCCCCAGGCCAGATCGAGATGCGCCGTGGTGGGAATCAGGTCGGAGATGAAGCAGCCCCGCCGGCCTCCCGAGTCAAAATAAATCGCCATCATCTGCGCCGTGTGGCCAGGGTAAATATCCACGGAGATGCCCGGCACGATCGGGCTTGGCCCATCCAGCAGCGTCATCTGCCCGCTCGCGATCAGCGGCTCGTAGTTGGCCCCGAGATAAACTGACCGGTCGCGTTCCAATTGCAGCCGCCCGTGTTCCACCTCGCCGCGCTGCGTATAGTAGCGCGCGTTGGGAAACGCGGGCTTGAGCGTGCCATCCTCGCTCAGCGTCGTATTCCATCCACAATGGTCAAAGTGCAGATGGGAGTTGATCACCACATCCACGTCTTCCATGCGGATGCCCGCCGCGGCAAACGAGGCGGGCAGCATCTCGCGCGCGCCGTAGATGGAGCGCATCTTCGCGTCCAGCTTGTTGCCCAGGCCCGTTTCGATTATCACGGTCCGCTTGCCGTCGCGGATTACCACGACATTCGATCCCATCAGCATGCGGTTTTCCGCGTCGGGCGTAACGCGCTTCAGCCACAGCGGCCTGGGCACCACGCCGAACATCGCCCCGCCGTCGAGCAGGAAGTAGCCGTCGGTGAGCACGGTAATCTCCAACTCCCCCAGCGTCACGCGCCCGCGAATCAGCTCATGCGTGTTCGCGCGCTCGGCGGGATGGGCAACGGCCGTACTCATTTTTCATCTCCGCCTGAGATAGGCGGTTTCAGATACGTTTCAAACTGCACCAGAATGCGATTGAAAAGATGTGTGCGCACATCCGGTCCGGAAATCGCATGCGTTTTGCGCGGATAGATTTGCAGGTCGTACGGAATCTTCGCCTCGATCAGCTTCTGCACAAATTGCACCGTGTTCTCCATGTGCACGTTGTCGTCGCCGGTGCCATGCGCCAGCAGCAACCGGCCCTTCAAATTCGCCGCCGAATTAAGCACCGAAAATTCGTTGTATTCCGAGGCAAAATCCGCCGGTTCGCTCATGTAACGCTCTGTATAAATCGAATCGTAGTTGCGCCAGTCCGTCACCGGCGCCACCGCAACTCCAGCGCGGAAGCGATCCGAGTGCGACATGGCATAAAGCGTAAACGTACCGCCCCAGCTCCAGCCCCACCAGCCCAGCCGCTTCCGGTCCAGTTGCGGATACTGCGCCAGCGCCGCGTCCACCACGGTCAGTTGATCCTCCAGTTGCACCGGGCCGAAGTTATGATAAGCGTCCTGCGCAAAGGCGCGCCCGCGGCCGCCCATGCCGCGATTGTCGGCGTGCAGCACAGCAAATCCGTGCTGCGCCAGCAACTCGTCAAAGAGCAGGCTGTCGTGCCATTTATTGATCACCGTGGGCGCGCCCGGCCCACCATATGGATTCACAATCAGCGGGACGCTTGCCGCGCCTGTCGCGCCTTCGGGCAGCAGCAGCGTGGCGTAGAGTGTTGTCCCGTCGTGAGCTTTCACCGTAATCTGCTCCGGCGCGCGCAGGTGATATGGTTCTACCGCCTTCGTTGACCAGAAGACGCTGCACTTAGCCGCTTCCGCGCACAACCTGAGTGTAGTCGGCTCCATGAGCGCCGATTGCTTATCTACAAATGCGCCGCCACTGGGCGCGAATGTGCCTTCATGCGTGCTCGCGCCTACGCTCAGCTGCTTCTTCTCGCCCGCGAAATTCACCTGCCACAACTGCTGATCGAATTCGCCGCCTTCATTCGATGCAAAGTCAACGAGCTTGTCCGGCGCATCGAGGCGGTAAATGTCGCTCACTTCAAAATCGCCCGTCGTTAATTGCTTTTCGAGTTGGGCTGTCGAATGAATCGGGTCGGCCGCGTCATAACTGTAAAGATAAAGATGATTGTGCCCGTCGCCCCAATGGGTCAACACAATGTTGCCGTTACTCACGAAAACATCGTACTTGTCGTTGAAGAACTTCTTGTCGGTTAGTTCGAGCGCCGCGTGCGATTGCCCCGTTGACGCATCGGCAAAATAAATGTCGCGATGCTTCTGGTCGCGAGTCAGCGTCTCAATCCACAGCGTCTTCGCGTCTACCCAGCCAAAGCGCGGAATGTAATCCTGCCCGGCGCGAATCGGCAAACTGACCCAGACTGTCTTGCCGCCATCGGCGCTTACCACGCCTACGCGGACTGATGGGTTAGGATCGCCGGGTTGCGGATAGCGCTGCGTCACGACCGTTGCGTGCGTGGGAATCCAATCGGCGATGGGGTACTCGGGCACCGCGGATTCGTCCATCTGCAAATAGGCCAGATGCTCTGCATCCGGCGACCAGAAATAATTGCTGCGCGCTTCCAACTCCTCTTCGTACACCCAATCCACTTCGCCATTCAGCGTATTCGCATTGGGCGCCGGCGCCACGACCGTCATCGGCGTACCGGGCTTCTTCAGTCGCGCCACAGCCAGCCCGTGGTCGCGGATGAACGAGATCGATTCGCCGTCGGGCGAAAACTTGGGATCGTCGCCCGAAGCCTCGCCGGCAAACGCAACCTCTGCGCCCGTGCCTTTGTTCAGGTCATAGAGCCACAAGTGACCATTCGCGTCGAAGAGCAGATGCGTCGCGTCCGGCGCCCAAAGGTGGCCGGCCATCTTATAGCGTTCGCGATGGTCGCGGTCGGTCTCCGATGACTTGGCCCCGGAGAGCGAAGCCAGTTTTTCCCGGCTCACCAAAACATCCGTCTTGCCCGTCGCAAAATCCACCTCCATCAGCTCGCCGTCGTTCAGATAAGTCACCCGCTTGCCGTCCGGCGACCAGCCGAAGTCGTCAGGCGGATTCCCAATCATGCGTCCGTGGCCGTAAATCGCCTCCACCGTGAGTGGCATCGCCCGAGTCTGGCCGGACAGCGAAAGAGTCGCAAACGGAACGGCAATCACGCCGCAGAGCACGAGAGCAGTTGCACGGGTCAAAATGAATTCCTCCGGGAGCGGAGCACGGTATGCTGTTGAAACCGCGCCTTATCGAGGTGCAGTGCCGTCCCACCGCAGTGTAAACCACCAAGGTATTTTAGTGCATCAAAGTCAACAACTTATGCGAAGATAGACTGAAAGTCAGTTAGGAGATAGAAGAGTCATGAAACAACTTGTGCGCGCCGTCGTGTTCATCGGGATCGCAATTTTAGGAAATGTTGCGTTTGCGCAGAGCGATGCCTGCGCGAACCCAAGCGCTTCAAGGATTGGTTTGTTGATTCAGAACAGGCCAATTACGAGCGATTCTACAACTACTCCGCAGATGGTTGACTTCTCGAAGCGATTGGTGGCTGCTGATATTAAATTCCGGGACCTGCTCGCGCAGCGCCTGTCCGCGGACGTTTGTATTGTCACAAATCGCGATGTCTTCACCGATCCAAAAAACTTTCCTCAACTCAAAGGCAGCACAATTATAGAGATTGGCGCGGACGCTTCATCCAATGACCCGAACGTACTTGCGATTGCTGTTAGTGTCGGCTCTACTCAAGGAGTTTATATGCAGGATCAACTGCGCATGTTTACCGTTCCTGTGCTGATTGAGTCAGACTCCGGCTTTGCGCGCGGAGTAGATATCGTCATGAAATTCTGGCAGTTCTGGGCTCAAGCAGCCACGCACGATCAGAAAAAATAACCGCGCGTAACATCACTGTAACAATGGTTAACACTGCGAATTCAGGACAGAATCAATTGCTTCAGGCATTGATATGGGCGGCATTATTTCCAAAAATGGATTAAAATGGAACATGGCTAACGATCATCGTAAACATTTTCTTTTTGCCAGCGATTTCGACAAGACACTGACGTTCAACGACACGGGCTACGTGTTGAGCGAGATGCTGGGCATCTCTGTGTCGGAGTTCGAGCAAAAAGCCAAAGGGATGGCGAACCTGAACCTTGTTCAGCAGGGCGCCGAACTTTCTTACCTGCTCCTGCACGATCCGGCCTTCCATTCACAAGTGCGGCGCCAGCATCTTTATGACGCGGGCAAGCGCATCCGTCTCAAGGAAAACATCAAGCAGGTCTACGAAATCCTTGACCGGCGCATAGACGGCTTTCACTTCGATTTTTACGTGCTCTCCGCCGCGCCGGTGGAAGTGATTCAGTCGGCGCTCGAAGGAATCGTGCCACAGGACCATATCTTTGGCACAGAGTTCAAGTACAAAGCTTCGGGCGAGATTGATAGTCTGGTGCGCGCTACTGCGGGCTACGGAAAAGTCGCGCGTCTCGATCAACTGATAGAAGATCGCGGCGTTCCCGCCGACCATGTTGTTTACGTGGGTGACGGGAGCTCAGATATTCACGTGATGCTGCATGTGAACCGGCGTGACGGTTTTACCATTGCCGT
>Ga0181529_10004893_pt1 | contig 14235 bp, 10 predicted proteins | sample PEATcosm2014_Bin_36_FD_119763 | JGI IMG/M metagenome (GOLD analysis project Ga0181529, IMG submission 119763) | Peatland microbial communities from MTU Mesocosm Facility, Houghton, MI, USA - PEATcosm2014_Bin10_30_metaG | ecosystem: Environmental > Terrestrial > Soil > Wetlands > Peat | place...
GACGATGACCATTGCGATACAACGGGCCAGTCCGATGAGGATGAGCCCGGTCATGTACTCAGGCTTGTCTCGCAGAAAAAGGATCGCTAAGGCGGTCATGAGAATCGGGCCGATGACCCAGTTTTGGATGAGCGAAAGCGCGAGGACTTTGCGATCCTTGAACACGTCTCTTATCTCATCGTAGCGAACCTTCGCTAGGGGCGGATACATCATGAGGACAAGTCCGATCGCGATGGGGATATTCGTGGTGCCGGCCGAGAGGCGATCCCAGAAGGACGCGACGCTGGGCACCAGAGCCCCCAGCCCAACGCCGACTCCCATAGCGAGGAAGATCCAAAGCGTCAGCCACCGGTCTAGGAAGGAGAGACGCCGGATTGCTGGAATAGCGACAGCGGAGATCCTAGACTCAGTGAGCGACATGGGCCAGCTTCCGCGCGCGTACGAACGTACTCGCAAAGCGCCCTACGATGTCGGCGACCGCGTTCTCGCCAAGGCGAGCGGTCCATCTTGGGAGGTCTACCTGGAGGTCGTCGACGGTGTAGCGCCGGGTGATCTCAAGCTCGATATCGGCGAACCCGGCGCCGGCGAGTCCTTCGCGGTACTCCGTGTCGGTGAGGGCCCCGGCGATGCAGCCTGCCCAGGAGGACATGTCCCGTCGGAACTCTTCGTCTCCGACAAGCCCTTCGGGAAGGCCGCCGTGTATGACGATGTCGGACACGGCGAACACGCCCCCAGCCTTGAGGACGCGGAAGGCCTCGGCGAAAACGGGAGCCTTGTCGGCAGCGAGGTTGATGACGCAATTCGAGATAATGGCATCCACGCTCGCATCCGGAAGGGGAACGGCGGCGATGTCGCCCTTGAGGAACTCTACGTTCCTGACTCCGGCTTCGGCGGCGTTCTTGCGGGCCAGTTCGAGCATCTCGTCGGTCATGTCGAGACCGTAGGCGAAGCCGGAAGCTCCGACGCGGCGAGCGGAGAGTAGGACGTCGATGCCGTCTCCGCTGCCCAGGTCGAGAACGGTTTGCCCGGCTTCGAGGCGAGCCAAGGCCGTCGGATTTCCGCAGCCGAGAGACGCGAGCGCTGCCTTCAAGGGGAGGCCCTCGAGCTCATCCAGGGCATACAGATCCTTGGATACCGCGTCCTTAGCGGCCGCAGCTCCGCAGCAGCCCGCGGATCCCGCCGCTGTTCCGCAACAGCTTCCCAGCGAGCCTTGGATCACCCCCGTGGCCACTTTCCCATATCTCGCACGAACGGCCTCAACTACCGTCTTCTTGTCGATCGCCATGAATGCTCCTCCTCGTCACCTCGCCCGGCGCCCGCTTCCGCAAATGAGTTCGAGGCAGTCCCGGATCTCTTGAAGGCTTCCGCTGCGAAGAAAGTAATAGACCCACTGTCCGCGTTTACGCGAATCGATCAGGCCGCACTCTCTCAGCACTCGGAGATGGTGAGAGACAGTGGGCTGTTTCGGACGATCCCCGGTCACCTCATCCGGTAGGCCTACGGTCCCCTCGAGGTCGCATACGCAGACTTCGCCCGCTCGTTGCGAGAGGATGTCGAGAATTTGCAATCGGGCCGGATCGCCGAGGGCCCTGAAAATCCGGGCGAGCAGTGAACACTGCCTATCGTCGAAGCGAAGGGATTTCCGGGGGAAACCGCAGCACTGTCCCTGCTCGCGCGGTTCCTCGAGGAACGGTAAATCCGGACTTCTCTCACGGCCCATGAAAAGGAAATTAATATATATATTGACGAACGTCAATATGATTTTCGTCCCATGGTAGCGCAGGGGCGGGAGCGGCGTATTGGCAAGACGAAAAGAGCCGCCCCCTGAGGGACGGCCCTTTGCTCTGTGCTCGAAGCGTACGCTCTATCAGTAGCCGCCCTTGGAATCGCGAGGCTTGCGGGCCTTCTTGAGGAGCTTGCGTACCAGGGCCTTCTGCTTGCGGTTCTTGATCGTGGAAGGTTTTTCGAAATATTCGCGCTTCTTCCACTCGCGGATGATGCCCTCCTTCTCGACCATGCGCTTGAAGCGCTTGATGGCCTTTTCCAGGGGCTCGTTGTCGTCCACGATGATCTGCTTAATAAAAATCACCTCCCTTCGATCAGGCCGTAAATTATAGCCGAAACCGCGGTTTTGTCTAGTAGCGGGGGCCCCAGCCAATACTCGGGATCGACCGCCTCCCCGGCGGCCCTGATCTCCCAGTGGAGGTGGGGGCCGGTCGCCAGGCCTGTCGCGCCCGAGAGGGCGATCGGCTGTCCCCTCTCCACGATGGCGCCTTCCTCGACCTCGGCCTTGGACAGGTGGAAATAGAGCGAGTAGAGCCCGGGCAGGTGCTCGAGGACTACCGTCGTCCCCGTCACCTCGCGGTCGGCGACCAGGACGACCTTCCCGCGGGCGCAGGCCCGCACCCTCGTACCCGTGGGGACCGCCCAGTCGATCCCCGCGTGGACGCTCGTCAGCGAGCTCCCGTCGGGGAGGTCGTACCGCCTCTCGTCGCGGAAGCCCGCGCTCTTCCAGCCGCCCTCGACGGGGAAGGCGAAGGCCTCGGGCCCGGCGAAGAGGGCGCCTTCGTCCACCCCGTCGAGGATGGCGTAGAGCCTGCGCGCCTCGGCCTGGGCCCGCTCGCTGGGTCGGGCGATGAGGGCGGCGTTGGCCTCGTCCAGCTGGATCGCCTCGAAGGCGAATTTTCGCGGCTCGAGGGAGAGGGCCGCGGTCGCGCCGAGGGCCTCGAGACGGTAGTCGCCCGGAGCGAGGTCGGGACCGAGGGCCATGAGGATCCCGTAGAGCCTCGCCCTCGGCCGCGCCGAGGCGCGCCCCTCGGAGGCGGCGCCAGAATCGCCGCGGAGGAAGAGGGGCCCCTGGGCATCGATCAGCTCGTCGGCGGGGAAGCAGGCCGCCCTGGCCTTGGCCTTGCCCTGGGCGTCCATCAGCCTCGCCTGGCTCGGGGCGGCAGCGGGGGCATCGTCCCCTTCGACGAGGGCCCAGGCGAGAAGGGGATCGCCCTGTCGCAGCGTGGAGGGTGCGAGGATGCGCGCCTCCTCGGCCTGGGCCATCGGGGCATGCGGGAGGGCCAAGGCGAGAAGCGCCGAGAGGGCGATCGGGGCCAAGCGGCGTGCCATGGGCGCGAGGATATCGCACTTCCTCACTAAATTGAAATGGTATATACTGATGCGCATGCTTTTCACGACGGGGAACCTCATCACCCTCGGCATCGTCCTGGTCGTGCTCTTCGTATACCGCCAGCTCGACCGCGACAACCGCACGCTGGAGAAGGTCAAGAAATTCGCCGACCGGCAGCGCGAGGAGCTCTCCGCCTACGTGGACAAGCGATCGGAGGACCTGCGGCGCTTCGGCATCGACCTCGACGTGAGGCAGAAGGCCGCCAAGATCGCGCTCGACCGGATCCAGGCCGTGCAGGAAGGCATCGCCGCGAGGGCGGAGGCGATAGGCGGCATCGAGAGGCGTTTGGGCGAGTACGACGCGGCGCTCGCGCGGCTCAAGGACATGACCGAGCGCGTGGACGAGAATCTCCTGCGCATACATCAGGAATCCGAGTTCGTGGACTCGGTCGCCAAGCGAGTCGACGCTGCCCACAAGGAGCTCCAGCTCGTCCAGAAGGAGCTCCCCGCCCTCAGGGCCGGCTTCGCCAAGGATTCGGCCGCCGCCCTCCAGCTCTTCAAGGCCGAGCTCCTCGCCGATGTCGGCGCGCGCGTCGCCGAGCTGGGCCAGGCGGCCGACAAGGCCAGGGCCGACGCCCAGGCCGCGGCCGCGAGCGTCGAGTCGGGCAAGGCCGCCTTCGAGCGGGAGCTCGCCCAGGGCCTCGAGCGCGCCAGGCTCGAGGCGGTGAAGCTCGAGGACGTCGCCTTCTCCAAGCTCAAGGAAGGGACCGAGGCCAAGGCTGCGCGCCTCAAGGAGCTCCTCGAGGAGCGCTTCGCCCAGCTCGGCGCCCTCGCCAAGGAGAAGGCGACCGAGACCCAGGGCCTCGTCAAGGCCTTCAAGGCCGAGTGGAAGGCCGAGTCCGAGGACCTCCTCGCTCGGGGCAGGGACCAGGCCGAGGATGCGGCGGCCGCCCTGGACGCGAGCCTCGGCGCGACCCGCGCGGCCCTCGAGGCGCGGCTCGAGGAGGATTCGGAGGCGCTCGAGTCCCGCTTGGCGCAGACCACGGGCGCGCTCAACGCCAGCCTCGCCGAGGGCGCTTCCTCGCTCAAGCGCGGCCTCGACGCCGCGACCGCCTCCCTCGGCGCCGAGCTCAAGACGGGCTCGGAGACCCTGCGCGCCCAGCTCGAGGGGGCTAAGACCGAGGTCGAGGCCTTCCGCGAGCGCTGGAAGGCCGAGGCCGCCGAGCTCGTCGCCTCCCGAGGGGCCGAGGCCGAGCGTCTCGCGGCTCCGCTGCGCTCGGGCCTCGAGGAGGGCGAGCGCAGGCTCGTCGCGCTGCGCCAGGAGACCGAGGCCCTCTTCTCCAACTTCAAGGCCGAGTGGAAGGCCGAGGCCGAGGACCTCCTCGCCAAGGAGCGCGCCCAGATCGAGAGCACCTCGGCCACGCTCCGCTCGAGCCTGGACGCCGCCGACGCCGCGCTCCGCGCGAGCCAGGACGCGACCGAGGCCTCGCTGCGCGCGAGACTCGAGGAGGGCGCGGAGCAGCTCGAGGCCCGCCTCGCGAAGGCCACGGGCGCGCTCGACGCCCGCCTCGCGCAAACCAAGGGCGCGCTGGACTCCGAGCTCAAGACGGGCTCGGAGACCCTGCGCGCGCAGCTCGACGGGGCGAAGGTCGAGGTCGAAGCCTTCCGCCAGCGCTGGAAGGCAGAGGCCGCGGAGCTTCTCGCCTCGCGCGGCGCCGAGGTCGAGCGGATCGCCGCCCCGCTGCGCGCGGGCCTCGAGGACGGCGAACGCAGGCTCGGAGCCCTCCGCCAGGAAGCCGAGGCCCTCTTCTCCGGCTTCAAGGCCGAGTGGAAGGCCGAGGCAGAGGGCCTCGTCGCCACGGAGCGCGCCCAGGCCGAGAGCGCCTCGGCTGAGCTCCGCGCCAGCTTGGACGCCGCCGAAGCCGCGCTCCGCTCGAGCCTGGAATCGACCGAGGCTTCGCTGCTCGCGCGGCTCAAGGAGGGCGCGGGAGCGCTCGACGACCGTCTCGCCAAGACCGCGGGAGCCCTCGACGCCCGTCTCGCGCAGACGGCCGCCACGCTCGGCATGGGCATCCAGGAGGCGGAGAGCCGCATCGAAGCCTCGGCCGCGGCCATGGCCGCCACGGAGAAGTCCGTCACCGAGCTCGCGGCGCGCAGCTCGAGCGAGCTTGCGGCCATCGCCGCCCAGACGAAGGTCGACCGCGAGGCCATCCTCGCCAAGGTCAAGTCCGACCGCGAACTCGCCGAGGCGAAGCTCGGCTCGGAGGGCGCGGCCCTCCAGGCCAAGGTCTTCGAGGACTTCGGCCGGCGCCTGGCCGAGTACTCTTCCGAGGCCGAGGCGCGCTTCGAGCGGCTCGAGGCCGCGGGAGGCGAGATCGCCGGCATGGACCAGGCCCTCAGGGCCTCGATGGACCAGGCCCAGCGCCGGGTGGAGGGCGATTTCGAGGCCTTCGGGCGGGAGCTCGAGGACCGGAGGCTCCGCTTCGAGGCCCTCTTCGAGCGCGACGCCGCCTCGCTCCGGACGGGCATGAAGGCTCTCGAGGAAGAGCTGGAGGGCCTCAAGAAACGGGCCTACGACAACGTCTCCGAGAAGCTCAAGGTCTTCGAGGACGAGTTCTTCGTCGACCTCAAGGCCCGCGGCGAGAGCGTCGAGGCCAGGCTCGAGGCCTGGCGCGCGGACATGGACAGGACCCTCTCGGACCTCGCGGCGAGCGCGGCGGCCGATCGCGCGGCGGCCGAGAGGCTGTCGGCCGAGGAGACCCGCGCCCGCCTGGCCGAGGCTCAGGCCCGCGTGCAGGAGCAGATGGACAAGATGCGCGAGCGCGCCCAGGCGGTCCAGGACGGCATCGTCGCGCAGAGCGGCATGGCCACGGAGTCCCTCGCCGCGCTCAAGGATTCGGTGCTCAAGGACGCTGCCGATACCCGGGCGACCGCCCAGGCCTACGTGGAGGGCGAGATCTCTCGCTTCTCGCTCGAGGTGGCCGGCAAGCTCAAGGCCGCGGAGCGCGACTTCGGCGCCCGCTTCGAGACCCTCGCCGCGGGCGTCGCGGCCGAGGAGGAGAGGATGCGCCAGGCCCGCGAGAGCGTGTCCGAGTCGGCCGAGTCCTTCGCCTCGCGCTTCGCCGAGTCGGTGGCGGCCGTCGAGGCCCGCTCCCGCTCCCAGCTCGAGACCTTCGCGGCCGCGACCACGGCCCTCCTGGAGCGCGCCCGCGCCGACTACGAGACCCAGGCCGAGTCGTACTCGACCTCGGCCCAGGCCGAGCGGGACCGCATCTCGAGGGAGCTCGCGGGCCTCGCCGACCGCACCGCCGAGCTCCGCGCCGACCTCTCCTCGCGCATCGCCCAGGCCCTCGAGGGCTTCGCGCGGAGCCACGAGGCCTTCGCGGCCGACTTCGAGCGCAGGCGCCGCGAGGCCGAGGCCGAGGGCGAGCTCTCCCTGCGCGAGTTCAAGGACGCGGTCCAGGACCTGGGATCTAAGCTCGAGGCCCAGCGCTCCCAGGCCTTCGCCAAGATCGACGCCGAGGCCGCGCGCGTCTCCCAGGCCCTCGCCGAGATCGACCGGCAGCAGAAGTCCTTCGTCGCCCAGACCAAGATCTTCGAGCGGGCCGACGAGCTCAAGTCCAGTCTCGCCTCGGGCATCGAGGCCATGCAGGCCGACCTCTCGCGGCTCGAGGGCCGGCGCGCCGAGGTGGCTGAGCTCGAGGGGCAGCTGGGCAGGGTCAAGCGCCTCGAGGACGAGGTCAACCAGAAGGTCACGCGCTTCCTCGCGGAGAAGAAGCGCATCGACGCCCTCGAGGAGGACTTCACCAAGCTCGCCTCGGTCTCGGCTTCCGTGGACCGCCGCCTCGAGGAGGTGACCGCCCAGTCCGACGCCCTCACCGAGGCCCAGGCCACGATGCGCAAGCTCCTCGAGCTCTCCAAGGAGGCCGAGGCCAAGTACGAGCGGCTGGACAAGAAGGCCGCCGTGCTCGACGCCACCACCGAGGCAGTGGACAAGAATTTCCAGGCGGCCCAGGCCCTGGAGAAATCCGTCGCCGCCATGGGCGCCGAGCTGCGCCGCCTGCCGGAGCGGATCGCCGAGCTCAAGCGGGGCATCGACGAGCTGGAGGCGGGCCGCGACCAGGTCGACGAGGCCGTCGGCAAGCTCGGCCAGCTCGACTCGGTGATATCCGAGGCCGAGAAGCGGGTCGCCGAAGTGCAGAAGGCCCGCGAGTGGCTGGCCCGCGCCGAGACCAGGCTCGAGGAGATCGACCGCAAGGCCCAGGACCAGCTCAAGCTCCTGTCGTCCCTCCTCAAGGACGAGGAAGGGGGAGAGCGCTCTCGCTCTCGGGGCGCGCCGCCCTCGAGCGCCCAGGACACCGTGCGCAAGCTCGCGCGCCAGGGCTGGAACGTCGACGAGATAGCCCGAGCGGTCAAGATCAGCCGGGGCGAGGTCGAGCTCATCCTCGAGCTGGGCGCCAAATCCTAGGAGCCCAGCTCGGCGCCAGCCGATAGCTGAAACCGAACGATGGGCGAAGCCGAGGCCACCTATACGGTCGGACGCTTGGGCGCGCTTTGCGGCCTCTCGCGGAGCGCCTTACTGTACTACGACTCCATCGGACTGCTCAGGCCCTCGGGGCGCTCGGCCGCGGGCTATCGGCTCTACACGGAAGCGGACCGCGCGAGGCTCGAGCGGATCCTGGCCTTCCGCGCCCTCGGCCTCGGCCTGGACCGCGTACGGAGCCTCCTCGAGCTGCCCGAGCGAAGCCCGGCGGGGCTGCTCCTGCGCCGCGTCTTCGAGATCAACGAGGGCCTAGCGAGGCTTCGCTCCCAGCAGCGCGCCGTCCTCGAGCTCCTCGAGTCCGACGGCTCGCTCAAGGTGGGCAAGGGCGCCATCGCCGCGCTCGCCGGGCTCGCCGAGGCGGCTGGCGTGACCGAGGCCAACTACGAGTCCCTCCATGCGGCCTTCGAGGCCAACGCTCCGGAGGAGCATCGCCGGCTCCTCGGCATCCTCGGCTTCACGAGCGGGGAGATCGAGGGTTTCCTGGCGGGGCTCAGGGGCAGATGATCTGCGGTCGAGGCCTCGCGTCAATTCCCCTAGCCGGCGGCATTTCCATCCGTTTCCGCCTTCTTCCGCAGCGGCAGCTCCTTCATGGCCAGAACCGCGACCAGGCAGGCGACGCACATGACAAGGCAGATGACGAAGACCTCGCGGAGCGCCATGGCGAATTCGCGGCGGGCCGCCTCGAGTACGCGGTCGAACGCGGCCGTAAGGCCGGCGGGTATGCCAGCCTTGGTTGTGTCGAGGGCTGCGGCGTTCGATAGGGTTTCGGGTTTCACGAGCCGGGCGGCCAGAACCGCGGGCAAGCCGCTTGTATCGAGACGATGGAGCCTGCCGGCGAGCGAGCTCCCGAAGACCGTCCCTAGGACAGAAGACGCCATGGTTTGGCCTATCATCCGGAAGAACTGGATCGACGACGTGACGACGCCCATATCCCCTTCCCTCGAGGCATTCTGGGCCGTGACGTTGAATATCGACATCGCTACGCCAATGCCGAGACCCATAGCGACGAGGGCCGCCATGATGAGGACCGACGCGGTCCCGCGCCCGGCCAAGGCCAGGACAATGGCTCCGGCGCACATGAGGATGAAACCGAGCGAGCCGAGGCCCTTGTATCGGCCGGTCTTGGCCATGAGCAGCCCGGCGACGACGACTCCGGCGATAATCAGGACCGACATCGGAGTGATCACGGCTCCCGATTCGCTCGCCGACGAGCCCTTCGCCCCCTGCATGAAAAGCGGAATGAAGATGATGATCGCCATGAGAACGGCGTTGAAGAGGAACATCTCGATGGCCGAGACGTTATAGATTGAGTTCCTGAAGAGCGAGAGCGGAATGATGGGGTCCTCCGCCTTGGACTCCACGATCCCGAAGACGACGAGCGCCACGGCGGAGAAGGCGAGCATCGCGACGATTCGAGCCGAGCCCCAGGAGTAAGTCGATCCTCCCCAGGTGAAGGCGATGAGCATGGGGACCAGTGCCACGACCAACACTGCGGCGCCCCCGAGGTCTAAGCGCGAGGCGCGCCGGCCGCTCTTCTCGGCAAAGGAGGGGAAGGCCAGGGCTATGATGGTCGCGGCCATGACGCCGATGGGCAGATTGATGAAGAAGACCCAGCGCCAGTTCATCGTGTCGGCGAGGAGCCCGCCGAGCATGGGCCCGATGGCGCTGGCGAAACCCGACGCCAGCGACACCACGCTACCGTACTTCGCCCGCTCGGCCGGAACGTAGAGAAGGTTGACGATGGCTAAGGTGTTGGACATGAGGACGGCAGCGCCGATCCCCTGAATGGCGCGAAAGGCGATAAAGGCCACCATGCCCGGCGCGAAGCCGCAGAGCGTCGAGCCGAACAAGAATACGGCGATGCCGAATAAATAAACCCGCTTGAATCCGAAAGTGTCGGAAAGCTTGCCGACGAGGGGCATGGCCACAGTCATTGCGAGAAGATAGGCCGTAATCGGCCACGTGTAGAGCTCGAAGCCCGCAAGGCTCGAAATGATCTTGGGCATGGCCGTTCCGATGATATTGCTGGCGAGAGAGGAGAGCAGGATGCCCGTCGTCACGCCAGCCAGCAGGAAGGCCTTCCGTTTCCTGGATAAATTCTCGAGCGACATAGTACCTCCATATGTGAGAAAAAATGATTCTTAAACCGACCAGTCGGTATGTTGCATCGTAAGTGAAGTTGTGTATTCCCTCCTTATGCTGAACAGACCAATGCGGGATTACGTAAGCGGCGTGGCGGTTGGCCGGAGTGAAGCGTAAAAGCCATCCCAGAGCCTACGGAGCTTGTCGATCGTCGTTCCACTCGAGCCCGACATGATGTTGTCCATCCCCACGCCGCCGCTCGTGTGAATGAAGATATCGGCTACCTGGTCGTCGCTCAATGAGCTTCGAATCTCTCCGTTCCGTCGCGCGGCACCGATCACTTCGAGCCATTCGGACCGCTCGGCGTGGTTGGAGGAGATCATACGCTGCTTGAAATCCGGGAAAAAGCGCATCGCGTCGAAAAGCAGCGAATAATAGCTCAAGTTGAAGGACGGACTAATGACGTCCTTCGCGAGCAGGGTGTTGTAGGTCGATTCGAGTCGAGCCAAGTAATCCTCGCAATACTCGCGCAGAGATGCGCTAATGTGGCCAGAAAAATCGAGATCGACGATGCGCGCAAAGATGCTTTCGACGACTTCGAGGAAAAGCTGCTCTTTGCTTTTGAAATAATGGTAAAACGCGCCTTTCGACAGATGCGTCGCGTCGACGATCTCCTTCATCGAGACTTCCTTATAGCTCTTCTGAAGGAAGAGGGAACATGACACTTTCAAGATATGAGCTCTCGTCTCTTTCATTTTCCCCAGCCTTATGAAAACCGACCGTTCGGTATGTATAGTACTTAAAGTGATGGACCACGTCAAGAGCGAATCTCATGTCCAAATATTGACCTGTCTACAGCTTCATAGTTTAGCCTTCACTCCAACGCTCACCGAAGGAGAATGAAGATGGAACGAAAACCCGGATGGAAAAAAGCCGACAGGATCGACAGGAAAACGGTCTTCGAGCTGAGAGCCTCGGCCGCCGAGATCTTTCCCCTGCTCTGCCCGGTCAGGGAATACGAGTGGATCCCCGACTGGAGCTGCACGATGGTCTACTCCGATTCGGGCGTGGCGGAGAAGGACGCGGTCTTCCACACGCGCGAGCTCCTCGGCATGAGGACCGTGTGGACCTGCATCGCCTACGAGCCGCCTCGGCTGGTCGAGTACGTCTTCGTGGTGGGCAGGAGCGGCGTCGTGCGCCTGACGATCGGCCTGGAGGAAAAGGCCCCTGGCTCGACCCTGGTGACCTGGGCGATGCGCTTCACCGTCGCGAAGCGGATGTCGGCGCTCGCCTCCAAGGTCACCTCGCAGGCGGGCTTCGACGCGATGCTGGCGACCCGGAAGCGCCAGCTCGAGGAGCGCTTCGCCCGACCGCGGCCCTAGCCCCGGCCGGAAGGCGCCGGACTCATTGCTGCAGCGATATGAACTTTACGTCGACCCGGCGGTTCTTGGCCTGGTCCGATGGGTCGAGGGGGTTGTCCCAGCCAACTCCCGTGGCCAGGACGCGGTTGGGCGGGAGGCCGTAGTGGTCGATCAGGACCGAGCGGATGAACTCGGCCCGCTGCTTGGATAGCAGCATCAATTCGGCGGCGCCGTCCGCGTAGGCCTGGGCCCCCTGGGCCTTCAACGTGGCCTGCATCGAGGTGTCGGAATTGCCGACGAGCTCGATGGCGGTCGTGGACAGGAATTTGGTCTGCTCGGCCACCTTGTCCAGAAGCTGGACGTTTTGCTTGAACTCGGGCCGATCCGAATTGACGTCGAAGGTGTTTTCGTTCGGGTCGAAGTAGAGCTCGACATTGTCGGTCAACACGACCTTCGAGGACTCGAGGTCCGCGAGGTCCAGGCTGGACTTGGTGTTGAAGGAGTTGAGCACCGTGTTCTTCTGGTCCTTGAACAGGCCCGCCTTGTCGAGGGCGGCGAGGAACTGCGGGGCCAGGACCTGGTCGGCCTCGTAGGTCGTGCCTTGGGGTATGACCCCCAGTTCCTTGTAGTATTCCTGGGCCAGGATAAAGATTTTATAGGCGCCGATCGAGTTGCCTTCGTCGAAGAACATCTTGTTCTCGGGGAAATTGGCCACGTGCACGTCGTCGAGCATGGTCTTCGCGGCCCCGGGGGCGGCCAGCTTGTAGAAGCTAGCCATGTCGGCATAGGTCTTGTCCGATATCTCCTGCGATGCCTCCATCATGGCTTCGACGAAGGCCTGGGCGATCTTGGGGCTCTCCTGCAGGAAGTCGGCCCGGGCTATATAGCAATCGGCGATCAGCTGGTTGGCGTCCTTCGAGGAGATCATGAGCCTGGTGTCGGGGATGTAGCTCGCCGACTTCGGGTCGAGGCAGTCGTTGATGTAGGGAGTCCAGGATACCCAGGCGGCGATCTCGCCATTTTGCTTGAAGAGCTTGAGAGCCTTCGCCCCGTCGTCGTCCCAGACCACCTTCACGTCGTTGCCGGTCAGGCCGTTCTGCGCCAGGTACCAGAGGAGGAAGAAGGCGTAGGGCGTGTTGCTGCTGGTCAGGATAGTCTTGCCCTTGAGGTCGGCCGGCGTCTTGACCCAGGACTTGGCCAGGATCCCGTCGCCCCCGGCCGACCAGTCGAAGAGGCCGAGCACCTTCGGGGCCACCCGCTTGTCGGCCTTGAGCGCGTCCCTCAGGAGGGGGAGGGAGTCCATGGACGCCCAGATGATGGGGTATTTGCCGGATGAGTAGCCGGCCAGCTGGTCGGTGGCGCTCTCGACATGGACGAGCTGGACCGCGAAATGGCCTATCTTGTAGAACAGCGAGTCCTTCGAGGGATTCAGCCCCGCGTTGGCCGCGAAGAGGGCGGCGTAGCCGCCCCAGGTATCCAGGGGAATCGTGAGCAGGGGCACGGGGCCCCCGCCCAGGTCAGTCGTGGTGAGCTGGAAGCCGCCGACCGGGGGCACCGCCAGAGGCGAAGCCTTGACGTAGGTCAGGGCGCCCGAAGAACCGGATGCGCCCGCGAGGAGTCCACCTCCGTGGGAGGACCCTGGCGAGAGCATCTTGTAGCCCACGGCCCCGGCGATGACCACGACGAGTATGGAAAGGCCGATGACAATTCGTTTCATGAGCGTCGCCCCTTATTTCTGCTGAAGCTCGATCAGCTTGCCCTTGAGGTCGGCCTCGATCTGGGTCAGCTGGGCCTCGGCCGCCGCCCGCTTGGCCCTGCCTTCCTCGTGGATCTTGATGGTCGATTCCAGGGTCTCGATCAGGTTGGCGTTGGTCGCCTTCAGGGTCTCGATCTCGATGATGCCCCGCTCGTTCGCCTGGGCGACCTCGATGCTGCCCTGCTTGAGCATCTCGGAATTCTTGAGGAGGAGGTCGTTGGTCGCGTCGTCCACCGCGGTCTGCACCTTGACGGCGCTCTTCTGGCGGAAGAGGGCTATGGCGATGACTATCTGGCTCTTCCAGAGAGGTATGGTGGTCATGATCGAGGACTGGATCTTCTCGACCAAGGATTGGTCGTTGTTCTGGATCAGCCGGACTTGGGGCGCCGTCTGGATGGCGACGATCCGCGATAGCTTGAGGTCGTAGAGCTTCTTCTCGAAGCGATGGCAGAAGGAATTGAAGTCGTTGAGCCTCTGGGCGTCCAGCGGGTCCGAGGATGCCTTGGCCTTCGCCTCGAGGGCGGGGAGCTCGTTGGCCTTTAGGTCGTCGAGCTTCATCTGCCCCGCGGCGAGAAAGAGGTCGAGGTCGCCCAGGTACTCGTTGTTCTTGGTGAAGAGCTGGTCGAGCATGGTGATGTCCCGCAGGAGATTCATGCGGGAGGAGTCGAGCTGGTCGACGATCTTGTCGATCTGCGTCTCCAGCTTCTCGTACTTGGCGATGAAGCGCTGGATGCCGCCGAAGAGGCCGGACAGGAAACCTTTCTTTTCCGAGGACAGGTCGCCGACGCCGGCGTCCTTGATCTTGAACATCAGGTCGGTCAGCGATTGGCCGACGTCCCCGGCGTCCTTGACGCGGATGGACTGGAGCATCGAGTCCGCGAAGCCCGCGATGTTCTTCTGGGCCCCGATGCCGTACTGGACGATGGCGTTTGAGTCGTCGATCTTGATGCCCTTGGCGATGTCCCTGGCCTTGGCCAGGGTCTCCGGGGGCAGGGCCTTCAGGTCGATCGGCACCGTCAAATCGGTCGTGGCCGCGGCGGCCGGCGTGTCGCTCATGCTCGCTCCTTTTCGATGAGATCGAATTAGGGGTTCTTCCCCAGTCCTTCCATGTTGATGGTCTGCTGAAGCAGGCTCAATTCCACGTCGAGGTCCATGACTTCCCCGGAGAGCAGCTTGGCCAGCTGCTTCTCGAAGGCGTCCTTGATGGTGCCGAGCATGGCCTCGACCTTGGCCAGCTCGGCCTGGATCGTGGCGTCGTGGACGTTCTTGGACGCCAGCTCGGCGTAGATGGTCATGATCTTCAGGGTGGAATCCAGGTAATAGTTCAGGAATTGCTTGGCCAGCTTCAGCTTCTTCGGGTCGGCGGCGATCGTGCC
>Ga0181529_10004895_pt1 | contig 14231 bp, 7 predicted proteins | sample PEATcosm2014_Bin_36_FD_119763 | JGI IMG/M metagenome (GOLD analysis project Ga0181529, IMG submission 119763) | Peatland microbial communities from MTU Mesocosm Facility, Houghton, MI, USA - PEATcosm2014_Bin10_30_metaG | ecosystem: Environmental > Terrestrial > Soil > Wetlands > Peat | place...
CCAGATACAGCTCGTAATCGCGCAGGATTGCCTGCTTCTGCCGCATGACGCCCGTAAGCTCGTCCAGCCGCCGCTGCTGCGCGATGCGCTCGGCCTCGCGTCCGGCCAGATCCGATCGCACCCTTGCGACGCGGGATCGAGCGGTCTCCAGGGAACGGGCCTTCACCTCCAGTTCGCCTATCCGCTTCCGCAGATCCGCCACGCGATCCGTCCACTCCCTGAGCCTCTCCTGAGCGGGTTCGAGATCCGTTAGAGCCTTCAGCCGGAGCGATTCGAAGTCGGACCGCCGGCCGATCTGCCCATCCAGGATCCGGATCCGGCCCTCCAGTTCGTCCATCGCCTGCCGGCGCTCGCGGGAGATGTCTCGAGATCGCGACTCCAGGAAGTCGAAGCGAGTAAGGCCGAGAATCTCTCCCAGTATCCGTTTGCGGTTGTCCGGCGTCTGCCGGGTGAACTCGTCCGCCCGGCCCTGTTGAAGATAGGCCGAGTTGAGAAACGTCTCGTACTCCATGCCGATCAAACGCACGATCTCGCGGCCCGTATCCCGCAGACCGCCGGCTCCAAGCGGCGCGTACTCGCCCTCCGGCGTCAGTCGCGACAGGTCCCATGCGCCGCCTGCCCTTCCGCGCCTGCGGCGGCGCAGAACGCGAAAGCGGGAGCCGGAGGCGTAGAAGTCGAACTGCACCTCCACGTCGTCTGCGCCCAGCCGAATCAGATCGTCGTCCGTGACGCTGCGCGTTACGGAGGCGCGCGTCCGGCCCCAGAGAGCCCATGACATGGCGTCGAGCAGCGCAGACTTGCCGTTGCCGTTGTCGCCGCTCAGGCATGCCACGCGGACGCCGTCGAAGTCTAGCGACTCCGGCTCCTCGCCGTAGCTCATAAAGTTCTTCAAGGTCAACCGGGCGGGTATCATATCGGGATCAGACGCTTTCCTCGCGCTCGCGCAGCTCCTGAAAGAGCGGCTCTGCGCAGCGCAGCAGCAGCTCTTTGCGCGGCTTCATTCTCTCGCTCGCATCGATGTAGATCTCCAGCGCCTCCCTCGGCGCAAGCGCCTCGGTCAGCCGGCTGTTACGGACATTTGCATCGCGGCGCACCTTGCGGATCAGCGCCACGGTATGGAATGCCGGCTCCAGCGCAGAATGGATCTCGCGCTCCCTCACGAGAGCGGCTCTCTCGTGGCTCACGTGATAGGTCAACCTGACGATGGCTCCGCGCAACGAATGGCGCTTGATCTCCTCCAGAATCCGCTCCGTCGGCGCATCGCAGTCCGCGTCCACGTCGATATCCAGCAGCGGGCGCGGCAGCTTAGTCTCCACGAACCGATATGCCGCCTCGCCTCTGGAAAGTTGCGCGATCACGAATCCCTTCGGCTCGTCCTTCTCGCCGAAATCGATCCTATCCGTGCTTCCGCAATAGACCACGGGTGGAGCGCCGCGCCGATTGAGATCCTGATGCCTGTGAATATGACCGAGCGCAACGTAGTCGAATGCCGCGTTTTTCAGGCAGGAGAGCGGCACCTGCGGCTCCTGCGTGTCCAGATATCCCTCCTGCCAGTTCGAGAGGCGCGCGCCGCGCACCCAGAAGTGGCCGAGCAGGACGGTCGGAACGTCGTCGCCATCCTCCATGACGCCGCGCGCGAGCGCCTCTATCTCCGAAACGTACCGCTCCTCCAGCGCCAGGCGCCTCTCGTCCGGCGTTTTGCCTGCGGAGGACTCGCGCCCATACAGGCCGCGTAGGAGGTAGGGCATGGCCGCGATCCGGACGCGACCGGCGGGCGTCTCGATCAGATGCAGCCCCGGCTGGTTGAAGACGTGAACGTTCGTCACGCCGAGCGTGCGGTAGATCTCGACGGCGTTTGCTCGGCCCTGCACGCTGGGCAGATCGTGATTGCCGGTCAGCATCGCCACCGGCACGCCGGAATCGGTGATTCGCCGAATGCAATCGGCAAACTCGCGCTGATCCGTCTGGCGCGGGTCCCGGGTCTTGTATGCGTCGCCCGCGAAGAGGGCAAGATCGATGCCGCTCGCAAGCGCCGTGTCGACGGCGTCGAGCAGCGATCTCTTGAAGTCCTGCAGGCGCGTGTTCAGTCCCGTCTGGGGGTCCAGTCTCCCATACGCCTCCACGCCGAAATGCGTGTCCGCAAAGTGCATTACGCGAACCATATCGTGCCGGCGCCACCTTTCCCGGATCCGAGGGTTTCCATGTTGGCCTCCAAACCCGGTAACATTACGGATGATTATACGCGACGGCGCTCGCCGGGCGACAGTGGCGAGCCACCGATTCTTGCCGCCGGCGGCATGCGCCGGCTCGTATTTATAGGAAGAGATTGGGGGCGGCGTCGAATATAGACTGCGCAGACCTCCGACAAGCCCGGGGCTGCGGAAATGCCCATCGCCATGCCGCAAGGAGCCTAACTTATGCCCGACAACAGCGTCCGGACGGCCGAGCCGCCGAACTCCCTGACCGAGGGCCACATGGTCCGCGAGCTGCTTCGCCGGTCTCAAGAGCCGACGATCTTCATCATCTTCGGCGCTTCAGGCGACCTGACTCGCCGCAAGCTCGTGCCGGCGCTCTACAACCTGTGCTGCTCGAACCTGCTTCCGGAAGAGTTCTCGATTGTGGGCTTCGCCGTCACGCCGATGGACGACGACTCATTCCGCGAGGCCATGAAAGAGGCCGTCAAGGAGAGCAGAGAGGCCAATCCATACGACGATAAGGTCTTTACCCGGTTCGCGTCCAGATTCCGCTACATCACGGCCGATTTCACGTCCGCCGACGGCTACAAGGCGCTTGGCGGGATTATTTCGGAGCTGGAGCAGGCGGCCAATCGCTGCCTGAACCGCCTCTTCTACCTGGCCACGCCGCCAAGCTTCTACGCCGATATCGTCGCCCGCCTCGGCGAGAATAAGCTGGTCACCTGCTGCTGCGGACCGAACGATGCCTGGACTCGCGTCATCGTAGAGAAACCGTTCGGATACGATCTGAAATCCGCCGAAGAGCTCAACACCGCCATCCACAAGGTCTTCGACGAAAACGAGGTCTATCGCATCGACCACTACCTGGGTAAGGAGACCGTCCAGAACATACTGGCCTTCCGGTTCGCCAACTCGATCATCGAGCCGATCTGGAACCGGCGGTACGTGGACCACATACAGATCACGGCAGCGGAGACGCTGGGAGTGGAGCACCGCGGCGCCTACTACGAAGGCGCAGGCTGCCTGCGCGACATGTTCCAGAACCACCTCCTGCAGTTGATGTCGATCGTCGCGATGGACCCTCCCATGAAATACAGCGGGAGCAGCGTCCGGGATCGAAAGGCAGATGTTCTAAGGTCGATCCTGCCCATCAATCCGGAAAACCTGGGAGGAACGGCCGTCCGCGGCCAGTACGCGCCCGGCACCGTCGAGGAGCGCGGCGTCCCCGGCTACAGGCAGGAGGACGGCGTGCGGGCCGATTCGAACACGGAGACGTTTGTCGCGCTCAAGCTCTTCGTCGATAGCTGGCGCTGGGCCGACGTTCCCTTCTATCTTCGATCCGGCAAGCGGATGGCGCGGAAAGTCACGGAGATCCTCGTTCAGTTCAAGCGGGTGCCGCACCTCTTTTTCCATCTCGGCCCTGAGGATCAGATCGAGCCGAATTACATTGTGATGAGGATTCAGCCGGACGAGGGAATCGCGCTCCGGTTCGGCGCAAAGGTGCCCGGCCCGGAGATGCACATCCGCCAGGTCCAGATGAACTTCAGCTACACGGAGGCCTTCCAGGTACAGCCGGCCACAGCCTATGAGACGCTGCTGCTGGACGCGATGCTGGGCGATCCCACGCTCTTCAACAGGAGCGACGCCGTCGAAACCTCCTGGTCAGTGCTGGAGCCGCTGATAGACATATGGCACGCCACCAAGCCGTTCCAGCCGTTCCCGAACTACGCTTCGGGAACGTGGGGACCGGCGACGGCCGACCAGATGTTGGCTAAGGACGGCAGATCGTGGCACAATGTCGCGGAGACGAACGGCTCGGCGCAGACCTACGCGCAGCTCGAACAGTACGGCGAGCCCGTATCTGCGGAAAGGTCCCACGGCCCGGAAAGCGCCGATGGGCCAGACCGGCCGGCGTAAACGCCGTCGATTTCGAGGTCTATCCATGTCCGCCTTCCGGTGAAGATCGCGGGTACGGTCGGCCTGCGGACGCCTGTTGTGGCGCGGCACATGCCGCAGCGACGCGCTCCGGCAGCCCGATCGACGTGAGGCACACCGGGCATAATTCGATATGATCAACGCACCCGCGGCTGCGACGCGCACATTCGAACAGGTCGGCCGGCTTATTGCGACTACCGGCCGCGCGCAGCGGCGTCTTCGCTCGGGGCGCCTTCTGCTGATCGCACTCGCAGGCGTGGGCGCGGCAGACTGCCTGCTGCCCCTGCCGGCCTGGGCGCGCGGGATCCTAATGGTCGCATTCCTCGGCTTCCTGGCGCGTGAGGCGGCCGCAAGCATGGCGAAGACGGATTGGAACGAGCCGGGCGAGGCGGCTCTGGCGCGGCGGATCGAGGACCGGCTGCCGGAACTGGACAACGCGCTCATTCACTCCGTTCAGTTCGCGCCTATCCTGGCCTTCTATCCCGAGCATCCGGGCGCTGACCAGATGCGCCTGGAGATCGGCCGCGCAGAAGCGCTCGCCGTCGACGTGGACCCGGACCGGGTTGTTTCGCGCCGGCCCGTGCGGCGCGAGCGAGCGCGCCTCGCCTGGACGGTAGGGATCGTGGCGCTCTCCCTGCTGATCTTTCCGCGCGCCTTCCGCTTCGAGGCGCCCCGCCTCTTTCTCTTCTGGGCCGACTATCCGCCATATTCGCTCACCGACTTCGACTTCGTCCCCGACACCGGCCACGTGCGAGCCGGCGAAAGCCTTACGATCACCGTGCGAGCCTCGGGCCAGCAGCCGCGTCGTCTCGATCTCGTCGTCGGCGCCGACGGCAGCGAACAGCGCACGCTGCCGACGACGGAAATCGCGCCCGGCCGCTTCTCCGCAACTCTGGACACGATCGACCGGCAGACGTGGCTCTATGCCGACGCCGACACCGGCCGCAGCAGGCAGCACTGGATACTGGTCGATCCCACGCCGCACGTCCGGAGACTGGTCGTAAGCCTCCATCCGCCCGCATGGACTCGCGCTCCGGACGAAACAAGGGATCTGAAGCCCACCGACACGATCGAGGCGCGAGCCGATACGCGCCTGATCTTTGCAGTCGAGGCCGACAGCCCACTTGCATCGGCTTCGCTGACGGTCTCCGGCGACAATGGATCCACCCTTCCGCTCACAATCCCGTCCGGAGACCCGTCGATGGCCGAGGGCGGATTCGACGTTGAGAACGGCGGAGACTTTCGGATCAGCCTGCAGGGCGCCTCCGGCGGAACGGCAGCCTCCGCGTTTGTGGGCCGGATCTCCGTGACTCGCGACGGAAAACCGCGCGTCCGGATCGTGCGCCCGGCCGCAAACACCATGACCAGGGCGACAACCCTCGTTCCCATCGAGATCGAGGCCGATGCGGACGCAGGAATCTCCCGTCTAGAACTGCACCGGATTCTAAACCGCGGCCAGGATGCGATCGATTCATTGCCGCCGCCCGCAGCCGGCGCGACGCGGCTCACGCACATCGATCTGAAGTCGATGCACGTGCGGCCCGGCGACGTGATCGAGTACTTCGCTACGGCCTTCGACGCCAACCCGAAGGCCATGCAGAACGCAGAATCCAGCCGGTACTGGGTTCAAGTAGTCTCGGATGCGGATTATGCGCTCGCCATGCGCCGCCAGCGCGGCCCGGCGCAGATGATCGCTCAGTATCGCGCGCGGATCGAGGCCGTGAAGACGCTCGCGGCCGCACAGGGCGCATACGCCGCAGAGTGGGAGGACATCCTGCGAGAGGAGCGCTCCGGCTCGAAGGATTCGAAGCAGCACGTGCCCTCCGAATCGCAGGAAGGCATAGAGGCCGGAGCCGAGCAGGCGGAGAGCGATCTGCGTGAGCTTGCATCTCAGCCGCCTCAGTACACCATCGACCGCGGACTTGCGGCAAAGATGCAGGCGCTGGCCGAGGCCGTTCACCGCGCGCGCCAGTCCATGGCGACGTCGGAGCGGAGCAGCTCGACTCAGGCGGTTACCCATTTCGCGCGGCGAGCTTCGGATGAGCTTCGCGACGGGCTGCATCGTGCGGCCGAGGGCGCAGACCGGGCACTCAACACGCTGGAGAAGACGCTCCCGCTCTACCTGGATTTCGAACGGATAGGCGCGCTGGCCGAGCGCGAGCTTCACGTGGCGCAGGGCGCCCACGACGCGGAGCGCTCGCAGGTGACCGGCCGTATGCCGGCCTTCACGCTTTCGCGCCTTGCAAGCCTGAGCGCCGAACAGACAGCTATCCGGTCCAGGCTGGACGCGCTCCAGTCGGATCTTCTCCGGCACGCGGAGGCGGCGCAGTTCGCCGCTCCGGACGGCGCCCGGACGGCGCGTAAGGCCGTCGACAGAGTCAAGAAGGAGCGGCTGCTCGAGCAGATGCGGCAGATCGCGGACCTGTTCGACTACAGGGATGCGATCGACGGCGCCGGCATCGCCGACCAGGTCCACGCGGCGCTCGTGAACCTGCTGCAGCAGTCGAAGCAGGGCAAGCGCGAGACGGCCAGCGCGTTGGAGACGCAGAGCAGGCGCAATCTCGCGGCCGGCGCGCAGAACACGCTGGAGAAGATGTCGAGGCGGCCGGACGCCGGAAACACCGATTCCGGCTCGCCTCCGCCCGGCAAATCCGGCAATGAGAAAGCGCCTCAGCCCGGCACGCGCCCGAACTTTGCGAGCGGCGAGAGCCAGGATCGCGGAGAGCAACCTACGGCAGCCGGCCTGACGACGAGCCGATCCGGGGCGCACTCTGCACCGGTCGGGAACGGAAACGCACGGATCGCGCCTATCCCCACGCTCGCCCCACCCTCCTCCGGGTGGACCAATCGATATGGGACGGCAAAGCCGGGCGCAGTCCCGGTGCCGGCGGGCCGCTATCCCGCCGAATACAGGCGGCTGGTGCAGGACTACTTCTCGGCCGTGGCCGGGAGCAGGTGAGCCGGAAGAAACACGCGGCGAACAGCAGCGCCGCCGAACAGGAGAGACGATTGGCTTACGTGGATATCGAGTTCATGAAAGAGGTTGCGCTGGAAGCAGGCGAGAAGGCAGCCGGGATGACGGGCCGGCTGAAGGCGGAGTTCAAAGAGGACAGCTCGTACGTAACGAACATCGATCGGACTATCGAGCAGTACGTGGCCGGACGGCTTGCGGAGCGGTATCCGGACTACTCTTTTCTGGGCGAGGAGTTCGGGATGCGGGGAGACGAGTCGGCGCCTATGTGGGCGGTCGATCCGATAGACGGCACGACGAACATGGTCTTCGGAATCCCGTTCTGGTGCGTCTCGATAGGATTGATGGTGAACGCCGTGCCGGTCGCGGGCGCGGTCTACATGCCCTGCACGGACGAGCTCTTCTGGGGCGAGGCCGGCCGCGGCTCGTTCCGCAACGGAGTGCGGCTGGCGCCTCCCGACCACGCCGAATTCAATCAGGAGGACACGCTCGGATTCACGAGCGGCGCAATCAAGAACCTGGCCACGGCCCGCATCACAGGCCGGCTGCGCTGCATCGGCAGCATCGCCGGCGACATCCTCTATACGGCAAGCGGCGCGCTCTGCTGCCTTGTCGGCTATCGCGAAGGCGCGTACGACATGGCGGCGGCGCTCTGCGTCGCCTACGAGGCCGGCTGCGAAGCCACCTATCTCACCGGCGAGCCGCTGGACCTTGCCGAAGTGATGCGCAACGGCAGAACGCAGGCGCCGTTCGTCGTCGCGACGCCGAAAGCCGCGGATCTCATCCGCAGAACCGAGCTGCGAGAGCGGCTGTAGGGGCGAACGGCCCTGCGTCGATCGCGGCGTGGAGCTCCTGCGCCGCGGGCAGCTCTATTCGATGCCTGCGGTGCGGAAGATCCGGTCCATCGCCTCTCCGACGACGCGCAGCCGCTCGGCATCCGAGGGCAGCTCGGCGAGCGCCGGATAGAACGGCTCCGGCGTGATGGGTCCGTCGTATCCTATCGACTGGAGAGCCTGCAGGAAGCCGGCGATGTCGATTACACCCGTCGCGCCGGGAAGATTGCGCACCCAATCGATCTGCTCGTCGACCTCGACGCCGGCGGGCGCGTCGTTCACGTGAACGTAGACCACCTGCTCGGGCTTCAGCTTGCGGATCTGATCCAGAGTGCCGTGCGCGGTGTACCAGTGCCAGCAGTCGAGCAGCAGCCCGACGTTCGGGCCGATCTTCGCTCCCAGCTCCAGCATCGGCTCGAGCTCGTATATGAACGTGTGCGGCTTGCCGGCGCGCAGCGTGTAGGTTCCGATGAACTCGAGGCCGAGCGAGATGCCGTGCTCCGCCAGGATCTCCGAGATCGGCTTAAAGCGCTCCACGTGAAAAGCGATGTTCTCCGCGAGAGGCAGCGTCTCCGACGACGATGGAATCCAGGTAGCCGTCCGCAGGCATCCGACGGAGGCGGCGGCCGCGGCCTGATGCCTGAGCTGATCCAGGCCGGCGCGCCATGTCTCTTCCGGGCCGCGCCAGTCGACCGAGAGCCCGAAAGCCGCCGGACGGACGCCGGACTTTTCGAAAAGCGCGCGGATAGTCTCCACGCCCTGCCGTTCCGCAAGATCTGCGATCTCCGAGGCGTTCACCTCGACGCCCTGGAAGCCGCCCTGCTTCGCGGCGGCAATGGATTCGACTAGCGAGCCGGCGCCGACATGGATCGCGCCCGGGCTAAGCGCCTTATACATAAGCTTTTCACCTCGACAATCTTATTTGTCATGCATCTCCCGTACGGGCCGGGAGGTCAGTTCTCAGCTTCCCCCGAGGGAATGCAGGGGAATTCGTGGAGCGACGCTGACCGGCCCCGGGGAGATCGGGTACCAGGGGTTCAGGTTCCCCTCGCGGCGCGCACGTTCCTGCCGGCCGATCTCGAAATCGGCTGTCTCCGGAGGAAACGGTTGCCATGAATTCGAATGATACCATTGCAGGAGTGGCGACCGGCCCACACGAGTCCGCGATCGCGATCGTGCGCATTTCGGGCCCGGACACCGCAGCCGTCGCCGCCAGGACGTTCAGACCCGTCTCAGGCGAAAATCCGGCCGATCTCGCAGGATACTCCGTTCGTTACGGCCACATCATCGATCCGAGCACGGGCGGCGTCACCGACGACGGTCTCCTTACGACGTTTCGTGCGCCCCACTCGTACACCGGCGAAGACAGCGCCGAGATCTCGTGCCACGGAGGCCGGGTTACCGTTGCGCGCGTGCTGTCGCACGTACTTGCGGCCGGAATCCGCGCGGCCGATCCCGGCGAGTTTACACTGCGCGCCTTTGTCAACGGCCGCATGGACCTGGCGCAGGCCGAGGCCGTCGCCGCGCTCGTGCGTGCACGTTCGGAAGCTGGAAGACGCGCCGCGCGACGGCAGCTCGAGGGCGCGCTCTCGCAGCGCATCCGCGAGATCAAGGATGAGCTGGTCGGGCTGCTGGCGGCGATAGAGGTGACAATAGACTTCGGCGACGACGTCGGCCCGCTGGATGCGGATTCCATCCTGGTTAGGCTCGCCGGCGTCGAGGAGAGCGTCGATGCGCTACTCAGGACGGCGGATCGTGGCCGGGTTCTGCGCGAGGGGCTTCGGGCGGCAATTGTCGGCCGTCCGAACGTGGGCAAGTCCTCGCTGCTGAACGCCCTGCTGCGCGCGGACCGAGCGATCGTAACGCCCATCGCAGGAACGACGCGGGATATACTGGAGGAGAGCGCAAACCTCCAGGGCCAGTCGCTCGTCCTGGTCGACACGGCCGGCGTACAGAACACTGAGGATCCGGTCGAGCGCATCGGCGTGGAGCGAGCCGAGGCCGCCGCGAGCGCGTGCGACGTGCTGCTCTTCGTGATCGAGGCAGCCGGCCTCTCGGAAGCTGACCGCGAAGCGTGGCGCCGTCTCGCCCCATCGGCAGGCGACAGGATCGTGATCGCGGTAAACAAGATCGACCTGGCGGACGACGCCGCCGTTGCCCGGACCGTCGCGGAGGTTTCCGAGCTGGCCGAGAGCTGCGCGCAAGGCGGCAGGTCGGAGTCGAAGATGGCCGTCGTCGCCGTCTCTGCGCTCACCGGCGAGGGCGCGGACCGCCTGGAGTCTGCGCTCGCCTCGGCTGCGGGCGACGCCGGCGGCGAATCCGACGTCGTGCTGATCACGGAGCGGCACCGCCAGGCGCTCGAGCAGACAGCGGAGGCCGTTCGGCACTCCCTCCGAACCGTCCGCGCGAAGCTGCCTGCAGATTTTATCTCGATCGACGTGAACGGCGCGCTCGCATGCCTTTCCGAAATCACCGGGGAGCGCGTCTCCGACGAAGTGATACAGCGGATCTTCCAGGACTTCTGTGTCGGGAAGTAGCGCTGCCGCTTGCCTGAAGGAAATGAGATGACCGCCCAATCGGCGCCAATGACCCCAACGGATGCCCTTCTGACGCTTTTCGCGCAGCCTCCGCGCGAATACGGCCCAATCGCGCTGTGGCTCTGGAACGACGCTCTCGAGCCGAGTGTCCTCACGCGTGAGCTGGAGCTGATGACGCAGAACGGAGTCTTCGCCGCCATCATCCAGCCCGGCAACGGAATCCGCACCGCGCCGGGATCGCCGACCTGGTTCCAGCGCATCGGCTACGCCCTCCAGGAGGCTCGCCGGCTGGGAATGCAGATCTGGATTCACACCGACTACCCGGAGCGCGTTGCGGTTCCGCGATTCGGCGGCCCTCCTCAGCCCCCTGCAAGGCCCGATCCGAGGCTGCTCGCGCAGCACCTCGTCCGCGCTCAGGATCCGCTGGAGCGGCTGGAGGATTGGCGCCCGGCGCTCGAAGCGGCCGAATGGCCGGACGGAGAGCGCATGGCGGCGCTCCTCGCCCATGCCGGCTCGGGCGAGATCGTCGATCTCACGCCCTATCTCGACGCTGAGAGCGGAGAGCCGGAGATCCCCGCGTCCGATCCTTCCGGATGGACGCTCAATCTCTTCGCCTGCGGTCCGCGCCCGCTCCGCTCTGAATACTCGTTCGACTACGATCCGCTGAGCCTCGAAGCGACCGAGGCGTGCCTTCGCACCCGCCTCCTGCCCTATCAAGACATCATTGCGGACTTCACCGGCGATACGCTCAGGGGATTCGTGCTGGGAGATCCGGCCGTATTCGAGCCGCGCCCTGCCCGCACGGCAGCCGGACAGGCGGAGTACGGCGCGCCCTGGACCCACGACCTGCTGGTGGAATTCTCCAGGCGCAAGGGCTACGATCTTAGGTCCAGGCTAATGGCGCTCTGGGACGAGACGCCGGGCGCCTCCCACGTGCGCATGGACTACTACGAGGTGCTTGGAGAGCTCCTGATCCACACGCACTACGATCCGCTCCGGAGCTGGTGCGAGGCGCACAATGCTGCGCTCGCGATGCTGCCCGGGACGAGCGGATCGCTTGCGCGCCAGGCCCTGTCGCTCATTCATCCTCTGACCGTGCTGCGCGTGGTGGACGTTCCGGGCAGCGCGTTCGGCCTGAGCGACGCACTCAATCGCCGCGCCGGAGACCACTTTGCAGGCACGCACGCCGCCGAAGTCGAGATGGCGGCCTACGTGGCCATTAGCCCGCCGCTGGACGACATTCCGCACTACGAGGCCTTCGGCATGGTAGGCGCCGGCCGCGGCTGGGGTCAGACGCTGCGCGATCTGCAGGCGCAGGCGGAGAGCTGCCTTATCTCCGGCCTCAACGACATCGTGCTGCACGCCTTCGTGCTTTCGCTGGAGAACGACGTCGAGCACGATACGCCGCCCTCTCTCTTCTTCCAGAACACCTTCTGGCCGATGTTCGGCGTCTACGCGCTGCGCCAGAGGAGGCTCACGTTTGCGCTGGGCCAGGGCATCGGCGGCGCGGACGTCGGCGTCTACTACCCATTCCGCGCTCCCTGGGAGGCTCTGCCTCCCGGATGCACGCAGCGTAACAGGCTGCCGGAGAGCGGCGAGGCGTGGCGCAGGCTCTGCCGGACGCAGACGCTCTACCACAACACCTATGAGCTGCTCCGCAGCGGACAGTGGGAGCTCGCCGCGCTCGACGACCAGGCAATCCTGAACGCGGAGGTTGAGGACGGCGAGCTGATCGTCGGCGGCGATCATCTGCGCGCCGTCGTGCTTCCGGACGTCCGCATTATGCCGTCGCGAGTGGCGCAGAGGCTGATGCGCTTCGTCGAGACCGGAGGACTTGTCGTCACGCTCGGCCAGGCGCCAAGCGAGGGCGTGACAGGGGATGCAGGGGCGGTATCCGTGCTGGAGGCCCTCTTTTCCGCTGAGACGGAGATGAAGCGAGGCTGCCGGTCGGCAGCGCTGGGCGCCGGCCTCGTTGCCCACGTCGTCGAGGGCGTCGGGCCGCTCAAAGCCGTTCTGAGCGAGCGATTTCCCGCCCGCATCCGCCTGCAGCGTCGCGACGTGCGGATCCGAAGCACCCATCGCAAGGCGAATGGCTTCGACCTCTTCATGCTCACCTGTCCGCCGAACCGCACGGAGCTCGTGCAGCTCATCTCTTTTCAGGCACAGGGCGTGCCGGTGCAGCTCGACCCGGAGACCGGCGCTCTCCATCGGCTCATCATCGCTCCGTCGGTCGCGACGGGCTGGATCACAGTGCCGGTGGATCTCACTTCCGGCGTCGCGCTCGTGGCGATCATCCGGGATCCGATCGGCGTGCCGCTCACGGCTCCGGAGCGCACGACAAGGATTGCGGAGTGGACGCTCGCCCAGCACTGGGTGGTGTCAATCGACAACGCCTCGATGCCCTCCGACCTCGCGCCCTGGGCGGAGATGGGATCGCCTCACTTCAGCGGGGCGGCGCAATACGTGACGATGTTCCGCGTGCCGACGAAGCAGGAGATGAACTACGACCGCCTGATTCTCGACCTGGGCGAAGTGCACGAATGGGCGCAGGTGTGGATCAACGGCGTTCGCGTGGGCCAGCGGATCGCGCCGCCTTTCCACTTCGACGTAACGCAGTTCGTGGGCCAGGGCGACAACGAGCTTCAGATCACGGTCGGAAACACGCCGGCTAACGCGCAGCTTAACGAGGAGCGCATCTCGGGCCTGATAGGGCCTGTGAGCATCGCCGCATTCGTCGTTCGGCATTGATGCCGATGCCAGCGTGATTGTCCACGAATGCGCGCCGGCCTGTACGGGAATGTGGCCGCCTCGGTCGCCGGCGACGTCAGCGGTCCCGGGTCCGTACAGACGAGGCCGCGGGACCGCAGCGAAGGAATTCCGTTCCGCTGCCCGGTTCGGCCGCCGTACGGTTGGAGATCCGGGCAGACTCAGGTAAAATAGAGCACCGGTTATAAGTGGCCGGCCCCCAGGCTCTTTTCCGTCCCGTCCGGAATGTACTCGCCGACCGCGCGCGTATAGTAGAGAAGAGATCCGACCCGGAGCCGAGTCTGGCTCCGGGTTTGCTTTCGAGCGGCGCACCGCCCGGCCGGACGTCCGGCGGTGAACGTCGATCGCATTGGCGATCGTAATAAGGAGTGCGAGCCGCTCCGCCGCCCGTTCAAATCAATGAAGTTGATCCTGCCGACTTGCCGGCCAGCCTGCCGGGCGCGAGATCTCGATCCCGAATGGCAGAGCAAGGAAGGACATACTGCGTGGAGACCGGCGCCTCCGCCTTGGCCCGACCTCATCGTGTCGCCGCCAATGTGATCCGCGAGGTTTTTCCCAACGGGCTTACGCTGCTGGTGAAGGAGAACCACAGCGTGCCCGTAACGGCCCTGCTCGTCTCCGTGCAGGCCGGATATTTCCACGAATCGGATCGCCTGAACGGTATTTCGCACGTCATCGAGCATATGGTCTTCAAGGGCAGCGAGAGCCGGCGAGAGCATGAGCAGATAGCGCGCGAGATCCGGGAGATCGGCGGCATCATCAACGCGGGCACCTATTACGAAGAGACCTCGTACTACGTGGTCGTGCCCAGCGAGCACGTGGGCCGCGCGATGGAGGTCCAGGCCGACGCCTTCCAGCATCCTCTGTTCGACGCGGACGATCTCTCGAAAGAGATCGAGGTCATCGTCCAGGAGAGCCTCCAGAAGCGAGACAACCCGAACGCCATCCTGATCGAGTCGCTGTATGAGCTGATGTTCGATCGGCACCGCATCCG
>Ga0181529_10004897_pt1 | contig 14229 bp, 13 predicted proteins | sample PEATcosm2014_Bin_36_FD_119763 | JGI IMG/M metagenome (GOLD analysis project Ga0181529, IMG submission 119763) | Peatland microbial communities from MTU Mesocosm Facility, Houghton, MI, USA - PEATcosm2014_Bin10_30_metaG | ecosystem: Environmental > Terrestrial > Soil > Wetlands > Peat | place...
CGCATCCGCTACCATTATGTGATTGCCGATTACCTCTGCCGCGTTGTGGGCGGCACATTGCAGGCCTCCTCTGACGCGGAGGCGGCGCGCTGGGTGGAGCGCGCGGAATGGAATTCGCACAGCGCGCTCGCGCTTGAACCAATTACAGCGCGTGTGATCGAGGCTGGCTGGCAGCGAGCGCAAGAAGTGAAAGGGCAAGAGCAATGACGAAGGGCAAGATGCGGCTCAGGTATCTCAGATATGCGATACAACTTGTGTTTTGGACGATTCTGCTGCTCTTCTGTGTGAGGCCGTCGATATTGCTCGATGGAAAGAACTGCGTGGTTGATTCCTTGCGCGGCATGAAAAGTCATTCCGTAATCGTGGCAGGCCGTAGAGTGCACTATCTGGTAGCAGGCCCTGTCGATGGGCCGCCGGTGGTCTTGGTGCATGGGCTGGGCGGAGACGCCGAGGACTGGCGGAACCTGGCGGCTCCTTTGACCAGGGCAGGCTACCGTGTTTATATTCCGGAACTGATCGGTTATGGACGCAGCGAAAAGCCCGCTGATTTCTCCTACACAGTGCAGAATGAAACCGATATTGTGGTCGGATTTATGGACGCGCTGGGGCTGAAAAAGGTGGACCTGGGCGGATGGTCAATGGGCGGATGGATCGTACAACTTGTCGCCAGCGAGCATCCTGAGCGCGTGAAGCGGCTGATCCTCTTCGACAGTGGGGGACTCAAAGTCAAGCCTGATTGGGATACGCGGCTGTTTACCCCCGCTACGCCGGATGAATTGAAACAATTCTTCGCGTTGCTGGTGCCTCATCCGCCCAAACTCCCGGCTGTTGCAGGCTGGATCGTTTTGCACGTCAGAAAAGATGAAGATTGGGTGATACGCCGCGCCGTGGCATCGATGCTGACAGGCGGGGATACCACAGACGATAGATTGCCGGGATTGAAGATGCCGGTGTTGATCGTTTGGGGCGAGGTGGATCGCGTCTTTCCGCTCGTCCAGGGAGAGACGATGCACCATCTTGTGCCGCAGTCGCAATTGGAGGTCATTCCCGGCTGCGGCCACATGGCTCCCGTGCAATGCTCGGCGCAGATTGCTCCCAAACTCGTGGATTTTCTGAGCCGCTAACTCAGAATATCCATCGCGCCGTCGCTATCAGCCCATGATTGTAGCTGTGGAAGTGGCTGGTCGCAATCTGCATTCCCGCGCCAATAGCCAACCCAGGTCTCGACTTGGGGTCCGAGGGATGCAAGCCGCACTTGCCAAAGATCAGCCCCGGCGTGATGAACTCCTGCATCTTGCCGTCATTCGTTCCACCCTTGAAAAAAGTGGCATTGCTCTCGATCTCCGGCCAGAAGAGCTTGGCGATGCGGTACTGCGCCACAGTATTCCATGCAACCGGACGTCCCGATGCAGTGAGGGCAGGATTGCCGGTAGGCAGTGTCGCGCCAAGCGTCGATTGCACATCGAAGTTGCCGAAGCCCTTGCCTGCACCGAGAGTAGGAGCGATGCTGGCGTCGGTTGAGCCGTTCTTGTAGCTGCCGGTGGGAATCGTAGCCAACACCCAAGCGCTCAGCGTATAGCTGCCGTGCTGCGCATTGCCGCTCATGATGCGGTACTTGCCCAAAAATGAGAGGTCGCCCGCTCCGTCCTTCGCTGTGGAGTTGTGTTGAATGTAAGGCGGCAGATTGAAGACCACCTCCGTTTTCGCCCAGGGAATCAGATTCACACCCTTGCTGTTGTCGTAATTCCATGTGCTGGTGAGCGCTGGCGCAACCTAATGCACGATGTCGGTGCGCACCACCTGAATCAATCCAGTGGTCGTTGTGACCAGTGGAACCGCCCAGCCAGGCTGCTGCGCTTGCGTTGCCGAGGCGCGTGCCTGCCATTGGTTGAAGAAGCCGCGGGGAGCGGCGCTGGTTGAGCCGTCTTGCGCAAAGACGCTGGCCGTAAACAAGATGAACAACAGGAAAAGAAGAGGCGCTCTCATGTCTGTCCATTGAGCATGAGGCGCGGCAGCAGGCATGGACAACCGCCGATTGACGTAGGTTTCCCTCAACCGATTGAAGTAGAGAACGAGAAAGCCTCTTCTTGACTCATGGAAAGCCAGAGGGCAATTCAAGAATCAAAAACTGAAGAACGAATCGCAGAAAACTGCTTTACACTCCGATCACGTCGCAAAGTTCCTTGACGGCGGCTGCGCTTTTCTTCAGAGCGGCTGCTTCCTCGTCGGTGAGCTTGAACTCGACAATCTGTTCCAGGCCCGCTGCGCCCAGCTTGCAAGGCACGCCCATGAAGTAGCCGTTTATGCCGTACTCGCCTTGCAGATAAGCCGCACAAGGCATGATCTTCTTCTTGTCCTTGAGAATGGCCTCAGCCATCTCCACCGCCGCAGCCGAGGGCGCATAGTAGGCGCTGCCGGTCTTCAGGTGCTTCACAATCTCCGCTCCGCCGTCGCGCGTTCTCTGGATGATAGCGTCGATGCGTTCTTTGGAAAGCAGCTCAGTGATGGGAATCGAGGCCACTGTGGTGTAGCGAACGAGAGGAACCATGGTATCGCCGTGACCGCCGAGCACCAGGCAGCTCATGTTCTCCACGCTCACATTCAACTCTTCAGCGATAAAGCTTTTGAAGCGTCCGGAGTCCAGAATTCCCGCCATGCCAATGACCCGCTCGCGGTTGAAGCCGGAGAGTTTGTAGGCAGCCTGCACCATAGCGTCCAGCGGATTGGAGACAACAATCAGAATCGACTCAGGCGAGTATGTAACGACCTTTGCAACCACATCGGACATGATCTTGAAGTTGGTATGCAGCAGATCGTCGCGGCTCATGCCCGGCTTGCGCGGCAGGCCAGCAGTGATAATCACAATGTCGCTGTTCGCCGTGTCGGCATAATCGTTAGTGCCGGTGATATGCACGTCGGAGCGCTGGATGGGAAGCGCTTGAAGCAAATCCAGCGCCTTGCCCTGCGGCACACCTTCCACCACGTCGAGCAAGACCACATCGGCCAACTCAGAAGCCATGATCCAGTGCGCCGCCGTTGAGCCGACATTGCCGGCGCCAATAATACTGATCTTCTTACGCATATTGCTCCTTTGTATTGAAATTTGATGGCGTCAGACTGGTATTACTCTGCTAATTCAGTCCCTGAAGCTGATTGACAAAACCGCAGGCTCTCCTACTTCCAGCCTGCGCCAATTTACAAAAGCAGCGGATTCGATAATTGATGCGTATAGCTCAGGATGATTTTCACGAAAAGTTACAACATTTTGCAACTGAAGAGTGAGTGTTTGACCTCGCGTAGCGTGAATGCTGGTCATACCATCCTCCGGTTGGTCGAGAGATGTCATGCAATCGATCCAGGCATTCATGTTTCTGCCATAGAAATCAGGAAATCCGAAGGCAGCAGCAAATTCGTCGTGAAATGAATCCCAATCTCGGATTCTTGAGCAATCGATAGAAACCCTCATGAAAAACATGGCCAACCGTCTCCAATAGCCATACCACCTTCTTCTAAGTCGAAACAAACAGGGATCACAAATTGCCAATGATCCGTGTAGCAAACTCGCTTGTCCCAACCTTCGTAGCGCCAGCGGTCTGTCGTTCAAAATCATAAGTGACGAACTTTTGCAGGATCGTCTTTTCCAGCGACATCTCAATCAGCTTGGCCGCTTCCTTCCAGCCGATGTACTCCAGCAGCATGACGCCAGACAGAATCACCGAGCCAGGATTGATCACGTCCTTGTCGGCATATTTCGGCGCTGTCCCGTGCGTGGCCTCAAAAACCGCATAGCCGTCGCCAATGTTCGCGCCGGGAGCGATACCCAGGCCGCCGACCTGCGCCGCCGCCGCGTCGGAGATGTAATCGCCATTGAGGTTGGTCGTCGCCAACACCGAGTAATCCTCCGGACGAATGATGATCTGCTGGAAGATGGAATCGGCAATGCGGTCGTTGACAATGATCTTCGACTTCCACGCACCGTTGCCGTGCGTCCGGCCAATCGAATCGAGGACTGATTTGACCTCGGCGTAAATTCCCTCGCGGAAGGCCTGATTGGCCATCTCCAAACCCGGCTCGATCAGCGCCGCATTCTCTTCGACGGTGAGGCCGGGGTTGGCGTCCTTATTGCCGAGAATCCAGCTTTCGCGCTCGGTGACAACCTGCTCGCGGAACTCCTGCGTGGCGACCTCATAGCCCCACTCGCGGAAGGCGCCCTCGGTGAACTTCTGGATGTTGCCCTTGTGGACCAGCGTGACCGTCTTGCGCCCCGACTCCAGCGCATGGCGAATCGCGTAACGAACCAGCCGCTTGGTGCCGAAGATCGAAATCGGCTTGATGCCCACGCCAGAGTCTGCGCGAACGCTCTTCTTGCCGCCCTTGAGCAGATCGTTGTTGAGAAAATCAATCAGCTTGGCGGCGTCAGCGCTTCCCTCTTTGAACTCGATGCCTGCGTACACATCCTCGGTATTTTCGCGGAAGATGATGATGTTCACCCGCTCCGGATGCTTCACCGGGCTGGGCACGCCCTGGTAATACTTGACCGGACGCACACAGGCGTAGAGATCGAGAAGCTGGCGTAGCGCCACGTTGAGCGAGCGGATGCCGCCGCCAATGGGCGTCGTCAGTGGTCCTTTGATGGAGACGCGCAGATCGCGGGCCGCGGCCACCGAGTCGTCGGGCAGCCATGCGCCAAACTGGCGAAAGGCCTTCTCGCCGGCAAATATCTCAAACCAGCGAATCGCGCGCTTGCCGCCGTATGCCTTCTCGACCGCAGCGTCAAAGACCCGTTGAGAAGCCTTCCAGATGTCGCGCCCTGTTCCATCACCCTCGATAAAAGGGATGATGGGATGATCGGGAACATTGATTTGTCCGTTGTGGTACTCAATAGGCTGGCCGTCGTGCGGCAATTTCAGTCCGTTATAGGTGGCTTGCATCAGTTTTGAAAGACTCCTCTTCCACTATGTTAGAGGACGAAGCTGACCTCTGGGATTCATGGGTTTGAGAGTCAGATGCGCGGCACACTCACCACTGGTGCTGAACTCGTTGCTTTGACCATCGAATACGGCGGGGTTCCATGCACCACGGAGCGTAATTTCACCCGGTTCCCCGGTTTGCGCTGGGTCAATCCGCTGCTGGAATCATGAAATCCGCTCTATTCACCGGAAGAAATACACCGCATGGCCGGTGTGATCCAGCGAAGTCCAACCCGGAGGCAGGATTTCTGGCGGTGCAGCGGCGACCACAGCCTTCGCTCCCGTGTCCTGCATCGCATGGAGCACTTTCTGCTCGACCTGCGGGGTTGCATTCCAGAAGGCGCTTGCCGAGTCGCCGGTCACCGAGGTATGCGGAAGCTCGGCAACAATGGTGACTCGATCAAGCCGTGCCCAGATATCCTCATCGAATCCATCGCCGATAATCGCCACGCGGCTGCCGGGATCAAGGCCCATTGCGCGCAACCTCTCTGCCGTCACAACCTGCTGCCTCCAAAGCCCGGTATCGTGATGATTCTGGGCTATACTTTGGACCACGAATCCTGCAACCATCACGCTCAGAGTCAGACTCGCCGCCCGCAGGAGCTTAACGCGCCTCTGCTCATCGGAGATGCTGGCGGAGACGATCACCGCGCCAAATCCAGCGGCCATGATCGCGGTGGAGTGGCGCGGCTGAAAGGTAATCATCGCGTAGATCAGCATGATCGCCGCCGCCGGAAGTAGAATAGGCCAAAATCGCAGTAACTGCCGCCAGGAATCCCGAATCCGGTCACTTGACAGAAAGATCATGAGCACCACGGCGGCCAGGGGTGCAAGCTCGCGGATCACGTGACTGACGATATGTCCCGTATTTCTGAGGAAGTTGACTGCGGTGCGAAGGGGATGAAAATGCGTATCCACGCCTGCCCACCAATAGCTGGGGTCATACCAGACAGGATAGGTTCCGGGCACGGGCGCAGCGAATTCATAGACCTCCGGCCAGTCGACGATCTTGCTCACCGGGTGCAGCCGGTGAGCGGAGGCGGCTTGATCGCCCTGCCAAAGCCGGTACTCCACATCAGAGCCGTTCACGCCGTTGACACACCAAGCAAGGTTGAGCTTGCCCGCATCTCCTGTGGTGAACCGGTGATGGTTCCAGGATAGTGCAGCGATCAAGGGTGCCGAGATCACTAGGAAGGCCAATAGCGCCATTCCAAATTGCCCGATGCCTCCGCGGCGCTTCCAGACAACCGCCAACAGAACCGGCAGCACCACGAAAGCAAAAGGAAGCATCACGGCCTTGGTCAGGTATCCGGCCCCCAGCGTTGCGCCCAGCAACAGGGCATCAAGCGTGCCTGCCCGTCCTGAAAAGAATCGAAGCATCAGGCCAAAGACCAAAAACATCCACGCAGCCACCAGCAGGTCCGGACTCACGTGCTCCAGTTCTCTGCTGCCCAGATAAATGCAGATGAAAATCAGGTAACCCAGCACCCACACATACGGATGCGTCCTTCCCACCCAAAATTCTTCACCTCTGGCCGCGAGGAGCTGACGCCAGAAGAACTCAAAGCAGAACAGGAGGGCGAGAAAGATAACGAAATTCAGCAGATGCACTTCGGGATATTCCCAGCGGATGGCGGGATGGGTCAGCCGGATCATCCATCCAGTCAGCCAGCCATAAAGCGGCGACCAGTAGGTATTCAGCGCGGCGTGCCAATCCCCTCTCCAGTACAGATCGCCCATGTCCATGTAGGCGACGCCATCCGGGTTGTTCTGAAAGCGGGCGTTCCAGCAGTCAATCAGCGCGCAAAGTGCGATGAAGCAGCGAAAGCTCCACTGCACACCTGCGACGCCGGACTGCCGCTGCTCTCCTCCGGCACACGCATCTGTTTTCATTCGGTTTACCCTCCGCTCACTCTCTGCTGGGGCTGGGATGAATATCTTGTATGGAAGCGGCGAGCCGGCCGCAGATGGTTGGAACGCGCGATGCAGGCGCCGATCCTTGGGAGAATACGATGAGCCTACCATACACAAAACAGGGTAGGCAATGATCGGTAGAGATCTACGGGAAGAGCCGGAAGAGCGTGTTTTCGCGGCTGGAAGCGCTCGCCGTACGATCGAATGGGACGCGAACCAGAGGCTCAAAGTGCGAATGTGAGATAAATTCTGAGCGGACTCTGTGTTATAGCCGCCCAGATGCGATAAACTCATGCGGGAACGTCTAAAAAACTTGCCGACTTCAGAGACACGGAGGGTACATAGAAATTGGGAAAAAGCATGGTCCCGAAGAAGATGTTTTTCACCAAGGGCGTGGGCAAACACAAGGAGCGTTTGACCTCCTTTGAGCTGGCGCTTCGGGATGCGGGAATCGCCTCGCAGAATTTGGTGCGCGTCTCATCGATCTTTCCGCCGAATTGCAAGATGCTCACCCGCAAGGAAGGCCTGACTCACCTGTATCCGGGCGAGGTGGTCTTTGCGGTGATCGCCGAGAACTCCACGCGGGAGCCGCACCGGCTGCTGGTCTCCAGCATCGGAGTGGCCATTCCGGCGGACAAGAACACCTACGGCTACCTGAGCGAGCACCATAGCTTTGGCGAGACCGAGGAGCAGGCCGGCGAGTACGCCGAGGAACTGGCCGCCGAGATGCTGGCCACCACACTGGATGTGGAGTTCGACCCGGACAAGAGCTGGGACGAGAAGAAAGAGATCTATCGCATCTCCAACAAAATTGTCCGCACCAGCAACGTGACCCAGTCTGCGATGGGCGACAAGCGCGGCCTATGGACCACGACAATAGCTGCCGCGGTTCTGATCATGGAAGAGTGCTGATCGCGTCCGGCTGCAATCAACAAGGCCAATTTCGCCGAGCGGAGTTGGCCTTGTTGTATCGTTTCTATCGAGCTAGCTCCGTCGTTTGATGAGGATGATCGGCTGACCATGACGAATCCACGCAAATTCAAAGTCGGCTTGGTGCAGATGCGCATGAGCGCGGACCCTGTGGCGAATTTTGCCGCCGCTGTCGGGCACATTCGTGAAGCTGCGCGACGCGGTGCGAACATCGTCTGCCTGCCGGAGCTTTTTCGCACCCAGTACTTCTGCCAGCGTGAGGATTTGCGCCTCTTCGATCTCGCCGAGTCGATTCCTGGGCCAACCACTGCACACCTCTCCGAGGTAGCCCGCGAGTCGCGGGTTGCCATCATCGCCTCACTCTTCGAGCGACGTGCGCCGGGACTTTATCACAACACGGCAGTCACTCTGAATACCGACGGCGCCATCGCCGGCGTCTACCGCAAGATGCATATCCCCGACGATCCGCTCTACTACGAAAAGTATTACTTCGCGCCGGGCGACTTGGGCTTTCAAGCTGTGGATACAGCCTTTGGCCGCGTGGGTACGCTCGTCTGCTGGGATCAGTGGTATCCGGAAGCCGCTCGGCTCACCGCTTTGCAAGGCGCTGAGGTGCTCTTCTATCCCACTGCCATTGGCTGGCATCCGGCGGAAAAGGCGGAGTTTGGAGCAGCACAGTACGACGCATGGCAGACGATTCAGCGCTCTCACGCCATCGCCAATGGTGTCTACGTCGCCGGTATCAATCGAGTTGGGATCGAAGACGGAGACGTATCAGGCAATCGCGCCACCGGAGCTGGAATCGAGTTCTGGGGCGGCAGCTTTCTTGCCGATCCCTTCGGGCGCATCATCGCCAAGGCCTCGCACGATGCGGAGGAGATTCTCATAGGAGAGATTGATCTCGCTCTCATCGAAGATACCCGCCGCAATTGGCCCTTCCTGCGCGACCGCCGCATCGACGCCTATGGCGGCATAACCAAGCGCTTCCTCGATCCGGTGAATTCGTGGACTGCGGACGGGGATTCCAAGTGAAAATCGGAAGGCTGTCTACACATGAAGATCGGAGGATTCATGCTTGGTACGAAAGCGTTTATTTCAATGCGCAATGCATTTCTTTGCCTCATTGTTCTATTGGCAGCGCGAGATGCATTTACTCAGAAGAGTGATCCATGCTTGAGTAAGCAAGCACAATCCGAAATGAATGTATGCGAATTTGCGCAATACGCGAAAGTTGACGCCGAACTGAATTCTGTCTACGGAAAATTGATCGCAAAATACAAGTCGGATGACGAATTCGTAAAAAAACTTAGAATTGCGCAAGAGAGCTGGCTCAAGTTCCGTGATGCCGATTTAGCATCTCTCTACTACCAAGAGAACATACCTGGTGCGTACGGTTCGGTACATCCAATGTGTAAAGCGTTGGAATTGATCCGTTTGACCAATGAACGAGTGACGGAATTGAAAGAGATGCTTAACCCTGAAGAAGGGGATGTGTGCGCTTTTTAACAGCACGGAAGGATGCGGGCTTTCATCTGTAGTCAAATATCAATGCCAGTTTCATTCAAATTAGCCACTGAGGGATTACGAATCAATTATTCATGATGAAAGAAACCCCACATCAACTCGGCTACCGTATGCCCGCCGAGTGGGAGCCGCACGAGGCCACATGGCTGGCTTGGCCGCACAATCCCGAAGATTGGCCGGGAAAGTTTCAGGCCATCCCCTGGCTCTACGCGGAGATTGTGCGCCTGCTCGCCGCGCATGAGCGCGTGCATATTCTCGTCGAAGACGCCAAGGCTGAGCTGCGCGTCTTTGGAATCCTGGAACGCGCCGGAGTGAATCTCGACCGCGTGAGCCTGCACGAATGGCCCACCAATCGCAGTTGGACGCGCGATTCTGGCCCGATCTTTGTCCGCAACCAAGAGGGCAAAGTAGCCATTACCAACTGGCGTTTCAATGCCTGGGCCAAGTACGACGACTGGCCACTCGACGATCAGCTTCCGGGCCACGTGACTGAGTTACTAGGGCTGCCAGAATGGCAGCCAATGATTGAATTAGCCGACGGTCGTAAGCACCGCCTCGTTCTCGAAGGCGGCTCGATCGACACCAACGGCGCTGGTATTCTGCTCACCACTGAAGAATGCCTGCTCAGTGAAGTCCAGCAGCGCAATCCTGGCGTGAACCGCACCCAACTGGAGCAAGCCTTTCACGATTATCTCGGTATTGATCAGGTGATCTGGCTTAACCGCGGCATCGTTGGCGACGACACCCACGGGCACATTGACGACATCTCCCGCTTCGTCGCGCCAGAAACAATTCTGACCGCCTTCGAGCAAAATACAAGCGATCCGAACTATGCGCCACTCACCGAAAACCTTGCTCGCCTGAAGGCCGCGCGCACGCTTGCCGGGAAGCAGTTCAACTTGGTCGAACTTCCGCTTCCGCGTCCAGTTATTTTTCGCGGCCAGCGCCTTCCGGCCAGTTATGCCAACTTTTATATTGCCAATAATCTGGTTCTCGTTCCCACCTTCCACGATCCCAACGACCGCGTCGCGCTGAACATTTTGGCCGAGCTATTTCCTGACCGCGAAGTCATCGGCATTCATAGCGTGGACTTGGTTTGGGGCTTGGGCACACTGCATTGCATGACCCAGCAGCAGCCAGCGGCGCTACCATCAAAAATATGATTGACGATCTCGAAGCCATGCAAGCCGCCCTCGATGAGGCCCGTCTGGCTGGCAAAGCCGGCGAGGTGCCCATCGGCGCAGTTGTGGTCTTCGACGGAGAGATCATCGCGCGCGGGCAAAATTGTATGCTGCGCGACCTGGACCCAACGGCTCACGCCGAGATAGTCGCCATGCGCGCAGCGGCCCTAAAGTTGGCTAACTACCGGCTGCTTGGCTGCACGCTTTACGTCACGCTGGAGCCCTGCGCGATGTGCGCCGGAGCGATGATTCATGCGCGGCTGGAGAGGCTGGTCTTCGCCGCCGCCGACCCAAAGGCGGGCGCAGCCGGCTCGGTGCTCACAGTGCTCAATCATCCGCAACTCAACCACCAGATGCAAGTCGATCAAGGAATCCTTGCCGACGAATCAGCTGAGTTGCTGCGCAGTTTCTTCCGCGAGCGGCGATAGCGGTAGAATGACCGCATGAAGGTTCTGATGTATGCGGTTTCGTGGTGCGGGGATTGCCGGGCTGCCCGGAAGTTTCTTGACGCGCACGGCGTCGAGTACACCGAGATCGACATCGACAAGGACCGCGAAGCATCGGCTGAGTTGGTGAGACGCGTCGGCAAGCGGGCCATTCCGCAACTGGTGATCGACGGTGAGTGGTTTCAGCCTTACAAACCGGGCCGCGGGTTGCTCGTCGATGAGTTGCATGAGCGGCTTGGCATTCCCCGCGACTGACGCCTTCCCTCGTACAATGAAGAGTTGGAGCAGAGCCGCGGATGTGGCTCTGGCAAGGAGCCTCCCGTGATCGATCGTTATACACGCCCTGGCATGGGCCGCATCTGGACTGAAGAGAATAAGTACCGCTGCTGGCTTCAAGTGGAGTCGGCTGCCAGCACAGTGCTCGCCGAGGACGGCGTGATTCCCGCCGAGGCCGCCGAGGCCATCGCCACCAAGGCAGGCTGCTCCGCCGCCCGCATACAGGAGATCGAGGCCGAGGTAAAGCATGACGTCATCGCCTTCACGACTGCGGTTGCGGAAACCCTCAAGGCTCAGGGCCTGGATGCCGAGTCCCGCTGGCTGCACTACGGGCTGACCTCGAATGACATTGTCGATACGGCACAAGCCTTGCAGGTTAAAGAGGCCTCCGCACTGATCCGCGCGGGCCTGGTGGAGATGCTGGCCGTGCTTAAACGCCGCGCCATCGAGTTCAAAGACACGCCGACGATTGGCCGCACACACGGCATCCATGCCGAGCCGACGACCTTCGGCCTCAAGCTGCTCAACTGGTTTGCCGAGATGGAGCGCAACCTGGCCCGCTTCGACGCGGCCGCCGAAGATATGCGAGTCGGCAAGCTCTCCGGCGCGGTGGGGACTTTCGGTCACCTCAAGCCTGAACATGAGGAGAAAATCTGCGAGCGCCTCGGCCTCAAGCCTGCTCCGGTAGCCACGCAGGTCATCCAGCGCGACCGCCACGCAGCCTACATTTCGACGCTGGCAATTGTCGGCAGCACGCTCGACAAGATCGCCGTCGAAGTTCGCCACCTGCAACGCACTGAGGTGCGCGAGGCGCAGGAGTACTTCAGCGAGAAGCAAAAAGGCTCCTCGGCGATGCCGCACAAGAAGAATCCCATCACCAGTGAGCAGATCAGCGGTCTCGCCCGCGTCTTGCGCGGCAATGCGCAGGCGGCCTTTGAAAACATCGCTCTGTGGCATGAGCGGGACATCTCGCACTCCTCCGTCGAGCGCGTCATCTTCCCCGATTCGACGATACTTGTGGACTATCTGCTGGCCAAGACAACCGACCTGATCGACCGGCTACTGGTTTATCCCGAACGCATGAAGAAGAACCTCGAATCGACCGGTGGATTGATCTTCAGCGGACAGTTGCTGCTCGATCTCTCTGAAGTAGGAATGATGCGTGAGGACGCTTACAGGCTCGTCCAGTCCCACGCCATGCGCTCGTGGAAAGAAGATTTGGTCTTCCGCGACGAAGTGGCAAAGGACGAAAAGATTACCGCGCTGCTCAGCCCGGAGAAGCTGGCGCGTACCTTTGACTACACGCGGCAGTTAGGCAATGTGGACGCGATCTTCAAGCGGGTGCTCGGCGAGTAGGGCGAATCGGCGAGTACCAGTGAGGTTCCCAAGAAAGTTTCGCACTGGAGTGCTGGTAAACAAAAAACCGGAGTTTTTTCCGGCAATCCGCCCCGCAGGCGCAGTGTTGGTTAGCCTCGTTTCAGCGTAGGGTAGACTCCCCACCTCAGGTGGCGCGCCGTGGGCGCAATGGTTATTAGCCCACCGCTTCAACGGTGGGGTGAGGGAACGCAACAATTGACGGGAAGTCCCGTAGGGACGGTGTTCATCCATGAACCTCACCGTAGCAATCACCGGCGCATCAGGGGCGGTCTTTGGCCGCGAGGCGCTCCGTGCTCTTGAATCTGACGAGCGTGTAGCCCGTGTGCATTTTGTTGCTTCGGAGAACTCGCTGCGGGTGATGGCTGAGGAGTTGGGCATCCGTGGACGGAATGATCTGGTGGAAAAACTCCTCGGCAGCGCACCCAAGAAAACCGTACAGCTCTCCGATGCCGACATCGGCGCTCCCATCGCCAGCGGTAGCCATCCCTCGAATGGAATGATCGTACTGCCCTGCTCGATGGGTACGCTGGCCGCCATCGCCAACGGCCTTGCCAACTCGCTGATTGCCCGCGCCGCCGATGTAACGCTCAAGGAGCGCCGTCCGCTGATTCTCTGTGTGCGCGAGACGCCTTTCAATCGCATTCATCTCAGAAATATGTCGCTCGCCGCAGAAGCCGGAGCTGTTATCTTTCCGTGCATTCCGGCCTTCTACAACAAGCCCACCGACTCAACCGAAATGGCGCGCCAGTTTGTTTACCGAGTGCTGGCGCATATTGGGCTACCGCAGCAGGGGGCGTTCATTTGGAAGGCGGAAAGTGCAGGGAATAGGGATCAGGGAACAGCCGGATCGCGCTGGACGCCGGGTTCGCAAAATGGAGAATCTATTTGACAATCGACCCACCGTCCGTGAATACTGCTTCTAATGATGAACTCAAGGAAATACGGAATTGCGGTCATGGCCATGTGTATGTGCATGGAGTGCGGACCCGTCCGTGTGGCCCTTGAGAGGTAAATGCGCTGAGCGCAACCGATCTTGAAGTCAGGCGGCCCGGTCCTAAGAGGATGCGGGCCGTTTCGTTTTGAGAGAAAGCAAAAGGAGAACGCAATGTCCGAAGCCAAGCAGCACCTTGCCACCCTTGCCGTGCACGCCGGCCAAACGCCTGACCCCACCACCGGCTCGCGCGCCGTGCCCATCTACCAGACCACCTCCTACGCATTTCAGGATGCTGACCACGCGGGACGGCTCTTCGCGCTGAAGGAGTTCGGCAACATCTATACGCGCATCATGAACCCCACCACCGACGTCTTCGAGCAGCGCGTCGCTGCCCTGGAAGGCGGCACCGGTGCGCTGGGCCTGGCTTCCGGTTCGGCGGCCATCACCTTTGCGCTGCTGGCCATCACGCAACTGGGCGATGAAATCGTCGCGGGCAACAACCTTTACGGCGGCACCTACCAGCTTTTTCATTACACCCTGCCGAAGCTGGGCCGGACCACGCGGTTCGTAAACTCGCGCGATCCCGAAGCCTTTCGCAAGGCCATCACTCCCCGCACGCGCGCGCTATACGTCGAAACCGTTGGCAATCCGAAGCTCGACGTGCCGGATTTCGAGGC
>Ga0181529_10004898_pt1 | contig 14228 bp, 9 predicted proteins | sample PEATcosm2014_Bin_36_FD_119763 | JGI IMG/M metagenome (GOLD analysis project Ga0181529, IMG submission 119763) | Peatland microbial communities from MTU Mesocosm Facility, Houghton, MI, USA - PEATcosm2014_Bin10_30_metaG | ecosystem: Environmental > Terrestrial > Soil > Wetlands > Peat | place...
GCCGCCTTGAGGTCGGCGAGCGCCGCCGCCCTCTCGCGGGTGTACTTACCGACCCACCGGTCGGCGATCAGTTGGACGGGGACGGCGTTGAGGAAATGGAGCTTCTCGCGACCCGCGCGCCGGGTCACGACCATCCCCGCCCCCTCCAGGACCCTCAGGTGCTTCATGACCCCGAAGCGGCTCATCTCCACGTCCTCGAGGAGCTCGGTGAGCGTGCGGCCGTCGCGCTCGTAGAGCCGGTCGAGAAGGTGGCGCCGGGTGGGGTCGGCCAGCGCCCGGAAGACCCTGTTGTCGTCCATGACTGCGAGCATAGGTTACTAATCGGTCACGTGTCAATAAGGTCACATGGCCGCGTAGAAGCTCCTCAGGGCCTCCTGATAGCCGGCCTGGTTCTGGAGCCAGTGCAGATGCCCTGACCCGCCGAGGATGACCTGGGTGGCCTCGGGAAAGCGACCTCGGACGGTGGCCACCGACTCGCCGAAGATGTCGTCCGCACCGTAGAGCACGAGTACCGGCCCCGTGTAGTCCCGCAGTGCGGCGAGCTCATCCTCGGCGGCGCGCGAGAGCGATCGATCGGTCCGCAGCAGGGCGGTGGGGCAGCAGCCATCGAGCCACTCCCGGTCGGGTTCGGGTGCGGTCCCCGGGTCGAGGAAGTAGTTGTGCCACGTCTCGGTCATGACGTGGCGCATCGCCCATCGCCGGAAGGGGTTGGGCGGGAAGAGGAGGGAGCCGTAGAGGTAGAGGCGCAGGGTGCCGCCGGCGCCGGCGCGCCCCAGCTCGATCCGGAAGGAGTCGCGCTTGGTGGCCTTCCAGTCGGCGCCCACGCCCAGCGACGAGCTGCTGAGGACGAGGCTGCGAACGCGCGGTCCGTGATGGGCGGCATACAGCTGGGCGAGGAGACCGCCCCAGGAGTGGCCGAGGACGTGCCACGTGGAGATCTCCAACTGCTCCCGGATCGCCTCGATGTCGGCGAGGTAGTCGTCGATCTGGTAGAGGCCGTCGCGGCAGCGGGAGCGGCCGACCCCGCGCTGGTCAAAGCTGATCGCCCGGTAAGTGGGAAGCAGCGGTGCGATGTCCGCTTGCATCGAATCCGGCACCCCCGGCCCGCCGTGGAGCAGCAGGAGCGGCTCCCCGTCCGGCCGGCTGATCCGCACCGCGAGCTCTGCTCCTGCTGTCTCCACCGTCAGTTCACGCATCTCGTGTCTCTCCAAGCGGATTGTCCGCGCGGCTTCAGCGGCACATCCCGGGCCGCGGGGTCAGGCGACGGCGCCCGCCCCCTCGGTGCCGCTGGAGGTCCTGCGCTCGGTGGTCCGAGCGCGCTGCGACGCGATGCCGGGGACGAAGAGCGCGGCGATGGCGCCCAGCGCCAGCACGCCGCTGCCGACCAGGACGGCCGGCTGCAACCCCGCCACGAACTGGACCGGACTCGCGTACCCACCCGCGTGCGAGAACACCGCGGCGAGGACGGCGATGCCAAAGACACCGCCGACCTCGCGGATGGCGTTGTTGGCGCCGGAAGCCTGGCCCGCCTCATGCCCGCGCACCGCGGAGAGCACCGCGTTGGCGGCGGGCGCGAAGACCAGAGCCATGCCGGTGCCGGCGAGGATGAAGGGGATGATCACCGACGCGTACGGCATGCCGGGCGCCAGGGCCCGATCGATCCAGAGCAGGGCGATCGCCTGCAGGGCCAATCCGGTCGCCATCAAGGGGCGGCTGCCCACCCGGTCCGAGAGGATGCCCGCCACGGGGGCGACGAGTATCGGCATGCCGGTCCACGGGAGGGTCCGCAGCCCGGCCTGCAGGGCGCTGTAGTGCTGGGCGGTCTGGAAGAACTGGGCGAGGAGGAAGACCGAGCCGAACATCCCGAAGTACATCGCGAAGGAGACGGCGTTGGTGGCGGAGAAGGCCCGGCTGCGGAAGAAGCGCATCGGCAGCATCGGTGCTGGCGAACGCAGCTCCCAGAGGGTGAAGGCGATCAGCAGCGCGGCTCCGCCCAGCATCGCGCCCATCACGGTGCTGCTCCCCCAGCCGATGGCGTTGGCACGCACCAGGCCGTAGACGACGCCGAAGAGGCCGCCGGTCGCGAGCACCACCCCGGGGATGTCGAACCGGCCGTTGGGACCCCGGCTCTCGCTGAGGCGGAGGACGGCGAGGGGGCCGACCACCAGTCCCACCGGCACGTTGATCCAGAAGATCCAGTGCCAGGAGATGCCGCTGATCACGGCTCCGCCGATGACTGGGCCCAGGGCCACGCCGAGTCCGCTGATGCCCGACCAGATGCCGAGAGCGACGCCGCGCCGGCCGGCGGGGAATGCCTCGGAGAGGAGGGTCAGGGTCAGCGGCATCACCACCGCGCCGCCAGCGCCCTGGAAGGCGCGGGCGGCGATCAGCGCCCCGGCGTTGGGAGCCAGGGCGGCCGCCGCCGAGCCGAGCGTGAAGATGCCAAGCCCGACGATGAACATCCGGCGCCGGCCGAAGCGGTCGCCGAGCGCGGCCCCGGAGAGGAGGAGGACGGCGAAGCTCAGGGTGTAGGCGTTGACCGTCCATTCCAGCGAGGCGATGTCGACGTGGAACTGGAGACGGATGCTGGGCAGCGCAAAGGTCACCACCAGGTTGTCGAGGGTGACCATGAAGAGCGCCAGCGAGACCAGGGCAAGCGTCCATCCGGTGCGGGTCGGAGCGGGGGACCGCACCAGGGCGGGGAACCGGGTCGGTGCGGGGGGCCGGGTGGCTGCACGGGACATCGGGGCTCTCCTTATTGATACATCCATCAATTTGCAGGTGAAAAAAAATTCCGCCTTCTCGTCAGGCGGCGGCGTGAGGGTCCGTGGTCGCGGGCTTGGCCGGGAGGTCCGCGCCTCCATGCTTCTCCTCCCAGAGCGGGGCGCACAGCTCCGGGATTCCGAGAACCGTGGTGACGTTGGCGATCATCCCAGCGGCGAAGAACTCCGCGATCTGACGCGGCGTCGCGCCGCTCAACTGGCGGACGTCGTCCGCCAGGGCCCGGAAGCCGCGGGCGCAGTGCGCATGGATCTCGGGATCGGCCGAGGCCGCATAGGCCTGCAGCTGCATGAGCAGCTCGTAGCGGTCGGCGATCAGCTCCGGGTAGGTCATGCCCATCCGCCCCAGGGCCTCCTCCGGGCTGCGGGCGCCACGGGCGGCCTCCCGGAAGGTGGCCCGGATCCGGCCCTGCACCCGGTCGTGGGCGGCCAGGAAGAGATCGCGCTTGTTGGGAAAGAGCGCGTAGATGTACGGCTGGCTGATGCCGGCGCGCTCGGCGATGGCGGCCGTGCTCGCCGCCTCATAGCCGCGCTCGGCGAACTCGCGGATGGCGGCCTCGACCACCTGCTCGCGGCGTTCCTCCGAGGTCTGGCGCAGCCGGGTGGCGGCTTCACGGGGGGTCATGTGGATGATTATTGATTGGCCTATCACAAAAGTCAACCCCCGGCGGGCGCCCCGGCCCTTCCCCCATCAGCCCATCGCGGCGAGCACCGCCATCAGCCGGTCGCAGGCGCCCTTGACCCCGTGGCGGGCGGCGAGCGCCGCCACTTCCTCGGGCCGGTCGGGGTAGCGGTCGCGCCTCCCCGAGGGCAGCGTGATGGGCAGATCGAGCACCGGCTCGACGACCCGCATCGCCCGGGTGAGGTAGTCGCGATCGGCCTCGGGGAGCGGCGCGTCGCGGAGGATCTCGGGCACCCCGCCGTGGCGGCGAATCAGCTCGGCCGCCTTGGCGGCGCCCACCCCGCGCAACCCCGGGAGCCCGTCGGAGGGATCGCCCCGGAGGACCGCGAAGTCCGCATAGCGGCGACCGGGGACCGCGTAGCGGCGGGTCACCTCCGCCTCGTCGACAACCGCCAGGCCCCCCTTCTCGGGGTAGAGCACCCGCACCCGGGGGTCCTCGACGAGGGCGAAGAGATCACGGTCGCCGCTCACCACCTCGACAGTCCCACTGGTAAGCGCGCTCCACGTGGCGATGACGTCCTCGGCCTCGTGATCGGCGACCCCGAGGTGGTCGACCCCGATGGCGGAGAGGATCTCGAAGATCACGACCATCTGCGGCTCGAGGAGCGGTGGCACCGGCTCGGCCACCCGGTGGGCCTTGTAGGCGGGGATGAGGGCGACCCGCCACGCCGGGCGCCAATCCTCATCGCTCGCCACCGCGAGCTGACGGGGGCGGCGCTGGACGATCAGCCGGGCCAGGGTGTCGAGGAAGCCGCGGACCGCGTTGATCGGCTGCCCGTCGGGTCCGCGGACACCCGCGGGCACCCCGTAGAAGGCGCGGAAGATCATGCTCGAGCCGTCGATCAACAACCAGTCGCAGCTCACCAGCCGCCCACCGATACCGGCGCCTCCACAACCTGCAGCGTAGCCAGGCGAAGCCCGGGAGCGGAACGTCCGGGAAGTCTCGCCGGGCTGGTCGCGCGTCACCCCATTCCGAGCGGCTCGCCACCCCAGCGATGAGACGCGATCAGAAGGCCTGGGACTGCAGCGCCAGCCGCACCACCCGCGCGCCGTCCTCGGCGGCCGTCTCTAGCCGACGGGCATCGAGGAGCTCCAGCATCGCGTCGCCGTCCATCGGCCGGGCCAGGTGGTACCCCTGCGCCCATTGGCGGGGGAAGTCGTCCAGTGCGCGCAGATCCTCCAGCTCCTCGACGCCCTCGGCGACCACCGTGAGCCCGAGGCTGTGGCCAAACGCGAAGATCGCGCGGGAGAGTCCGCCGCCGTCGCGCGACGAGCTGAGTGTGGTGGTGAACGCCCTGTCGATCTTGATGATGTCGACCGGGAAATCGCGGAGCCGGCTCAGCGACGAGTGGCCGGTGCCGAAGTCGTCGAGGGCGATCCGGATGCCCAGTTCGCGGAGCTGCCGCAGGCGCCCGACCGCACCCTCGACCTCGTCGATGGCCAGGCTCTCGGTCACCTCCAGGATCAGGCTCCAGGGCGACAGGCCGGTCCGGGTGAGGACGCTCTGGACGTCGTCGATGAATGCTCCTCTCTGGAGCTGCTTTGGTGAGACGTTGACGGCGACTGCGATGTCCCTCCGCGATCCATGGTCGGGCCAGCGGCGGGCCTCGGCACAGGCCCGCTCGAGCACCCAGAGGCCGATCGGAGAGATGAGCCCGGTCTCTTCGGCGAGGGGGATGAAGTCGATCGGCTGGATCAGTCCGTGGCGGGGGTGCCGCCAGCGAAGGAGTGCCTCGGCGGATACCACCTCTCCCGAGGGGACCTCGAAGATCGGCTGATACTGGACGACCAGCTCGTCCCGTGGCAGGGCCCGGTGGAGGTCGGCTTTGAACTCGTGACGGCTGAGGACCGCCGCGTGCATGCTCGGAGCGAACACCTCCCACCGGCCCTTGCCCAGACCCTTGGCCGTGTACATGGCCTCGTCGGCGTTGCGCAGGATCTCGTCGGCGCCCAGCTCGCCCGCCTCCCCGGTGGCGATGCCGATGCTGGCCCGGACCATGATCTCGGCGCCCATCACCTGAAACGGATCGCGCATCCGTTCGACGATGCGGGTCGCCACCGTCGTCGCCGCCCTGCTGTCGGCCGTGCCCTGCACGAGCACGGCGAATTCATCGCCTCCGAGCCTGGCGGCGACATCGCCGGGACGCAGGCAGACGGCCAGGCGGCCGGCCACCGCACGGAGCAGCTCGTCACCGACCACGTGCCCGAGGCTGTCATTCACTGTCTTGAAGTCGTCGAGATCGATGAAGAGCACCCCGACCCGCTCTCTGCCGCTGGCGAGGGCATCGCGAACGTGGGTCTGGAAGAGGGCTCGGTTGGCCATCCCGGTCAGGGGATCGTGGAGCGCCTGGTGGCGCAGCTTGTGCTGGAGGTCGGTCAGCTGCCGGAGGGAGCTCTCCAGCCGGCCGTTCTCCAGCGTGCTGCCCGTGTGCGCTGCGAGCATCTCGAAGAGGCGCAGGTCCTCGTCGTCGAAGGAGCTCACCTCTCCCAGCCGGTTCCCCACCACCATCAGACCGATCGGCCGTGTCTCGCGGCGGAGCACCGCGACCATGCCGTCGCGGATGCCCAGCACGGCAAGGAACCGGAGTCCGTCCCGGCCCCCCGTCCCCGGTTCGACGATGGCCGGGGCGGCGGCGACCATCCCGGTGACGAGCTTCTGCCCCGCCTCGTCGAGCTCCACCGGCCGCATCGGTTGGATGCCGCCGGCGTTGACCCCGGCACGGACCATCACCTCGCCTTCCCGAGTGGGGAAGATGATGATCTCCGCCATCTCCGCGCGGAAGGACTCGCGCGAGCCCTTGAGCACGTCGAGCAGCGCCTCATCGAGGTTCTCGGCGTGCTGCAGATGGCGGCTGGATTCGTAGAGGAAAGTGATCTGCTGACGGTTCTCGCGCTCCGACACGTACGAGCGATACGCAAGCGCGACGCCGGCCACCGGGACGACCAGCAGCCAGACGACCTGGAGGTGTGACCACATCAGGTTGACGACGATCAGGGCCAGGCAGGTGTTGATCAGCGTGCCCAGCATGGCGAGGCCGAAGTTGCCGGCCAGGCCCCTGCGGTCGATCCGGCCCTCGGAGAGGAAGAGGGCGACGACGAAGGTCGCGGTTTGGAGTGTGCCCGCGACGACGACTGCGGTGAGGGCGGCCAGGCTGGCCGTGTTGCCGGTGGGATCTCCGTGCGGAGCCAGCCGCGCGAAGAGCGCCACCGCCACGGCGGCCGCCAGCACGAAGTTGCTGAGGTTGAAGGCGAGCTTCAGCCGCGATTGCCGCCGATGCAGCGTCAGCGCCACGGCGGCGCCGAGGAGGTAGGCGAGGACGACCGTCAGGGGCCGGTCGAAGAAGAGGCCCATCACCAGCGGGACCTCGCTGAGCGAGAAGGACTGAGCCTCGCGCCGGAACTGGACGTGCACGACGCAGACCTCGGCGACGCAGAAGAGGCCGGCGAGGAGCCACCAGGGGATGGTGTAGGGAGAGGCGCGCTCCGGGAGCCGCGCCACGGCCGCGGCGGCCAGGACTGCCGTCGCGGCCAGGCCGACCGTGAGCAGAGGCACCCGGCCCACGCGCGCTGCGAGCCGGCTCGGGCTCAGGCGCTCCACCACCGCCGTCCAGCGCGTGTGCGACACCGGATTCACCGCGCCGAGCCCGCCCTGCGCACTCGGTCATCGACCGAGGATGAGACCGCTACCACTTGTAGGACGACCAGCCGTCCTTCGACCAGGAGGTCCCGGACCAGGAGACGCCCGACCAGGAGGTCCCGGACCAGGAGGTCCCCGACCACGACGTACCGGACCACGAGGTGCCGTTCCAGCTCCCCGAGGACGTCATGACGGTGGACCAGGCGACCCCGGTCCAGGAGTTCCCCGTCCAGGCGACGTAGTCCCAATCCATGAGGGTGGGGCTCCACACCCAGTAGCTGCCCGACCAGACAGCACCGTTCCAGCTGCCGCCGGACCAGCTGTCCGCGTACCCCTCGACGGTCGCCAGGGATGCCGTGTTGACGGCGTCGTCGAAGATGTCCTGCTCCCCGGAGAGGGCCACTCCGCCGAGGGTGACCTGGAGGCTGCCACGGGCGCCCTGAAGGGTGCCGGTGCCGGTGGATGCCGTGAAGCTCTGGACCGTGGAGGGCAGGGCGGCCTGGACGGCGGCCGACGCCGAGACCTGGCCGTGACCCGTCACCAGTGAGGACGCTCCCGCCACCGGGGTCGCCGTCGAGGTGAGCAGCCCTTTGATCTGGTCGGGAGTCGCGGAGGGGTGCTCCTGGACCAGCAGCGCAGCCAGGCCCGAGGTCACGGCGGTGGCCTGGGAGGTCCCGGTGCCGAGGAAGAAGCGGCTGCCGACCTCAGCGGTCGCGCCGTACTCGTCGTCGATGACGGATCCCGGGTCTCGGAGGCTGACGATGGAAGTCCCGGGCGCGATCACGTCGGGGCTGCGGCTGGAAGTGCCGGCGCTGGAGAAGGGGGCGACGGCAAGCGTGGACCCGCTCCCCTGGCTGGCGCCCACCGCGATGAGGTAGGGGTCGATCGCCGGGTCGGCGAGCCGGGTGGAGCCGGACCCCTGATTTCCCACTGCGGCCACGACGACGATCCCCTCGCGCCAGGCGGCCTCCGCCGCGAAGGCGAGCGGATCGAGCAGATACGACTGGCTGCTGTCCGTGCCGAAGCTGAGGTTGAGGACTCGGATGTTGAAGCCCTCGTCATAGCGGTGCATCACCACCCAGTCGATGGCCGCCAGCACCTGGGAGACGTCGACCGCCCCGTTGGCACTGCCGACCTTGACGTTGACGATGTGCGAGTCGGGAGCGATGCCGAGGAAGTCGGTGGTGTCTCCGGCGTACTTGCCGGAGGTGGCGCCGGGGTCGCGTCCGGCGATGATCCCGGCCATGAAGGTGCCGTGGCCGTTGGCGTCGAGGTAGCGGAGCGAAGAGCTGGAGTTGTCGAAGGAGAGGTCGGCGCCGTTGATGATCTGTCCGGATGCATCCAGCCCGACGACCGGGTTCACCCCCGTGTCGATCAGGGCCACGCCGATGCCGGAACCCGTGTAGCCGTCCTGCCACGCCTGGTCGACGCCCAGCGACTGCTCCACGCTGTAGAGCGACCCCGCGTTGGTGGTCGGCGAGTAGGAGGACGAGGTGAGCTGGACCGGTCCGTCGGGGGTCACCTCGACGATCCCCGGCTGCTCGCTGAGCCAGTCGAGCGCGCCGCTCGGCACCTCGGCCGCGCTGGCCGTGATCAGGGGGATCTGCTCGGTGACCCGCCCACCGGCTCGGGCGATTTCCTGATCAACGGTGGCCAGGGTTCCTGGCGATCCCCGAACGATCACGGGGGTCGGAGCGGAGGGCGGTCCCGCGGGGAGGGGTGCGGCGGCCACCGACACCGCGGCAGAAGCGATCGCCACCCCGGCGGTGAGCAGGCCGGTCAGGATGACGCGGCTGCGCTTCTTGTCATTCCAACTCAACAGCGAGAGCGGAAGCACTTCGCCCACACCTCCAGTTCCACCTGCACTGGCCCCCCCTGAGGGCCCCCACCACGGCCAGACTAGGGTTCTAACGTCGCAATCAATCCAATCATCCTGTGACAGAACGCCGACATCGGAGATATTTCCGATGATCCCGTAACAGATCGCCGATGGAGATCGCATATCGGTGGTTCACCGGCGGAGGCGGCGTTGCAGATCGCATGTCCGGGATTCGCCGGCCGCGGCGCAGCCGAGGTCAGGGGCCCCGAGCGGATGCGGTCGGTCAACCCCCCACGGCTATCCTCGACGCGATGAGCGGAGCACATTTGGGAGCGGCCCCGGTGGGCGTCCGCGCACCCCGGCCGGTGAGAAGGAACCTGGGCCTGGCGGTGGTGATGACCGGTGTGCTCATCACCGCGGTCGACACGACCATCGTCATCCTCGCCCTGCCCGAGATCGAGCGCGGGCTGAGGGTCGACCTCTCCTCGGTCATCTGGGTGGTGATCGGCTACCTGCTGGTGATCACCCTGCTCGCCACCCAGGTGGGCCGGCTCGGTGACATGTACGGCCGGGTGCGGATGTACGAGGCCGGATTCGTCGTCTTCATCATCGGATCGGCTCTCTGCGCCCTGGCCTGGGACGGCTCGTCGATGATCGGCTTCCGCGTGCTCCAGGGCATCGGCGGCGCCCTGGTCACCGCCAACAGCGGTGCCGTCATCGCCGACCTCTTCCCCCCTCAGGAACGCGGCAAGGCCTACGGATTCAACGGCATCGGCTGGAGCGCGGGAGCGGTGCTGGGCATCGTCCTCGGGGGGGTGATCGTCACCTACCTCTCCTGGCGGTGGATCTTCTGGATCAACGTGCCGATCGGGCTCGCCGCGGTCCTCCTGGCCGTGCGCGTACTGCATGACGTCGGCGAGCGGCGGAGTCACCGGCTTGACTTCGCGGGGATGCTGACCCTCGGCCTCGGACTCTTCGGGGTGCTCTGGGCGATGACGTCGCTGGCGTCCACACCCTTCGACCTCACGATCCTCGGCTACCTGCTGGGTGGCCTGGTCTTCATCGGCATCTTCACGGTGGTCGAGTGGAGGCAGGCGGAGCCGATGCTCAAGCTCTCCCTGCTCAAGATCCCGACCATGGCGCCCTCGCTGCTCGCCTCGTTCTTCCAGGGGCTCGCCAACTATTCCGTCCTCTTCCTGGTGATCATGTACCTGCAGGGGACACGCGGCCTCTCCGCCCTTGACGCCTCGCTCCTGCTCGTCCCCGGCTACCTGGTCGGTGGCGCGATCGGCCCCTTCGCGGGCCGTCTCGCCGACCGCGTCGGACCGGTGATCCCGGCCACCTTCGGCCTCGCCGTCCAGGTGATCGCGCTCTTCATCTACGCACACCTGACGGCCGACACCGGGCTCTGGGTGGTGGTCGCGGGCAGTCTCGTCAACGGGCTGGGGGCCAGCTCGTTCTTCCCCGCCAACACCTCGGCGGTGATGAAGGCGTCACCGCCCCAGCTGTTTGGCATCTCGTCGGGGATGCTGCGCACCTTCGCCAACGTGGGCATGGTGTTCTCCTTTTCGATGGCCATCGTCCTCGCCTCGCGGAGCATCCCCCGCCAGCTCGCCTTCGCCATCTTCGTGGGCTCCACCTCGCTGCACGGCCAGCTGGCCACCGCCTTCGCCAGCGGGCTGCATTCCGCCTTCTACGGGTCCATGGTCCTGATGGCGGTCGCCGCGGTTCTCTCGGCCAGCCGGGGCAGCGCCAAGAGCCTGCGCACCCACTCCCATGCCGCTGGGTACCCCGCTCAGGCGGGGGTGCGGCCGGCGGTCGGCGACGCGCCTCCGAGCCACGCCGGGGACTAGGTCTCGCGAATCCTTCCGAGGCGCCGGGCCCCGCTCGCGGCGCCCCCCGTCGCCCCCTCTCAGACGACTTACCTGCCGATCAGTTAGGCTGCTGTGGCACAGCGACCCGGGTCGGCTTCGGCACCCTGACGGAGATCCGGCCGCCACCGGCCGCCGGTGCCGACCCGCGCGTCGCGTGCACCACCTCGGGGAGGTGGCGCACCCGCTTCAGCATCCGCGAGAGGCTCTCGGCGTCGATCGGCCTCGCGAAGAAGAAGCCCTGGCAGAGGTTGACGTCGAGGTTGTTCAGCACGTCCGCCTGCTCAACCGTCTCCACTCCCTCGGCCACGGTGGCGATGGAGAGCGCGCGGCTGAGATGGGCCACGGTGCGCATCAGCTCCTGGCTCTTCACCGACTCGGTGATGTTGTCGGTGAAGCTCTTGTCCAGCTTGAGGAAATCGACGGGAAGGTCCTGGAGGTGTCCGAGCGAGGAGTACCCCGTTCCGAAGTCGTCGATGGCGATGCGGACCCCGATCTCCTTGAGAGCGGCGAACTGGCGGAGGGCGCCGGCGACGTCGGTCATGACCTGCGACTCGACGATATCCAGCACCAGGTGGCGGGGGTCAAGACCCGACTGGTTGAGAGCGGTGACCACGTCGTGCTGGAGCTGGGTGCCGAAGAGCTGCCGCGCCGAGACGTTGACGCTCAGCAGGAAGTCCTTGAAGAGGCTGGGGTGATTGGTCCGCCATTTCTGGGTCTGGATGCATGCTTCGCGGAGCACCCACGCACCGAGCGGCACTATCAGGCCGGTCGCCTCGGCGAGCGGGATGAAGTCCAGCGGCGGCACCAGTCCCCGCTCGGGATGCTGCCACCGCACCAGGGCCTCGACGCCCAGGATGCGCCGGTGCTTCGAGTCCACGATCGGCTGGTAGTGGAGGACGAATTGGTCCTGCTCCAGCGCGATCCGCAGGTCCCGCTCGAAGGCGATGCGCTCGAGCTCGCTGGAGTGGACCTCGTGGCGATACATCACGTAGCGGCCCTTGCCCTGGCGCTTGGCATACATCAGGGCGACGTCGGCGTTGCGCAGCAGCTCGCCCGGGCCGGTCTCCCCATCCAGCATGACCACCCCGGCGCTCGCGCTGATCGTGCAGCTGAGCAGCTCGGGGGGGTAGGGCCGCTGCACCGCCTCGACGATGCGGCGGGAGATCACCTCGAGGTTGCTGCGATCCCCGACCCTCGGCAGCAGCACCGCAAACTCGTCGCCGCTCAGCCGGGAGACGGTGTCGGTGGTGCGCAGGCAGCCCTGGATGCGCACCGCGGTGCCACGCAGGACCTCGTCGCCGACGCTGTGCCCCACCGAGTCGTTGATGGACTTGAGGTTGTCGAGGTCGAGGAGGAGGAGTGCGAGATCCGCGCCGGGGCGGACGTTGCGCTCCAGCTCGTGCTCGAAGGCGCGCCGGTTGGCGACCCCGGTGAGAGCGTCCACGCTGGCCATGTCCTCGATCTCTGCGTGGCGCTGCGCCAGCTCGGCCCGGGCTCGGTAGAGATGGACGGTCACCACCAGCAGGGCGGCGCCCAGGATCGCGATGCCGGCGATCACCAGGCTGCAGATGACCGTCCAGCTCCAGGCTCCGCCGGAGATGACGACGCCCAGTCCGAGGGCCACCGCCGCGAGGGCCGCCGCCAGCGCCATGCCGATGAAGAGCTGGAGCGACACCACTCCGCCAGGCCGGGGGACGGGATTGACCAGAGCGGTGGGCTTGCGCATCGAATAGAGCATATGCACTACTCGCGACCCCCCCGATGACGGTATCCCGTCCCCCTTGTGACAGATTGACCGCGCGCTCCGTCACGTGTGGATAGCGCCCTGCCGCGATCGCATATCCCCGTCAAGAAGCCGTGCTATGGCCTGGGCGACCTCGCCGAGGGCCGGGCCTCCCCCCCCGCTGGCCCCGCCCCCGCCCCGCTCGGGAGCCCCCGGAGCCGGTGACGGGATCGTCACCGGGGCGGGCTCGCCGGGTGAGGAAGGACCCTGCTAGTCGTCCGTGCGGGCAAAGGCGAGGCAGGCGTTGTGCCCGCCGAAGCCGAAGCTGGTGCTGATCGCCAGGTCCACGCGCGCGCTCCGCCCGACGTTGGGGACGTAGTCGAGGTCGCACTCGGGGTCGGGCTCGTCGAGGTTGATCGTCGGCGGGACGAAGCTGTCGCGGATGGCGAGGATCGAGAAGACCGCCTCCACCCCGCCGGCCGCGCCGAGGAGGTGGCCGGTCATCGACTTGGTGGAGCTGATCGGGACGGTGGCCGCCCGCGGCCCGAGAGCGGTCTTCACGGCCTTGGTCTCTGCGGCGTCGTTGAGCTGCGTCGACGTCCCGTGGGCATTGACGTAGTCGACCTGGTCGGGCCCCACACCAGCGCGGTTGAGTGCGCGCTGCACACAGCGGCAGGCGCCGGTACCGGTCGGGTCGGGCTGGACCACGTCGACGGCGTCGTCGGTGGCCCCGTAGCCGACCACCTCCGCGTAGATGCGGGCGCCGCGACGGCGAGCGTGCTCGTACTCCTCGAGGATCAGCATCCCGGCGCCCTCACCCATCACGAACCCATCACGGTCCTTGTCGAAGGGCCTCGATGCCTTCTCGGGCTCGTCGTTGCGCGTGGACATCGCCTGCATGGCGTTGAACGTCGCGATCCCGATCCGGCAGATCGCCGCCTCGGTGCCGCCGGCGATGACCGCCACGGCGTCGTCTCGTCGGATCCACTCGGCCGCCTCCCCGATGGCGTTGCCTGAGGACGCGCAGGCGGACACCGCGGCGAAGTTTGGCCCACGAGCGCCGAACTCGATGGCCACCCGGCCCGCGGTCATGTCCGGGATCATCGCCGGGATGGTGAAGGGCGAGACTCGCCGCGGCCCGCCCTCGTTGAGCCGGACCACCCCCTGCTCCAGCCACTCCAGGCCGCCGATCCCCGATGCCACCAGCACGCCGATGTCGTCGCCGATCGAGCGCACGTCCAGCCCCGAGTCGGCAACCGCCTGGCGGGCCGCCGCCAGGCCGAGGGCGACGCAGCGAGAGGTCCGCCGGGATTCCTTGAGCCCCAGGTGGGCGACCACGTCGAAGCCCTTGACTTCACCGGCGATCCGGGTGGAGAGGTCGGAGGCCTCGCAGAGCGAGATGGGAACGATCCCCGAGTGACCGGCCTTGCAGGCGGCCCAGCTCGACTCGACGTCGAGACCGAGGGGGGTGACGGCTCCGAGCCCCGTGACGGCGACGCGCACCCGGCCGTTCCGCGCCGCGCTCACTCGACCGGCCCCTCCGGGAGCTGGATCTGCGCCGGAGCTCCCCCCTGGCTGTGGAAGCCGCCGTCCACGTGGAGCATCTCGCCCGTCACGCCCCGAGAGAGGTCGCTGAGCAAGAAGACGGCCGCGTCCGCCACCGGCGTGGCATCCGTGCTGTCCCACTTCAGCGGAGCCACGTGACCCCATGCA
>Ga0181529_10004901_pt1 | contig 14224 bp, 15 predicted proteins | sample PEATcosm2014_Bin_36_FD_119763 | JGI IMG/M metagenome (GOLD analysis project Ga0181529, IMG submission 119763) | Peatland microbial communities from MTU Mesocosm Facility, Houghton, MI, USA - PEATcosm2014_Bin10_30_metaG | ecosystem: Environmental > Terrestrial > Soil > Wetlands > Peat | place...
GAGGGCGCGCGCGGAGGCCTGGGTGTCGATGGTGGGGCGGGGCGAGGTGGGGCCGGTGCTGCGGGTGGCGATGCGGCCGTGCGCGTCGCGGGCCGGCGGTTTGCGCTGGTGTGCGTTGTGAGACTTCATGCCTCGATGGTCGCACGCGGCGCCGTCAGGGCGCGGTGCGTTCGATGGTGACCGCGACGGTAGGCTCTCCCTGCGCCACCTCGAGATGGCCGGGCTCGTATCCGGCGGCGCAGACGATCTGCAGGCCGGAGCGCTGCGCGTAGAGCGTGGCGGCCAGGTGCGCGCCGTCCCAGAGTTCAATGGCCGTGTGGCCGTCGACGAAGTCGCCGGCGGTGGTGCGGAAGTGGGGCTGCATCAGTTGATCTCCCACTGGGCGGCCGGCTCGATGGTGAGCGGCTGGCGGTGCATGTCGTACCACTGGCCTTCGATCTCGAGCGCGGCAAAGACGACCTGGCGCTTGCGGCCGGCCCAGTGGGAGATCATCGCTACGCGGGTGACGTGCCACTCGGCGAGGACCGCGGCGGCGGCGCTGGCCGGCCGGCCTTCGAGGTCGGGCATGTGGTCCGGGGTGAGGATCTCGGCCACGCGGCCTTTGCAGGTTCCGCCGTCCGGTCCGCTGATGGTGACGATACTTCCGCTGTGGAGTTGCATGGTGTTCTCACTTTCTCTTATCGGGTAAATCGGCAGCCGGGCCCGCGCGCTTCACAGCGGCGGGCGAAGTCGGAATGGTCGGGCCAGTGGCTTCGGCCGACGCGTTCCACGTCGGCATGGTGGAGGCGGAGCCAGGCTTCCCGGCAGCCGCCGCGGTTGCCTGTCTCATCGGAGGGTCTTTCCGGCGGCGATACGCGAGATTTCGCCGGTGAGGTCCAGTTGCTGGGGCTCGGGCGCCGCGGCGGCGGCCTGGCCGGCGCGGACTACGCGGAGCGCGGCGCGGGCGTGCTTGGTTTGCTGCCAGGTAATTCCGTGGATGCGCTGCAGCAGGACGGTGACGAAGTAGCCGTATTTGTTGATCGGTTTCCGTTCGAGCAGCATGTTGTCGAGCTCGCGCATGATGCGCTGACTGTCGGCGATGGCGAGGATCTGGGCTACCAGGCCGTCGTCTGGTGGGTGTGGGGCGTTGCCGGTCTCAAGAAAGGGGCGGTTTGTGTCGTCGACGCCGAGCTTGGCCATGTAGGAATGCAGCCACCGGCGGACGTAGGCCAGCAGATCGGGGTCGGCCTTGGATGGTCTTGAGCGTAGCACTCGATCGAGTATCGGGTGAAGCTGCTCGGAAGTCTCGACGCGGCCGGCGGAAATCGAGTGACCTTTGTTTTCATAGGGGGGTGGCCCTGTAACAGGGCCACCCTGGCCCTGAAACAGGTCCACCGTGGCCTCGCTGTAGGGCCACCTTTTTGCGGGGGGTGGCCCTGTAACAGGGCCACCTATTTTCGCGGTGTTGGGGATGTTCACCTGGTGGGCGGCGGCAGTGGTGGCCGTGCCTTGCCGGGTGGTGAGTAGCCCGCGCGCGGTGAGCGCGTCAATCGCTGGCTGGACGTTGGATCTCGCGACCCGGCATGCGGTTGCAAGCTCGCGGCTGCTGGCGCGCACCCAGTGGTTGGGGGTGGCGGCGCCGCGGCGCGTGAGTTCCAGCAGCACGCGCAGCTCGGCCTCCTTGAGCGTGGGCGCGAGGTCGGCGACAGTTCCGATAACGAATATTATGTCAACTAACAGATCCCGGCGACCTGATAATCCAACCACGACCGACCGTGGCCTTCCACCTGCCTACCCGGTGTGACTCGTCACACCGTATGACTTTGCGCGGCACACACCGGATCTTGCTGGCGGCAGTGTGCCTTCAGTGGAACGCTGCCCGAGTGGCCGCCCAGATTCCCATCGCTCCCCCGGTTACGACCATTCGCGTTCCAGTCCACCTGGTGACTACGCCGACTCTGGTGTTCTCCAGCGATGGACGCCTCGTCCCAGGCCTCGAAGTTCGCAACTTCCGCGTCTACGATAACGGCAAGCTACAGAAACCCGTCCTGGACCATGAACTCGCGCCGTTTTCCGCCGCTATCGCCATCCAGCTCACGCAGGACGTTCGCGACTATGTCCCGTTCATCGCCAAAACCGGCAGCACGTTTGAAGCGCTGCTGCTGGGCCAGACCGGCGAAGCCGCCGTCGTCACGTACGGCGACGACGTCAAGATCGTCAAGCCATTCGACTCGGGCGATGTACAGTCCACCCTCGCCGGCCTACGCGCACTCGATCACAAGAAGCGCATGATCGACGCCGGGATTCGCGCGGTCACCTTGCTGCGCGACCGGCCGGGCAACCGGGCGCGCATCCTGATCTTCATAGGCCAGCCGGTGGACGATGGCAGCACCTACCTGTTGGAGACTCTGCGGCAACGCGCCGAAGCGGCCAATGTCACTATCTTTACGCTCACGCTGCCGGAGATCGGCAAGGCGTTCGTCTCCGATAATTTCACACTCGAAGGTCCTGTGAGTGTCGCCGAGCGGGGCGGCTTCAAAGCAACGGTCGACCTGGGAAAGGTGCTGTCCGTGCTCCGTCACAAGGTGCAGGAGGGCGAGGAGACCGATCCTTTCACACGGCTCGCGTCCGCCACCGGTGGGACGCAGCTCTTCTCGCGCGAACAACGCGAGTTCGAGGATGCCATCGCCAGCATCGGATTCCAGTTTCGCAACGCCTACCAGCTCAGCTATTCGCCGTCGTCGGGTAAACCGGGCTATCACACCATACGGATTGAAGTGACTGTCCCCGGCGCCCTGGTATTCGCCCGGCCGGGATATTGGCAGACGGTGGAATGAAGTGCGGCTGAAAAAACGGCCCGGCCCCCGCTGAACGGGACCGGGCCAATTGGGAAGAAACTGACTGATGCTTTCCTTGATGAGAGGAAACTGGTTAGCGCTTGCGTCCGCCGCCCGAGGTGGACGGGTGGCCGCTGCTACCGGCTCCGGGCGGCTTGGTGCTGCCGCCTCCTCCGCCGGTGCTCGGCGGCGGGGTGTAGCTGGGAGCCGGCCGCGGAGCGCTATAGCTCGGCTGGCTGGGGCGGCTCTGCGGTGAATTGTTGGACGGCGGCGTGTACCCGGGCCGGGTATTCTGTGTGGAGCTCCCGGGACTGCCGAATCGTCGATCTCCGCCCGACGGCGACTGTCCCGACGGGGGCTGAGCCGGGCGCGTGTTCTGCCCCGCCCCGCTATTCGACCCCTGTCCGCCCGACTGGGCTCCGGGATCGCCGAAGCGGCGGAATCCGCCGTTGTTTCCATTGCCGGCAGGAGTCGCGGCACCGGTTCCCGCTCCGTTTGGCCGATTCATGGGCGTCGATTGCCCGCCTTGGCCCGGCCGCGCGGCATTGCTTCCGGCCGTCGCCGGCCGATCGTTCGGCACCGCGCCGGAGCGTCCCGCGGTGGCCGTCCCGGCGGGCCGGCTTCCCTGCTCCAAAGAATGCTGCTGCTGCGAGAACGGCACCCGCGCCACGGCTGCCGGCTGCTGATGCGTGAAGAACCTGGTATTCGCCGAGGTCCGCGGTGTGAAGGTCGCAGCGTGCGCCGCGTACTGCAAATTGGCGTGGCTGGGCGCGATGCCGACCTGTCCACGGATCACTCCCGCGGAGCGCAACTGCTCCGCGCCGGGACGGCCGATGCTGCTGAAGCGGCCGTTGCGGAAATCCTCCGCGCTGAGCGAGGAAACGCCGCCAGCCACGCGAGCGTTTCTATAGACGCTAGTTATATTTACACTAGTGACATTAATGCCTCGGTTGAAGCCTCCGTAGTAGGAGCGTCCCCACCAGGGATAGAAGACTTCATACGGCGCCAACGGCACCCATCCGACGTTGCCGAATCCGAAACCGAACCCCACACCGAATCCCACGCCGCCGTATCCGAAGAACGCCACCATAGCCGGCGACCAGTAATGCCGCACGCCGCGCACACCCGGATACCACAGCCATCCATAATTGGCCTGATAGAACCAGCGCCCGTAGTGGTACGGCGCCCAGCCCCACGAATCGTAGCTCACCCAGGTCCACCCGTACCAATCCAGCCAGACCCAGCGGCCAGCCTGATACGGCGCCCAGTCCACCGGCATATTGGGATGCCAGCAGTAGCCGTAGCCGTCGACGTTGCTCCAGGTACCCTGGCCGTCCAAATCCTCGGTGCCATACACACCGTCGCCGACATATTGCGCACTGGTCGATTGCATGATGGCGTGATCGCGGGTGTCGTTCCAGCGATCCCATTCGTCCACGGCCGGCGCGCCGACAATCTGGTACTCCGGATCGGATGGGTCGCCGCGGGCGATCAACATCTGACCGGCGTTCACGGTCTGCGACCCCTTCGGCGAGAAGACGTCGACCGAGCCCGAGCGCGCCGCCACTTCGGTTTCTCCCGCGTCGTTCACCGCGATGCGATACGCGCCCAGCCGCGACGGCCGCACCGCGACGCTGGGCGTATCCACTTCCTCGGTGGCATCGCTGGGACGCAGCACGCGATACGTCAGGATGCCCTTGCCGAATTCCATCTGGTACCGGCCGGTGGCCAGTTGCGTGAGATGCACCTCCGCATTGGCGCCCAGGCGAAACAGATTGGAGGAATCGAACTGGACTTCCGCGCGGGAATTCGGGCCGGTGGCGACGCGGTCGCCCGTAATCAAGGGCGCGTTGACGATGCCAGCTACCCATTCGCCCGAGTCGCCGCGCTGCACGGAAACCTGACCGTTCATCAAACTGACGCGAGCCACGCCGCGCTGGGCGTCGTCGGGATCCTGCTGGGCGTGCGCCGGAAGGTAGAACCCCGCCAACAGCAGTGCCGTACTCCAGATGGCTGAGAACCGCAGGTGCACCCGTTTCATGGCAGATCCTCCAGACACATCTGCCATTTAGCACGGTTGAGGCCAAAACAAAATATATTTGGTTTCAATGAGATAGGAGCGTAGGCAGTGGCCGTCTGGTGGCCGAAAACCACCACCTATGGCCGCGATCCATCATGGCTCGTTGGAGCCATGGGGAAAACACAGAGACTCTTAGGCGCCGCCCGACAAGCCCGGCGATCGATCCCACTTCGCCAGGAATGCTTCGGAGGCCAGCGTCTCCAGCTCCTTATCCTCAATATAGCGGTGCTCCGCGAGGCGCCGTTCGCGGAGTTTCTCGAGCAGCCGCAGACGCCGCTGCGCTTCCTGCACCTTCTGCATCTGGTCGCGCACCGTCTGTTCGCGACGCTGCAATTGCTGGTTCAGCTCCTGTTGCAACTGGCGGGCGCGCAATCGGTACAGGCCCAGCGCTTGAAAGTCGCGCGCGGCGATATCGCGGCGGCCGATGATGTCGCGCTCCACGGCCAGGCATTCGGCGTGGAAGCGGGCGATGTTCTGCTGGATGGCGTGCAGCGCCGCCATGGCGGTGGCCAGTTTGGCGTGCTCGATCTGAAACTGGTTTCCGTACCAGCCAAGAACGCGTTCCAGCCGGAATTGAAAGCTCCGCATGACGTTTCAGGCGCGGCCCGACGGGGGCCAGTTGGCCTAGAGTCTCCCCGCGATACTCACCAGGCGCTCGATGCTATCGCCCAGTCCGGCATCCACCGACGTATCCTGCCGCAGAAAATCGGTGATCTCCGGCTGCATGCGGACGGCCGCGTCCAACCGGGGATTCGTGCCGGCCACATACGCGCCGAGTTCGATCAAGTCCTTGGACTCTTCGTAGGCCGCCAGCGCTTCGCGGACCTTGCGTGCGGCGGCCAAATGGTTCGGTTTCGACAGAATGGAATTTAGGCGGCTGATGGAGTTCAACACATCGATCGCTGGATAGTGGCCGCCGGCTGCCAGGCGGCGCGACAGGATGATGTGGCCGTCCAGAATGGCGCGGACGGCGTCGCAGATCGGCTCGTTGAAGTCGTCACCTTCCACCAGGACGGTGAAGAAGCCGGTGATCGATCCTTTGGGGAAGTTCCCTGCCCTCTCCAGAATCTTGGGCAGCAGGTTGAACACCGACGGCGTGTATCCCTTCTGGCTGGGCGGCTCGCCCGCGGCCAGACCGATCTCGCGCTGCGCCATGGCCAGGCGGGTTACCGAATCCATGATAAAGAGGACGTTGGCGCCCTGGTCGCGGAAATACTCGGCGATCGCCAGCGCCACGAAACAGGCGCGCACGCGCAGCGGCGCCGGGCGGTCCGACGTGGAACAGACCACCACCGAGCGCTGGCTGCCTTCGGGTCCCAGTTCATGCTCCAGGAAGGCGCGGACTTCGCGGTTCCGCTCGCCGATGAGCGCGATCACCGTGATGTCGGCGGAATTGTGACGCGCCATGGCGCCCAGCAGGGTGCTCTTACCGACGCCGCTGCCGCCGAAGATGCCCATTCGCTGGCCGGTGCCGCAGGGCGTCAGGGTGTCGATGGCGCGAATGCCGGTGATGATGGGGCTGACGATGTGTTCGCGGTCGAGCGGACTACCAGGAGCCTGATAGAGGCGATAGCGGGCCGCGGGACGAATGGGCGCGCGGCGGTCTATGGGGCGGCCGAAGCCGTCGAGGACGCGGCCCACCAACTCGGGGCCGACGGCTACCTGCGCTTCGTCCTGCCGCGCGATGATGCGGTCGTGCAACTGAATACCGTCGATTTCTTCGAGCGGCATGGACAGCACCTGGCCGTCGCGGAATCCGATGACCTGGGTGCGCACGCGCCGGCCGGAGGAGGCCAGCACTTCGCAGAAATCACCCACGGCGACGGCCGGTCCGCGGGAAGCTACCAGCATGCCCACCAGTTCCACGACTTCGCCGGTCCACGGCAATAAGGTGGACTCGTCAACGTGGTGAATGTAAGGGTTGAGGTCGATCGCGGTTTGCGTCAACTGCGAGCCTCCAGTTCGCTCTCGAGGAGCCGTTCGATTTCATCGAGCTGCGTCTCGAGCGACGCGTCCAGCAAGCCGCGGCCGGTCTCGAAGACTGCTCCGCCGGCGGATTGCGTGGGATCCGGCACCACCGTCACGATCTGGCCGCGCCCGGCTTCTTCGAGGCAGCGCTTCATGAGCTCCTCCTGGTCGGGATGCACGCGGACGCGGTACACTTCCTGCGCCTGCAGCTTCTCCAGCGCCGCTTTAATTAAGGAATCCAAAACATTGGGATTAAATGACAGTTCGCGATGCAGAATCCGTTTGGCGATGGCCAGGGTGAGGCGGACGGTGTCGACCTCGGCGCGATGAATGGTGTCGGAGCGCGTGCCCGCGATTTCGGCGATGGTTTCGGCGAGGCGCTGCTGAATGGCCTGGATGCCGGCTTCCAGTTCCTTGCGCGCGGCAGCCTGGCCCTCGCGAATTCCGCTCTCATAGGCCTGGCGCGCGTTCAATTCGGTGGCTTCCTGCAGTTCGGCGATCTGCAGGCGGAGCTGCGTTCCTTCGTCGACGGCCGGCGTCGCGGCTTGCCCTTTGCGCAGTGGACCGGCTTTGGCCAATCCCATGCCCCGGCGCCACGCCACCGGTTTGGCGTCTACGGTGTCGTTCTTCAAAACCCTAGAGAACATGTTCATGGGAGCCGTCCTTCTTTCCTGCAATCGTACCCTGTTGGTTGGGGTTGCGCCACGCGATGGATCGCTTGCGTCACTTTAAGTCTTATGCTCCTGTAGCCACACGCGTAGGACGTTAGCCGTTACCAGCGGGTCCTTCTTGGCCAGTTGACGAACGCGCTCGGCCAGTATTCCACCGGTCTCCAGAAGCTTGGATTCGGCATCGGCGTCGACGGCGGCTACGTGCCCGGTTTCGCCCGCGGCCAGCTGCTGCTGCTCGGCAGATGTTTCGAGTTCCGCCTGCCGCTCCACCACGACCTTCTTCTTTGACCGTCTCCGCATGCGCCAGAGCGCGATTCCCAGCACCAGCAGCACCCCCGCTCCGATAGCCGCGGGAATCTGAAATTGTTTGTACTTGTTGAGGAACTCGATGGCCGGCGGATTCTTCACGGGCTTCGCCGCGGGAGGCGGCGCGTTGATCTTGGGAGGCTCGGAATGCAGGCTGGTTTCGAAGGGCAGGGTTTCGACAATCAACTGATCGCCGCGGTCCGCGTCGAAGCCGGTGACGCCGGCCACCAGGTCCTTAATGGTCTTCAGAGTTTCGGGAGACGGCGGCACCAGGACGCGTTTGCGGTTGGCGCCTTCGCCTTCCCACTGGACCGCCTGGTCCACCAGGACGGCCAGCGACATGCGTTTGATTCCGCCCTGCGGCAGACGAGTGTGGCGGATCACGCGACTGGTCTGGTAGGTGATGTTTTCGGTGCGCCGCGCGGTCTCACCGGGACTCTTGAGGGGAGTTGAGCTGGGGTTGGGCAGGTTGGACGCCGTTCCGGGAATGCCGGATGTCGGTGTCCGCTCCATCACGTCCTCGGTCTTCTGCGAGCTGGTCATGACGGATTTCGACGGGTCGAGCGTCTCTTCCTGCTGTTCGCCGCTGGTCATGTCGTAGTCCACCGAAGCGCCGGCGCGGAAGCCTTCCGGGCCGAGCAGCGGTTCCAGCGTCAGGTTGATTTTGGAGACCAGCGCCTTTTCGATCTGCTGGCGCATCTCCAGCGACTCGCTGGTCAGCTCGGTGCCGTCGGCCGTGGCGGCTCTCTTGGGACGGCTCAACAGCGTACCGTCCATATCCACCACCGACACCGCGTCGGGCTGCAGGCCTTCGACGGCGCTGGCCAGCAGGTTGGTCACGGCCAGGACATTCTGCGCGGAAATGCGTTCTCCGGCTTTGAGCTTCACCATTACGCTGGCCTTGGCGGGCTGCTGCTGATCGAGAAACACCGATTCCTTGGGCAGCGTCAGATGGACCCGCGCCGTCTCCACTTCGGCCAGGCTCATCACGGAGCGCTCCAGTTCCCCTTCCAGCGCGCGCTTATAGTTGATGTGCTCCACGAATTCGGTGGCGCCGAAATTACTCTTGTCGAACAGCTCGAAACCGATGCGTCCGGTCTTGGGCAGCCCGGCCTGAGCCAGGGCGAGCCGCGACTCCGCCAGTTTCTGGGTGGGCACCATCACCGTGCCGCCGGTTTCCGAGAGGCGGTATTCCACGCCGGTTTCGCGGAGCTTCTGCACCACGGTGGCGGCGTCTTCCGGAGCCATGGCGGTGTAGAGCGGGCGGAAATCTCCTTCGTGCTTCCAATGAGTGAAAGCCAGGATTCCGCCTCCGGCCGCCAGCGCCAGCGCCAGGATGGAGATGCGCTGCACCAGGGAAAGTCCGGAGATGAGCTTGTTCAGTTGATCCATGGAAGATTTTCAGAATTTGCTACAACTGCATCTTCATGACTTCCTGGTACGCGTCCACAACTTTGTTGCGGACCTGAAGTCCCAATTCAAAAGCCAGCGATGCTTTCTGGGTGGCCAGGATGGTGGTGTGCAGATCTTCATTTTCTCCCGTGAGGAACTTTTGCACGGAGGCCGACGCATCGTTGTTCAGCCCTTCGAGCGAATTGATGGCCCCGGAAAGCACCTGTCCGAACTCGCCGGGTTGTCCCGCTGCGCCCGGCGGCGTGATGCTTTGCGGAATGGTAATGGGGGTGATCCCGGTAATCGGCGCCGTCATTCCAAATCTCCTAACGCAAGAGGTCGATGGACTTCTGAATCATGTCTTTCACCGCCGACATGGCGGACACATTCGCCTGATAACTGCGATTGGCCCCCACCAGGTCGACCATGTCTTCAGCCGGATTGGTATTGGGTTCGGACACGTAGCCGTCGGCGTCGGCGTCGGGATGGCCGGGCATGTAGCGCTTCTCGGCCGGGCTCTGGTCCACCGAAATTCCGGTGACGGCGACGCCTGTCATGTTCTGTCCGCCCAATTGCGCGCTGAGTTCCGAGCCGAAGGCCGAGCCCATTTCCTGGCTGGAGAAAATGGCGTCCTTGCGGCGATAGGGTCCGCCTCCCGGGGTGCGCGTAGTTTCCGAATTGGCGATGTTCTCCACCAGCAGCGCGGCGCGAACGCGCTGCGCGGCCATTCCCGATGCGCTGACCGTCAACGACGAAAACAGGCTGCTCATGCGCCTTTCCCTCCTTCGATGGCCATTTTCACCTGGCTCAGGGAACTCTTCATCAACGAGGACGCTACCGAGAATCGCAAGGCGTTTTCCGCCAGCAGGCGGGCTTCGCGGTCCAGGTCCACGTTGTTTCCGTCGTTCTTGACGGTCAATCCCGCCACTTCCGTCGGCCGCGGCGTACCGCCATCGAGCGCAGACTGAAAGCTGGCCTGGAAATCCAGATCCTGGGTTTTGTAGCCGGGAGTGTCCGCGTTGGCGATGTTGGAGGCAACCAACTTCTGCCGCAAGCTGACGGTGTTCATGTACTGCTCGAGGCTATTGGTGAGAGAGTCGATCACGCCCTCCGGCGATTGCAACTGACGGGCCGAAAGCAAATCCTGGAATGTCTTGGGGTTTTCCGTCGCCCAATCGCGTCAGTCCGGTGACGCGTCAGGCATTTGACGGCTTAGGCATCGATGCGGAACATGGGAGGACGTGGAGGAGTGTGCCGGACGTACCGTCCGGGAAACGGGAGGCCGCGCAGCTCTTGCGCCGTCCGGGCCCTGCCCGTTATGGTGATCAGCCGCGTCCGTTCGAGCACTCCCGCGGCGGACTGCGCGAGGGCCGCGACGGCCGGGTCGCCGGGCGCCAGTTTGCCGATCTCCGCGCGCGCGGCGTCGGCGAACTCGAGCGCCAGACGCTCCACATCGCCGTACCGCCGTTTGGCGGAAGCTTGCCGCAATCGCGCTTCGAGTTGGGCCAGCGCCGGCGGTATCATCCGCCGCTCGCCGCGCCGTTATTGGTGTTGTTGCCGTATTCCGCCTGGAACAGTTGGGTGAAGTAGGTAGTCTGCGATTGCAAGGCTGCGATGGCGGCGTCGGCGTCCGACAGCTGGGTCATGAGGGCGTTCTGCAGAGTAGTGACCTGGGCGGTGTCGTCGGTCACCTGGTTCTGGTCGCTGGTGATTTCGTTCTGGATCAGGTTGATGCTGGTTTCGAGCGAGCCGGTGGTAGCGTCGGTTACCGAATTCAGGGCATTATTGGCGGCCTGCAGGAAGCCACCGGAGGCGGTACTGCCCAGAAATGTCGTGATATCGCTGGAGTTCAGGCTGCTGAACCCGCTGCTACTAAAGGACATATTCCCGGTTTGGTCCACTTCGAGGCCCAGGCTGGTCAGCGTCGGAATATTAGTGGGCCCGCCGCCGTACTGCGCAATGCTGTTCAGCATATCGTGCAATTCGAAGATGATGCTCTGCCCATCGAGAGGGCCGGCATTTTGCCCGGTCTGAGCGGCCAGAGCGCTGGCGGCGTTGTTGTAGGCAGTGGCCAAACCGGAGAGCGCGCTGGAAAGGCCGCTCTGGTTGCTCGATACCGTGACAGTCACATTGGTGCTCGGGTCCGCCGCCAGCAGATTGACGGTCAATCCGGGAGCCAGCGTAATCTGGTCGGTGCTGCTATCCACTTCGGTCGAGCCGTTGACGCTGTACTGCGCGGGGGCTCCGGGCGCCACCTGCGTCATCAGATTGTTGTTGTTGCTGTCGTTCAATACGATGTTTTCCTCGGCCATGGTGTCGCTGGTGAGCGCGAGGCGATAGTCCGCTCCGGACGATCCACCCACGTTGACGACGGTGGCTTGCACTCCGGCGTCGGCATTGTTGATGGCGGTGGCGAGGTCGTTCAGCGAATTTCCGGTGGGTGTGATGGTGGTGTCGGTGCCGTCGATATCCAGGGTGAAGGTAGATGAGGAGCTGACATTGCCGCTGGAAGGATCGGTGACGGGAGGCGTGCCGGCCTGGCTCATGGCCGTGGCTGCCGAGCCGACATTGTCCACGGTAAGAGTGTAGGAACCGGGCAGCGCGGTGGACGCCGCAGTGGCGCTGACCAGAGTATTGTCGGAAACCGTGGCGCTGATGCTGCCCTGCGCGGCTGCAGCCACGCTCTGCAGGGCGCCCTGCAGGCTGGCAAAGGTGGACAGCAGGCTCGACAGCGCCGACTGCTGGTTGCTCAACGTGTTGATGTTGGCCTCGACCAGTTCGCCGGGCAACGACGCGGTTTCCACCGCGCGGGTCAGCACCTGCTGGAATGAGGACGAGTAGGTGCTTTGTCCGCTGAACGTTGCGATCGGGACCAGACTGTTAGTGGACGACGACATAGCTGAAAACCTTCGGCCCTCTGGGAACCCCTATGCAACAAATGGGCCGAACCCGGTCAGGTTCGGCCCATGTTATCCAAAGGTAGTGTTGCAATCCTATTGGAGCAGCTTCAGGACGTATTGCGGCGACGAATTGGCCTGGGCCATGGCGGCTACCGAAGCCTGTTCCAGAACCTGGGACTTGCTGAGGTTGGCCGCTTCCGTGGCCACATCGGCGTCGCGGACTTGCGACTCCGCCGAGGTCAGGTTGGTCACCTGCGAATTGGCCAGGTTGATGGCGTACTGCAGGGTGTTCTCGCCGGCGCCGACCTTACCTTGTGTCAGTCCGAGAGAGGCGACTGCGGCTTGCACCGCATTGACCGCTTGCAACGAATTCGCGGTAGCCGATCCGCTGGTGGCGCCCTGTGCCGCGGTGTCGCTGACCGCCGTGCTGGCGGCAAACACACCGGCGCTGGTATTGGCGCCGGCCTTGGTTACGGTGAAACCCGACGCGCTCTCGAAGTTGATGCCCGTCCCGGCGGAATTGAGCACCGCGGAGATGCCCAGCGATGAGAGCTGGTTGTTGAGGTCGGTAACGGTGGCCCCCAGGCTCGAATCGACCGCCGTAGCCAACGTGACGGTCTTGGTGTCGCCGGAGGCGTTGGCGAAGTTGATGACTTCACCATTGGCGTTGGCGGCGACGAAAGGCGTGGGCCCCGTACCGTCCACTGCGAATTGCGTCCCATTGTCGGCGATGGTGGCGCCGGTGGTGACCAGGCCGGCTGTGCCGTTGTTCGATTCCACTGCTGTGAACGCGTTATCGCTGCTCAACATCAGCGCGCCCGTCGATTGATTGATCGACGCCGTAATGCCGTATCCGGTCAGCGTGTTATTCAACTGATCGATGGCTTGCGCCACGGTGATTCCTTGGGCCGTCGTGCTGGTGATGGTGGCCGCGATCGGAGTGGCGCTGCCGGCCAGGTTGACGGAAATGGTTTCCGTGTCGCCCACGCCCGCCAGGATGTTGCCGGAAGACCGCAGGTCGGGGCCGGCGGAGAAGCTGGTGCCGCCGCCCAGCAGGTTGGTATTGGCCAGACCGAGGCCGGTGGTGTCCACGATGCCGCCGGCCAGATCGACGTTGACTTCGGAATTGCCCTGGTTGTTGCCGCCGCCGATGTAGACGGTCAGGTTGGTGGCGTTCGTACCGCCGGTGTTCAACCCGATGTTGGCCGCCTGGCGGTTAATTTCCGTCAACAGCGACTGGTACTCGTTGTTCAGCGTGGTGCGGTCGCCGGTGAAGGTAGAAGACGCCGACTCGGTCGCCAGGGTCTGCAGACGATCAAGAATGGTGCTGATGTTGCTCAACCCGCCATCCATAATCTGCAGGCTGCTCACACCGCTGTTTGCGTTGATGACGCCCTGCGTCAGTTCTGCCACCTGGTTCCGGTAACTATTCGCCACGGCCAGACCTGCGGCGTCATCACCCGATGAATTGATACGGTAACCCGATGTCAAGGCCTCGATCGTTTTGGTCTGGAACATTTGGTTGGTATTCATGTTATCTTCGCCAACCATTGCTGCATAGTTCGTTTGAAACGATATCATATTTTTAACGTCCTGTTCTGCGATACATCTCCAGACGTCTTGTCCGGGTCCGGGCTTTCCTGCCTACCAAGAGCCCGACGTATCTGCCTTTCACTGGTTCATATCGGGGGGTACCCCTGTAGTTTCTAAGGTTTTTTGGAGCTCACCCTTAGTTGTTATCCAAAGACAGTCGAGGACGACAATCCTTGTCCCAAGGCTGACAGACCGGCCGTGGGAGCGCACCGTCAATCTCCTGACACGTCATCGGATTGACTGAATCGGAGCTTTTTGATCCGCGTCCAACCCATTGAACTAAAAGCCTTTTCTGGTTGGCACGTCAGTTGCTATCGACGTCCGTGATCGACCCTCTCACGGCAGCCTGCATTCCTAGATGGGCGCCATCAGGTTTCGGGAGAGATTAGTTGAATCGAACCGAAAATGGAGACCCTTAGGGCTTCCGGCATAAAGGAGAGCCTGGGACCGGACACGATGTCTGGACATCTATCGCAGAACAGGACGCTAAACATATGA
>Ga0181529_10004902_pt1 | contig 14223 bp, 11 predicted proteins | sample PEATcosm2014_Bin_36_FD_119763 | JGI IMG/M metagenome (GOLD analysis project Ga0181529, IMG submission 119763) | Peatland microbial communities from MTU Mesocosm Facility, Houghton, MI, USA - PEATcosm2014_Bin10_30_metaG | ecosystem: Environmental > Terrestrial > Soil > Wetlands > Peat | place...
AGCCAACTTGGTGTTGAAAAGTGCCGAATGAATGCCCAGCTTGGCAGCTTCGGAGGCAATCGGGGCAATGCCGTGGTCGGCAGTGAGCGCCATCCACACATTCTGCAGGCCGACCGTCTTGTCCAGCCAGGTGTTGAAGGCATCCAGATCGCGATCCAGGCTGAGAATCATGCGCTCCTCGGAGTCGGAGTCGGGACCGAATTGATGGCCCTGAATGTCGTTGGCCGAGAGGGAGACGACCAGCATATCGGTGACGCCGTTCTGGCCGAGCTTCTCGCCGTCAATGAGCGTCTTGGCAAAATCCAACTCGTAACTGTTGGCCGCCGGCGTACTTCCCACCTGGCCGAAGAACTTTGTCGTGCCCTCCGCCTTGGCATCGCGCGCGGCCTGAGCGGGACGGTCACTGGCGTTGAAGGCCTTGGCCCACTCGGGCAGATGCTCCATGTAATACGTCGATGTGGTGAAGTGGCCGCTGGAGTTGTCGATCCAGAATGCGCCGTTGGCGGACTGGCCGGCGGGTAAGATGGCGGCGCGATCCTTGAGCGAAATGCCGTAGACGCGGGAGCGGCCGTTGGTGGCCAGGCGCAATTCGTCGCCCAGGGTGGTGGCGTGCAGATTGCGCGGCGAAGCGCCGATCTCGTACTTGAGCGCGTCGCCGGGCGCGCCGGGCTGATTGGCAGGGATGGAGCCAGCCGGCAGATCGACCAACTGATAGCGCTCGTCTTCCACCGAGGTCACCTTCTTGTCAAAGGAGCGCGAGGCATCCCAGAACTCGTTGCTCTCGATGCCGTGGCCGTCGGAGTAAGCGCCGGTGCCGATGGTGGCGTGGCCGGGCGCGGTCTTGGTGTTGGCGTAGTCGTAGTAGCAGTCGGTAAACCACGCTCCCTCGTTCATGAAGAGCCGAAAGCCGCGGCCTTTGAATTTGCTCTGGTCGCGATTCAGATAGTCGCCGCGAAACTGATCGATCACCACCACGACGATCAGCTTGGGGCGGCCAACGTAGGCCTGCGCCGCGGCCGGAACGGGCACAAGGGTGGCCAGCAGGAGAGCAACGAGAGAAGAAAGGAAAGCTGCGAAGTGACGCGGGCGCGATTGCATCTCTCCATGATAAACATCCCTGGTTACAGGGTTTTCAACGGGTGCTCCGCGGCGGCGCTGGGGAGTTCCTTCTGGTGAACAAGGCCGGATGAGGGCGTTGCTTTCCCACCCTTGCATTTGCGCCTTAATTGGAGAGCGGGCCGAAAAGCAACCGCAGGTCCTTCGACTCCCCTTCGCTGCGCTCAGGGTCGCTCAGGATGACAGTCTTAAGGGGAGAGCATCGGTTTCCGACCCTTGGCGCAAAAAAACAGATACGCGCCAAGGATGGGGCACGGCGATGTTTGCTCGAACGAACAACCGGCGAGTTTGGCTCCGAGGTTTCCCTGGTCTGAGAATCGAGACCTGGGGCACCCAGCATTTTTGGCGAGTTGGGTTTTCCCCAAAAACGCAGCCGGGCAGACCCGATGGGCCTGCCCGGCTGCGTTCGAGCCCGAGAATAATTAAGCGGTTACCGGATCGCTGGTATTCACCTTGACCGGGGTCAGCCAGCCGAAGCGATCGGGCTTGAGGCCGTTGGCGATGCCAAAGAACTCGTCGGCGATCTGCTTGGTGATCTCGCCGGGTTTGCCGTCGGCCACCAGGATGCGGTCGATGGAGCGGATGGGAGAAACCTCGGCGGCGGTGCCGGTAAAGAAGACCTCGTCGGCGATGTAGAGCAGTTCCCGCGGGATCGACTGCTCGGTCACCGTATGGCCCAGGTGGCGGGCGATGGTGAGCACACTGTCGCGGGTGATGCCGGAAAGCGCGGAGTTGGCCAGCGGCGGAGTGTAGAGCACGCCGTTGCGGACGATGAAGATATTCTCGCCCGAGCCTTCGCTGACCAGGCCGTTCACGTCCAGGCCTATGCCTTCCGCATAGCCGTTGATCTCGGCTTCCATGTGGATGAGCTGGGAATTCATGTAGTTGCCGGCGGCCTTGGCGAGCGATGGCATGGTGTTGGGGGCCAGGCGGTTCCAACTGGAGATGCAGACGTCCGCGCCGCCGTGACCGGCAATGTATTTGCCCCAGGGGAAGTTGGCGATGTACACCTCGACCGGCGAACCCTTCGGGCTGACACCGATTTCGCCGTAGCCGCGGAGCGCGATGGGCCGGATATAGCAAGGCGCAACCCCATTGGCTTCAATCAAATCCACCACCCCGGCGCAAAGCTCGTCGAGGGTGAAGGGCAACTCCATGCGGTAGATCTTGGCCGAATCGAGCAGCCGCTGCATGTGCTCAGGCAGCCTGAAGACGGCCGAGCCTTGCGGCTGTCCGTAGCAGCGAATCCCCTCAAAAACGCTGGAGCCGTAATGGATGACATGGCTCATCACGTGGATGGTGGCTTGTTCCCAGGGGATGAGGGCGCCGTTGTGCCAGATCTTCGAGGTGGTTTGGATAGGCATGGGGTTGAGGGGCTCCTTGGCTCGCTCCGAACGCGAACACAAATCAGGGTAACGCGGATTGGGGCCGCGTGTCACGAAACCGCCCGGCCTGGGCAAGCGGCAGGTTCCCGAGGCGACACCTGCCCGCGGCCCCGGCCGCCACAAGCGCCGGTCTGGGAACGCGGACCGGAAGCCGGAACTTGCAGGGGATGACCGCGTTTGGGAACGATCCATCGCCGGGGCTATCGGCTGGAAGCTGCGATCCACCGCTCCAGAAAGGCCTTCAATTCGCCTGGTGGGCGGAGCCACAGATCGGCCGCGGTTGCGCGCCGCTCGCGCCGCACCAAAGCGCTCAGATGCGAGCCCGCGGCCAGGTTGACCGCGCGGAAGGCAGCCTCGTCGCTCAGGTCGTCGCCCAGGTAGGCCACCGGCCCGGCTGGCTTGGCCTCGGCCAGGATCGCCTGCACCGCGCCGCCCTTGTTACGGCCGGCGCGCAGTTCCAGGCCGGCTTCGAAATCCAGCAGAGCCAGGCCGTTCAGGTGCGCCAGCGGCTCGAAGAGAGCCCGCGTCCGGGTCTCGACGAGCTTTGCCTTGCGCGGCGAGGCGCCACGCCAGTGCATGACCACGCCATTTGCCTTGTCTTCAAAGAGCCCGCCCAGGCTGTCGCGGCGCAAGAATTGCCGCAGCTCTTCCAACTTGGCCTGGGTCGCCGCCGGGGCCTGCTCCAGATTGCGCCGGCCATCGGGATAGAGCCGCTCCGCGCCGTGCAGGCCCCAGACTTCAAGCGGCGGATCGAGGCCCAGCAGGGGCGCAATCTCCTGGGCTGGCCGCCCGGTGATGACCGCCATGCGCGTGCGGCCCAGTTGTTGAATGCGGGCCAGCAGTTCGGACACTCCGGCCCAGGGGCGCGAGGTGAAGCGATCCACGCGGAAGGGCGCCAGCGTGCCGTCGTAATCCAGCAGCAACAGGGGATGAGCGGCGCTGGTAAAGGTGAGAAAGAAGGCTTGCAGTTTTTGTGCCGCTTCTGGGGTCACGCGGTCTCGCTTTCCTGCTCAGTTTATCGTGCGGCCCAGGCGTGCCTGCGCGATGCGCTATCCTGTCGTGGAGAGCAGGAGGCCTCGATCGCCCCAGGCTCCCTCGTAAAGCAGGCGGGCAAACGCGATGGCGATAGACAGAATCGAAAGAACCGCCAAACAACTCGTGCTCACCGTGCAGGACTACTCCTGGTTCGCGTTTCGCGCCTTCATGAACCTGTGGCGGCCGCCGATCTACTGGCCGGAATTTCTGGTTCAGGCAGACATTATTGGGGTAGGCTCGCTTTCCATTGTGATTCTCGCCGGGGTCTCCACCGGAGGGGTGCTGGCGCTGCAATCGGCGGCCACGCTGTCGGCCTTCGGAGCCACCGCCATCACCGGCCAGTTTGTGAGTCTGACCATGATCCGCGAGTTGGGGCCTGTGCTGACCGGGGTAATGGTCTCTGGCCGCAACGCCTCCTCCATGGCCAGCGAACTGGGATCGATGGTGGTGACCGAGCAGATCGACGCCATGCGCGCCCTGGGTGTGGACCCCATGCGCAAGCTGGTCACCCCGCGCATCTTCTCGGCCATTGCCATGTTGTTCTTCCTTACGATCGTGGCCGACGCGTGCGGCATCGCCGGCGGCGGCCTGGTGACCATCTTCATGAATCACCAGGATGGCCCGCAGTACTTCGCCATGGCCTGGGAGCACCTGCGCTATCCCGACATTCTCCAGGGACTGATCAAACCGCTCTTTTTCGGCTACATCCTCGCCTCGATCGGCTGCTTTTACGGAATGAGGACCTCGGGCGGCACGCAGGGCGTGGGCCGCGCCACCATTCAAGCGGTCGTTTCGGCTTCGGTGATCATCATCTTTGTCGATTTCTTCATCACCCAACTGCTGCTTTCGCTCTTTCCCGCCCCATGACGGAAACTTCCGCATTCGTACCTGCCGATCCGGCTCCGGCCACGGATGCCAGCCCGGTTGTGGTCTTCGACCACGTTTGCATCGGCTTCGGCGAAACGCCGGTGTTGGAAGACGTGAGTTTCACCGTCGCGCCCGGAGAAACGCGCATTCTGCTTGGACCCGCCGGGGTGGGCAAGAGCGTGCTGCTCAAGCTGGTCAACGGCCTGCTCCGCCCCGACGAAGGCAGCATCCTGCTCTTTGGCGAAGAGATCTCGCACATGCCCGAGCAGCGGCTCTTCCCCCTGCGCAAGCGCACCGGGATGGTCTTTCAGGAGGGCGCGCTGTTCGACTCGCTCAGCGTGCGCGACAACGTAGCTTACCAGCTCATCCAGGAACTTGTGCCCGACGAGGAGATCGACAGCCGCGTCCACGAAGCTCTGCATTTTGTCGAACTCGATGAGACCTTCAGCCTGTTCCCCTCCAGTCTCTCGGGCGGGATGCGACGCCGCGTGGCCATCGCCCGCGCTTTCATCCAACAGCCGGAACTGCTGCTCTACGACTCGCCCACCGGTGGCCTGGACCCGGTCACTTCGACCACCATCATTGAATTGATCGTCAAGGAGCGCGACATCTCCCGCACTCCATCGCTGCTGGTCACTCATCGGCTCCAGGACGCTTTTACGCTCTGCACCCATCGCTTCGACGCGACCGAGAACCGCATGGTCCCCCTGCCCGAGGGCGAAACCGACGCCAACACCACCTTCCTCATGCTGGAAGAAGGCCGTCTGATCTTCGACGGCTCGCTGCGGGAGTTGCTCGCCAGCCAGAACACGTTCGTGCGCGAGTTCCTGGAATAGAGCTGTTCACTCTTTCACGAATGCGATGTATGCTATACATCATGAAGCGGACCCAACTCTATCTCGACGAAGATCTGTGGAACGCCCTTCACGCTCGTGCACTCCTAGAGGGGGCATCTGTCTCCGAATTGGTTCGCAAAGCGGCTCGTGAGCGGTATATGGGCAACTTTGAAGAGCGCCGCGCCGCCATGCAAGGCATCGTTGGGCTTTGGAAAGATCGCACCGATCTTCCTGACACCGAGGACTACATCCGAAACCTGCGCGACGATAACCGAATGGAACGGTTGGAAATCGAGTGAGTGTCCTGCTGGATTCCGACATCTTGATCGAGGTTCTGCGAGCGCGAGATCAACTCATTCTGTCGCAATGGAACACCCTCATGCTGACTAGTTCGGCAATCCTGGTTTCTCCTGTCACCGTTGCAGAGGTCTGGGCAGGCGCCCGCCCAAGCGAGCACCCGCAAACTGCCGGCTTCTTTCGTCTCCTGACTTCAGCTCCGGTGGACCATGCCACGGGTGAATTTGCAGGTGGGTTCCTTCGCCTATTTGGCAAGAGCCACAATCTCAAGATCGGCGACGCGCTCATCGCTGCCACGGCCATTCAGAACCAAGCAGCCCTGTGGACCCGCAACCGCAAGCACTATCCAATGCCGGGACTGACTTTCTATAGCTGAAGGATGGACTTTGCAGACCTGCCCTGCGAAGATACTCAAGTGGCCGATACCATCCATTGCGAGACCCACGGCGAATCTGAAAAGACTTATGTCTGCACTCATCTGGTTGACGAATCCTCGTCAGGGCTTGGGTTCAACCGGCGCAAGGCCACTAAGCGGAAGCCCTTTCCGGATGCGTGGTGCGATGACTGCGAAATCGTGCGGGTTACGCACGACGGCTGGAATGAAGAATCGGAAAAATTGGCCAGGATCGTCCTGCTTTGTTCGGTATGCTACGAGCGCGCCCGCATCCGTAACACTCGCCCGTCGGTAACTCTCGACGACTTGGCCAGCTTGCGGTGGAAATGCGGCAGTTGCGAAGAATGGCACATTGGCCCCGCTCTTGATTTCAGCTTCGACCAACCTTACTACTGGGGAAATGAGGATGAAAGGGCGACGCGGTGGCCGGTTCTTCCATCTGGAGTCCCTGGTGCTTTCAACAAGACTTTCCTTGACGAAGACTATTGCGCTATCAACGACGAGTATTTCTTCGTACGCGGACTCATTTATCTGCCGATTATTGGCGCCGCCGAGACATTTCGCTGGGGTGTGTGGGGTTCGCTCAGTCGCCAGAGCTTCGAGACGCTGCTGAAGGCGGACAGCGACCCGAAGCGGGCGGACCTGGCCCCCATGTTTTCCTGGCTGAGCAGCCAGATTCCCGAATACCCCGAAACGCTGAGCCTCAAGATGTACGCGCACCTCCAGAGGCCGGGCCAGCGTCCGCACTTCCGGCTGGAACCGTCCGACCACCCCCTCGCGCAGGAATACCACCACGGCATCACCCCGGAGCGCGTCAAGGAAATCATGCTCCGCCGGCTCCCAGCCAGCGAGCAGTAGATGCAGCTTCCCTTAGTCCCTAGTCCCTCAATCCCTTAGTCCCTGTTCCCTGTTCCCTGCCTCTTCTGCTACCCTTGCCTGTTTTGATTTCGCTCAAAAGAACGGCAGGTGCAATCATGGGCTTCAAATTCCAGGGATTCGACTTTCTCCACCTCGACCCCAGCTTCACCGAAGACGAACTGCTTGTCCGCAAGACGGCCCGCGACTTTGTTGAGGACAACCTGGCGCCGATCGTCGAGGAGTGTTACCGCACCGAGCGATTTCCGCGCGAACTGGTGCCGTTGATGGGCGAACTGGGTTTCTTCGGCGCGAACCTCGAAGGCTACGGCTGCGCCGGGATGTCCAATGTGGAGTACGGCTTGGTGATGCAGGAGCTGGAGCGCGGCGACTCGGGCTTCCGCAGCTTTGTCAGCGTGCAGTCCGGGCTGGTCATGTATCCCATCTACACTTTCGGCTCGGACGAGCAGAAGAATACCTGGCTGCCAGCCATGGCCTCGGGCGAGAAGCTGGGCTGTTTTGGGCTAACCGAGCCCGGCTTCGGCTCCAACCCCGGCGGCATGACCACCACCGCACGCAAGCTGGGCGACGAGTACATTCTCAATGGCGAGAAGCTGTGGATCACCTCGGGAACCATCTCCGACGTGGCGGTGATCTGGGCCAAGGTGGAAGAGGAAGGCGGACGGGTGCGCGGCTTCCTGGTGGAGACCGACCGGCCCGGCTTCACGGCCTACGATGTCCACGGCAAATGGAGCCTGAGAGCATCGATTACCAGCGGCCTGTCGCTCCAGGAGGTGCACGTGCCGGCCACGGCCCTGATGCCCGGCTCCGGCGGGCTGAAGAGCCCGCTGATGTGCTTGAACCAGGCTCGCTACGGCATCAGCTGGGGGGCCATCGGCGCGGCTATGGATTGCTACTCGACGGCGCTGCAATATGCCAAGACCAGAAAGCAGTTCCACGGACAGCCCATCGCCAGCCACCAGCTGGTGCAGGAGAAGCTGGTGTGGATGCTGTCGGAGATTTCAAAAGCGCAATTGCTTTCGCTGCATGTGGGCCGCTTGAAGGACGCGGGCACCGTGAGCCACGAACACATTTCCATGGCCAAGCGCAACAACGTGTGGATGGCGCTGGAAACCGCGCGCCTGGCCCGCGACATCCTAGGCGCGAATGGGATTACGGACGATTACCCCATCATGCGCCACATGATGAACCTGGAATCGGTGAAGACCTACGAAGGCACCCACGACATCCACACGCTGATTCTGGGGCAAAGCGCTACGGGAATCGCGGCGTACTAGCGAAAACACTTTAAGGATTCTCCGATTGGGTGTCCGATTTCCCGACCCCATTCCCTCAAGAGCTAAAGCCCCACTGATTCTGAGGGGTTTACGGCACGGCTAAAGTCGTGCCCTTTCAAAACACCGATTTATTCAGAGGTTCCTTAAATCGGCGGCAAACACAGCGGGTCGCCGAGCGTCTGGTTTCGATTCAGATGCGTTGGAGAGCGTTTTTGCGCCCGAGATCGGGGGCTCGGAAATTCTCAGCAGTTTTGTGGAAGAGTGGTCATTCGGCGAGGGGTTTTCAGCAGCTTTTCAGCAGTTGGTCGCCTTTCTCTGCGACGGCCAGCGACCTGGTTTTGAATCAGCTGGCCCACACCGCAATGCCTCAAAAACGGTGTCTCCCTCTCTGCCCCAAAAGCCCGAACGGCCACCCAGGCGGCCCGCCACGGCATCGCGTTATGATGTCCAGCGTGGCCATTCTCCGTAAAGCAACCATCGGCCGTAGCGCCCGGACCCTCCACGCCCTCGTGCTGCTCACGCTCGCGCCAGCCTTCATGGACGGGCAGTCCACGGATGCCACGCTTCTGGACGGCCTTAGCTCCGACTTCGCACGCCTGGCGCCGCAGACCATCCGCCCCGCCGATGGGTACATCAAGTACCCATACCTCATCCCTGCCGGGTACTACACGCAGATGTGGGACTGGGACGGGTTCTTCATCGGCCTGCACTGGGCCAACCAGGATCCCGCCGATGCAGCCTATCTCCGCGACTGGGTGCTGAGCTTTGCTTCCTCCGCCGACGCCGACGGATACGTTGCAGGGTGCATTACTCCCAAGGGTCCGCACCCGCTCTTCGGCAAGTTCGCCATGAAGCCCTTTCTTGCCCAGGGCGCGCTGCTGGCTTCGCAGCGTCTGGGCGACACCTCCTGGGTCCGTCCTGTCTGGCCCGAGATGCAGCGCACTCTCGCCTACCGCGAACGCACCCAGTTCGATAGCCATTGGGGCCTGTGGTTCTGGGACAACGCCATGCAATCGGGCGCCGACAACAACTCGGCGCTCTCCAACGACCCAGCAGACCGCAGCGCCATCCTCGCCGTAGACGCTTCCGTCTTTGCCATGCGCGAGTACGAGGCAATGGCCACGCTTGCCGGCCGCCTCGGCTACTCGGACGACGCCCGCCGCTACCGGTTGCAGGCCGCGAGTACCCGCGGCGCTATTCTCGCTCACTTGTGGTCCCCGCACGACGCCATCTTTCTGAACCGCCGCCGCGACAATGGCGCCTGGATTCGTTCCATAAGCTGGTCCAACTTCCTCCCGCTGGTGGACGGCCTGCTGCCTCCGCGCCAAGCTCGCCGCACGATCCGCCAGCACCTGCTGAATCCGGCCGAGATGCGATCCCCGTACGGCTTTCGCAGCCTCTCCAAGAGCGATCCCGCGTACAACAACGACGCAATCATCGACCCGTACTCGAACTGGCGCGGACCGATCTGGATCAACGCCAACCTCCTTGACTGGATCGCTCTGCGGCGCTACGGGTTTCATAGCGAAGCCCATTGGCTCGCCGTCACCCTTGCCGCCGATCTGCACCGCGACATTGTGAAATGGGGCTCCATGCACGAGGACTACAACGCCGAGACGGGCGACGGCCTTGCGCCCACGCCCGCACAATCGCCCGGCGCCAAGTTTGCCGGTTTCGTCGGATGGAATCTGCTGGCGCAGGACATGCTCCAGTGCGAGACCGCAGGAGATCGCTGCATGGACCTTGCGATTCCGGAAGCGCCGTAAGGCTTCCGCTTCCGGCAGCTTTACATGCAGCCGCGCGATGGCGGTGGCATTGATCCATCATCGGAGGCAGCTTTGCAACCGTTCCGCTTTCATCTCTTCGTATGCACACAACAAAAGCCTGAAGGCGTCCCCTGCTGCGCCGCCAACGGGTCGCTCGCTGTTTTCGCCGCACTGGATCGTGAGATTCAGGCACGCGGGCTGGGCAACGATGTGCAACTGACAACCTGCGGTTGCATGGGTCTGTGCGATGAAGGCCCGGTGATGGTGGTCTACCCGGAAGGAGTCTGGTACCGGCGCGTGCAATCGTCCGATGTGGCGGAAATCGTCGGCCAGCATCTGATCGAAGGGAAGCCGGTTGAACGCCTGATGTGGAATGACGCCGCGGCGATGAAGGCCCTATCGGTCGAGCATGGGGAGAAGTTCCGCGCCGCGGTGGCCGCCCGCGACAAAGCGGGCGTGCTGCCCGATCGCCTGAATGAGACGATCCGCGGCTTCATGCCGAGCCGCTGCATTCTCACTGCCCTCGAACTCGACCTTTTCACTGCCATCGGCGACGGGGCCAATGCGGAAGCGATCGGATCGCGGGTTCACGCGAATACCCGCGCAGTGGGCACGCTGCTCAACGCGCTCGTCGCTCTTGGACTGCTCGTGAAGACTGGCGACGAATACAGAAACACACCCGAGTCTGCCCGCTTCTTTGTTCAGGGCTCAAGAGACAACCAGCGCAATGGACTGCTGCACACCGCCAACATCTGGCATCGCTGGAGCACGCTGACCGAAGCAGTACGCCAGGGGACGCGCGTTCCGATCGGCGGCGACAGAAATCCCGAATGGACAAACAACTTTATTGCCGGAATGCAGCGCAATGCCAAGGACCGCGCACCGCTTGTGGTGAAAGCTCTGGGCACCGCAGGAGTTCATCGCATCCTCGATTTGGGCGGCGGCTCCGGCGCTTACTCCATCGCATTCGCCAAGGCATCTCCCCAGGTGCAGTGCGAAATCCTCGATCTCCCCGAGGTTGTGCCGCTTGCAGAGGAATATGTGAGGGATGCTGGCGTCTCGGCACAGGTCAGCCTTCGCCCTGGAGACATGCTTCGTGACGATTTCGGTTCCGGCTGCGACATCGTGATGCTCAACGCGATCTGCCACATGTTCTCAGAAGAGCAGAACATCGACATCTTTCGCCGAGCCTGCAAGGCGCTCGCGCCCAGCGGCCGCCTGGTGGTGCAGGACTTCATCCTCAATCCCGATAAGGCCGGCCCGCAACACGCGGCGCTCTTCTCCCTGAACATGCTGGTGGGCACCGAAGCCGGCGCCACCTACAGTGAGCCGGAGTATACCGCCTGGATGAAAGCCGCCGGATTCGACGAGGTGCTCCGGATCAAATTGCCTGGGCCAAGCGGCTTGATTGTGGGGCGAGTGAAGTAGAGCTCCGACGATCCTTTTCTCTGTACCTTGCCTCCGGTGCGTGCCGTTTGCCTCTGCCGCAAAGCACGAGGAACGAACCAATTCCAAGGAGCTTCCTGCGCCGGGGGGCGTCCTCCTACCGCGCCGGCGCAATCGGCAGCTCGATGCTGCTGGCCTCACCCGGAGCGTGGTAAACCCGCTGTGTGGCCTTCTGGTAGTCGCCCGGCTTGGCCCAGAAGATACTGGGGACGAAGGTCTGCGGGTTGCGGTCGTAAAGAGGGAACCAACTGGATTGAACCTGCACCATGATGCGATGTCCGGGCAGGAAGACGTGGTTGGCAGGGGGCAAGGCGAACCGGTACGCGAGCGGCTTGCCTGCAGCGATCGCCTTGGGGTTCGCCAAGCTCTCGCGATAACGGCCGCGGAAGATGTCGGCCGCGATCATCAGTTGGTAGCCTCCCATGTTGGGATGGTCGGCAACTTCATCCGGATAGACATCGATGAGCTTCACCACCCAATCGGAATCGGTTCCGCTGGTGGAGGCAACCAGGTTGGCGATGGGCTGGCCGACGATATGGAGGGGCGCGGTAAGCACGTCGGAAGTAAACACCAGGACATCCGGGCGTCCGGATGCTTCCCGCTGGTCGTCCACAAGCCACTGCGCCCAGGTCATGCCAGGGTCGTAGCCGATCGGCTGAATGGGCCGGCTGCGGAAGGGAACTGGCTTAGCCGGGTCGGAGATGTACTCGTCGAACGCCGGGTCGGAGGAGGCCGGCGCCGTGAACCCCAGCTTGAGTCCGGCCTCAAGGAAAAGCGGCGTGGTGGCCGGAGACGCGGGCCAGGCTGGCAGGCTCTGCCAGCGGTTGACGCCGGTCTCGAATGCCGTCACCGGAGCGATCTCCGCCTTGGGCGCATCGTCCTTCAGATAGCGGTCGAGGAAGGGCCGCAGAACGTTCTGGCGGAACCAGGTCCCCGTGTCGCTGCCGAAGCGAATGGAGCCGAGGGCGGGTGCGTCCCCAATTTCCTGGCCGTGGTGCCAAGGCCCCAGGACGAGGAACACCTTGTCGTTGTTCTTATCCAGCGGCTTGATCGCCTTGTACACGGCCATCGCGCCATAGATGTCTTCCTGATCCCAGAGACTGTGCACCAGCAGCACCGGAACCGCGAGCGGTTGCGCGGCCAGAACCTTGTCCACCGCCTGCTCGCTCCAGAACGCATCGTAACTGGGATGATCGAGGATCTTACGCCAGAAACCCGTCTGTTCGAGCCCATGACGGCGGGCAAGTTCCCCCGCCGAGCCGGCCTGCATGTAGAGGTCGTAGTCGTCGAAGTTGGAGGTCCACCACTTGGCATCGCTGGAGCGGGTTCCCTCCTGCTCGTAGATGTAGGGCAGGTTCTGCTGGCGGAAGGCGCCGTTGTGGAACCAGTCGTCGCCCATCCATCCATCGACCATGGGGTTCATGGGCACCGACACTTTGAGCGCCGGGTGGGGGTTGACCAGGGCCATCAGGGGAAGGAAGCCGTCGTAAGAGATGCCCAGTATTCCAACCTTGCCGTTGGTTTCCGGGGTGTTCTTGACGAGCCAGTCGATGCTGTCCCAGGTGTCGGTGGCCTCATCGACCGGAGTTGGATTCTGCGGCCCGTGGATGGGACGATTCATCACGTAGTCGCCCTCTGAACCGTACTTGCCGCGAATGTCCTGGACGACGCGGATGTACCCGCCTTCGACAATCACGTCGGTGACGTTGTCATATCCGTAGAGACTCGGCCCCAGGTGGGAACTGGCGGCGTGGCTGGTCAGTTGGGTTGCGCCGTAAGGGGTTCGCGTGAGCAGGATCGGCGCACTCCTGGCGCCCTTGGGCACAAGGATGACGGTATGGAGTTTTACCCCGTCCCGCATGGGGATCATGGCCTCGCGGCTGACATAGTCGAAACTTCCGGTTGCCTGCACCAGCTTGGCGGGCGTCTCGCTGGGGTAGCCGGGGTAGGCAGACGGGGCAGGGCTCGAGACATTGGTTTGTCCGGCAGCGGAGTTGGCCAGAAACACGAAGACAAGAGAAGCCTTTGCCAGGGAGAGACAGGGGTTGCTCATGGGCGGACCTTTCGGGAACCAGCAATGTGCGGCTTATGTCGAGAGTAACGGTTCGAGGAGAAGCTGAAAAGCGGAAATCTTCTGTCGAAAAGGGGAAAGATTCTCAGTCGGCGGTGGGTGCGGCGGTGAGGGACAAGCGACACCTGATTGTTGAATCTGCAGGGCACTCGGGGCCATCGATCGGCCCACTGGGCACAGACACCGCAATGAGGCCTGCCGCCAAGTGTACCCGCGCTGGGATTCACCGTCTGCGGGAGAAGAACCGTTCGAACAGTTCCCTCTTGGGGTGACGTGTCTATCCTCAACTGGCGCGAAGCGACACCCGCCCGCTCATCACGATAAAACTGTGAGGAACGGGGCACAGCTTCGTATTCATCGAGGTCACTCTTCAGGGGCTGGTGGCCCCGATCTCAGGCGAAACCTTATCAAGTTGAGTGTGCCCCCGGTCCCTCGCTTTCGGGGACCGGGGATATCGAGGAACCAGGCCCTCGAGAACGCATCCACTCAGGCAGTTGCCAGCCTCTCTCGCGGGCTGTCCACTCCGATTCGATCTCCACGGTCCCGCGCGTGCCCGTCTGGTGGTGTCGGAAGCTCGAACCCTTCCAATCCTCCGGCCTGGGCAGGTGGCCCAGGCATCGATTCTAGCTCCTTCCATTCTCGACCAGGAAGGAGGACTGTGCCCATTCAAGAAGCGTTCTCTGCGTTTTGAGTGGGAGAGCACGAACCCAACCCCGCCCGCTCATCGCAAAGAACGCGATGAATGATTGCATGACAGCGTCGGCTCCCTCGACCTGAGTAAACTGGTTGCGGCTAAACGACCACGAAGCTCGGGAGGAAAGGAGCCGAGCATGATGATTATAGGCTGTGATTTTCAT
>Ga0181529_10004903_pt1 | contig 14222 bp, 13 predicted proteins | sample PEATcosm2014_Bin_36_FD_119763 | JGI IMG/M metagenome (GOLD analysis project Ga0181529, IMG submission 119763) | Peatland microbial communities from MTU Mesocosm Facility, Houghton, MI, USA - PEATcosm2014_Bin10_30_metaG | ecosystem: Environmental > Terrestrial > Soil > Wetlands > Peat | place...
ATCCTTGCTTCTGCTGGTTCAGCGATACAGGAATTTTAAGAGAGTTTTGCGAGTATATCCTGGATTATTATAAAAACAAGCTCGACGTCATCGAGGATTATTATAGGGTGAACTATCTCGAGACGAACGCCATCGGGGGCATCTGCGAGATGACCTTTCTTCGCTGGTTCGCGGATGAGCGCAGCGGCATCTGCCAGGACCTGAGCGTGCCGGTGGACGGCTTCGCCTTCGACCGTGGAATTCACGCAATCGACGGCTATGAAAAAACGCTGATCAATGGGAAAAAGATCAGGTGGGACAATGGCGTTCCCTGGGGGTGGCTTGACGGCCAAAAGGTCCGGTTCCATGGTCTCCATTGCCAGGGTGGCTACAAGAACCTGATACCGCTCTACTTCGACGGCAGGCCGGAGCTCACACGCTGGCTTTACGGATGGGTTTGGCTCACGCGCATGTATTTGATCGGCGTCATCAAAAGGTTGATAGGCAGGGAGTGACCGGAAATGCGAGGTGGCGTTCAGGATTCCGATCTAGCCATCTTTGTCATTCACGTCGATGGGAACGAAGCTCGTCGGATCCACATGGAGCGGTTGCTGAAGAACCACTGCATGGCAGCTCAATTCATCCTTGATGGCAATATCGAGACACTGAATTCGGATAGACTGGATCGTTATTTTTCCGGGACGATGAAGGCGGCGCGAGCGGAAACTTCCTGCGCCTTTAAACATATTCTCGCCTTGTCATCCTTAGCCCAGGGGAACAGCGAATTTGGCTTGATCCTCGAGGACGACATCGAGTTTTTCCCTTCTTTCGATGGGGTATTCGCCGCATCTTTAGGGGAGGCGAGGCTCCTTGGAGACGCGGCGCTGTTCGTATCCTATGAGCGCTATGCGTGGTCGGTCCCTAAAAGTGACCGGAAAATCGGGAAGGTGCTGTATCCCGCCGCAGGGAATCGTTGCATGGGCTGCTACTTGGTAAATCGTGCTGCCGCTGGCAGCCTCGTCGCGTTTGCGGCCAAGCACAAATGCGATGCCCCGATAGATCTTTTCATCGGGATACTGGGTAAGGATGCCGGGGTTTCCTTTTATTGGTGTTACCCCGAGATAGCTCAACAGATGAGCCACAGCGGCAAGATGGATTCCTTAATCTCCGCATCGCGGGCATCCTTGGTCAGGAGAATCAAGAGCAGAATCAAAAGCTTGCTCATCCACTTTTTCATGATAGCCTGAAGCATGGATCCGTAAGGCGCAAGAACGCATCCTCGACGTAATGGACCAATAGAATATTCGTGCGATGCCAAGAGAAGCTGTGGTATGGCAGGATCCTTTACAATATACTCGTCTGGTATGAAGGGCAAAGATGTATTCTGTAAAGCGATGATCAAACACGGGATTTTTTTCCTTCGAGACTTTTTCCGGGACTTTTGGGGTTCAATTACAGGGCAAACATTTCGCATAAGCATCGAGGGCAAATATCCAGAGAAGAGAATGGAGTTGTACTGGTTCTATGGACCAATCGAGAAGGCGGCTAAGGAGCACCTCGGCCTTTCGCGTTGCATTTTTTCTAGATATAGACCGAATATTGAAGTGCGATCGCCATTTGAGGAACCTTGGACCTCCCCAAACAAGTCGCGTGGACGATTGTTCATGACGGGAGAATGCGTCAGACCACATGTGGAGACCAGGTTTTCGAAATTCAATAGCTACTGCCTGGAAGAATGCGATCTTGCATTCGGTTTTGATTATGAAGAATCGGTCGCGTCACCGAAGTACAAGAGGTTGCCCTTATGGATACTCTATTATTTTTCTGCTTCGGCAACGAAGGATGAAATTGCAGCGACATTGAAGAAGTTTATCCTTGGCATTGGCGCGCGCCCCAGATTCTGCTCCATGGTCGCAAATCATGACGATGAGAAGAATCTGAGAGCTTCCATGAAAATCGGTTTGGAGTCGATAGACGAAGTCTCCTGCCCAGGTACATTCCTCCATAATGATGATTCCCTGCTAGTGGACTATCAAGACGACAAAGTCTCCTGGCTCAGGCAATTCAGATTCACGATATGCCCTGAGAATGTCCAAGGCGAAGGATATGTGACAGAGAAACTATTCCATGCCTTTGAAGCGGGTTGCATACCGATCTATTGGGGCTATAGTCGAGATCCAGAGCCAGCAGTGATCAATAAAAATGCGCTGATTTGGTGGGATCCCGAGAATGGCGGGAAGAAAGCGTTGGACCTCATTGGCGCGATGGAAGCTGAGCGTGCTCTCTATGCGAGGTTCGCTCAGCAGTCGGTCTTTGTCGATGGCGCCGTAGAATGGATAAATGCCCGCTTAGGCGAAGCGCGCGAGGCCGTGGAAAACCTCGTGATAACAAGTTGGCGAAAGAGGTATCCAGCCTTGGGGAAATAAAATGTAACAGTCATTTAGAGTCATCCTGCCGTTTTAATAATCGATATTAGGTGTGCCAACGGATATAACGATGACAGTCAGGGTCAAGCGGCTACTGACGCAATTCTCCTAGATGAGCTCTGATCGCGCATCTGGCTTGGGGTTGTCTGATATGATTTACATAAAGCTCTTCGGCGGGCTGGGGAACCAGCTGTTCCAGTACGCATACGGACGTTGCCTGCGGGACCGCGGTCAAGCCGTCAAATATATCGCCAATCTCCGCTCGAGCGATTTCGTCAATGTTTTTGAGACGAAGCAATCGGAGATCGCCGCGTGCAGGAACGAGTTCGAACTTGCGCTACGCAAGGCGTATGCAAAATTCTTCGCTTCCGAGTATTTGACGGGATTCTACCAATTGCCGGAATACGCCGAGGTGGTCAGGACAGATCTGCATTTTCTGCGGTACCATGAGTACATTGCGACCTCCTTTTATGCCGAGATCGCCGGCGAGGCGAAGAGTGTCGGCATCCATGTCCGCGGCGGGGATTACCTGGATAAGGGGGGCTACAAACAATTCGGGAGTGTCTGCGATGGAGACTATTATAAGAGGGCGATTGCCTGTATCGAGTCTCACATTGATCATCCCCGCTATTTTGTCTTTACGAACGACCGGGAGCACGCCGAGAGGGTCCTGCCATCCGGCCTCGTGAAAGAGTCGGCTTTCAGAGGCGACAAAGAATTCGAAAATGATCCGGGCTTCGATCTCTTCCTTATGAGCCGTTGCGCCAATAATATAATAGCGAATTCGACCTACAGCTGGTGGGGATCCTTCCTGAATGAACGGCCTGGGCAGATCGTTGTCGCTCCCGATAAATGGATCGAGGGAATATGTCCGAGGAGTTGGATATTGGTATGAGCGGCGATCGGAAACTCGGGGATATTAGTCTTATTAGGTTGCCATCGCAACCACCATTCTGACTCACGTTGCTTTCGGAGTACATTTGATGACCCCTCCCGTCATCCTCATCATCTTCAACCGCCCGGACACGACCGAGCGCGTATTCGAGGCCATCCGCGCGGCGCGGCCTCCCAAGCTCCTCGTCGTCTCCGATGGGCCTAGAGCCTCGCGGCCCGGAGAGGCGGATAGATGCGAGGCCACTCGCGCTATCGTCGAAGGCGTCGACTGGGACTGCGAGGTCCTGAAGGACTACTCGGCCGAGAACCTCGGGTGCAGAAGGCGCGTGTCCTCGGGCCTGACCTGGGCTTTCGCTCAGGTCGACCGCGCGATCGTGCTCGAGGACGACTGCGAGCCCTCACCATCCTTTTTCAGCTATTGCGCCGAGCTCCTGGACCGCTACGCCGACGACGAGCGCGTAATGATGATCTCCGGGGACAACCACCTTTTCGGAGCCGCGTTTTGCGGCGAGAGCTACTACTTTTCACATTACGCCCACATCTGGGGCTGGGCGACCTGGAGCCGGGCCTGGCAGAAATATGACTTGGAGATGTCCGGGTGGCCCGAGATGAGGCGTCGCGGCCTGCTCCGGCAATACTTTCCCACAGAGGCCGAGCGATACTACTGGGACTCTCTGTTCCAGTACGTCTACGAGGGCAACATCGATACCTGGGACTACCAGTGGGTTTACAGCATCCTCGCGAACTCCGGCCTCTCGATAGCGCCCAGGCGAAATCTGGTCAGGAACCTCGGGTTCAACGCGGACGCGACCCACACCAAGGGCGACAGCATCTACTCGACCTTGGCGGCACAGGAGATCGAGCTTCCTCTCGACCATCCGCGGACGGCTATCGCGAGCTCGGATGCGGACGCCTACGAGGCCAGGCTGAGGGCCCGCCACGCGGGCGGCCTGCCCTATCCACTGAGTCGCGCCGCCTCGGCCGCGAAGAGGCTCATCAAGGGCACGACGATCCGTGGCTAGCCCAGAGCCCCGCATGATAGTCGTGATGGCGGCTAAAGACTGCGCCGGGACGGTGGGGAGGACGATAGCCCGGCTGACTCGGCTCCGCGGCCGTTTAGGCGGCCTCGCCTTCGTCGTCTACGAGAATGACTCGAAGGACAGTACCCGCGCGATTCTCGAGAAGTGGAGCCGAGAGCTGCCCGATTTCGAGCTAATTTCGGAAGAGCTCGGCCCGAGACGCCTCGACGAAATAGCTACGGTCCGAAGGACCGATGGCAGGCCCTGCCGCATCCAAGTGCTGGCCTACGCGCGCGAGCGGGCTCGGGAGGCGGCGATCCGTGGATATGGGAATTTCGATTGCGTCCTGGCGATCGACGCGGACTCGCTCTGGTTCTCGACGAGCGGAATCCTGCAAAACGCGAAGCGGGCCGTGTCCGGAGAGATGGACTGCATCTCCGTCAACGGCATGAACAAGTGGCTCGCCTATCGGGACGCATACGCCCTCCGGAATGCCGAGCACCCCTTCGGGCCCGAATACCTCGGCGAGTACTGGCGGGCAAAGGTCGTTCCGAGGGTCCAAAAGCCGATGCTAGGCTCGGCGCTTCGGCCGGTTTACTCGGCGTTCGGGGGGGCGGCGATCTACTCGATGGCGGCCTTTCGCGAGGGAGAGTACGGGGCGCTTGCGGGTCCGGCATTCGCGAATGAGCAACGGCGCCTTGACGCTTCACGAGCCCGTCCGGACGAAATAGGCGCCGCCTCCCCTATCCCGATCGCGAATACAAACTTCCTTGCGCCGGTCGTCTGCGAGCACGTCTGCTTCCACTACTCGATGCGGAGCGCGGGCTTCGGACGGATGTTCATCGATCCCTCCTGGCGAATGCTTTTCCCGGATTGAGATATGAAGATCGTCAAGATTCACGGCGGCCTGGGCAACCAAATGTTCCAATACTCCTTCGCGCTCGCATTATCCGCGCGGGGGGGCGAGGTGCGCATAGACGCCTCCGCGCTGGCAGGCGACGCTCTCCATAACGGATACGAGCTGAGCACTGTCTTCTCGGTCACCCTCGGGCAAGCTGAACCGGATGATGTCCGGCGCCTGTCCATCCCGCCCGACGGGCTCGTGAACAGGTTCAGGCGCAAGTACCTGACCAAGCCTACCCAGGTGATCGACAGAGTCTTCGGCTATCAGCCGGAGCTCCTCGAGCTGTCCGGGGACCGCTACTTCGAGGGCTACTGGCAGAGCGAGAAGTATTTCTCGGGGATCGAGGCGCAGGTCAGGCGGGAGCTTGCCTTCACGCAGCCCTTAAGCGAGCGCAACGAGAGTCTCTTGGCCGCAGCCCCGAGGCCGCTCGCGAGCGTGCACGTGCGACGCGGAGATTACCTGCTTTATCAAAACCTGGACCTATGCACGCCGGCCTACTACGCGAAGGCTGTCGATGCCCTGCGGTCCTCCGGGAGCGCGCGCCATTTCCTCGTATTCTCCGAGGACGTGGAATATTGCCGCGCTACGATGAAGTTCGGGCCCGGCGAGGCCGAGTTTGTAGGCTGGAACGGCGGTCGGGATAGCTGGCAAGATATGGCCATGATGGCGAGGTGCGATTCACATGTGGTAGCCAATTCTTCGTTCAGCTGGTGGGGCGCCTGGCTGGACCCCTCGCCCGCGAAGCGCGTCATCGCCCCATCGATCTGGAACCGCAGGGAGATAGAGGACCACGATCTGTACTACCGATACCGCTTCGAGGACATCGTCCCGGGATCCTGGGAAAGGGTTCCGATTTGAGCGAGCCCTTGGTCTCGGTGCTCCTGAGCGTCTATAACTGCGAGCGGACGCTCCCGCACAGCCTCGAGTCGATCATCGCCCAGGACTATAGGTCGTTGGAGATCATCGTGTGCGACGACGGATCGGCCGACGGGACCCTCGCGGTGGCCAGGGCTTTCGCCGCGCGGGACGCTCGCGTCCGGGTCCTCGCGAACGATCGCAACCTCGGACTCGCCCGCAGCCTCAACCGCTGCGCAAAAGCCGCCTCCGGAGCCTACCTGGCGCGAATGGACGGCGACGATGTGTCGCGGCCGGACCGGATCCGCGCCCAGGTTGGGTTCTTGGAGGCTCATCCGGAATACGCTCTCTGCGGCAGCTCGATCCGCCTCTTCGACGAGGATGGAGCCTGGGGCAAGATCGACTATCCCGAGCGGCCTACCGCAAGCTCCTTCCTGCTGCGCAGTCCCTTCGCCCACCCGAGCGTCGTCTTCAGGAGCTCGTGCCTCGCCTCTGTCGGAGGCTATGATGGCGATCCCTCCATCGGGCGCTCCGAGGACTACGACCTGTTCATGAGAATCTACGAGGCAGGCGGCCGCGGCTACAATATCCAGGATTACCTGCTCGAGTACCGTGAGGAGGCTCGCTCGTACAAGCGTAGGGCCTTCCGCTACGCTCTGGCCGAGACCCGGGTCCGATTCCGAGGCTTCCGGCGTCTTGGGCTCATGCCTCGGGGCCTGGTCTTCGCAGTCAAGCCGGTGCTGATCGCGCTTTTGCCGAAGGCGATCTACGCGCGCGCGAGGAGGGCGATCTTTTCGTGAGGGACTACGCCAAAATTTTCCCCGATCCCAGGCTTACGGTCGAGGCGAGCGACCTCAGGCTGGCCCAGCTCGTCATGCTGAGGCTCCTCGCGATCTTCGACGACATCTGCGGGAGACTTGGACTGCGCTACTGGCTGGACGCGGGCACCCTGCTCGGCGCGGCGCGGCACGGGGGTTTCATCCCCTGGGATGACGATGTCGACGTTATGATGCCCGTCGAGGACTACCGGGTCTTCCTCGAGGCGGCCGGAGGCGAGCTGCCCTACGATGTTTTCCTCCAGACCAAGACCACCGACCCGGAGCACGACATCAGCTGGGCAAAGCTCCGCGACCGCTACAGCTACATGGACGATCCCGGCGGCCCGTATCCCTACTGCCAGGGCATCCCGATCGACATCTTCCCGGCCTATCTCCAGACCGAGCGGCAGTTCCGCCTGCGTTCCTTCTTCGGGGTGATCGCGCCGTTCGGCAACGCGCCGGACAAGCCCTCTGGGCGATATTCGCTCGCGCACAACGCGTTTTGCCTCGCCAACGGGGCCGCGCAGCGAGCCTTTCTCGCCGCTGCCAGGATCGGGAAGCTGAAAGACGCCTTCCTCCGCTGGGGAGCCCGCGGTGAGCGGGGCTGGTGCTACGATCCCGAGCGGCCGTGGTTCCAGTTCTTCCCCCAGGACTGCGTGGAGCCGCTCGGCCGAATCGCGTTCGAGGGGCATTCTTTCTCCTGCCCGCGCGACGTCGATCGCTACCTGACGATCTACTTCGGGGACTGGAGGACGCCGCCGCCTGAGTCGAAGCGAGGGACCCACGGGGTCGGCGCCATCCATCTCCGGGACGCGGGGCCGCGGCCTCATTCTTCCAGCCTTTCTTGGGAGGAGCGCCCATGATCGAGCCGCTGCCCGACGACAGATTGAAAGGGGAGACCCCGCTGAGGCAGGCCCAGCTCGTGATGCTGCGACTGCTGCGCGCCTTCCACGGCATCTGCGAGGAGAGGGGCTGGCGCTATTGGCTGGACGCGGGGACCTTGCTGGGCGCGGTGAGGCACGGCGGGTTCATACCCTGGGACGACGACGTGGACGTGATCATGCCGCGCGAGGACTATCTCGCGTTTTGCGCCGCCGCCCCGGCCCTTTTGCCGTACGACATGTTCTTTCAGAGCCCGGAGAGCGATCCCGGATTTTCCTGCCCCTGGATCAAGATCCGCGACCGGTACAGCCATCTCGTCGAGCGCAGCGGTCCGTATCCCTATTCGCAGGCGATCTTCATCGACGTCTTCCCGGCCGTGCTCGAAACCGAGGCCCAGCACCGGAATCGGGCCTTCTATTCCCTGCTGGAGCCTCTGCGCAAGCGTCCTGAGCCGCTCTCTCCCGACCTGCCCTTGAAGAGCAACGCGAAACGGGCCCTCGTGGGCGCCGCCCAGTACGCCTTCATCGGCGCCATGAAAGTGCCGGCTCTCAAGCGGCGCTTCCTAAAGCGCATGTCCTCAGGGATGAGCGCCTGGGCCTACGAGCCCCCCATTCGCTGGCTCAACAGCTTTCCGGACGAGGTGCTGTTCCCGCTCAAAAAGATCGGGTTCGAGGGCCACGAATTCTGGGGCCCGGCCGACCCGCATCGCTACCTCGCCGACTACTTCGGGGACTATATGAGCCTGCCCCCGCCGGAGAAGAGGATCGGCGACCACGGAGTCGACGAGATATTGCCGATCGGACCTAATCCCCACTTCAGCGGTCTGAAGTGGGAAGACTATCACCGCTAGGGCCCTCTCGCCCCGAGGTCAAGGCATGCCGATACCCAAGGTGCTCTATCAAACCTACATCTCGCGGGCCGCCCTACCGCTGCCGACCAGGATCTATATCCGCCGCATGCTTCGCTTCTGCCGGGGCTTCGACTACGAGTTCTTCGACGACAGAAGGATCGAGCGCTTCCTAGAGGACGAGTTCGAGCCCGGCGTCCTCGAGACCTACAAGCGGATTGCGATCGGCGCGGCAAAGGCCGATTTTTTCCGGTACGCGATCCTTCTCCGCAAGGGAGGTGTGTACCTGGATGTAGACAGCTCGGTCGAGAAAGACCTGAACAAGCTCGTGCGTCCGGATGACGAGGCCATAATCGCGCCCGAGGGGAACCCTGGACTGTACGTGCAGTGGGCTCTTGTCTTCGCCGCCGGCCATCCTTTCCTTGAGCGCGTCTTCGCGAAGGTCCTCGGCAATATCCGGTCCGACCGCTACCCGCACGACGTCCACAAAATGACGGGCCCTACGGCCTATTCCGAGGCCATAAGGGAATGCCTGGCCGATACCGCTGAGGACCTACGGTTCCGGGAGACCGGCGTCGACTACGAGGGCTATTTCCGGTACAAGAATCCCTGGGCGCGCCTGTTGTACCTGAGCAGGCCCAACTGGCGGGTAGATCAGAGGAAGCGCGACGTGCTCGCAGCGGATGGGGACTAGGTCGGCGGAAGGGGAAAAGGCCGTTGCGCATCCTCCACATCATCACGAACGCCGAGCTCGGCGGGGCGCAGAGCGTCGTCTCCGAGCTGTGCCTTTGGTCCGCGCAAGCCGGGCATCAGGTAGGCGTAGCATCGCAGGCCGCCGGTCCGTTCTGGGAAAGCCTGGACTCCAGGGTCGAAAGGCTGCCCCTTCCCCATATGGTAAAGGAATTGTCACTACTCGCGGACCTGGCGGTATTCGGCGAGATCCGCAAGGCCATCCGGGACTTCGGGCCCGACGTGATCCACCTGCATTCCTCGAAGGCGGGCGTGCTTGGCCGCCTCGCGGCGGGCCGCTTGCGCCGGAGGGTCGTCTACACCGTCCACGGCTTCGATACTATCCTTAAGGCGCACAGGGCCTTCCTGCCCCTCGAGCGGGTCCTGCAGGGATTGTGCGGCGCGGTGGTAGCCGTATCGGAGTACGATAGGCGAAACCTGGCCGCGAGCGGCATCTCGAGGAACCTGAGCGTGATCCGCAACGGCGCGAGGGACTGGAGCGGCTCGCTTCCGGTCGACAAGGGTGTGGCGGCGGCCATGGAAGCCGCGCGAGCCGCTGGCGGGGCAGCCCTATGCATCGCGCGGCTCGCCCCTCCGAAGCGATTCGACCTCTTCCGCGAGGCCGCCGAGCGCCTTCCCGGGGCACGCTTCTTCTGGATCGGCAACGAGGTCGAGGTCCGTGGCCTCCCGCCCAACCTCGAGATGCTCGGAAGCCAGCCGAGCGCCGGGGCCTACGCGGGCCACGCCGACGTTCTCGTCCTCCTCTCCGACTACGAGGGCCTGCCCATGTCCATCCTCGAGGCTTTGTCCTGCGGGACGCCAGTGGTCGCCTCGGCGGTGGGAGGAATAGCTGAAGCCTTGGGTGGCGCCATAGGCGGGGGCTCGGGAGAGACCGTCCCGAACGAGGCTGGGGCCGCCGCCGCCGCGATAGCGAGGTATTTCCCCGGCGGCGATAGGCACGCGCCGCCCGGCTCGGCCGCACGGGCACGGATTCGAGAAGGCTACCTAGGGGGCTTCTCCGTAGAGGCGATGGCGCGAGCCTATGACGGGCTCTACGTACAGCTGGCAGGACTCGGCCCCAAGCTAGATATTGCTAGATCGATCCCTTCATGCTAATTATTGTAGGGAATAAATAGGACCTGGATGAAAACGTCTTTTAAGCTGCGCACCTTACTCCTGTTCATTGTCGATGCGATAATGTTATTTGCGGCCCTTTTATTGAGCCTGATGGTCAGGAACGGCATAGAAGTGGGCGCAAGCATGATGGGGTCGCACCTGCAGGATTTCTCGATAATCTTCGTAGGATGGCTGGTGATTTTCTACATCGCCGGGCTATACGAGATCGGGCGCTTCGAAATCGACTTTGAATTCAGCAACAAGCTCTTCTGGGCGATACTCATCGGCCTGCTTTGCGCTGTCGTCTATTTCTACCTGGCGCCCACCATCATCGAACCGAAGACCACACTTGCCTTCGTCGCGATCTTCGGCTATGCGCTCCTATGGTTGTGGCGCCGGCTCTTCTATGCGCTGTCCCATGTCTTAACCCAGCGGATGGGCGTAGTGTTCGTCGGCGGGGATCCCATCGTATTCGAGCTGGTTAGCGCCCTTAAGGGCAATTCGAGGCGGGGATATTTCGCCGAGGCTATTTACGTCGAGGGGGTATGTGCATTCCCGGTCGAAGGGCTCGACACCTATACCGACGCGGAGTCCTTCGTCTGGAACGCCGTTAGGCGCGATGTCAAGATGGTCATCATGGCCGACGAGCGGGAGCTGTCCGCTCAGGCCCGAGGGGCCCTCTTCTCCCTAATCAGCCTCCCCGCGCGCTTTGTCCGCTTGCCCGAGTTTTATGAGACGATTTTCCAGAAAGTGCCGATCGGAAGCATCAACGACATTTGGTTTCTCGAAAATATCGACATGCGGGCCAAGCGTCCCTACGAGGCCGTGAAGCGGGGTCTCGACGTCCTGCTCGGGGCGATCGGCATGGTCATCTGTGTTCCCTTCTTTATCATCCTGGTGCCCGCCATCAGGCTGGAGAGCCGCGGACCCGCGATCTACAAGCAGGCCAGGCTCGGCAAGGGGGGACGGCCCTTCGTCATCCGAAAATTCCGGACAATGCGCGAGGACGACAACGACCATTCCCCGACCAGCGTGGGCGACTCGCGGGTCACCACCCTAGGGCGCGTGCTTCGGGCGACTCGGCTCGATGAGCTTCCGCAGGTGTTCAACATCCTGCGTGGAGAGATGAGCTTCATAGGACCTAGGCCCGAGCGCCCCGAACTGGCCGAGGGGCTTGAGAAGTCCATACCCTTCTATCGGCAGAGGCTCCTTGTAAAGCCGGGGATCACGGGCTGGGACCAGGTCTCGGGCGAGTACCATTCGCCTTCGGTCGACGACACGTATAAGAAACTTCAGTATGATCTCTATTACGTCAAGCACCTCTCTCCCCTGCTCGACGTATCGATATTCCTGAAGACGATAATGACGGTCCTAATGCGGCAGGGCCGGTGATTCGGAGGAACATGATGCGTCTATTACGTGCGATGATGATTCTGTCGCTCCTCGCCCCTTTAGCGGCTGGAGCCTTCGCTCTTGAGTTCGACGTGACCGGCATGGCCGTCGCGGGCACTGACGATGGGCTCCCAATGGGGACGACCCGCAACGCGTATCCGGATTTCGATCTGACCATCTCGCACCAGGGGACGAATGGCTTTGACTTCATCTGGGACATGGGTTCGGACGACTCGGGACGCTATAAGACCATGTTCAACGGCAACTTTGGCTACAAGCTCATCGGATCGGTCCTGGTAAAACAGGGTGGATTGAGCTGGAAGAACGGTGATTTCTCGCTCGAGGCTGGCCGCCTCACCCTGCACGACGACGTCGACTCACCTTATTCTATCGCCATCTCCTCAATGGACAACTCTGCCCTCACTGGGGCCTTTCACTACGAGGATGACAGGTTCTTCTTCACCGATCGCTGGATTGCGCTGAATTACAACTCGGGGCAGACCTATGCGGATGGGAACTACTGGCCGGACCGCAGCGAGGTCTACAAGTCCTATGGGCTCAAGTTCGGCGACTTCCGCTTCGGCTTCCAGGACATCGTCGTCTTTACAGACCTGAATACCGATGGATCGGGCGGCAATTCGCGTGAGCCGCTATTCGACGCCGAGTACTTCCTCGATCCGGCCCCAGCCTTCATGCTGCAGTACGCGCTTGCCGACTCCGTCTCGGGCGGAAGCAACGATAATTCCCTGATGGGCTTCTACGGGACGTGGACCAAGGACGACTACACGCTCGATGCTCAGTTCATAGTCGACGACATCGACATGAACGCGATCCTGAATCCTTCGGGGTACCAGAACCCCAACAAATTCGCCTGGACGATCGGCGGCTCCTGGAAGACCGACTACGGCACATTCCGCTTCGACCACGCGGGCGCCACCAAGTACACCTTCGAGCCGACCGGCATCGGAAGCGAGTACAACGACGGGTACGGATATACCTATTATCCCGACACCGAGTACTCGCTGAACGGCTCGATGAGTACCATCGACCCCGAGTCCAACATGGTCGGCTACCTCAACGGCGAAAACAATATCGCCTTTATGGCCTCATGGACGAAGCCCATGGGAGCCTTCGTGCCCTCGGCGTCCCTCGAGTTCCGCGTAACCGGCGAGCAAAGTCCGGCCAATCCCTGGGCCGAAGCAACTAGCTTTCCCTCTGGCACCCATCTTCTCGACGATCCCGTGCTGGAGAAGAGGGTGGTCCTAAACGGAAGCGCAAGCTACTCCTGGAACGACTTCCGCTTTTTCGCCTCGGGCAAGCTCGGCTTTGCCTGGAACAAACTGCAGCTCACGGCCGTGGCGGGAGAGGTCAACAACTCTTTCGCAAACGGCATAGAAATATTCGAACCCTCGAGTCAGGACGGACTCATAGCGGCGATCACGATCGGTGCCACCTGGGTCTTCAAGCCCTGAGCCGGCGCGGAGCGACGATGGGGAAAACGAAGGCCATCATCGCGGCGGCGGCATCGCTGATCGTCCTCCTGGGCTCGGGACATCTCACCGCCGACCCAGGGCAAAACTACCAGCGCGTGCGCGCCCTCGACGATCCTATCGTGGCCGATCTCGAAGACATCCTCCTCGAGTCGGGGAGCCTCTTCCTCTCCTACGCCGCGCCCTACTCCGACGCTGAGCTGCGGTCGGCCCTCGAGCGCGTGGACCCGGACAAGCTTTCCGATGAGGGCCGGGCCAAATACGACTCGGTCCGAGAGGCGCTCAAGCCGAATCCGGGCTATTCGTCCGGCGAGCTCGCCGCGAAGGCAAGCCTGGACGCGGCGCTCGACGCCAACTGGCGCTCTGACGACAACATTCCCTGGGTGCTCGGCTACCAGCAGAGGCCTTCCTTCCTGGACCTCTCGGCCGAGGCTTGGGCTGGCACGTCGGCTTACGGCTATAGCTCGGCATCGCTAAAGCGCGACTACCGCGCCGTCAACGATCCGCTCTCGGCCATCCAGTACTCGAACTTCACGAGCCTGCCGATCGATTTCGTCGACACGGACGGGAGCTTCCCCTTCCGGGCCTTCGGAGCGCTGGGCGGCGATTTCTGGAACTTCCGCATCGGCCGCGACAAGCTCTCGCTGGGAAGCATGGGAGACGACAACCTCGTCGTCTCCTCGACCCCGGAGTGGTACGACTACGCGAGGCTCGCCTGTTTCTTCCAGGACTTCGAGTATACTGGCTACCTAGTCCAACTCGATTCGAGCCGCAATCTATATATGCATCGTGTGGACTTTCTCTTCTTCGATCGGCTCTCGGTGGGACTGACGGAAGGCATGCTTGTCGGCGAGGACTCTCCGGAGCTGCG
>Ga0181529_10004905_pt1 | contig 14214 bp, 14 predicted proteins | sample PEATcosm2014_Bin_36_FD_119763 | JGI IMG/M metagenome (GOLD analysis project Ga0181529, IMG submission 119763) | Peatland microbial communities from MTU Mesocosm Facility, Houghton, MI, USA - PEATcosm2014_Bin10_30_metaG | ecosystem: Environmental > Terrestrial > Soil > Wetlands > Peat | place...
TCCTATAAGCTCCGATACTGCATCGGAACCTCAAAAGGAACCTGCTCGTCTGTGAACTGCAATCTGGCGGGGTGGTCTACTTTTACTCCGCCACATCACGCCGCTAAAGCGGCGCCATGTGGTGTATTTTTGCTCCGGCGCGTACAGGCTGGGAAGGTACATCCTCAATGCGAAGGTTCTCAGGTCCTCCAAACGCATGCAATCGCACAATTCTTGGCATGGCAACTCCTTGCGGGCTGATAGTTGAACGAGGTCGGAAGCCTTGCCAGGTTGCCGATTGCTCCGTCGCTCTTCAGCCTATTCTCCTCGGTTGGTATCGAACTCCATGAATAAAAATGTGCCCACGATTCAGTCGCTCACTGGTTTGGGCTTGCTGCGGAACAGAGGGCGGAAGCTTTCGCGATAGCGAACAAAGGTCACGACCCAAAGAACCGCTACGACAAGCCCTGGACCAATGCCTCTCGGTTCCATGGTCAAGTGAAACAGAAGAATGTTCGTGATGATCGCGGCAAGCAGAGTGAGTGCAAGCGGCACAAAGCGCCCTGCAAGCAACAGAAGGCCTGCCAGCAGTTGCAGGGCGTACACATAGAGAAAGTAATGAGAGTCAGCTAGCGCCACGTGAAACTGTCCGGCAAGCCCGGAGGGCAGAGGCGGCGCGGAAAGAAATGGGAAGAGTCCGTTGATTCCAAAGAACGAAAAGAACAGTCCCAGAAGATAGCGGCTGATCGTTGAGGTAATTCGCATACGGTAAGGCTCCTTCGGTAAAATCGGTTCCTGCTTTTTAAGACCGGACCACTTCGTAGCGAACCCAGAGTGCATCTTTCTGGCGTCGCTCCACGGATTTGAGTCTGAGAGGCACAGCCGTGCCTTTTGTCGGGTTAACCCCGTCGAAGACGGACGGGATGTGGTTGCGGCCATCGATACCCGGCACCAGCAACAGGCTCAGCTCATCGAGCAGGCCCGCTTCGAGAAAAGCGCCATTGATGTGGCCGCCGCCCTCCAGCAACAAGGTGCGGATTCCGAAGTGTTCTCCAAGCAGGCGCACCGCTTCCGCCAGGTTCACGGACGACTCTCCGGTGACGATGTAGGAGATGCCCTTTTCCCGGAGCATCGTGAGATAGTCCTGTGGCACTTTCTCGCTGACGACGCAAATCAGGGCTTCGCCGTCGATCTCGCCGGACCGCCAGCGGAGCTTCCCGAAGGTGTCAACGGAGATAGCGTAGGACGCCGCGCGCCGCGCAACGTAAAACAACTGAGGCCCGGCGGGCGTGTTCGCAGCCGACACGAACGGTTCTTCCTCCGCAAAATGCTGCTGCATGGTGACACGGCCGCAGATCCACGCATTGCCGTGCAACTCCGCGCCCGTGGCCTCGTACTCCCCTTCGCCAATCACCGCCTTGAGAGCAGAGCCGTCGATCTTCCCGTCGACCGAGGAGAGCATGTGGCAGATGATGGTTGGTCTCATTCGAACTCCGTCCGGAAATCCCGATCCCTGTTGTCCTTCGCTGAAGACCTTCTTTGTACCTGAGTCCGTTGTGGCTGGTTTGCCATTCCACGTCCCCATGGTGTGTGCGTCGCCGTCCGCGTGCAGGTCTTCAACCCTGTCACGCATGCGCACGGCGACGCGGTATTGCTTGCCGCTCTACTCGGCCTTGAGCGACGCCATGTCGATCGAGAAGCGGTATTTCACATCCGAGCGGACCAGCCGCTCGTAGGCTTCGTTGAGCTTCTGAATCGGGATGACCTCGACGTCGGAGGCGATGTTGTGCTGACCGCAGAAGTTCAGCATCTCCTGGGTTTCGGCAATGCCGCCGATGGGCGACCCGGAGAAGCTGCGGCGTCCGAAGATGAGGCCGAAGACGTTGACGGGCAGCGGCTTGTCTGGCGCGCCCACCATGGTGATGTTGCCGTCGCGGCGTAGCATCTGAATGTAGGCGTTGATGTCGTGCGGGGCGGCCACGGCATCGAGGATGAAGTCGAAGCTGCCGGCATGTTTGGCCATTTCGTCCGCGTTACGCGAGAGAACAACCTCGTCGGCGCCCAGGCGCAGAGCATCCTCTTTCTTGCTGGGCGAGGTTGTGAAGGCCACGGTGTGCGCTCCCAGAGCATGTGCGAACTTGACGCCCATGTGACCCAATCCGCCCAGGCCGACAATGCCCACTTTCTTTCCTTTGGTCACGCCCCAATGCCGCATCGGCGAGTAGGTGGTGATGCCGGCGCAGAGTAGAGGCGCCGCTCCAGCCAAGTTGAGGTTCGCGGGAATGCTCAGCACGAAGCGCTCGTTGACGACGATGCTGTCGGAGTACCCGCCGTACGTGACGCCTCCGGAATGCTTGTCGGGGGAGTTGTAGGTGAGAGTGCCGTTCCGGCAGAACTGCTCGAGGCCTGCCTGGCACTCGGGACAGGTGCCGTCGGAGTCCACCAGGCATCCGACCCCGGCCAGATCGCCGGGCTTGATTTTCGTGACGGCGGAGCCGACCTTCGTGACGCGGCCAACGATTTCATGGCCGGGAATGCAGGGGTAGATAGTCGGCATGACATCGCTCCACTCATTACGGGCCTGGTGAAGGTCCGAGTGGCAGATGCCGCAAAAAAGGATCTCGATTTGCACGTCGTGCTCGGTTGGTTCGCGCCGTGCGATTGTGGAGGAAGCAAACGGCGATGTTGCACTGGAAACGGAATAGGCTTTTGCTTTGTACATGGGGCACCTTTGCCTTTTTACTGTGGAGGAGGCACGACAAGCTCCTGCAAAACGCGCCTCGAAGTATGCGACGGCGTCACTATGGTTCGTGCCGCAATGGGGAAACTCCGTTCAGAGATCGCTTTCGGGATCCGCTTGCATGCCGCCGGGTTCTCCAGTCCGCGGCCCGCATGGGATTGCCTCAGACCGTCTCAAGCCAGAGAGTACTGAAAAGCGCTGCTTTCCCGCTACTCCGATCCTGCCCATTTCTTGCCTGATCGTGTCGATCCGCGAGATCCGTTAGCATCGTGATCGCAGTTCCCGTCCTGCTAGGCATCGGCTACTCCCGCGCTGGTAAGCTGGTGCGCTTTGACATCGCGCATGGGTGGCTGGCCGAAGAGCCGCCGGTATTCGCGGTTAAACTGGCTCGCGCTCTCATACCCCACTTCAAAAGCCGCAGTCGCAGCATCCATGCCCTCGATCAGCATGCGCAAACGCGCCACGTGCAGGCGCATCCGTTTCTGGTACTGGACCGGGCTCATCGCGGTCAGTGAGCGGAAATGATGGTGGAAGGTGGAGACGCCCATCTGCGCCACGGAGGCCAGTTCGTCGACACGCAGGGGCTTCGCGTAATTCGCTTTGAGCCACGCCACAGCCTTGGCCGTGCGGTTGCTCTGGTCGCCCAGCGTAGCTATGGCGCGCAAATGCTTGCCCAGCGGCGAGCGCAACACCCGGTAGATGATCTCCCGCAGCATCAGGCTACTGAGGAAGGGGATGTCCCTGGGCGTGTCCAGCAAATCCAGCAGGCGCATGCAGGAACTGAGCAGTTCCGGCGAGGTCTTGCCGATGGCCATGCCGCGCGTTCCAGCACAGACTTCGGGTGCAAGGAACTCCTCTTGGCTTAGAATCTCGCGCACCATGGGCATTTCGAACTTCAAGATCAGAGCCAGGAGCGGCTCCTCCTTACTCGCCCGCGTTACCTGGCTGATGACCGGCATATCAATGGAGGTCAACTGCAATGTGGACTCATCGCAGATGTTGGTTGTTCCGCCGATAGTGACGTGCTTTTGTCCCTGCGCGTAGACAATCAGCGAGGGCTCGTACGTCGCCGAATAGCAACTGGTCAGAGTGGACCGGCGAAAGAGGGTCAGGCCTGGAATCGGCGTGGCCATGTCTCCTTCAACTTCGCTGTGGGCTGCGATCTTGCGCGCCAGTTCAACCCGCATTGCAGTGACCTGCGCCCCCTCCGACCGGGAATCCTCAGTTGCCTCTCGATTCTTTGATACCCGATAGGCCGTCGCCATCTGAAGTATGCTCCTTCATGTCTAGCGTACTGCTGAAACGTAGTCGAGTGGGCAAGAAAAGCAAGGACGCAAGAGGAATAGGCAATCAAAAAGAAGGAATGGGCTACCGCTCCGAACCCATCCCTCCGTACCATCGGAATTGCGGAGATGCCGTTCAAACTGGCCACTGGACGCGAGGCAGAGACCGCGGGAGAACAGAATGCGGAATCATAGCAGCCAAGTACGAAAGACACTTCTAATCGCGGTTTCCCTTGTGCTATCTGGCACGTGGGGCCATGCACAGACCACTTCTGACGCCACCGCCAAGCCTACTATATCCCCCGCCGCCACCACGCTGGAGGATCTCAACATGAAGGGCGGCGATGCCGCCATGCCGCCGTTTTCTGACAGCGTCGTGGATGTGAATTCCGCGGTCCGGCTCTCACTATTGAGTAAGGGCATCGCCCTCCGCGTCATCAACCAGAGCCAGTACGCACAGAACACGCTCCGCGCTCCGGCCTCTGCCGACCAGCAGGTGTTTGTCGGCGACCACCCCTTCCAGACGGCTATGTCGAACCCGATTCTGACGGCCGACCTGCGGCAACTAGGACTGCATCACGCGCAGTTGAATGTCAGCGGCGTTTGGCAATGGGTGAGCTGGGAGCCGGCCGGGCCGAAGGCCTTCGATCTCTGGACGCTTTACTTCTACAAGGAATTCGGCAAGGACCGCGTGGAGATCAAGGCGGGCTACAACACGAACGATCTGGAGTTTGTCGGCATGCAGGTGGGCGGCTCGACAGCCAGCGGCGTACAAGGCGTCTATGCCGTGCTGCCCTATGAGGTGGGCATGGCCTTCTTCCCGCTGGCCGTCCCGCAGTTCAACATGCTCGTGCATGGCCCCTCGCATACATATCTCAAGAACGGTCTGCAGCGTAGCCTGGATGCCGCCGGCGGCCCGGCCACTGAGGCCCGCAATCACAGCGGCCTGCGGTTTGATCCCAAGGGCGATAAGCTGCTGCTCATCGACGAGGCTGGTTACAGACGGGCGTCAAGCGACTCAGCGAACGAACTCTGGTTCCGCGCCGGCTACCTGCGCAACTCAACGCTCTACACGGATATGTCGAATGGGAAGAAGGAGCCGGGCAACCACGCCGCGTTTGCGCTGATGGATTACCAGCTTCGCAAGCCCGACCCATTGAAGCCGTGGCAGGGTCTCTACATCGGCGGCTCGGCCATGACAGCAGCCTCCAAGTTCAACCCCTATGATCGCTACTACGAGGCGCGGCTCTACCAGATGGCGCCTTTCCGCAAGCGCCCCGGAGATGTTGCTTCCATCCTCTCCACCTACACCGGGCACAGCAAGTACTTCACCGATCCGCTGGTTGCCTCGGGCAAGTCCGTGTGGCGCAACAGTGGCTCTGTGACCGGAAGCTACAACATCCATCTGGCGCCCGGCAACTACCTGAGCCTCGGTCTGAGCTACATCCACGGTCCGGCGATCACGCCCCGAGTTGACGATACCCTCACCTTCGCCGCAAGCTACTCGGTGTTCTTCTAGCTGTGGACACCTTCGGATGAAATAGGTACTGACGCACCAAAGGAGAAGCAATGCAAAAGCGCAAATTGGGAGATACTCTCGAAGTCACAGCCCTCGGCTTTGGTTGCATGGGAATGAGCTTTGGCTACGGTCCGGCGACGGACAAGCAGGAGGCCATCGCGGTGATTCGGGCGGCCTTTGAACGCGGCGTAACCTTTTTCGACACTGCCGAAGTCTACGGTCCGTTCACCAACGAAGAGCTTGTGGGCGAAGCTCTGGCTCCGTTTCGCGATCAGGTGGTGATCGCCAGCAAGTACGGATTCGATATCGCAAATGGTGGTATCGTCGGCCTCAACAGCCGGCCGGAACATATCAAGCAGGTTACTGAAGCCTCGCTCAGGCGGCTAAGGACTGACCACATCGACCTTTATTATCAGCATCGCGTTGATCCGAATGTGCCGATTGAAGACGTGGCCGGCGCGGTCAAGGACTTGATTCAGGAAGGAAAGGTCAAGCACTTCGGCCTTTCTGAGGCGGGAGCAAAGACGATCCGTCGTGCACACGCAGTCCAGCCGGTCACGGCAGTCCAGAGCGAATACTCCCTTTGGACGAGAGATCCCGAAGCGGAAGTGCTATCGACCTGCGAGGCGCTCGGGATAGGCTTCGTTCCCTGGAGCCCACTGGGGCAGGGATTTCTCACGGGCAAGGTGAACGCGGCAATGACCTTCGACAGCGCCGCCGACCTTCGCGCCACGTTCCCCCGCTTCACGCCCGAAGCCATGAAAGCCAATCAGCCGGTGCTCGATCTGCTCGGCAGCATCGCGGCACGGAAGAATGTGACGCCGGCACAGATCGCACTGGCCTGGCTGCTTGCTCAGAAACCGTGGATTGTTCCGATTCCGGGAACACGGAAGCTGGCGCGTCTGGACGAGAACCTGGGAGCGCCAAATGTCACGCTGACGTCTGACGATCTCCGCGAGATCGAAAGCGTTTTTTCCAAAATCAAGGTGCAGGGTGCGCGGCTTTCAGAAGCGCACATGTCACTCATCGACAAGTAATTCCTCTTGCAGACTTCGGCCTGGAGTAACAATAGGCAGTCAGGCCGGATGCCGCATCCACGTTACCAAGGGACGCAGCGGCGCCAGCGCGGCTTGTGTGGTTCGCGACCACTTCTCGAAGGAGAAATCAATGCAAAAACGCATATTGGGAAAGAGCGGCCTTGAGGTTTCAGCCCTGGGCCTCGGCTGCATGGGTTTGAGCTTCGGCTATGGCCCGGCAACGGAAAGGGAACAGGCGATCAAGCTGATCCGGGCTGCGTACGACCGCGGCGTCACCTTCTTCGATACCGCTGAAGCCTACGGCCCTTACCTGAACGAAGAACTCCTGGGCGAAGCACTCGCGCCGGTCCGCGATAAGGTGGTCATTGCCACGAAGTTCGGGTTTCCGGGTGGAATGACTGGCAAGGGATTGGACAGCAGGCCAGAGAACATCCGGAATGTGGCCGAAGCTGCGCTTAAGCGCTTACGGACCGGTGTCATCGACCTGTTGTATCAACATCGCGTAGACCCGAACGTTCCAATCGAAGATGTCGCCGGCACCGTGAAGGACCTTATCGCTGAGGGCAAGGTCAGGCACTTCGGCATGTCCGAGGCGGGCGTTGAGAGCATCCGGCGGGCTCATGCAGTTCTGCCCGTAACGGCTCTGCAAAGCGAATACTCGCTGTGGTGGCGGGAGCCCGAGAAGGAGATTCTGCCCACACTCGAAGAACTCGGCATCGGCTTTGTGCCGTTCAGCCCGCTCGGCAAGGGTTTCCTGACCGGGGCCATCAACGAGAAGACCACCTTCGACAGCACGGACTTCCGCAATGTCGTCCCGCGTTTCTCGGAAGAGAATCGCAAGGCGAACCAGACCCTGGTGGATGTGCTTGGCAAAATCGCTGCGCAGAAGGGCGTGACCAAGGCGCAGATTGCGCTGGCATGGCTGCTGGCACAGAAGCCGTGGATCGTTCCTATTCCCGGCACCACGAAGTTGCATCGGCTGGAGGAGAATCTCGGGGCGGCTGCCGTTGAATTGACACCGGACGATCTGCGCGAGATTGAGAACGCTGTCTCCGGAGTGGATGTGCAGGGTGCTCGCTACCCTGCACATCTGCAGCAGCGAGTCGGCCGATAACCGCGGCCATCCCGCACGTCTTCACCCGGTCGCGCAAAGATCGCGGCCGGATGGAGGCACCCGGCGGTGAGACTATCCGGCCGAATCAAGGTCCCAACGGGTAAATTCGGAGGACACAATGGCCACAACGGAAGCAACACCAGCAAAGAAAAGCGCCCGCTTGGCGACGTTCTCCTCAAAGACATTTGCGGCGCAAAGCGCAACCTCGGGGCTCGGCCCATGGACGATTCAACGGCGCGCTCCGCTGGCGAACGACGTTCAGATCGAGATTCTGTATTGCGGTGTCTGTCATTCAGACCTGCACCACGTGCACGATGAATGGCACGCGGACAATCCCACCGTATATCCATGCGTCCCTGGCCACGAAATCGTTGGGCGCGTGGTCGAGGTGGGCTCCGCGGTCTGCAAGTTCAAAGAAGGGGATATTGCCGCAGTGGGTTGCATGGTCGACTCCTGCCGCAAGTGTCCAAGTTGTCTGGCAGGCGAGGAGCAGCATTGCGACAATAGAATGACGTTGACCTACCTTGGCAAGGACAAACTCCTTGGCGGCGTCACCTACGGGGGCTATTCGGAGAGCATCGTCGTTGATCAATCGTTCGTGCTGCGGGTTCCCAACGGGCTAGACCCAGCCGGTGCCGCCCCGCTGCTCTGCGCGGGTATTACGACCTACTCGCCGCTGCGTTATTGGAAGATCGGCAAAGGACAGAGGGTGGGAATCGTGGGCCTGGGCGGATTGGGCCACATGGGGATCAAATTCGCCCGATCATTCGGCGCTCATGTCGTGCTCTTCACCACATCGCCGCACAAGGCTGCGGATGCACTTCGGCTCGGCGCGCACGAAGTGAACGTGTCCACGGACAATGCGGCGATGCAGCGCCAGACCGCCAGTTTCGACTTCATTCTCGATACCGTCTCGGCCGATCACGATCTGAACGCATATCTTCAACTGCTTCGACTCAACGGCACCATGGTGCTGGTTGGCGCGTCTCCGAAGCCGCTTGCAGTGGGTCCGTTCAACCTGATCAGGAAGCGCCGCCAGTTGGCGGGCTCGGCGATCGGGGGCATTCGCGAGACGCAGGAGATGCTGGATTTCTGCGGCGAGAACGGGATCACCGCCGACGTCGAGGTCATCCCCATCCAGAAGATCAACGAAGCCTACGAGCGGCTGGCCCGCTCGGATGTGAAGTACCGTTTCTCCATCGACATGTCTTCGCTCAAGTCTGTTGAGCCCAACGAACGACTGAATCGCGGAACTCGACAAAGGCAATGCGGCGGAGATGTCGACAGCGGAAGCAACTAAGCCCGCGCAGCGCCCGCTGCATCTCTGCGTGGATTTACTCTAAGGACCGCACAGTGCGGCCGCATCTATGAGGAACACGCCAGCGGCAAGAATACAGGGAGGGCTGAACTGCAGAACTGCTTGAAGGCGCTGCGCGCCGGGGACGTGCTCGTCGTGTGGCGGCTGGATCGCTTGGGCCGCAATCTGCCGGACTTAGTGCGGATCGTTGGCGAGCTGGAAGGCAGCAAGGTCGGGCTGGAATCGATCACGGAGCAAATTGAGTCGGTCATGGCCGGCATCTCGATCGATGTGTCTGGGAAGAAAACTGTTGAGACGCGAAATTCTTCCCGCGGCCGGAGGATCTGACTCCCGAGGAGAGGCTCACCATAGATTCCGTGCTCTCTCAGGGAATGGGAGGATGCGACTCTTCTTGCATCTTGGCCAGCTCTCGTCGTTGCCGCAACTCCATCAGCGCGCGCGTACACTCCGCACATTTGAAGATGTGCAGATCCTTGAGATCGGCAAGTCCCACCTCGCGCGGGGTATCTGCAAATTTCTTCAACACTGCGGGGTCAGGACATCCAATTCGTTCTGGATTCGGATAGTGTGTGAGAATATATTTCTGCAACTTCTCAAACAAGAGCGTGTCGTTTGGGTCGTCATGCAGAATTGGTTGATGCTCAGCCACGGCTTCCTTCCCGATTGGTTCGACAGTTGCGACGGTCATTTCCCATGTTCGCTAATCCCCAATCTATGACGGATTTTCTTCAGTGCCCGTTGGCAACGTACCCGAATGCTCGCTGCGGAGGTTCCCAGTATCTCCGCAACCTCCGACCATCGCGCCCGGCTGTGCCGCAGGAGCAGGGCAAGACGAACTTCAGGAGGGGTGCCTTGCAAGATTACATCCAGATCGATTGCGGAATCAACCGGGGCGAGCGGGTTCTGAACCGGATTGGATGGTAGTTCCGCGCTTGATCCGAGGAAAGTGAGCTTGCGGTTCGCTTTTCGTCGGCGTCTGGCCTCCTGGGCATAGAACCGATCAAGCAGAAGACTTGCCTCGTCGGAACCCACAGGTGGACCCTCTTTGAGACGATTGATAGCTTTTTCAATGGCAACTTCCATGATTTCTACTGCTAGAGACTCATCGCCGAATTGTGTGCGGGCGGTATTCCGCGCACGTTGCCAGATTGTCTTGATGGCGACATGCAGGGTCTTTTCGATCCACTCTTGTTCCGGCGGAAATATCACGTTCCAGCAGAGATTCGAGGGGGAGGATAATGGCATCGCGCTCGTCCTAAAGCAGGGATTTCTGGCAACCACATCCGACCACCAGGGGAAGGGTGGTTGCCAGATTGGTAACTGCTCAAAAGCTCAAAACGCTGCAACATGCCGAAGCGTCTTGCATTTCTCCCAAGGCCGTTGCATAAGTTATTCAAGTCTTCAAAGCTGAAGGCGATGTTCATCCATCTTTGAAAATGATTCGACCGGCAATCTTCAAGATGGCATTGGAACCGGCATCGTGCCGCGGCGCCAGATGGATACCTGTAGCTTCAAGGGAATATCTGAGCCTGTTTATCGGTTCCTTGGATTCTATTGACGCAGTATTGGCCAAGAAGTTGCGTCTTTTTTTGTCTAAGCATTTTAGTGTTCGCTTTTCCGATTTTGGACAGCTCTATAGGTATAGGGGTCTTCTCCGCATCTCCCGCCATAGAGGTGTCCCCATGACGGCAGCACACACATTGAGGTCGCCCGATGGCTGGGGCCCAGAAGCCAGAGCCTTGGCAGTCCAGGCCCAGGTGCTTTCAGGCACAAAACTCGATCAACTCGTTCGACGCCTGCAACGGCATACCGGCCGGTCCAGGGAGACGTGTTGGCGGTTTGTGCTCCAGGTTGGACTGAAGAGCAGGGATGAGCATCGGCGTTGGACCGAGGAAGAAATTGAAACTCTGCGCGAGACGCTGTCCGCCCATTCAGTAGAGGAAACCGCCAAGGTACTCGGCCGCAGCCCGAATGCCATCCGTTGCGCATTGCGAAGGAACAACCTGAAGGTCAGGGATATCCGCTGCGACTGTTTTTCGGTCAACGCCCTGGCCAACATTCTTCATGTGAGGAAAGAGGAAATCCATGCCTGGATTGAGAAGAACTGGCTCCAGGCAACCAAGCAAGTCAGCGGCAAGAGACTGACATACATCATCACGCCGGAGGCATTCCGCGCCCTCTACACGCATCATCTTCGCGACCTGATGGAGCAGAAGAGGATTCCCAACCTGGCGCTCTTCGAGGCATTCTACAGCTACTGCTTCGTGCCGAAGCACACGATTGGAACGCAACTGCTGAGCGTTCGCAGGGACAAGCGAGAACGCGAGGCATTCGCTGCGACACAAGAAGGCTTTGAATTCGATGAGGAGAACGAAGGTGAGAGAAATATCAACCCCGAATCGGATAGGGGATTCTTTCGCGACGGGTAGCCTCTAGCCTGGACACAATCCCATCGAGCAAAAGCATTTTGGTGGATTCTCTCCCAAACCAAATCAGGCGACGCGCAGATGGACGCCTCTCTTTACCTGTGCGCCAGGGACTTCCTCAAAGCGGCTTGCGGCTTCCTTGATCGCATCATTGCTCGGTCTGTTGTCGCGGATGCAGTTGGCTAAGACTTTGGTCGTGTCCTCCGAAAGGAAGGCAAGGACCGCCTGCCAGAGGCGGCCTGGAATGCGAAGTTCCAACTCACGGAAAGTCATCGGAACTTGAGCCGCATCCGTGATTTCAACAGAATCCTGGCTGTTCTTCTGTAGCCGCAGCGTGAACTCCTTGCCTTCGATCTTTTTGAGTCCCCGTGCTGCCAGGAAGTAGAGCACCATATTCCGAGTACTGACGCCCTTTGCTTCGGCGGTACGCGCGCGTTTCTGGAAGTGTTCTGCCTGCTGGCGGCAGTATTTCAGCCGGTTGTCCATCAGGGTGAGGAACCGCCCGATCCTGTCGACCTTTTCGCTTTCGGCTTCGCAGAACTGCCGGAATCGTTCGAGCAATTCGGGAGAGGCCGTACCGTTCTCCTCCGCCTCTTCCTCGATCAGATCGAGCATCGAGTCGAGTTCGCGGTCGATCTCAAAGAGTGTGTTGCCATCGGTCATTGGAGTTCTCCATAGGGATTTATGTCTGACAGGTAGATGGTGCGGTTATGCTGCCATAGGCAGGCTGCTGAATTGGGCGCGCGCGGCTTGGTAGGCAAGTGCATCGGCGCGGGACTGGATGGGGTGGCCATTGTGTCCTCTGATCCATCGCCAGCGAATTGTTCGCAGTTCGTTAAGCTGGAGCAGTTCGCGCCACAGCCTTTGGTGCTGCAACTCAAAGCCACGGCTGTTACGCCAGCCATACCTCTGCCAGCGAAAGACCCGGAACCGCATTCCGTCGATCAACAACTCCGAGTCAGAGCGCAGTTCGATTCGCGCGCCGGTTGGCGTTAGGCGCAGGGCCTCGACCGCGGCGCGCAGTTCCATTTCAGAGACGGTTGACCACGGAACCGATCCGGCGATCTCCTGCCGCTTTGTCCCGTGGAGCACGACAGCCGCCCAGCCGGCAGGGCCTGGGTTGCCGATGGCCGAGCCATCGGTGAAGATGAAAAATTGGTTGTTCATGGGATGCTCCGTTACGCGTCAGTTCAAATGAGCCGAGCATTGGCTACGCAGCGTGCATGGGAATAATGTTGCCGAAGGGCGCATGACGGCCGCCGGTCGAGGCCCAGAGCACGGGATAGGATGGAGTGTCGTCGGGAAATGCCCCGTACAGGTCGGTCAAGAAGACCAGCGTCTGCGGCTGAATGCCATGCTCCTCCAGCCAGTTGAAGCAGGGACCAAAGTCTGTGCCTCCACCGCCAACGGGAGTGAGATGAACTTGCTCTCCGGCTTGATAGGTCTCCACTTTGTGTACCTCGGTGTCGAAGTACAAGACATGAACGCACTGTGGCCGCTGGCCTTCGAGGATCGAGCAGACTTCAGCCTCAAAGAGACGCAACAACCGGCCATTCACCGAGCCGGAGCAATCGACAGCGATGGCAATCTCCCCGACGCCTTCGCGCACGACTCCGGGCAGATACAGCCCAGCCCAGATGTGTCGTCTATTGGGCCGCATCCAACTCGAATCCGCTGGAATGGTGTCGGACCAGAGCCTGCGCAACAGTTCGCGCCAGTCCACCATTGCCTCTGCGGCTCCTTCGAGAGTGCGGGCCAGACCCGCTGGAGCCTTGCCGGCCTGCTTCGAGAGCATGACGGCCTGGTTGACGGCAACACTCCACTCTCGCGCCTGCTCTTCCGCACTCGGCGCCTCTTCGTCAGGTTGTGGTGCATCAAGAACCTGGCCGATTCCGCCCTCCGTCACTGGCACAGTTGGCTCATCCGTGCTGTCTTGCTTCTCAGGCGTTTCGCCTGCGTCAGCTCCGGCACTTTCACTTGCACTGTTCTGGTCGCCAGACTGCGGCTGTGCTTCAGCTTCGCGCAAGTTGTAAATCTGTTCGGCGCTCATTCCACGGAAGCGGTGATCGACCAGTACTCCATCGGGCAAACTGAGACCTGCATCAAGCAGCAGCGGGTTGATGGCGTAATCGCACGCCTCATTCCACCGCTTTGAATCGCGCCCGGAACGCCGTACATGATGCTGGAGCGCGGGGTGCATGACCTCGTGGGCCAACACCCCGGCCAGCGTTGCCGAGTTAAGCGTATCGACGAATTCGGGGTTATAGTAAAGCGACACGCCATCAGTCGCCATGGTTGGAATCGACCGATGCTCACGCCCCTTCAAACGAAACAGGAGCGAGCCAAAGAACGGATGATCCAACAAAAGCGTAGTCCGCGCCTTCTGTATGCGAATGGATGCAGGTGTCTCGTGCCTCATGCCGCCGCAGGCGCCTCCATGTACGCAGACATACGGGAGAGGATGTCATCGACCGTTGGAGCATCCGGCGTCTCCGCCTGGATAGCGGTCTCCCGATCACGCAGAACGCTGTCGATCTCGGCAACGATCTCCGCGGCATCGTTTGCCGTGGCCACGCGCAGCAGGTCGTGCTTCTTGAGGTCCTGTGCCGTAAAGCCGCACAGCCGTTGCCTGATCTGTTCGGCGAAACGGTTCAGGTCGGCGTCTCCATTCACGTTTAGGCGCGGTAGCAGTTCCACCAGGTCGAAGACATTCGTGACCATCGTCGCGTGGAAGCGCGACTCCGGCTCGTTCAAACGGTCCACCATGTGCGAAACCACGTCCCTGAGCCGCTTCCACA
>Ga0181529_10004906_pt1 | contig 14214 bp, 10 predicted proteins | sample PEATcosm2014_Bin_36_FD_119763 | JGI IMG/M metagenome (GOLD analysis project Ga0181529, IMG submission 119763) | Peatland microbial communities from MTU Mesocosm Facility, Houghton, MI, USA - PEATcosm2014_Bin10_30_metaG | ecosystem: Environmental > Terrestrial > Soil > Wetlands > Peat | place...
GGGGCATGCCTACAATCTTCTTGCACCTGGGGATTTTTGAACCGGCGCAAGTAGGGAATTTTCAATCGGCGAAAACTGGGGAATTTTCAACCGGCACTGACATCCCTGGCGAATTGGTGGAAGAGGAGGGAATTGAACCCTCATTTGCTGGTTGCGGGCTGGCGAGTTGAACGCCACTCGCATGGCTTATGAGGCCAGCATGACACCGGTTCACTTGCCCGCAGGAAAGCCTGGGTTGGAAAGCTGGAGCGGGCGCGGAGAGTCGAACTCCGTTGATCGGACCGGCGATCCGATGCCCAACCAATTGGCCACACCCGCTAAGTTCGTTTGCCTATGATACATATTCACTTGTCAAAGAGCTGCTGTAAGACATACCTCCACTGCCTTGCTTCCAATCGAAAGCAAGTTAGACAAACTGCCTCAGATGGCCCACAAAACAAAAAAAGAGGGCGGCCATTATTGGTGGCCGCCCCCTTCTTGAAATCGGAATGTTATTCCAAGACGGCTAGGTCACCTCGCGCGCATCATGATTCATGCGCCTCTCAGTACCTTTGACTTCGGTCCCGAATTGGAATATCTGTGTCACGCAGTCAAATCCTAAAACACTTTTCCAAAAAGTTCAAGAGCTTTAATGTACTCTTCACATCGGGACTTCGTCGGGATGTCACACTTAGTTGGCGGAGGAGGAGGGAATTCAACCCTCGGTGGTCCTTACGGGACTCACGCCAGTTTTCGGGACTGGTGACTTTAGCAACTCGTCCACTCCTCCGTGCGAAAAACTTTGGAGCGCCGCCGCGGATTTGAACCGCGCACACCGAGTTTGCAACTCGGCCGCTCACCACTTGCTGTTGCGGCGCATGGCACCCCCGGGAGTGATTCGAACACCCAATCGCGGGTTTGGAATCCGCTGGCCTCACCATCGGCAACCGGGGCTTGTGGTGCGCCCGGCTGGATTCGAACCAGCGCTGTACCGCTTTTGAGGCGGCTGCCTCTGCCGGGTCGGACCACGGGCGCATATGGTAGGCTCGGTCGGATTCGAACCGACACTGGACGCGTTCTGAGCGCGTTGCCTCTGCCGGGCCCAGAGGGCACCCCGGGCTACGAGCCTGTCTTGCTTCAAGATGGTGTTCGGGGCGAGATTCGAACCTCGGATGTATCCCAAACGGCCACCGGGTCTACAGCCCGGCGCTTTCATCCTCTCAGCTAACTGCCCAAACACAAATTGTCAAAGATCTGGCGGAAGGCAGGCGACTCGAACGCCTATGTCCCGAAGGACCCTGGCTTAGCAGACCAGTGGGATGCCAATTACCCGAGCCTTCCGGGTACAAATTGAAAATGTGGTTTAGAGGAAAACTACAGACTTAGTGAGAGACACCAAGACTGTCCGACTGAAAGTCGGTACGATAAGAGGCCGCGACTGAAGAAATGCCGCATCTTTGATTACTGTACAGCGAAACATGCAGCCGAGTCAAGACTCGTCTTCAGGCGGAGCGACAAGTGCGGAGAGGGTACAGATGCCTTGACCTACTCTGGAACGCAACTCAGGCCGAGTAACTCCGCCGCGAATCGTGCGATGACCCGGGAGTCGTCCGCGTTGTCCGGATCGTCGAACTTGGCGACGCGTCGGCGCGCCGATGGTACCGGGAACCCTCCCAAGGTCGGCCACTCGCTCGACACCGGTTGGGATTGACCGCGTCGGTGGGCCGAATGGGCCTTTGAGCGCAATCCGCCAGTGCCTCGTTGTATGCTTGTATAAACTTATGTCGAGCCCCTTCGTGGCTGCCGGGGACTTCGAGAACCTTCTGGCGGATACTAGCGACCTCGTCCTCGACGTCGCTCCGGACGGGCGGATTGTGTCCGCCAATCCGGCGGCAACGGAAGTTTGCGGATATTCGTGGGCGGAGATCGTGAGCTTGAACGTCGCTCAACTGGTGGCTCCCGAGTTTCTGCAAATCGTCAACCGCACGATCTCGGCGGTTACGGCATCCGCGGAGACGGCCGTTTCCGAATTGCAACTGGTGGGAAAGTCCGGCAACCGCATCTGGCTGCGCGCCAAAGCCAGGCCCGTCGATTCGGATAGCGGAGTCGCCGTCCGCCTGGTGGGGCGGGATCTCACGGGAGCGGTGGAAGCGGAGTTGCGCGTCCGGCAGATTGAGGAGCACTTTCGCGCGGCCTCCCAGGCAAGCCCCGACTCCGTCGCCATCAACCGCTTGTCGGACGGACTCTACGTGGAAGTCAACGATGGATTCACGGAGATCACCGGGTACAGCCGGGCGGAAGTGGTTGGGCGCACCTCCCTGGAGTTGAACATCTGGGCCGACCCGCAGGAGCGCGCTGCCATGGCGCAACAATTGGTTGAGAATGGCGTCGTACAGAATTTCGAAGGCCATTTCCGAAGGAAGAACGGCCGCGTCCTCATTGGAAACATGTCGTGCCGCATGGTCACGTTGAACGGCGAGCCGCATAACCTGTCGGTAACCCGCGACATGACCGCGTGGAAACTGGCCGAGCGGACGCTGGTCGAGCGGGAGGCCAGCCTGGCGGAAGCGCAGCAACTGAGCCGTACCCTGATGGCGGCCATCGAACAGGCGGCCGAAGACATCATGATCACCGACCCGGACGGAAATATTCAGTACTGCAACCCTTCCTTTCAGCGCATCACCGGCTACTCCGGCGCCGACGTCATCGGGAAGAACCCGCGCTTTTTGAAATCGGGGCGTCACGACGCCGAATTCTACCGCCAGATGTGGGAGACCATGAAGGCCGGCAAGACCTGGACCGGCCGTTTCACCAACCGGCGCCGCGATGGTTCGCTGGTGATCGAGGACGCCACCATTTCCCCGATCTCCGATGCTTCGGGAAAGCCACAGGGATATGTGGCCGTCAAACGCGATGTGACCGAACAGCTTGAGCTCGAAGCCAAATTCCAGCAGGCCCAGAAACTGGAAAGCATCGGGCGGTTGGCCGGTGGCGTAGCGCATGATTTCAACAATCTTCTTACGCTGATCAACGGCTACACCGATTTCCTGCTTAGCGGATTGAATGCAAACGATCCGTTGCGCTCGGATGCAGAGGAGATCAAGAATGCCGGGGCGCGCGCCGCGAGTCTCACCAAACAACTCCTGACGTTCAGCCGTAAGCAGGTCATCGAGCCGAGGGCGCTGGATTTGAACGCGACAATCCGCGAGTCGGCGCCCATGCTTCGACGGTTGATCGGCGAGGATGTCGCCTTGGAGACGCACCTGGATGCCTCCTTGGGGCTGGTCATGACGGACCCCGATCAGATCCACCAGGTGATCATGAATCTCGCCGTAAACGCTCGCGATGCCATGCCCGACGGCGGCAAACTCGACATCCATACAATGAACGTCGAGTTAGGCGCCAACGCCGCTTCCGTTTACCCGGATGCCAAACCTGGACGGTACGTGAAGACGATGGTTACGGATACCGGAATCGGCATGGATGACCACACCCGGGAGCATATCTTCGAGCCGTTCTTCACCACCAAGGAACCAGGCAAAGGAACCGGACTGGGGTTATCGACGGTCTACGGCATCGTACGGCAGAGTGGCGGATGGATCGACGTACGGAGCGTGGTGGGAGTTGGGACGTCGTTCAAGATCTATCTTCCCCGCGTAGAGGGCGTGGCGCCGGCGGCGGCGGGGGGAAGTAAAGCCGGAACCGAAGGAGGATTCGAGACGGTTCTGGTGGTCGAAGATCAACAACCTGTCCGGGCTTTTGTGAAAGCCGCATTGAATCGATATGGCTATCGGGTGATCGAAGCGGCCGATGGCAACGAGGCGATTGCGGTCGCCAACCGGCATTCGGGGCAAATTCATTTGCTGCTGACGGACGTGGTTCTGCCGGGAATGAACGGCAAGGAAATGTCCGATCGCCTGACGGCATTGCGTCCGGGTCTGAAGGTGCTCTTTATGTCCGGCTACGCGAGAGACGTGATTGGCCACCGGGGGGTACTGGACCCTGACGTGGCGTTCCTGCATAAACCCTTCGGTCCGGACGAACTGGCAACCAAGATTCGGGAAGTATTGGCCGATTCCGTGTGACGGATTCGACGATGACAACGTCCGCCCGGCATTACGCGGCGCAGTTTTCCACGTGAACCGCCAGACGCATGTGCAGCCCCTTCAGGGCCGCTTCGATTTGGTCCAGGCGAGAGGCGTGAGTCAGGTCGAGCAGCCGGTCCATTTGCGATTTGTGCCAGCCAATTCGCCTTGCCAGATCCGCCTTGCGGACACCCTGCGAACGCATCGCTTCGTAGAGCCGCACTTTCGCTTCGGCCAGCGCCGGGAGCACAACCAAACGCATTCCTTTGCCTTTCGCCTTTCCAGGATTCGGAATCTCGCGACGGCGCTTGATATACTCCGACAGGATGGTTTCGAGCGCGTCCACCGCGTACTCCATGGCCTCCAGTTCCGAATAGCCGCAGGTGATCGCCTCTGGAAGATCGGGAAACGTGACGTTGATGGCATCGTTCTCTGGAGCGAATTTTGCGGGATATGCGATCATCGGCTTGCTCCTCTCTCACTTCAGCCCAAGCTCTTTCTTGATTCCCTCGACGGTTCCCGTCGGCAGTTCCTTCGAGCCGTGCCTCGGAAGCAGCGTGGCTCTCCCTCGGTAGAATACCCGAATGTGCTTCGAGCCTTCCTCGAAAGTACACCCGCGGCCGGCCAACCATCGCTTGAGCTGGTTGCTGGTCACGACCCGATAGTACACAGATCTGTGTACCGCAGTCAAGCATGCGCCCTGGCAAAGCGGCATGTCGCCGGGTTTCCGCTCCGCCCCTTACAGCGCCCGTTCCGCGATCAGGCAGGCCAGCGCAATCACCGCGCACAACATCGGGAACCAGTCGCCGAACCGCGTGTACACGGTTCGCTCGGCGATGTAACTGAAACCCGTCGTAGACGTAGCTTCGACATACCGCGGCAGGGTTCCGCGCAGACGGCCGGCCGGGTCGATGGTCGCCGTAACCCCATCGTTGGTGGCCCGCAGCAGCCAACGGCGATTCTCCGCCGCGCGCATGCGCACAATCTGCAGGTGCTGCTGCCGTGCCGAACTCTTTCCGAACCAGCCGTCGTTGGAGACATTGAACAGCACCTCGGCGCCGCCGTGCGCGAACTGGCGCACGAAATCCGGGAAGACCGATTCGTAGCAGATGAAGGTTCCGATGCGATGGCCATTCACCGGCGAGACCACCACGCGACTGCCCGCCGCGAAATCCCCCGCTTCGGTGGAAATCTTGTTGACGAAACCGAACGGCCACGGCACGAATTCTCCGAAGGGCACCAGGTGCACCTTGTCGTACCTGCCGAGCGGCCGTCCCGAGGGCGAGAGCAGTTCGACCGAATTGAGCGGCTCCCTTCGCGCGGTGTGCGCCACCACGCCGGTGAGAAGATAGGCACGGGTGGTTTGCGTCAGGTCCGTGGTGTACTTTCGGAACCTGGCATCTTCGTCGTAGAAGTAGAACGGCGCCGGCATCTCGGGCCACACCACGATCGATGGCGGATGGGCGATGTCCGCCAGCACACCACGCAGCGACAACTCGACGAGGCGCTGCTCGGCGCGGTCCACGGAAGCCTCGGTCCACTCCTCTTCCTCCGAAATGTTGGGCTGCACCAGGAGCGCGGTGTCTTCGCCCGGCCGGGCGTCGGGGAGGCGCGGCAACAGAATGCATAGCGGCACCAGTGCCAGCCACAGCAATTCCCGCCGCGGACGCCGCTGTGCCGCCAAAGCCAGGGCCGCGGCCATCGTCACGAACAGGAACGAGAGGCCATAGACCCCCGTGAAAGGCGCCAGACGCATGGGAATGCCCATGTCGATCCCCGCGTTGCCCAGCGTCAGCCACGCGAATCCGAGCGGCCCGTGCGTCACTTCCACGGCCACCCAAAGGGCCGCCACCGCGGGAACCGCCCACCAGCGCCGCATCGGCCAGCCCGCCAGCAATGCGAAGACCGCCAGGTGCAGCGCCTTGGCCACCGCAAACAACACGAATGCGGCCCATGCGGCGGCCCCGCTCAAGCCGCCGTAGACCGCCAGGTCGTACTGAATCCAGTAGCACACGCCGAACCAGTAGACTACGCCCGCGCCCCATCCCAGCAGAAAACGGCGGAACGGGCGGACTTCGCGCGTTACGGCCACCAGTAGCGGAGTGAGCGCCACGGGCGCCAGCCAGGCGAGGTTGGCCCCGGGAAACGCCAGGATCAACAGCGCCGCCGAAAGCAGCGCCAGTGCCCAGTTCAGCACTGCGGTTGCCGCGCGGGGCCGCCGCCCACGGCCTGCTCGCGGACCTCGTCGGCCATATACGAACTGCGGACCAGTGGACCGCTGAAGACCATCTTGAAACCCAGCGACAGGCCGTAATCGCGATAGGCGTCGAACTGCTCGGGCGGCACGTACCCGGCTACCGGCAGATTGCGGCGCGTGGGCTGCAGGTATTGGCCGATGGTCGCCACGTCCGTCCCCGCCGCGCGCAGATCGGCCAGCGCGGAGCGGACCTCCTCGGCCTCTTCGCCCAAACCCACCATGATGCCCGACTTAGTCAGCGCTTGGGGCGCGTACCGGTGGGCGAAGGCCAGCACGTCCAACGACTGCCGGTAGTCGGCCTGCGGGCGCACCCGCCGGTACAGGCGCGGCACGGTCTCCAGGTTGTGATTGAAGACGTGCGGCGCGGCGTCCAGTACGCGCGCCACGGCATCCATGTCGCCGCAAAAATCCGGCGTCAGCACCTCCACACGAGCCTCCGGCAGAGCCATCCGCACGGCGGTTACGGTGTCGGCAAAATGGCGCGAACCGCCGTCCTCCAGGTCGTCGCGGTTCACGCTGGTAATCACCACGTAGCGTAGCCGCATTTCGGCCGCCATGCGCGCCACGTTGGCCGGCTCGGCTGGATCGAGCCGCATATCGTGTTTTTCGGGATGGCCTTTGGGCACCGAGCAGAAGCCGCAACCGCGGGTACACCGGTTCCCCAGGATCATGAAGGTCGCCGCCGACCTATGGAAGCACTCGTGAATATTCGGGCAGCGCGCCGATTCGCACACCGTATTCAGGTTCAATTGGCGCAGTTCGCTCTTCAACCGGTTCAGCGACTCGAAGTGCGTGCGGCTCTTGCGCGCCCACTCCGGAAGCCGTGGCCGCGCACCGCCGATTTCCACCAGAGCGTCGCTCACGGCAGGGTGTGCGCCACCGGTTTGCCGAGGCCCATCGCTTCGATTTCCGATTTAGCTTTGGCCTTGGACGGCGTATCCCGATACGGCCCCACCAGGACGCGCGTCAAATTGCTGGGACCGGGCGCAAGATAAGCGGAGAATCCCTTGTCGCGGAGGACCTTCAGGGTCGCTCGCGCCGATTCCTGGTTGGACGTGGCGGCCACTTGCCAGAAAAATCCGGACGGAGCCACGGCGGAATCGGAGGCGCTCTTCGCGGGTGGAGGCGGTTCCTTTTTGACCTGCTCCTTTTTGACCTGCTCCTTTTTGACCGGCTCTTGTTTAGCGGGCGCCGGTTCCGGTTCCTTGGCTGGCTGCGTAGTGGTCTGAGGTGGCGCCTCCGCTCCGCCCTGTGGCTGTGCGTCGGTGGCCGCCGGAGTCTGCGGTGCGGCCTGCTGCTGCTGCGCCGGTTGAGCCGGCTGCGGCCGTCCGTCCGTGGCTACGCACGGAACGGCATCCCCCTGCTGGGTCTTCGCGGCCTTCTCGGAATTCTGCCCGAGAATGTAACCCATGGCGACGCCTACCGCGAACAGCAGGACGACGATAAAGAAGCCGCTCACCAGTTGGCCGTTGCCGACCACCAGTTCAAATTCGCCCGTTTCCTTGTTTCTCATGCGTTACGGAGTTCCCTTACCTGGGTCGTTTCCCGCACGATCCAACGCGCGGCCCAAAGAAGCAATTATATCCAGCGGAAGCGGAAATACGATGGTGGTGTTCTTTTCCACCCCGATTTCGGTCAGGGTCTGCAGATATCGCAGTTGGATGGCCGCCGGCTGCTTCTGAATCACTTCCGCTGCCATGGCCAACTTCGTGGCTGCCGTGTACTCGCCCTCGGCATGGATGATCTTGGCGCGCCGCTCGCGTTCGGCCTCAGCCTGGCGAGCGATGGCGCGGATCATCTGCTCCGCCAGGTCCACCTGCTTCACTTCAACCGTGGTCACCTTCACGCCCCAAGGCGACGTGTGCTGGTCGAGGATGGATTGCAGCCGCACGTTCAGCTTCTCGCGCTGGCTCAGCAACTCATCCAGTTCCACCTCGCCCAAGACGCTGCGTAGCGTGGTCTGAGCGAGTTGCGACGTGGCATACAGGAAGTTGTTCACCTCCACTACCGCCAGGCGCGGCTCAATCACGCGAAAGAAAATCACCGCGTTGACCTTCACGGTGACGTTGTCGCGCGTGACCACATCCTGCGCCGGAACTTCCAGCGTATCGATCCGCAGCGAAACGCGCACAATGCGGTCGATGGGTGCGAAGACCAGGATCAGACCCGGCCCTTTCGGCTCAGGCAGCAGACGGCCCAGCCGGAAAATGACGCCGCGCTCGTACTCGCGCAAAATCTTGATCGAGCTCAGCAGGTAGATCACCACGATCACAATGAAAACCGAGTAGATGTCGATCATTTCACTCTTCCTTCCGGTCCGGAACCGGTTCGACAGTCAGCTTCAGCCCTTCGATGGCCGTGACCCGCACGCGGGCGCCGGCTGCCAGCGATTGGGACGCCACCGCGTCCCAGTACTCCCCGTGGACAAACACTTTTCCCGCGGGCCCGAGAGAAGTCAGGGCAGTCCCAATCTGTCCCACCATGGCTTCGCACCCGGTCTCCACTTTATTCCGCCGCGCGCGCACCGCCAGCGTGAGAAGCAGCATGGTGATCGCCGAAAACGGCAGCGCCAACGCGATTGCCGTGGTCCAGTGAATGCGAATCGCCGGCCACGGACTGTCGATGAGCATGACCGCGCCCAGCACCATCGAGACGGTTCCGCCTACGCCCAGCACGCCATGCGCGGTGAACTTCGCCTCCAGTGCGAAGAGCGTGAAGGCCAGCACCAGCAGCGCCACGCCCAGCCAGTTGATGGGAAGCACCGACAACGCCGTCAGGCCCACCAGCACCAGGATCGCGCCGACCACGCCCGGTGCGATCATTCCCGGCGAAGAGAACTCCAGATAGATGGCTAGCCCGCCGATCACCAGCAGCAGCAATGCGATATTCGGATCGGCAACCGCCGAGATGATCTTCTCCCGCCACGAGCGCTCGTACGGTTCAACTTGCGCGCCCGCGGTGTGCAGCGTCACCTGGGAGCCGTCGAAGCGCGTGACTACGCGGCCATCGAGCGCGGCCAGTAGTTCCTTCTCGCTCACCACCAATTCGATCAGATGTTGGTCCAGGGCTTCCCGCTCGGTGAACGACTTACTCTGCCGAACCGCCGTCTCGGCCACTGCGCTGTTGCGGCCGCGCTTGGCGCAAATGCTTCGCAGGTAGGCTGCCGCGTCGTTCTCCACCTTGAGACTCATGACGGCGTCCATTTCCGTTCCCATGGCCACGGGATGGGCGGCGCCGGTGTTGGTGCCGGGCGCCATCGCCGCCACGTCCCCCGCCTCCAGAAGGAAGAAACCGGCGGAGGCCGCGCGACCGCCGCTCGGAGTGACGTAGGTTATGACGGGAATCGACGAAGAGTCGAACGCCTGAATGATGGAGCGCATGGCGTCCATCAATCCACCGGGTGTATTCAGGCGAACCAGCAAGAACGAGGCGCCTTCTTGTTTGGCTTGGGCCAGCGCGCCATTGACAATCTCAACGGTGATGGGGTGAACGACGCCATCGATGTCCACCGAAATCGCCTTCGGCGGCGCGGAGACGGGTTGCGCCCAAACCGCCAGCGCCAACGCGAGAATAGCCAAGCCCCGCAATCTAACCTCAAATATACACCGTTCGGATTCCGTTGTCTGAAAAAGCCAAACCGTGGCCGTACGCACGGAAAGCTCGGCTAATGTTGGATTGTAATCCAAAAGATAGAAACTTTTGATGGGTTTGGAACCCGAAGATCGGTTAAAATGGAGCAAAGACCTTAGGAAGCTGGAGACATCCAAGTTACATGCCTAGAAAGCAAATTTCCGAAAACGATTTGGTACTGTCCGCACGAGCCGGGGCTGTCCCGGCTCGGCGCAAGCCTGCCACAACCACGCGGAAGCCTCGGACGGTTTCGAAAAAGGAACCGGCCGCTGTATTGCCTGTGCCCGCGGAGTCCGCAACCCCTGCGCTACCGCCCGCAGCCATTGTCTCCAACGAACCGACCCGCGAACAGATCGCCAGCCTGGCGTATGCCCTATGGGAATCCCGAGGATGCCAGGGAGGTTCGCCGGAAGAGGATTGGATCAACGCCGAGCGGCAACTGCGCGCTCGCGGCTGATCGCCGCCGCTATTTGTATTTCCGCAATACTGCCAGCAGGCGGCCCTGAATCTCGACATCCTGCGCCGGAACGAAGATGGGCTTCAAGGCGGCATTGGCCGGTTGCAGGCGAATGCGATCTCCTTCTCGGTAAAACCGCTTGAGCGTGGCTTCGCTCCCCGCCACCAGCGCGACCACGATATCGCCGTCGTGTGCCTCCACGTCGCGCTCCAGCAGGATTAGATCGCCATCGCAGATGTGATCGTCGATCATGGAATTGCCACGGACCTCCAAGGCAAAAGTGTTCCCATTGCCCGCGAAATCCGCGAAGTGCAGCATCTCCTTCTGTTCCACCGCTTCCACCGGGGCGCCCGCCGCAATCCTTCCCAACAGGGGAATCTCCATCGCGGCCGGCCGTGTCCGCCGGATTTCCTGCAGATACTTCGGCGCCAACTCCAACGACCGGCTCTGGTTGAAACCGCGCTTGAGGTAATTCTTGGATTCCAGCACCGAAATGTGCTTATGCACCGTAGCCAGTGACGCCAGATTCAGCCCGCGAGCGATCTCGTCGAAGCTCGGGCAGTAGCCGTTATCGTCCAGAAACTGGGCGATGAAATCGAGCACTTCCTTTTGCCGCTTGGTGAGAGCCATACGTTTCTATTATTGGCGAAGAAAAAGGGAAAGGCAAGGCCCTATTTCGGTGACAGGCTACGTAACTCCAGAATTGAATTCGGGAGTTACGTAGCCTGTCACCGGAACTCACATCAGCGTCAGCGGATCGACGTCGATCACCAGAGCGGTGGGGCCCCATTTGTGGTCGATAGCATAAGTGCGGGCACGCTGCAGAAGTTCGTTGAGCGACTTGCGGCTGGCGGCTTTGATCAGGAACTGGTAGCGGTACTCGTTCTTCAGCCGCGGAACTGGCGCCTCGGCCGGCCCCATCACGCGCAGCCTCTCCGGCGAAGGCGTCAGCAGATGGCCCAGTTCCGTGCTCATCCGCATGGCCATCTCTTTCTTCTCGCTGCGCACCAGCAGATTGGCCATCGCACTGAAGGGCGGATAGTGCATCATCTTTCGGAAGTTCAGCTCCTTCTCATAGAAGGCCTGATAATCCTGCGCAGCGGCCATGCGCACGGCGTAATGATCGGGATTGATGGTCTGAATGAGCACGATCCCCGGCACACTGCCGCGTCCGGCCCGGCCCGCCACCTGGGTCAACAGTTGGAACGTGCGCTCGGCCGCGCGGAAATCCGGCATTCCCAGGCCCATGTCCGCCGACACCACACCCACCAGCGTGACATTGGGGATATCGTGGCCCTTGGCGATCATCTGCGTCCCCACCAGAATGTCGTAATTGCCCTCGCGATAATCCTGCAGAATGGTCTCGTATTGCCGCTTCCCGGTGACCGTGTCGCGGTCCAGCCGCGCAATGCGCGCCGTGGGAAATGCGCGGTGCAGTTCCTCTTCCACCTTCTCCGACCCCACGCCGAGAAAGTAGATGTGCTCGCTCGAGCACTTGGGACAAACGCTCGGCACCTTCTCGGCGTACCCGCAGTAGTGGCACAACAGGCGGCGATCACGCTTGTGGAAGGTCAGCGTGAGCGAGCAGTTGACGCACTGCACGCGCTCGCCGCACGCGCGGCACGCCACGAAACTGGAGAATCCCCGGCGGTTGAGAAGGACGATGGTCTGCTCGCCGTTCTCCAGGCGCACGCCGATGGCTTCCACCAGTTTGCGCGAAAACGTGGCCTGCTGCCGCGTCTCCAGAAACTCCTCGCGCATATCGACCAATTCCACCGTCGGCATGGGACGCGCTTCGATGCGGCCCGGCAACTCCAGCAGTGTGTACTTGCCGCGCTCCGCGTTATAGCGGCTTTCCAGGCTGGGAGTGGCCGACCCCAGCACCACACACGCCCCGGCGGCCTGCGCCCTTACGATGGCGACGTCGCGGCCGTTGTACCGCGGCGTCTCTTCCTGCTTGTAACTGCCGTCGTGTTCCTCGTCCACCACGATCAAGCCCAGGTTGCGTACCGGGGCGAACACTCCCGAGCGTGTCCCCACCACCACCGACGCGCCGCCCGATTGAATCCGCCGCCATTGCTCGCTCCGCTCCACGTCGGTGAACGCGCTGTGCAGGATCGCCACGCGGTCGCCAAATCGCGAAAAGAACTGGCCCGCCATGGCCGGCGTTAGCGCGATCTCCGGGACCAGCAGCAGCGCCCCGCGTCCCTCGGCCAGCACCGCTTCAATGGCCGTCAGATATACTTCCGTCTTGCCGCTGCCGGTCACGCCATGCAGCAGAAACGTTTGAAATCTGCGGGCCTGGACGGCATCGCGGATCTGTTCGAAGGCCGCCTGCTGCGTGGCATTCAGCGCATGCCGCACGCGCACCGGTCCGACCACCGGCGGCATGGTCTCGGGCTTCAGCGACACCAGTCCTTTGCGCCCGAGCGACCGGGCCGCAGGGCTGGCGCCCTTGACCGTTGACTCGATGTCCTTCAGATTATGGGACCCGGGATGCAGTTCCAGAAACGCCCGCAGTTCGCGCTCCGGCTTGTTGAGCTTGTGCTCCCCGGCAGCCGGTAGCAACTCCACGCGCAACCGGTCGGCGGGCGCGCGCAGCGGATCGCGCTCGGTCTGCACCTGCTCGGAGACGATGAAGCCTTTGCGTTCCAGCGACCGCACTGCTTTTTCGGCCAGAGGCATGGCCCTGGCCAGATAGGCGGCGGACAATGGGCGCCGTTCGAGAAGCCGCAGAACATGCGCCACCGGATCGTCGGGCGCCGAATCGAGCAGCAATTGCCGCGCGGCGTCGCGGCCCGAGTCGGTCAGCGACCAGATCTTTCCCCGCCTGAGGTCCGCCGCCAGCGGCAGCATGCCGCGCAAAACATCGCCCAGGGGCGCGCAATAGTAGCCCGCAATCCAGCGGCCCAGCGCCAGCAGTTCGCCACTCAGCACGGCCTCGGAGTCGATCAACCGCAGCGCCTCGCGCGTGGCTACGGCCGGTTTCTCGTCGTGGCAGCGGAGAATCACGCCGGTCAGCTTGCGCGGCCCGAACGGCACCAGCATGCGGCATCCCGGTTTCACGCGGTGCCGCAGCGTCTCCGGCAGGGCGTAGGTGAACGGCTGGTCCATCGGCACCGGCAGGCTGACGTCGCAATAGAGGTACGATCCCTCGGGCATGAACTACCAGGATATCGGCCCGGAGCCGACGGTGCGGCCGACCGGGCAGACCATTCGGCCGCGGCGCGCTTCTTACCGCACGAATTCCACTTGCACTTTTTGGGAAATCAGTCCCGCGTCAAAGCCCAGATCGAGCAGTTTCTGTGCAGCCCTGGGGATCACTTCGCCAGCATCGAGCGTGTAGTGATTCACGTACATCCCCACGAACTTCTCGGCCAGGCGCGGATCCAGATCGCGTGCGAACTGCATGGCGTAGGCCAGGGCTTCGGCGTGATTGTCCAGCGCATACTGGATGCTCTCACGCATCAACCGGCAGCACTCGCTCTGGATTTCGGGAGCCAGCGATCGGCGCAGCACATTGCCACCGAGCGGCAACGGCAGCCCATGCGTCGATTTGAACCAGCGGCCCAAATCGACAATACGGTGAAACCCCTGTCGATCGAACGTCAGTTGCGCCTCGTGGATAATCAGGCCCGCATCCACGGTGCGTTCGCGCACGGCGTCGGTGATTTTATCGAAGGGCGTCACTACCGGCTCAAAATCGGGCAGGAACAGGCGGCAAGCCAGATATGCGGTGGTCAACATCCCGGGAACGGCGATGCGCTTGCCCTTCAACTCGTCCGGTTCCATGGGCCGCATCGCGA